>Ga0208645_1000656_pt1 | contig 35134 bp, 22 predicted proteins | sample VirMetDEL_Sep_01_FD_184519 | JGI IMG/M metagenome (GOLD analysis project Ga0208645, IMG submission 184519) | Aqueous microbial communities from the Delaware River and Bay under freshwater to marine salinity gradient to study organic matter... | ecosystem: Environmental > Aquatic > Marine >... | reverse complement strand
CCGTCACCACCAAGTCCCGCCTAAACGCGATTCTCTCACAACACGGTCTGCCTGGCGAGGGCATCTTCCAGCACAAGTGGGAATGGTTCTGCCGCCTCTGGAACGGCACTGAGCACTTCACGGTTCCGTTCCGTTCTGGGATGCGCCTTGCCTGAGGGCGCCTCAGGCCCTATACTAGCCAAGTCAACCACCAACGACATGACCGACACTCAACGCGCCGAACTCATGGATGGCAACATGGAGTGGGCCGACAGTCTCATCAATGCCGCTCTGGATGCAGGGGATGATGCCAACGCCATCGCCATCTATGAGGAGTGGCAGGACTATCTCCAAGCAGGCGAGGAGGAGGTCTGTGAGGTCGTCTGGGTTCACCCCGATGCCTTCCTGGATATCGCCTGAGGGCCTTGCCCTCCTCCCCGTTCGTCTCTACAATAGCCACATCAACCACACCAAGGACATGACCTCCTCCATCGACAACCTCACCGCCATCGCCGCCGACCTCAACGCCGCTGGTAAGACTGTGAAGGTTACCGTTCTTCCCACCCGTAAGGCGAAGAAGAGCGAGCTGGTGTTCTCCATGACCAAGGGCCCCCGTACCAACACCAACCGCCGCGGGCAGGCATACGCTGGGCACGCCACCTCCTCCCGTGACCTCACGGTAGAGGGCAACCGTGCAGCCTACTTCAAGACCAGCGGTTGAGCCAGTGTGGGGGGTTGATCCCCCCCTATACCCCCTACCCTTAACTAAAAACGCTGGGTCCCTCCAATCTATAAAAGTATGCGTCCACGAGGTCTTTATAAGACTTCAAGGTTTTCCGTGGCCCTCAAAGGGGTTTTCAAATCCATCCAAAAGAAAAAATTTCCGTGGGCCACAAAGTCGCCCAGAGGTCGCATAAGTAACTCCGTAAGTCTCAAAGGAACTATGAATGACTTAATTTTTCATGTCTATGAGGGAAAGGAAGTTAAAGCGCATAGTCTGACAGTAGATCAACTGGAGGATCTCATAATCTCCAAGAAAGTAAACATTGGAGAGGATGAGATAGTACCGTTAGAATTGTCAAAAGACACTGAAGGGAGTTATTGACAAAGCTCCTATATACGTTGTATGATTTCATTAAACCACTGAGAATTTTTCATGGCAAAGGGATTTAGAGTACAGGCTGCAGCTCCGACCGCGCCTGCAGATGATTTTGATATCGAAGCATGTAGGGAACATATTCGTGGTAAGAAGATTGTATTTTGTCTTCCAGGCCGTGGATGTTCTTATACGTTTCTAAAGAGTTTTGTACAACTGTGTTTTGATCTTGTACAAGTTGGTGCAAGCATTCAAATCTCACAGGACTATAGTTCCATGGTGAACTTTGCACGATGCAAGGTACTTGGAGCGAATGTGTTGCGTGGAAAGAATCAAATTCCATGGGACGGTAAACTTGAGTATGACTATCAGTTGTGGATTGATAATGATATCGTCTTCAACACTGAAAGTTTCTTCAGACTTTATCAGTTGGGGATGGAACGTGAGATTGCATGTGGATGGTATGCAACTGAAGATGGTCACACAACTTCCGTTGCTCACTGGCTCGAAGAAGAAGAGTTCAAAGCCAACAAAGGTGTGATGAACCATGAGACTGTGGAGACGATGAGTAAGCGTCGGAAACCATTCACTGTGGACTACACAGGTTTCGGATGGGTTCTGATTCAGAAAGGCGTCTTTGAGAACTTGGAGTATCCATGGTTTGCACCTCAGATGCAAGTCTTCGAATCTGGTGAGGTTCAGGACATGTGTGGTGAGGATGTCAGTTTTTGTCTCGATGCAAAGAAAGCAGGCATGGAGATCTGGTGCGACCCTCGAATTCGTGTTGGGCATGAAAAGACCAGAGTCATCTGAGGTTTATAGAGTTTGTGTCGAAGGGCGCGAAGTCTTCTCGGGTAGTGAGGACGAAGCCCTTGACATGATTATGGACCTCTCAGTACAATATTTTGACACGGGTTCACCAAATCCGTCTACCATCACTTTAGAAAGAATTCCTGAGAATGGCTAAACTGAAAGCATCCCTAACAGGGAAAACGATTATTCAATCAAAACCAAAAAATACTCGACAGGGTTGCGGTCAACATACTAAATATGCCGCAACTTCACGAAACAAAGCACGTAAGCGTTACCGAGGTCAAGGAAAATGAGTTATAACATCGAACTTCGCACTCCAGAAGGAACCACAACCATCACCTGTGATGAAGACACTTACATTCTTGACGCAGCAGAAGAACAAGGAGTTGATCTTCCATATAGTTGCCGTGCTGGTGCATGTTCTTCTTGCGCCGGCAAGATCCTTGAAGGGACTGTGGACAACGAAGATCAAACCTTTTTGGATGATGAACAAATTGAAGCCGGTTACGCACTCCTTTGCGTGGCTTATCCAACTAGTGATCTTGTCATTCAAACGGATGCTGAAGAGGAACTCTAATGGCTCCTAGGTACATTCATAAAAATGGTAAGTCCTATATTGATAAAAGGACTCTACCAAAAAAGAATAAACCAAAGAGAAAGAAAAAATGAGTCAACTAGTCGTCAATCTCCCTCCACAGAAAGTCTGGGTTCGTAAAGAATACCTTAGAGATCTACAGGATGGTCATGGCGAGTTTGTAGAAGGCGTCTGGGTGTCGGCTAAGTCGATACCTGGGCGCGCATTTTATTTTGAGACGTATTTACCAGAATACGCAGCAATGTATGATAAACTCCCTATCAGTGCATTTGTGTCCCGCCCAGAGACGCCTGACCCCGATCTAGACCTTCCTAATCTACAGTTTTGGAACTGTATGGACTATGGTGTTAGGTGTATTGAGAAACAATTCATTGGTTCTATGGACTTTGTATGTCATACAAGAAACTATGGAGCTATTTCTGGTGAATATTTGTTTACATTGGATAATTTCCATCCCGATGTGGACATAACTAACTGTAACGTGAGTGAAATTCCCGACGAACACAAGTCTCATAACTGCATTGAACTTGAAAATGGTCAATTTGCACTCTATCCAAACAATAGAATGCGTATTTTTGACCTTTCGATCACTCCAGAAACACCAAAAACACCTGATTTTAAGGTTTCTACCAAATACTATCAGGTTGAGAATGGTGTAAGATGGGGAAGATTAGGTGATACCGACGATTATTTTTGGAAAACACCTGAAGAAAGTAAAATTTGTCCAAATTGCGGACAAAATCCTTGTGATCCACGTTGTATAAACGCTGACTAGGGATAGAAACCCCTTAAAAAGTTCTGTTTTTCCTATAAAGACAGAAAAATGGCTCAAAATCCAGTAGACTTAGGTAAAGATTTCATCCAAAAAGGGATGAGGTTGATTACTCAAAGGTCATCAGACGCACTTTTGAAGAAGGCTCATGACCAAAAGTATCAAATTCCCGAAGATAGAATGTCAAGACCATGTGGAGGTGCTGGTGGTTTTGATGATTTTGTTGAACGTTGGCATGAGTAGTATAAATATAGCAGAAAAATTGTATCGTTAGATGCCTGTCGTCCGTACATCACGTCGATTTAAAGACATTTCGTTGTCTTTTCGAAGGCATCCTGTGACTAATGACATAGTTGCACTCACAAATGAGGATGCAATCAAGAGATCTGTCCGAAATCTTGTTGAAACGATCAATACTGAGAGACCTTTTAACTCTTTGATTGGTTCTGAAGTTAGAAATAGCTTCTTTGAACCAGCTGATCAAGAAATTTTGACAAGATTAGAGGTTGAAATTGAGACTTCTATCAAAAACTTTGAACCAAGAGTTAGATTAACATCGGTTTTTGCATCTCATCCACCCGATACTAATGAAATTGTGGTAGAAATCACCTACGACATCATCGGATTACCGTTACCAACACAAGAAGTCACATTCATTCTTCAACCAACTAGGGAATAATGGCGTTTACTCAATATACAAACCTAGATTTTGAACAAATTAAAGCGGCTTTACGCGAATATTTGAGGTCAAACTCTAATTTTACTGATTTTGACTTTGAAGGTTCTAACTTATCGATTTTAGTTGACACTCTAGCGTACAATTCGTATATTACGAACTATAATGCAAACATGGTCGCCAATGAGGCGTTCATTGATAGTGCAACATTGAGAGAAAACGTAGTTGCATTAGCTAGAAATATTGGGTATGTCCCCTCTTCTAGAAGAGCTGCATCTGCAAATATCAGTTTTAGTGTTGATCTGGGTAGTTCATCCACAAAGACCTCTGTAACCCTCAAGGCGGGTCTTGTGGCCCTTGGAGATTTCGCAAATACCAACTATACGTTCGTAGTTCCAGAGGATGTAACATCACCAGTTGTTGATGGAATTGCATTTTTCACCGTTGATATTAAACAGGGAACGTTCTTAACCAAAGAATTTATTGTTGACACTTCTCAGTCAAATCAAAGATTCATTATTCCAAATCCATTCGTTGATACTTCAACTTTGAAGGTTTCTGTCAAGGACACCGCAAGTTCTACGACACAAGTTGTATATTCTCAAGTTGATAATATTGTTGGAATCAAAACAACATCTGAGATTTATCTACTCCAAGAAGTACAAGATGAAAAATATGAAATTTTATTCGGTGACGGTGTAATTGGTAAGAGGTTGTCATCAGGAAACGTCGTTACAGCGTCTTACGTTGTCTCTGATGGTGAAAACGGTAATGGTGTTGCAAACTTCTCATTCGTTGGAAAGTTAGTTGACAACAATGGTGCATTGGTTGTAACTGGTGTCTCTGATATCAATACTAATCAACCATCAAGAAATGGATCTGAGATTGAAAATATCAGCACGATCAAAAATTTAGCTCCTAGAGTTTATGCATCACAATATCGTGCAGTAACGGCAAATGATTATCAATCTATTATCGCAACAATCTATTCAAATGCAGAAGGTGTAATTGCATATGGTGGAGAAGATGCAACTCCACCTCAATTTGGTAGAGTTTTTATATCAATTAAACCCAAAAACGGACAATATATTTCTGATTTTGATAAAAAACAAATATTGCAGGATTTGAAATCTTACAGTGTTGCTGGAATTCAACCACAAATTGTAGATTTGAAGTATTTGTATGTAGAACTTGAAAGTAGTGTTTACTACAATTCCAATACACTGTTAAGTCCATCGGATTTAAAAACACAAGTAACAAATTCTCTAACAACTTATTCAAAATCTGCAGATTTGAATAAGTTTGGAGGTAGATTTAAGTATAGTAAAGTTCAAAAAATTATTGACGATACAAATACATCGATTACTTCCAATATCACTAAGGTAACTATCCGTAGAAATTTGGAAGCCAACACTGCAAACTTTGCTCAGTATGAATTGTGTTATGGAAACGCATTTCATGCGGGTAGAAAGGGTTATAACATCAAATCTACTGGATTTGTTGTTGATGGAATTGATGGAACTTTATATTTTGGTGATGTTTGGGAAAATGAAACAACTGGGCGTCTTTTTGCGTTCAGACTTTTAAGTGATGGAACACCTGAAGTAGTCATTTCAAATGCTGGCACTGTGAAATATGACGTTGGTGAAATCCTTATAGATACAATAAGGATTTTGTCAACAGTTAAGAGTGATAACATCATAGAAATTCAGGCTGTTCCTGAATCGAATGATATTATTGGGTTGAAAGATCTATTTCTTCAACTTTCTGTTGATAACAGTAACATTAGTACTCTTGAAGACTTGATATCCACAGGTGCTGACAATTCTGGTACTAGGTTCATTTCCACTTCTAGCTTCTCCAACGGAAAATATATTAGACAGTAATGATCGACACCGCTTCCAAGAAAGTCCAGATCAATCAGATCGTTAGGAGTCAACTACCTTCTTTTGTTCAAGAGGAAAATCCTCTTTTTGTTGATTTTTTAAGTCAATACTACCTCTCTCAAGAGTACCAAGGTGGTCCAATTGACCTCATCACAAATTTTAATGAATATCAAAAGACGGAGACATTTAGTGGAAATGAAAATCTAATTGGATTTACCACTTGTACAAGTGCAGTAGCTTCTTATGATGATACCATCAATGTAACTTCAACTGATGGATGGCCAAAGACTTATGGCCTGTTGAAAATTGGAAACGAAATCATTACATACACTGGAATTACAACCAATTCATTCACTGGTTGTATTCGCGGATTTAGTGGTATTGAAAATCTTCATCAAAACAATAACGAAGAAAAATTACTTTTTAACTCCACCTCTGCAGAAAATCACGTTTCTACCTCTAGAGTTGAAAATTTAAGTAATCTTTTCTTAAGAGAATTTTGGAAAAAAACAAAAAATCAGTTTCTCCCTGGATTTGAAGACAGAAAACTTGATAATGCAGTAGATAAAGCTAATTTTTTACGACAGGCTAAAGATTTTTATGCTTCGAAGGGAACAAACGAAGCGATAAAAATTCTCTTTAATGTTCTCTACAACAAGAGAGCTGAAATTGTAAAGCCAATCGAATATCTTTTTACACCATCAAATGCAGATTATGTTGTTACTGATGATCTTGTAGCAGAACTAATTAGTGGTAATCCATTAAACATAAATGGACAGACATTATATCAAACTGATAGTGTTGCAAGTGGATCACTTTTTAATATACAGAGATATAGAAAGAATGATATTGAATATTATATTTTAAGTTTAAGTAGAGAGTCCGAACTTGGTACGTTCGTAGTTACTGGATCATCTACGTTATTATCTAACGTTTCTATTGGGGACACTGTTATTACAGTGGACTCCACTCTTGGATTTGGAAATACAGGCTCGGTTTATGTTGGAACTGGCCAAACTGTAGGAATTGCTACTTATACTAGTAAATCATCAAATCAATTCTTTGGTTTAACAGGTATTACCTCTGCATATTCAGATGGCCAATTTGTAAGAGGTTCGAGAACTGTATATGCTTATGAAAATGGTGATATCACTAAACCCGTATATTTCAGACTTACTTCTGTAGTTTCTGATTTAGACTTAGACAATGTTGGATATTTGTATGTAAATGATAAAATTAAACCAAAAAATCTTGGCAATCTTTCGGCATCAAATGATTATAGATTAAATTCTTGGTTGCATAATTTAAAGACAAAAACAAGAGTTGCTAAAGATTCTAATAACAAATCAATAATTGATACAATCACCAATAACGTATCTACTGCAGATGCACATCTACTTCGAGTAGATGATTCTGTAACTCTTGTCGATGAAAGTTCCGCAATTGCATCGAATGTTGTAGGAACTGTATCTCAAATTATTAGTGATTTTGAATTTAAAATCACTGTTACCTCAGGTACTCTTGATGTAGATACAACTTATAGTGTTAGAAGAGATCTGTCGTTTGCTTCAGCTAATTCTTCATCCATTAATATATCTGAGTTTTTGGCTAATGTTCAAAACACATATTCCAATTTAGATAACGATAAGTTCTATGTAACTTCTGGATCTTTACCATCATATGAAGTTTTTGCTACAGATAGGACGAAAACATTTACATCATCAAATGTCAGTGGCACTACAATCGACATTACCAGCCATAGATTTTTTACTGGAGATGTTGTAAAATATTATTCTGTTGGTGGAACTGATGTTGATGGATTGACATCTGGAAGTGATTATACTTTAGTAAAAATTAGTGACAATAAAATTTCTCTTGCAAACAGTAAAACTGATGCTAATCTAAAAAGATATATTTCTTTAGATGTTTCAAACTCTGGCACCGACCATAAAATTGTTCCAACTGATCTTTCTGGTAATAATTTACAATATCAAAATTTCTTAAGAGAATTTTCAGTAACTCCAAAACCCAAAAAATTTGAAAAAACATTTCAAAACGAAACCATTGGTATGTTTTTGAATGGTGTTGAAATTCATTCAAATAAGTCTGGAGATGTTGTTTACTATGGATCTTTGGAAAACATTGATGTGGAAAATGGTGGCTCTGGATATGATCTAATTAATCCACCAAATGTACACATCGATGATTCTGTTGGATCGGGGGCAACTGCTTTTGCAGTTATTGAAGATGGATCATTCAAATCCATCGATGTTACATATCGTGGTTTTGACATTAAAAAAGTTCCTTCTGTAGAAATCACTGGAGGTAATGGATCTGGAGCTAAAGCCTCTGTACGATTGAGATTAGAAAATAACTCTAAAAAGTTTGATGCTGACACTGGTGTCAATACTAGTGATGATAAGATTGAATTTCCTTCAAATCACTTGTTCTTTAACGGTGAATCGGTAATTTACAAAAAATCATCTGAATATGCAGCTGTTGGTGGTCTTGTTGATGAGTCACTATATTATGTTCATAAGGTAGATGATACGAATATTCAATTGATGAATACTCGTCAGGATGCTTTTACTGGAAATAATCCAATAACTTTAACTTCTAAGTCTGCAGGAACCAACGTACTGACAACCACCACTCAAAGAAACGTGGTTGATACTGTTATTATTGAAGATCCTGGGTCTGGATATTCTAATAGAAAGACAACGGTAGATTCTGTTGTGTATCCACCGACATCATTATCTGCGGAAATTAGAAGTGGTATTAATACCTCAGACAATTACATATATTTCAGAGACCATGGTTTTAATTCTGGTGATCTTGTTGAATATTCAACAACTGACTCAGAAATTGGAGGGTTGTCACAGACACTCAATTACAGAGTAATTAAAGTTGATGATGATAAGTTTAGAGTAGCTAATGCTGGTGTCGGCACTACCTCATCAACATTAAACTATATCAAGAATAATTATGTTGATTTTACTTCAATTGGAGTTGGTACACATACATTTAAGTATCCACAAATTCATGTAAGTATCGATGTAATTTCTGGAGTTGCTAACACATCTATTTCTACTCCTACTGTTAATACCATCTGTACAGGTTCTATACGAAATGTACATTTGACCAGTGTGGGAACTGGATATGGAGTTACAGAAACCCTTAATTTACATAGAAGACCATCGGTAACCATCTCTAATGGCACTGATGCGGAATTGGATCCAGTTGTTATTAATGGTGAAATTGATCAAGTTTTAATTAAAAACGGTGGAACTGGATATGTAACCCCTCCAACTCTTAGAGTTGATGGAGTCGGTAAATATGCAAAATTAGTGGCCACAGTTACAAATGGGGCTATTACATCCGTAACTGTTGTAGATAGAGGCAAGTCCTTTGTTCAAGGATCAACTTCGATTAAGGTAATTCCTGTTGGAAGTGGTGCTAAACTTAGAGCGGATGTTAAAAAATGGGAAGTTGATTTTGTACAAAGATACAAAAAAACTGTTAATGAAAATGATGATGGAATTATAGTTCCAAGCCAAAATTCAAATTACGGCAACAAATTTGTTCATGGATACCTTTCCAGAAAATTAAGAAGAGTTCTCGGTGACAACGTAGACTCTAGTTTTGGTGAAGAATCAACACCCACACACTCTCCTATTGTTGGTTGGGCATACGATGGCTCACCGATCTATGGTCCATATGGATACAACACAGCAACTGGTGGAACAGTTCGTAGATTACTTCCAAGTTATACTTTAGAAACAAAATCAAATAGACCTTCAGTAACATTGTATCCTTTAGGATTCTTTGTTAATGATTGGAATTACACCGCTGATGGAGATCTTGACGAATATAATGGTAGGTTCTGTAAAACGCCAGAATATCCCGAAGGAGTATATGCATATTTTTGTAACATTGAAGTTTCAAATAGCTCAACGATTCCTTTTTCAAACAATAGGGAACCTCTTTTCCCATACATTCTGAATGGGTTTAAATTTGAAAAAAATGAATTTAATGAAAATCCATTATCTATTCAAAATCTTCCACTCTTAAACAGTGGAAATCTTGTTAGAAATACATATCCATACAAATTGCGATTTGGTTCTTCGAAATATGATTATTTTGTTACTAACAACCTAGAAGAAACTGAACTCACTGTAAAATCTATTAATCCAATTGGCATCTCTACAGTTTCTGTAATTGATGGTGGAGACAACTACAAAATTGGTGATAAAGTAGTATTTGACAATGATGAGTCTGGTGGCAATTCATTATTAGCCAAAGTTAAAACCATTGTTGGTCGAGGAATCACAGAAATTTCTTATTCAGAAACTTCCGTTTCTAATATTGCATTTACATATGAAAATCAAATTGTAACTGGTATTGCCACGACATCCCATGGATTGTCGGATAATGACGTTGTTTTTGTTACTGGTATTGGAACAGGAGAACTTAAATTTATCGAAGGTCCAAGAACCATATCTGTTTCTTCCATAACTGCTAAGTTGGATGTTGGTGTCGGTACAGTAGGAGACACTGGTGTCACAACATCTATTAGTTTGGATTCTTCTTCTTCACTGAAATCAATTGATGTTGATGATACTTTGGTTGTTGGATCAACTTCAGAAAGACTTCGTGTTCTTTCAATTGATAAAACAAATAATAAGTATAGAGTTATAAGAAATTCTGGGATTTCAACTTCTCATGCAGCTGGAGAACTATTGGTAGTAGATCAAAGGAAGTTTTCTTTTGAAGTTGGAATTAAAACTAACCTTTCCATCAATGCAGATAGAAAAGTAGTATTTAATCCTCAGAACTCCATTGGTGTTGGTACAGCATCAGTTAACCAGACTGTTACTGGAGTAGGAGTAACTACTGTGGTAAGAGTAGTTGCGAATGATGGAACAATTCTTACAAATCACGAATTACCTCCCACAGGATCCACTGCAGATAATAGTATTACAATTGTAGATCATGGTTTTAGGACTGGAGAAAAATTACTCTACAAAAATGGATTATTGGGAATAGCTTTAACGGTATCTCCAAACTTAAATCTTAGTAATCCTTTTGATTTAGTTGATGGACAAACTGTTTTTGCGGTTAATAAAGGAAAGGACTTACTTGGTATTACAACTACATTAACTGGAATTGGAACTACAGCAACTTCATTGTATTTCTTACCAGTTAAAGACAACACTGGTACAGAACACTCATTTACAACACAGAACAAAAAATATTCTGGATCAGTAAAACGATATGATGTAACTGTTGGCACTTCCACTAATCATGGATTATTAACAAATGATGAGGTTACTGTCTATCTTGTACCCACATCTACGATTTCAAAATCAATTGAATATGATACACAAGCTAGAAGAACAATTGTAGATCCAAAATATTTTGAAACTTCTGCCGTTGGTGTTGGGACATCATCGTCAATCATTACAATTGATGATCATGATTTTGAGAGTGGTGAAAAAGTTCTTTACATCTCATCAAATCCAGCCTCACCTTTAATTAACAAAGGTGAGTATTATGTTAAGAAGATTGATGATAATAGATTTAGATTATCTACAAATTATATTGATTCTATCAACTTCAATTCCAATTACGTTGGAATTACTACTTTTGGATCTGGAACACATAAAATTGCAAAAATTAATCCAAAAATTGCAATTACCAGAGGTAGAACTATTGGATTTGCCGTTTCAGACTCTAGTTTAACTGATTTAAGGCTTGAATTCTTTGAAGATCAGAACTTTATTAACAGATATAATGGATTTGGTATAAGTACAGAAGTTACTAGAACTGGAACTCCAGGATCTTCTGGTGCTATTGTCAATTTGACATTATCTGACAATGTACCACCTGTTTTATATTACAAATTAGTTCCAACTAATCTTGATACTATTAGTGTCGATAAAAGAGATGCTAATCCAGATTTGGGTGTAGTTAATGGATCAGTAATTGAACTGAATAATAGTGTTTATTCTGGATCATTTAATGTTAAAAAAACTGGCGATAAAGAATATAAGTACCAAGTCAAGAAAGAACCAGAAGCTTCTTCTTATACATCATCTGGAATATCTACTTTTAGATATGTAACCAAATCAACATCAGCTATTGGACCAATAAATGAAATTTCTGTTAAATTCCCTGGTTCTGGATATGTAAGTCCTCCTGGTATAACCACCGTACAAACAACTGATGGAAGTGATGCAGTTCTCAGAGTCTTCTCCGATAAATTAGGTAATTCATTGTTTGATGAAATTACAAAAATTGGATTTGATTATCCATCGGATAAAACTTTAAAACCAACAGCTGACATTCCATCTTTTATTACAGTATCCAAAAACTATAAAATTTCTGAAATTGGAGTGGTAACAACTGGAAGAAATTATCTTACTCCTCCAGACGTTATTGTTTTTGGTAGATCGGATATTCAACTTCGTGCCAATTTGGATGGAACTTCTATCGGGTCTATTGATATTTTAAGTAATGCTGCAGGATTTGATAATATTGATAACCCAGCGAGAATAATTCCAATTCGAAATAGTAATGGTGTTGGAGTTGTCACGGCTAGTTCAAACGGAGACACCAATTTCCTTACACTTACACAACCTACAAATGGTTGGAAACCCGATGGAAGTGATTTCCCGTTTGCGGTTGGAGACATAATTTTTGTTGAAAATGTTAACACCGTTGAAACATCCTTTAACACGACTGGTGGATACAATTCAGAAAATTATGATTATTCATTCTTCACTATTGCATCTAGAACTCCAACTACATCACAAATTACATATTCTATAGTTGGATTGGGAACAACTGGAGGCACTTTTGATCTAACGAATAGTGCTGGAAAAGTAATCAAACAAAGTGATTTACCAACTTTTAGTGTAGAACTTGATGTCACTGAATTTTTTGCTGGAGAAATCGTAAATTATTCATCTGATGGTATTGGAAAAGTTTCGGACAACAAGGGATATGATTCTGTTACAAACACGTTGAGGATTGAGAGGACAAATTCTGACATATTAAATGGTGATGTGATAAGAGGATCAGTTTCTGGTGCAGAAGCCACTGTTGTTGATGTAAAATCATATGATAGAGTTTTTGAGACTGGATACAAGTCTCAAAGACCAAAGGGTTGGCAAAATGATAGTGGTAAATTGAATGATAATTTCCAAAGACTTCAGGACAATGACTACTATCAAAATTTTGCATATTCTATTAAGAGTGAAGTTCAAGAGTTAACTTGGGAAGATCCTGTTGATAGTATTATTCACCCAGCTGGATATAAGAGATTCTGTGATTTAATTGTCCCATCTTCCGCAACTGCTGGATTTGGAAGGAGCAATACTTTAGAAATCAACGACTCTGGTGCTGGTGGAGCAGTAAGTCTTCTTGTTCAAATAGACAATCTAAAGACATTTTATGAAAAAGACGACTTTGATATTGCTACTGAAGAAACTCTTGCTAATGGATTATCAAAATTCATCTTATTTGGAAATAGAACCATTACTGATGGTATCAACATTGTTTCTAATAGAGTAGAACTTATTGATGATATCTCTGGAGAATTTACTGGCATTGGTACAACAACCAGTGCCAAAGTAGTTGGCCTTACGTCATTCAAACTTTCTACACTTAATGGAACAAAGATACCTTTCAATAAGATATTCGATGGATCCGACTCAAGTATAGTCTCTACAGGATCTTCTATTATCAGAATTAACAATCATGACTTCCAGACTGGAGAAAAATTCATATATGATCCTGGTGATTCTGTATATGGATCTAACAGAATTGGTATTGAAACAACTAATAATGTGGTTGGTGGAGTTTCTACAGATTTCTTACCAAAAGAACTCTTTGCAATTAAAATTGATAACAACAATCTAAAGTTAGCTGGATTAAGTACAACAGCATCATCTAATGATCCATTAGTTTTTAGATCTGTAGGATCTGGAACATCTCATTCATTTGATGTCATCACTCCATTTAATAGAGTAATTATTGAAATTGATAATATCATCCAATCACCTCTCTACAGAAAAAATATTGGGGTTGCTCTTACTGAAGCTGTGGGTGTTGGATCTACAACGATTAAAGTCGTTGGTGTAACTTCAATTGTATCTAATAATCTCCTTCAAATTGACGATGAAATTATTAGAATTAATGTTGTTGGATTTGGATCTACTAATGTTCTTGAAGTAGAACGTGCAGTTCTTGGTAGTGTTGCTGCAGCACACACAGTTGGAGCTGCTGTAACGATGATGGGTGGTGACTATCGCATCCTCAAGGATGTAATTCACTTTGTTTCTCCTCCATATGGTCCAACTGGGGTAAGTACTCTGCAACCAGGCATTTCCACATATTCCAGTTTTGCTGGTCGTATTTTCTATAGAGAAGATCCTTCAACCAACTTTATTTTTGATGATGTTTCTGATAGATTTACTGGTGTTGGTAAAACATTCACTCTTCTTCAAAATACTCAAGATACAACTGGAATTGTAACTACTAAGAGTGGTGGTGGAGGAGATGACGAAGTTATTAACAATGGCGTTGTCTTAATTAATAACATCTTCCAAAGACCAACAATTGATTATAGTATGACAGAAAGACAGAGCCCTGGCATTGGAGCATCTGTTATCTTTACTGGTTCTGATAGAGAAGATCTTCCTAGGGGTGGAATAGTAAAAGACGTTGTTGTTGGATTTGGATCTGGATACCAAAATCTAGTAGCAGCTGCAGCTACTGCAGTTATTAATGCTGCAGGAGCTATTGAATCCGTTGTGGTTACTGGTGGTGGTTCTGGTTACAGATCATCTGATTCCGTTTCAATTCAAGTATTAAATCCACTTGGAATCGGGTCAACTGCTGTTCTCTCTGCAACTGTTGGTACAGCAGGAACAGTTTCTGGAATTAGTACAGTAAGTGGTGGTTCTGGATATGCTTCAACTAACCCACCAACTATTGTTGTTGGTATTGCCACTGGATATGCAAACATGTCCTTTACTGGTGGTCAAGGTAGTGGTTTTGAAGCTACTGTTACGGTAGGTACGGGTGGTAGTATTATTGATTTTGATATTACAAATCGAGGTATTGGATATGGAAATGGAGATGTATTAACAGTTGCTGGTATTCCAACCGATCCAAATGTCGGTGTTGCATTTAGTACGTTTACGTTTACTGTTGATCAAACAACAGATGATGAGTTTGCTGGTTATAGTTTTGGTCAACTTTTGCCATTACACAACTTCTCCGATGAATTTGATGGTACACAAACTTCATTTACTATTAGACGTGCTATAACTAAAACAATTGTCAACTTTACTACTGATGACCCATCCATTGATATTGCAAATAATTTTATTTTGGTATTGAATGACGTTGTACAAAAACCTGGAGAAAACTACATTCTAGAGTCTCCAACAAAAATTAAATTTACTGAAGCTCCAAAGTCTGGTAGTAAATTCCAAATTCTATTCTTTAGAGGATCTAATAAAGATCTAGATGCTTTCACAGCTTTTGCAACTGTCAAGATCGGTGATGAACTTCAATTGCAGAGACAGGATAATTATCAAATGCAATTGAATAGAGTTATCACTGATATTGTTGGTATTGATAAAGTTGAAACTAATCTTTATGGAAACGTTGGTATTAATACTGATCCAAACTTTGAAAGAGCCGTCTCTTGGACCAAACAAACAAGTGATTTAATTCTGAATGGACAACCTCTGTCAAAAGCAAGGGATAGTTTGATTGCAAAGGTCCAACCAACCACAAGAATTATTCAAAATGTTGGTGTCTCTTCTGATCAAATCTTTGTTGAAAATGCATTCCCATTATTCAGTGCCTATGACAACAGATCTCTTAGAAATAACGTTCCTGGAAAGGGTATTAAATTAATAAGAGAAAATAATGTTGATCGAGCTTCTGCAACCGCAACAGTTTCTTCTGGAGGAACAATTTCTTCCGTAACTATAACTGATGGTGGATTTGGATATTTAAGTGCTCCTACGGTTTCATTTGCAACGACATATGTACAATCTAAAGAGATAGGAAAAACTTGGACACAAGCAACTTCAAACACAGATATTGAATATAATTCAGTAGCGCATGTTAATGGTGTCTTTATTGCTGTTGGAAGCACTTCTGGTATCAACACTTCGATTGATGGTATTACTTGGAGTGATTCTGGAGTTAGTGGATTTGGAACATTCTTTGGGGTTGATAAGGCCTCAAATACTTCCACAAGTTTGATTGCTGTTGGTCTTGGTGGAACAATTGCGATAAGTACAGATGCGTCTACATTTGATACTTCTACTATTTTCAATAGAACTTTAAATGGATTTATATTCTCGTTTGCGAACACTACAATTTCTGCAAATCTTAATGACTATGCTGGTGGACAAACTAAAGGCGTAGCTGTTGGTGCAGGTGGAACGATTCTCTTTACTGAACAAGGTGCATCTGGTTTTGGAACCGCATTTGTTGTTGCTGACAGTAACACAACAAATAATCTCCACGGTGTTGGTAGTAATCAAGATACATTCATTGCAGTTGGTGATGCTGGTACAATTCTTAGATCTACAAATGGTGAAACTTGGTCTGGTGCAGGTACTGCATCAGTCACAACCAGACTGAATGATGTCTACTTTGATGATAACCAGTGGATTGCAGTTGGTGCAGCTGGAACAATCATTCAATCTACAGATAATGGTTTGAATTGGAGTATTGTTTCTTCTGGATCAACATTTAACCTCAACTCTGTTTATTATGCAGATAACGTTTGGGTTGCAGTTGGACAAACTGGAATGGTTATGAATTCTGTAGATGGCACCACTTGGTATAAGAAGTTTATTGGTGTTGGTACAGACTACAATGGACTTGCTTATGTTGATCAGCAGTTAGTAACTGTGGGTCTGTCTTCCAATATTGCATACAGTACCTTTGAAACCGTGTCTGCGGCAGCCACTGCTACTGTGTCTGCAGCGGGGACAATATCCGCAATTACTATTAGTGATGGTGGATTTGGATTTGATTCCACACAATCAGTTGGTGTCATACTTTCGTTGGAACCAGTAACAATTGAAACAATAACAAGTGTCGAATGTGAGGGTGATTTTGGATATGTTGTTGGTGTGGGGACAAGTGCAACTGGTATTGGTACGGATAGTCCAATGGTTAAGTTTGAACTTGATTCAAGTTCTTTCCTCAATCAAGCTGGATTTGGCAATATTGCTAGAAGTGGAATTCAAAGTGGATACTATTTTGTTATTACTGGATCAATAGTTGGTAATGGATTAACGTCTATTACTATTGAAAACTCTGCTATCGGTGTTGGTACAACATTTATAGATAATGTTTATCGTGCGGATCAAGTCATTAACGATGGAACTTCTGGAATTGTGACCGTTTACTCTAACGTTGAATCCTTGGCAGGACTTGGAACAACAAGTCTGTCTCCAAAAATTGGTAATTATAGTTGGGGTAGATTCTATAACTTCACCAGAGATCCTGTAAGTCCTGGATCGTTTACGATTAATAATCAAAACGGATATACAGGACTAACAACTGCTCCAATTGTTAATCGCATCTTGAAACTCAGTGAAAACTACAGTGACTTCACCGAGACTCTATAAATAAAACAAAAAGTCTGTTAAAAATGCCTGCGATTATCTCAGATCAATTTAGAATATTAAATGCTGCGAATTTCGTCGCTGGTGTGGCTTCCACCTCCCAGTCGTATTACACTTTTATTGGACTTCCCAATTCTAGTGATGTTGGTGCTGGTTATGGTACTACTGATTGGAATACTAACACTCCTGCTCCAAAAGACGGGTTTAGAGAGTATAATGATGATTATGACACCATCATTGCACTCAAAAAACTTTCAACTGGTGATGTAAAGAGACTGGTAAGGAAATATGAATGGACAGCGGGAACTGTCTATGAAATGTATAAAGATACCTATACTAGATCTAATCTAAGCCCACAAACTGGTTCAACGAATCTATACGATTCTCGATTTTATGTTGTAAACAGTGCGTTTAGAGTTTATGTTTGTATCAACAATGGAGCTAATCCATCAAATCCAAATGGAACTCGTTCTCTTGATGAACCAACTTTTGTTGGATTAGAACCAAGAACTGCTGGTACAAGTGGCGATGGATATCTTTGGAAGTATCTGTATACTATTACTCCATCTGATATTATCAAATTTGATTCCATTGACTTTATTCCAGTTCCTGAAGATTGGGGAACTGGAGACACTGCAGACGTAAAAAACAATGCTGTTGATGGAAAAATCGAAACGGCTCTGATTGTAAATTCAGGTGAAGGATATCAACCAATTTCAACGACATTTACAAATATTCCTATTTTAGGAGATGGAACTGGGGGTAGAGCTAGTATCACTATTGACTCCCAAGGAAAAGTTTCTAACGTATCCATTACAAATGGTGGTAGTGGATATACTAGAGGAACAATTCAATTCTATCCAGGAGCTCCAGGTGCAGAAACTGGAGGCCCAATTGCTGGTCTTTCTGCTGTTGGTGTTGGTACTACATCGGTAGCTTCGTTTGAAGTTATTACTCCTCCTCCTGGTGGACATGGAAATGACATTTATAAGGAGCTTGGTGCATTTAGAGTTCTTTTATATTCTCGTTTTGAGAATGATGAAACAAACCCAGACTTTATCACTGGTAATGATTTCGCTAGAGTTGGTTTAATCAAAGATCCTCTTACACCTGCAGGAAATTTACTTACTTCATCAAAAGCAAGTGCATTGACTGCTATAAAACTCACAAGTTTAACTGGTGGTAATATTGCGGACACAACATATACTGTAGATACTCCAGTTTTCCAACAAATTGGTGTTGGATCAACAGCTGTTGGTTATGTTGCAAATTGGGACTCTTCTACTGGTGTTCTAAAGGTCTACAACCCCGTTGGACTTGCTTCTACCTCTTATGGGTTTAGACTTGTAGATTTCACTTCATCGATTGGTGCAGGTGGAACATTTGTCATTAGTGGACAATCTGCAGGATCTGCACTTGGAATCGAAACAAGTTTTGGTAGTGCATCAAGTCCAGGAACTGCAACAACTGTTGGATCAGCTAATGTCCAACTGGGACAGAGTTTTGTTAATGGTATTGCTCAACCAGAAGTTAAAAAATATTCTGGTGAGGTCTTATACATAGATAACAGGGCCTCAATCCAACGGAGTGCCACTCAGAAAGAAGACATTAAAATCGTATTAGAGTTCTAAGAAAATGCATCAAGAGACTAATCTTAACGTTTCTCCTTATTATGATGATTTTAATGAAGACAAGAACTTTAATCGAGTTCTTTTCAAACCTGCTACACCAGTCCAGGCAAGAGAACTAACCCAACTCCAAACCATTCTTCAACATCAAATTGAGAAGTTTGGACAGCACTTCTTTAAAGAAGGTGCGATGGTTATTCCTGGACAAATTGCATATGACCCACAATATCATGCAGTTCAGGTCAATGAAAGTTTTCTGGGCATTCCTGTTAGGGACTACTTGGAAAATGTTGTAGGCAAAGAAATTAGGGGATCGGTCTCTGGTGTTGAAGCCACAGTAGTAAACTATATTTTATCAGAAGATTCTGAAAGAGGAACACATACTCTCTATGTAAAGTACTCTAGATCTGGAAATGACTTTTCAAAAGAGGTGTTTGATGACGGAGAGAATTTAATCTCATCCACTGATATTGAATTTGGTATTTCTCGTATTACTGCTAATAGTCCATTTGCGTCTTGTATTGCTACTGGAGCAACATCGACTGGCAGCGCAGTTTCTTTGGAAGAAGGTGTGTACTTTATGCGTGGATTTTTTGTAAAAGTACCTACTCAAACAATCCTTTTAGATCAATACGACGCATCTCCAAACTATAGAGTTGGTTTATTCATTAATGAAAATATTGTAACTGCGTATAATGATCCCAGTCTGTTTGATAACGCAGCTGGATTTTCAAATGAGTCTGCACCAGGAGCAGACAGATTCCAGATTAAAGCAACACTAATTAAAAAAGATTTAAACGAATTCAACGATGAAAACTTCGTTGAATTAATGAGACTTGAGAACGGTAGAGTTCAAAAATTTGTTAAGAAGACGGATTATAATCTAATTAGAGACGAGTTAGCTAAGAGAACCTATGATGAAAGTGGTGATTACTATGTAAAACCATTCCAGGTAAAAGTTGTTGAATCTTTAAACAACAGACAAGGAAATGGTGGTATTTACTTACCAGAACAAAAAACTGCAGAAGGTGGAACTCCAAGCGATGATTTGATGCTCTATCAGGTTTCTCCTGGTAAAGCATATGTAAGAGGATATGATATTGAAAAATTAAACACTTCATACATCGATGTTGAGAAACCAAGAGATACGAAAACAATTTCTACATCATCATTTGCATTTGATGGAGTTGGCCAATTAAAAGTTAATAATGTATATGGATCACCTTTTGTAGGATTTGGTACTACAGCTGTAGTAAGTCTTAGAAGTGAAAGAATCGGTTCTACCGCATCAGGCGCTGCTGGAATTGAAATCGGTAATGCAAGAGTTTATGATTACAAACTTGAAGCGTCTGCGTATTCGAATGACACTTCAAAGTATGATGTATATCTTTATGATGTACAAACATTTACCGATCTTACGGTAAGTTCTAGTGTTACACAAGCAACTCCAGCATACATTGAAGGTGCTAGAAGTGGGGCCAAAGGATTTTTAAAGAATGATGTCACTGATTCATTGTCATTAACTTTAACATCTACTAGTGGTCAATTTATCATTGACGAACCTGTTAAAATTAATGGCATTCTTGATACAAGAGTAGTTACTTCTGTAAGAGAATATGGACTTGGTGATATTAAGTCAATTCACCAAACAGTAGGAATTAACACTTTCAATGCTGATAGTGTCCTTTCCGATAGATTTTTACTTGCACCTCCAGGAACAAACTTTACAATTGGTAGTGCTGGCGTAACCACAGCACCAGGCAATAGATTTGCTGTTGGAATTAATACAGGAGATATTGTAACTTACAATAGAAACGGTCTTTCGGACCCAACATTCAACCGTGTTGGATCTATTAGTGCCGATGGATCTACGATTACATTGGTTAGTCTTGGAGCTAGTGTAAGTGGAGTTTGTGATGGTGGATTAACAACCTCTGAAATTCAAACTAGTGACTTCACACTTATCCGACCAAGATTAGTAAATTCTAAAAATTCTTCTCTTGTCGTCAAATTACCAAATGATTTTATTTCTAACGTAGATTTAAGTAGTTCTGAAATACAAATACGAAAACAGTTTGTCCTTGATATTACAAATAATAGAGGAAGTGTAACTATCTCTGATATTGATCAATTCTTCCAACCATTTGATGAAGAAAGATATAATTTGGTATTTTCTAATGGAACAGTTGAACCACTTACTTCTGAAAAGGTAACTTTTGATTCTAATTTTAAAACGGCTACATTAGTTGGTCTGTCTGTTGCTAGTGATACAAATGCAATTCTGGTTGCTACTATTAAAAAGGTTAATGTAGAAGAACAGTCAAAAACATTATCTAGATGTAATAAATTAGTTGTTTCCAGATCAAAACATGATTATTCTGGATCTACTGGAACCACATTTAACAATGGATTAACTTTTAATTCTGTATATGGAACTAGAGTTGAAGATGATCAAATTTCTCTGAATGTTCCAGATGGAATTCGTGTTCATGCTATATTTGAATCAAGTACGACTGGAGATCCTACACTTCCAAATGTAACCTTAATCAATAGATCAGATGATCTTACAGATACTCTTCAGGGTGAAATTTTTATTGGAAATATCAGTGGTGCAGTTGCTAGAGTTGTAACCTCAGCTGCGACAAATGTAGATATCGTTTATGTAAATGAACTGAGATTCTCCGTAGGAGAGACTGTAACTTTCCAATCTTCTGGTATAACTGGAGAAGTTTCTGCAGTAACAGCAGGAGATAAAAATATTGCTAATGATTTCTTCTTTGACAATGGTCAAAGAGATGAATACTATGATTATGCAAGGATTATAAGAAAATCTGATACTCAAGAGCCAAAGAGAAGACTTGCTGTTGTATTTGATCACTATACAGTCGATTCTGGATCATCTGGAGATTTTGGAACGGTCAATACTTATCTCTCGGAGAACTATAAGAAAGACCTGACTTCATTTAAGAATAATCCAATTTCAGATTATCTTGATATTAGACCAAGAGTTAAAAACTATGATACTGGCAGTGACACTGGATCACCATTTGAATATGATCAAAGAAACTTTGCTGTAGATGGTTCATATGTAGAAAATATTCTGGTTTCTGACGAAACAGTAACTATTGGTTATTCTCATTACCTTGGAAGAATTGATAGACTTTTCTTATCAAAAGATGGATTCTTTGAGTTGAAGAAGGGTGCATCATCAGAATCTCCAGTAGCTCCAGAAGTTCCTGCAGGATCATTCACTGTTGCTACGATCTTTAATAATCCATATTTGCGCAATGCAACAGTAGAAAGTAGTGTTGTTCTTGCGAAACATAAGAGATATACAATGTTTGATATCTCTAGATTAGAAAATAGACTTCAAAATGTTGAATTTTACACACAGTTGTCTCTCCTTGAGACAGATACTGCAAACTTGAACATCAAAGATGTAACAACTGGACTTGATAGATTTAAATCTGGTTTCTTTGTAGATAACTTTAGAAGTCACGATTCTCATGCGATTACACATCCAAGCTTTAAGTCTTCAATTGATAAAGTTAATGCGGAGTTGAGGCCTCTCCACTATACCCATGGTGTAGATCTTCTTCTTGGATCGGAACAAATAATTGGTATCGGTACAGTTGCAAATCCAAGTGCTGATTTGACACAAGTTTCTGATCTTCAGTCAAATGCGTTGAAGAAAACTGGAGATGTAGTTACTTTAAACTATTCAGAAACAACCTTCATTGAACAAAAATTCTCCACCAGAACAGAAAATGTTAATCCATTTGCTGTTATCAATTGGATTGGTAGTGTTGCTTTAAATCCAGCTAGTGATGTTTGGGTTGATGAAAAGAGATTAGACATTACAAATATCAAACTCGAAAGTAGTTATCAACAGTTCCTCGATTCATACAATGTCGGTCCTAATGTTGGTTATTCTCCACTGGACTGGGGTAGTTGGGAAGAAGAGTGGAAGTCGATTGATCTAAGTAATAAACAACTTTCATCGACTGTAAGTTCACAGAATACAAACCAGTACGGATCTAAGAACAGAAACAAAAATGTTTCTGCAGTAAATCAAATTTTAGCATTTAATGAAGAAACTACTGATGCTGAACGTGGACTGACTAGAATTAAGATTGGATCCAATGATGGAGTTGATACACAAAATCTTGGAAACAAACTTCTCAATAAGGAAAAAATTCCTTATATCAGATCTAGAAATATTGAGTTTGTCTCTAACAGACTTAAGCCAAGAACACAATTCTATGCCTTCTTTGATGATCAAGATGTAACTAAGTATGCAACACCAAAACTCCTTGAAATTCAGATGGTTCAAGGTGTATTCCAAATTGGTGAAACTGTCAAGGGAACTGTTACAAATTCTAATGCTCTTGGTGGTTCTAATCCAGAAATTACATTTAGAGTTGCACAACCAAACCATAAGTATGGATCATATGATTCACCATCCATGGTGTTTGCAATAAATCCATATGATGACACAGTTGGAGTTAGTACTGTATATTCTGCAACCAGTTCACTTCTGAACATTGATACGGCTTCACTTCAATTAGAGGTTCTTGGATCATTTAGTGGATATGCATCTAAGAACATGAGATTAGTTGGTCAAACTAGTGGTGCTGAAGCCACAGTTTCTGAGATCAGACTAATTACTGATGAAAAAGGATCTTTGATTGGTTCTTTATTCATACCAGATTCTACTCTCCCAACAGTACCACAGTTCACAACAGGGGTTAAAACTTTTAGACTCACAAGTAGTTCTGTTAACTCACTCAGTTCTTCTGATAGACCGTCAACGGCAGAAAATTCTTTCCGTGCGGAAGGTGTTCTCAGTACAATTCAAGAAGATGTTATTGGTGTTAGAAATTGTGATGTTCAGAGAGAAACATCAACGGATAGTACTCTTACCAGTAACACGGTAAACAGAACTATTGACACTAAGAATTTTGAGGACAGAATAACAACACAAAATCAATGGTGCAATCCTCTGGCTCAATCTTTTGAAGTTTCCGAAGACTCTGGAGTATTCGTTTCTTCTTGTGATTTGTACTTTAGTTCTAAGGATGCTACCATTCCAGTAACCGTTCAGATCAGATCGGTGCAGACTGGACAACCAACAAACTGTGTTCTTCCTTTTGCAGAGGTTACTTACGAGTCATCTCAAATTAATGTATCAACAGATGGTACTACCGCAACTAGATTTACTTTCCCATCACCTGTATATCTTGCTGGTGGAAAAGAATATGCTATTGTTGTTCTTTCTGGTTCTAAGAACTATACGGTATACATCTCCAGAATGGGTGAAGTTGATATTTCATCTCTGACATTGCCAGAAAGTGAGAGAACAATCGTTTCACAACAGCCATACACTGGATCTTTATTCAAGTCACAAAACGGTTCTACTTGGGATGCAAGCCAACTTGAAGATCTTAAGTTTAAACTCAACAAGTGTAAGTTTGTCTCTGGTCCAGGAACATTTAAACTTTATAATCCAGAACTTGGTGTTGGTAAAGTCGAAAATGCAAACCTGAGACCACAACCTCTTGAGTTTTATTCTCATGAAATTAAAGTTGGATTTGGAAGTACTGTTGTAACTAGAGATTTTAGTGTTGGATCTAGATTTACTCAGGTAGGAAATACTCTGACAGAAGGTAATCTTGTCAAGTCCCTCGGGGCTATCAAAATTAACACAACGGCAACTGAAGCTGGTGGTATTACAACAAATACAGTTGGAACTGGATTGACACCATCTGCTGCAAACCTTACATACACAGGAATTGCTCTTACAACAATTACTGGTAATGGATCTGGAGCTGTTGCAAATATTCAAATCACAAGTGGTTCAATCGGTGTTGTAACAGTAACCAGTGGTGGTTCTGGGTATGCTGTCGGTGATGTTCTTGGATGCACTATTGGCGAAACTGGAACTGGGACAAGATTTAACGTTGGAATTATTTCAGCAACAAATAGTCTTATTCTGGATAGAGTCCAGGGTGAATTTACAACAACTTCAGAGTTGATGACAATTAATGCTGTAGGTGTTGCGTCTACATTACCAGGATCACAACCAATATCCATTAACAATACAGAAACATATAAAGATGGATTGCATGTCAAGGTTCATCACAGAAACCATGGTATGCACGCTAGAAATAACAGAGTTACTATTTCGGGTGCAGTTGGAGTGACAACAACGACCACAGTTTCTTCAGAATATTCAAATACTTCCACATCAGATATTGATGTTGCATCCATATCTGTATTCTCTAGTTTTGAAAATGTTGGTGTATCATCAACTAATCCAGGATACGCAAAACTCAATAATGAAGTTATTGAATATACTGGAGTTGATGCATCTTCTACACCGCAAAAACTCACTGGCATTACTAGAGCCATTGATAACACTGTAGCAGAAACTCATAGAGTCGGTGACATTGTTCAAAAGTATGAATCTTCTGGTATTTCTCTTAGAAGAATCAACAAAACACATTCCTTTGGTGATGTAAACAATTCAAATGAAATTACTCTCGACAGTTACTTCATTAAGATTGATACAACCACAAGTGGTGTTGGAACTGCTAGAGATGGATCTAACAGTTTCCGTAATCTGAAAGTTGCTGAAACTGAACATAGTGGTGGAGACAACGTTAAGGCAACTCAAAACGTTCAATTTGAAGCTATAACCCCACTCATTGAGGTTCTTAATACTAAGGATACTTCACTATCTGCAAGAGTAAGAACTGTTAGTGGAACTAGTGTAAATGGAAGTGAGACTTCTTTCCAAGATCAAGGATTTGAGAATATAACTTTGAATGGTGTTAACTACTTTAACACTCCAAGAGTCATTGCTTCTAAGATCAACGAACAGAACCAACTTTCATCACTTCCAGGAAATAAATCATTCTCCATGGAATTGGTTCTTGGTAGTGAAAATCAAAATGTTTCTCCAGTAATTGATCTTGATAGACTGTTAGTAATTGCTACTACAAATAGACTTGATCAGAGAATTACAAATTATCCAGATGATGAAAGAGTTAATGATAGATTCTCCGATCCAAATGCTGCTGTATATGTTACTAAGAGAGTAAATCTGGAAAATCCAGCTACATACCTTCAGGTTAAATTTGACGCTTTCAGACATTCCTCCAGTGATATTAGAGTCCTTTACAGATTGTTTAGACCAGATTCTCTGATATCTGAATCTCAATATGAACTTTTCCCTGGTTATGATAATTTAACTGACACAACTGGAGATGGTTTTGGTGATAGAGTTGTTAATTCAAAACTCAACAATGGTAAGCCAGATAAATTTGTTCCAGACTCTAAGACTAGAGATGATTTCCGTTATTATCAGTTTACTGCATCTAATTTACCAGAATTCAGTGGATTTGAAATTAAAGTCATCATGACAGGAACTAATCAATCTTATGTTCCAAGAATTAGAGATTTTAGAGCAATCGCCTTTGCATAATGAGTTACAAAAAAGTTGAGGGTCATTCTGACCTGGTGAGAGATATGGAAAGTGGTGCCATTGTCAATAATGACACCACTGCGTATCAAAATTATATTCAAATGAGAAATCAAAAACTTAAAGAGAAGGAGAGACTTGAAAATCTAGAAAATGAGGTGGGTGAAATTAAATCTCTTCTTCAAAAACTTGTTGATAAACTTTAATTATAAATATATCTAGACGAACTAACACTAAAGCATGGCCGTATATGTTGTAAATTTGGTGATTGATCAAGGTGCCGACTTTAATCAAACTTTGAATTTACAAAGTAACTTGACCAATGCTCCTCTAGACCTTGTTGGATATACTGGCTCGGCACAACTTCGTAAACACTCTTCTAGTAAGGGAAAGCATGATCTCACAGTTACGTTTGTAGACCGTGTAAACGGTGTAATTAGATTGGGACTATCTGACACAATAACATCTAGAATTAAACCAGGACGTTACATTTACGACATTATTTTAACTGATGGTTCTGGTCTTAAAGAAAGAGTTGTTGAAGGATCCGTTTTAGTCCGCGAAGGAGCAACAAGGGAGTAATTACATGCCAGATATTACCGTTCGTGTTGGTCAACAATCTGCGATAAAAGTCGCTTCAACCTCCACTGGATCTGGAGGCACATTAGGTGGATTGACAGACACTGATACTAGTGCAGTGTCAAACGGTTCTGTAATTGTTTATGATGCTAATACTTCAACATGGGTAGCTACAAATACATTGACCCCAGGAAACACAAAAGACTTAGACGTTAACGGAGGTTCATTCTAATGGCCAGTAAGATTAGGATCTTTAGATCTACTGGTGCGACTGCTCCCAGTTCTCTTGAATACGGAGAATTAGCAGCAACCATCGAACAAGGCACAGCTGGATCGCAGGCAAACAAAGCAGGCCGTCTGTTCATTGGTAACGCCTCTGGTAATCCAGTAGAGATTGGTGGGGAATATACCTACAAACTCATGGATCACCCCCATGGGGAACTCATTAACTCTTCTGTTGCCATCGTTGATAGCAGTGGTCAAATTAATGGATGGAGTGTTGCTGGTATCCTTACCGCTACCAGAACAGATATTACTGACCTGGTAACTCAAAATCTAAATATCACTGGCGTTGCTACTTTTGCTCAGGGTATTAATTTAAATGGTGATGTTACTATCGGTGACAGTCATCTTGATACTCTCACCGTAAATTCAAGAACTGGATTTAACACAGACGTAACTCTCAATGAAAAACTTCTTGTAACTGGCATTTCTACCTTCACTGGTGCAATTGATGCAAATGGTGGAGCTAATATTGCTGGTGGTGCTGGACTTGTAGTTAGTGCCGATGGTATTAATGTCACGGGTGTTTCAACTTTCAATGATGCCGTTAACTTCAGCAGCACGATTGATGTAGATGGTGGCGCAGAGTTTGATGACATCAATGTTTCTGCTGCAGCTACAGTTGGCATTCTTACGGTCACTAGTAATGCTACCATTGACGGCAATTTATTTGTAGCTGGCATCGAAATTACTGGTGGTGCAGTAATCGGTGAAGATGTCACAACAAGAAACTTAAAAGCAACTGGTATTACTACTCTTGGTGATGCTGCAACAGATATCGTAGACCTTCAAGGTAGAGTTACTTTTGCAACTGATGCCACCTTTGATACCAATATCATTGTAGCTGGCGTTTCAACATTCACAAGCGCCGCTGATATGAACGGTGGTCTTGATGTCTCTGGTGGTGCTGGTTTAGTTGTCAGCGCAGATGGTCTTAATGTAACTGGTGTCTCCACATTCAATAACAACGTTGATTTTAGTGGAACCATTGATGTTGATGGTCAAGCCATCTTTGATGATGTAACAGTTTCCGCTGCTGCAACATTCACAGGCGCCGTTGATATGAACGGTGGTCTTGATGTCTCTGGTGGAGAAACCGTTCTTTCTTCTGCGACAGTTTCCGATCTTAATCAGGATCGTGTTGTTCTTGCAGGTGCATCTGGAGCTCTCACTGATAATGTAAATCTTAAGTTTGCTTCCAATATTCTGGATGTTGATGGAATTGTTGATGCAGGAACTGCACTTCGTTCTCCTGTTGGTCTTATCACTGCACTGACTTCAACAGACGTTGTTGGTACTGCTGGTACATTCACAACTGCATTTACTCTTGGTTCTGGTGGAACTAAGTATTCATTCCCAGTAACTGATGGTACTGTTGATCAAATTCTGGTAACTAACGGTTCAGGAACACTTAGTTTCCAGGATGTATCTTCCACTCTGGTAATTAGTGCTGGTGCAGCTGCAACTGATGCAGTAAGTCTTCTCACGGATACTTTCACTATTGCAGCTACTAACAATGAGACAAAGACAACCCTTACCGATAATACAATTACTGTAGGTCTTGCTACAGATGTTATTGTTGGTGGTGGTCTTACAGTTACAAACAACCTTCTGGTTCTTGGTAACTTAACCGTTGAAGGAACCGAAACGGTTATCAATGTTGAAAGACTTGATGTACAAGACGCCACAGTTGGTGTTGCATCTACTTCCACCGCTAATAATGCCACTGCAAATGGTGGTGGATTCTTTGTTCATGGTGGTGGAGATGGTGACAAGACTATCTTCTGGAACTTAACTCAAGGTGGTTTTGAGGTAAATCAAGATTGGTTACCTGAAACTGATGGTTCTTTCGATCTTGGTAATACCAACAGAGAATGGCAAAATCTTTTTGTTGATGGTCTTGCAGAACTTGATGATGTCAATGTCTCTGCAGCTGCAACAATAAATACCCTCAATGTAACAGGTACAGGTACAATCGCAACTGCCGATATTAACGGCGGTAATATTGATAATACTATTATTGGTGCCGCAACTTCAGCAGCTGCAACACTCACAACCGTTAACTATACCTCACTGACTGGTGGTGCAATTAGTGCTGTTGGAAGCCGCATTGATGCTGGTGACGTTACTTTCACAAACCTGAGAGTAACTGGTGTTTCTACTGTTGCATCTCTATTACTTTCTGCAGGAACAAATACTAATGGTGCTGCGTATTTTGACGCCAACGGACAGTTACAGTCAACCGCAACTCCTTCAGCTGGAATTCAAACTTCCAACTTTATTTTGACAACGAACGCTTCTGGCGTTCCTTCATGGACTGATACTATCGATGGCGGAACATTCTAATATTGATGCGAATATCGTTATTGAACTCGCACTAAACAAAGTAATTGAATTGCAAAAACAAGTAATCTTGACGGAGGCTAAATTTATTGGTCTTCGTCAAGATTATGACAAATTAAAAATTGAATATGAAGTCTTAGCGAATAAGTCCGAAGAATGGACTGGATCTACAACCACCAGAAAAACCACCACTAAATAGTAGGAAGCTAGTATTATATTCATGGCAAAACCTAGCACTAGACAAGAACTGATTGACTATTGCCTAAGGCAGCTGGGTGAGCCTGTTCTGGAAATCAATGTCGATGATGACCAAATTGATGATCTAGTCGATGATGCAATTCAATATTTCCAAGAAAGACATTTTGATGGTGTTGAGAGAATGTATCTCAAACACCAAATTTCTCAAGCAGATATTGATGAAGCTAGAAGTGAAACAATAGCTTCAACTGGAATTAAGTCTGATACTTTTAATCCAGAATCATCTGGTGTACTGAATATTAGTGCAAGTAATATTGTAATTCCTAATCATGGACTTATCACAGGATCTCCTGTGTATTATAGTTTTGGAGCTGGATGTACCTCTATTAGTATTGAGAGCACTTCACTTGCAGGTGTAGGCACAACAAGTTTCCTTGGTATTGGTACAGATAGTGTTCAACTTAATGCTATTGTAGACAATAGAAATCAAATTAAGTTGGCAAGAAATTCTGCTGACGCAGCAGCTGGTGTTGCTATTACTTTTTCAGGAAACACTGGTATTGGTTCTACGCACTTTATTACATCAAAAACAGAATTTACAGAGGCAAGAAATTATATTGAAATTCCAGATCATGTGATTGGGGTCAATGGAATTTTCAGATTTGATGACAATACAATCACTCAAAATATGTTCAGTATTTCTTATCAGATTTTCCTGAACGATGTTTATAATTTTAGTTCCATTGAAATGTTGACATATTCAATGACTAAAGAATATCTTGAGACCATCCAATTCTTAATAAGTCCAGATAAAAAAATTAGATATAATAAACGTGGAAATAGATTATATCTAGATTTAGACTGGAAAGGGGTTTCAGCAAATGAATATGTGGTAATTGATTGTTTCCGTGTTCTTGATCCAGCAGAGAATGAAAAAATTTATAACGATAGTTTCTTAAAAAAATTCCTCACTGCTATGATCAAAAAACAGTGGGGACAAAATATGAGTAAATATAGTGGTGTTAAACTCCCTGGTGGAATTGAACTAAATGGTCGTCAAATCTACGAAGACGCTTTGAGAGAACTTGCAGAAATTCAACAAAGAATGACCTTTGATTATGAAGTTCCACCAATGGACATGATCGGCTAATGGCTTTAAATCCATTCTTTCTACAAGGTTCTCCTGGAGAACAAAGATTAGTTCAAGACCTCATCAACGAACAGTTGAGAATGTATGGGGTTGATATCTATTACATGCCCAGAGAATATCTGGGAACCAAAACGGTTATCAAAGAAAACGTTTTAGCTAAATTTGAAGATAACTTCATTATTGAAGCATATGTTCAAAATTATGAGGGTTTCCAGGGATCTGGAGATTTGATGACTAAGTTTGGAATTAGAACAACTGACGAATTAACTCTTGTTATTTCCAAAGAGAGATTTGAAGACTTTATCTCTCCATTTAGTATGGATCTATTGGCAACTAGACCAAAAGAAGGAGACTTAATATATTTTCCACTATCCGATAGTCTTTTCGAAATCAAGTTTGTAGAACACGAGAATCCATTCTATCAACTTGGAAAACTTTACATGTATCAACTTACATGTGAGTTGTTTGAATATGAAGATGAAGTAATTGATACGTCAATCGAAGAAATCGATGATAATGCCCAAAATATTGGATATATTGCAACACTCACATTAGCTGGAATTGGTCAAACAGCAGAAGTATCAACAACTCTTGTTGATGGTTCGGTAAATCAAATTGTTTTGATCAATGATGGATATGGATACACCAGTCCACCCGCAGTTTCCATCTCAACTTCACCAAACGGTAGTTCTACTGCAAATGCAACTGCAGTTGCTATTACAACAAGTAATACTGGATCTGGATCCACTACCTTCTCCGTGAAAGAGGTTCAAATCACCAATCCTGGATTTGGCTATACACAACCCCCAACAATCGTTTTCAGTGGTGCTGGCGGGTCTGGGGCAAGTGCAAGGGCGGGTATTGGTACTAAGGGTGTGGTTAAGATACTCAATATCAACACTCCTGGAGCACAATACGCCACACCTCCAGTTGTATCAATCTCAACTTCTCCAACTGGTCTTTCTACCGCTAATGCCACTGGTGTTGCGGTTGTAAGTGCTGGTGGAACTATCGCACAAATTAGATTTACCAATGCAGGATTTGGGTATACTTTGGCACCAACTATTACTATTGCAGCTCCGACTGCGGGTGGATCGGGTGTTGGAACTGGAAACTTTGTTATCAATGAAATGATCACAGGTGAAAGTTCTCTCTCCACTGCTCGTGTCAAGTCTTGGGATAAGGATACAAGAATTCTCAAGATATCAAATCTTGCAGGCACATTTGCACTCGGAGAAGTTATTGTTGGAAGTGCAAATACATTTTCAAGTCCAGGTATCGGAACGACAGGAAGATACGCTGTTAAGACTATCCAATATGATGATCAATATGATGATTATGCAGAAAATATTGTTATTGAAAACGAGGCTGATGATGGACTTCTTGACTTTACAGAAACCAATCCTTTCGGTACTTTCTAAATAATTAGAAAAAATCATGATTGGCCAATATTTTTATCACGAGATCCTAAGAAAAACCGTTATTGGTTTTGGAACTCTGTTTAATCAAATTGAAATTCGGCACTCTGACGACAATGATAACGTTCAGAGTAGGATGAAGGTTCCATTGGCATATGGACCAATACAAAAGTTTTTGGCCAAAATTGAACAACAACCACAGTTAAAGGGGAGACCTGCGATCACTTTGCCTCGCATGTCTTTTGAGATGACGGGCATTTCATATGATTCTTCTAGAAAAGCCTCAATTACACAAACTTTTAAAACTTGCAATACAGGCCAACTTAATAATATTAAGAAGGTCTACATGCCCGTCCCATACAACATTTCATTCCAACTTAGTATTGCAACTAAGTTAAATGATGATATGTTGCAAATTTTGGAACAAATTCTTCCATATTTTCAACCAGGACTGAATATTACTATTAATCTCATTTCATCCATTGGTGAAAAAAGAGACATTCCTATTGTTCTCGAAAACATCAACATGACGGATGATTATGAGGGCAGTTTTGATAACCGTCGTGCAATGATCAGCACACTTACATTTACTGCAAAAACTTATCTCTTTGGTAAGATTGCTGATAACTCTGATGGTCTCATTAAGAGAGTTCAAATTGATATGCTTGATGACACCAACAGAGTCCGTGCAAAGAGAGTTCAAAGATATGCAGCGACTCCAAGAGCTGTCAAAGATTATAATGATGATGCGACAACTGCAATTAATCAAGATCTAGCCGCAGAACAAACCTTACTCTCAGTTAACAGTGCATCAGGACTTAGCGTTGACGATTACATTGTTATTAATAATGAGAACATGCAAATTCGTTCCATCAGCGGAACGGATGTCACCGTTTATAGAGCAGTTGATGGAACTACCGCAACTGATCATGCTTCTGGATCTATTGTAAATATTATCAGTGGAACTAGAACTCCAGATCTACCTCTGACTGGCGATGATGATCTTATTGTTGCCGGCGATGACTTTGGATTTAATGAATTAACATCCTTCTATCAAGATTATAAGGATTACTCTCCATCACAAGGAACTGATGTTTAATAGTGAGGAACAACAATGGCGTTTGATGATATCGGGAAAGCACTTGACATTCTTAAAGATGATGGATGCAGTGAGATTGCCTCTGTTAGCGGCGATGTACAAGTCCCAAAACAGCGAGAAGAAAAACCAGACCTGAAAAGGGACTACGAATACACAAGAGGTCAGTTGTATTCGTTGATCGAAAAAGGTCAAGAGGCTATTGATGGGATCATGGAGATCTCACAGGAACAAGGCTCTGCGAGAGCTTATGAAGTTACTGGGCAACTAATTAAGAGTGTGGCTGATGCCACAGATAAATTATTAGACCTACAGAAAAAAATGAGAGACATTGAGGATCCTAAAGAAAAGGGTCCTAGTAATGTTACCAACGCACTTTTTGTAGGGTCAACTGCTGAACTTCAAAAGCTACTCAAAAAAGGAAAGTTAGATGACTGAAGAAATTAAAGAATCTCCTAAAGAGGAGGTTAAAGAGGTAGAAAAGAAGAAGGGTCCTTTCGCCAAGCTTAAGGAAGCTGCTGATGACCATGAAGGTCAGTTGGAAGCAATCAGCACCATGGTCAGACTTGGTATTCTTATCTGGTCTGGTGGTATTTTGACTCTTGCTTATATCAAACTTCCTGCTGCATTGGGCATCCCTGAACAGAAACTTGACCCGACTTTCATCGCGTCTGTCTTTACTGGGGTGCTCGCTACCTTTGGCGTCCAGACGGCAAAGAAGAATGGCGATGGCACATTCAAGGGCGTTGCTGGCGGCGGTGTCTCCAAGGCAGATCTTGAGAAACTGATTGCCGCAGCAGCGCAGACAGCACCTGCTCAGACTATTCGTATTGAACAAGCACCAATTCAAATTGCTACTGCACCTAAGAAGGACGGTGAGCCACCCGTAATGCCTACTATCTAAAACCATGCAAAAACTTATTAATGTCATTGCTCTTCTGTCAGGACTAACCTCCGCTGCTCTTATTGGTGGCAGTGCCTATGTCCTTCTTAACAAGGATGTATTGATTGAAGACGCAAGAGCTAAGGTAACTGAAACAGTTACAAATACAGTAAAAGAAGCCCTTCCTGGTATGTTGGAAGGTAAATTGCCCAAATTGCCCAAAGTCACCGGCCCTGCTGTACCTGAGACAACAGGACTTCCTATCCCCTGAGGAAAATGGCCCCAACATCAAAAGAGGGAGATAAATCATCTTCTCCCAAATCGCCTTTTAAGTGGGCGGTTCTTGGTGTTGCAACAGTATTTGGAGTTGCACATCTTGGTATTGTAGGTCATTTACTTGATCGAAAACACTTACCGATCATCAATCTCCCAGTTGGTGATTACACTGCCTATCAGGTAGATGCCCATAAGGACGGATATCGTATCCAATACCGTGCCAATGATCCTCAAGTGATGGGTAAGGATAAGGTTATTGTAAAGAAGAATGGTTTCTTTGGTATTGGTGGAGATACTAAGATAATCCAACAGGAA
>Ga0208645_1000653_pt1 | contig 35209 bp, 53 predicted proteins | sample VirMetDEL_Sep_01_FD_184519 | JGI IMG/M metagenome (GOLD analysis project Ga0208645, IMG submission 184519) | Aqueous microbial communities from the Delaware River and Bay under freshwater to marine salinity gradient to study organic matter... | ecosystem: Environmental > Aquatic > Marine >... | reverse complement strand
TGATATTGAAACACGACTGGCAGCACTGGAGAACGCATAATGTCACGAGCAAGAGATTTCGCAGACCTCGCCGGTTCGGCTGATGCCGGTGGCATTACAGGCAGGAATAGGTTGATTAACGGTTCATTTGCTGTGGCCCAGCGAGGAACCTCAAGCACCTCTGGTGGCTATGTTTCGCTCGACCGTTGGTTTGTTAATCAGTCGGGTGGCTCTACAACCTTCAGCCAAGAAACAAACAGCAACCCAAGCGAAACAGGTGGCTTGCAAAAATACGCTAGACTGAATGTTTCTACATCTAGTGACTTCACAACTATAACACAGAAAATCGAAGATGTTACATCGGTTCCCGCTGGGACTGTTACGATTTCTTTTTATGCAAAAGGCACTGCGCCAACAGGCGGCTTGTATGTTTATGGAACGCAGGACTTTGGCACTAGCGGCTCTTCTGATGTGGACCTGACCGCTGTGCAGGTAACAGCTAGCCTGACAAGTAGTTGGGTTCGTTACACGGCACAATTAACTATTCCATCTGTTGATGGGAAAACTATCAATGCTGGCAGCTTCCTTGTTATTGCAATAGGTCAGTATTCCAATACTGGCACAACCGCTTATGATTTAAACATCGCCGGAGTGCAGCTTGAGGTCGGCGAACAGGCCACGCCGTTTGAGCATCGGTCGTTTGGCGATGAGTTGCGTAGGTGTCAGAGGTACTATCAAGTCAGTGGCTCTTCAGTGAATAGCAGTTATAATGTTTTCCCCGGACAACGCTGGAGTTCTAACAACATATTCTTTTCAGTGCCTATAGCAACATCAATGAGGGCAAACCCCACTATAGGTTCAGACGTTTCAGGCAATTTTGGTTTTGTTGGTGGAAACAACCAATCAAAAGCTTTTTCCCTGAGTGAGATGAATTTCGTAAGCCTTGACTCCTCTAGTATAACTGCAAGAGTCACCGTCGATTTCACACCCAACAGTGCATATGCCTATACTGGGTATTTTAATACTGCCGGTGAACTGCAATTAGATGCGGAGTTATAATTATGATTATTGAAAATGCTGTTAGACATGAAAGCACAAGTGATTCTGGTGCAATATCTGTATCAATTATAGCAACCATTAACGGCATTCAATGCGTGGTTCCTGAGTCTGCTGGCAACCGCCACTACGATGAAATCATGCGTCAGGTCGCAGCCGGTGACTTGACCATTGCGGACGCCGATTGATGAGCAAGCCCACCGTCACATCTGTGCAGTCTCAGATCGACACTCACGAAGCAGTGTGCGCTGAGCGTTGGAAGGAAACCATCCTGCGGATTAAGCGCATCGAACACATTATGATTGGCACTGCTGGCACCACCATTGTTTTGCTCATAGGGCTAATTGTTAATGGATGATTCATGTCTTCTTGTTGTTTGTATTTGTCGGCTTGGGTGAAGAGCAGCGCCTCAAGAGCAATGATATGTATTTTCGCTCTGTTGATGACTGCGTGTACTTTGCACAACGACTGCACAAACAAGGACAGAAGATCACCGCTTACTGTTTGCCAGTCATGGTAGATAAGGACACAAAGGTGTACTGATGTTAGCAGAACTTGCAGCAGCCAATGCCGCCTTTGCAGTTATTAAAACCACCATCCAGAATGGGCGTGAACTAGCTTCTGCTGGCAAGGCTCTTGGCACCTTTGTGTCTTGCAAAGAAGATCTTATGCGAGAGGGCAACAAGAAACGTGCCAGAGGTGTGGGTGGTAATGATCTTGAAGAGTTTATGGCTCTTGAGCAGATCCGTGAAAAAGAAAAGCAACTCAAAGAACTGATGATACTGTCTGGTCGCCCCGGTCTGTGGCGTGACTATGAGCGGTTCTGTGAAGAAGCAAAGGATGGTAGGGCCAAAGCTAGGCAAGCTGCTGTAAAGCGCCGAAAGAAAAACATTGAGACTGCTGGCAACGTAGGTGTTGGCCTCGTTATTGTGTTTGGCATAGTTGGCATATTGTTGTTTGCTTTCTGGATGCGGGGTGCCTTTGCACAGGCTGCTAACGATCTGACTGTATGCCGACTTACCAAGTGCATGAAGATTGATAAGAAAACTACAGCATGCGTGTATCGTGGCGCACACAATACCCAAGAGACTTTGATGTTTGCGCCTTATGAGTTTCGCCCAAAGGAATATCTCTGCCAGTGGGACATTGATCAGCCACCGCCACCCAATATTTATGACACCCTCAAAGCAATCAAGGATAGCCAGAAATGAGTGCTGAACAGGTTTTGCAGTGGAAGATACTGCCGCGCTTTATGATGTTTGTAATGACTATTATGTACATTCGTGTGATTGAATGGGGAATGTCATTAGATGATATTACTACACAGCAGTCCGCGATGGTGAGTGTGGTCAGTGGCGCAATGACTGGCGCTTTTGCTGTTTGGCTTGGAAGTGAGAAGCGATAATGTGGGACATGCACAACAGGACAAAATAGATGATACAGGCTTTACTACCTATTATTGGTGATCTTGCTGGCGGTTGGCTGAAAGGCAAGGCTGCTGAGAAGGCCGCTAAGAGTCAAGTAAAGGTGGCTCGTGCTGAGGCTGAGGCTGAGGTGATGAAGGTCGCTGCCACGCATGAAGCTGGCTGGGAAAAGATTATGGCCGAAGCCAGCAAGGATAGCTGGAAGGATGAGGCTTGGACTATTCTGTTTATAGCTATCATTGCTATGTGCTTTATCCCGCCATTGCAGCCGTATGTTGAGCGTGGGTTTGATGCGCTGGGCCGCACGCCGGATTGGTTCCAGTGGGCAATGTATGCTAGTATTGCTGCATCATTTGGTCTTAGAGGTATCAAGGGATTGAAAAAATAATGGCAAAGAAACCTGGTTTATACGCAAATATCCACGCAAAGCGTAAGCGGATTGCTGCTGGCTCTGGAGAAAAAATGCGCAAGGTTGGTAGCAAGGGTGCGCCTACTGCTAAAGCATTTAAGCAATCTGCAAAAACTGCTAAGAAAAAGAAGAAATGAACAAAGATCAGTTACGCGAAGAACTTGCGGATGATGAAGGCTGTAAAGCAGAGATCTATTTAGATCATCTGGGACTGCCTACGTTTGGCATTGGGCATTTGGTGGTAGAGCAAGATCCAGAACACGGTCAGGCTGTTGGCACGCCTGTCTCTGATGAGCGTGTGCGGCAAGTGTTTGCCTTGGATATCGCTTCAACGCTGGATGAGTGTCAGGTTCTGTACCCAGACTTTGACGATCTGCCGGAAGACTGCCAATTAATAATCGCAAATATGATGTTTAATATGGGCAGACCGCGCCTCTCCAAGTTCAAGGGTATGAAGGCTGGCGTTGATGCACGCGATTGGAACAGGGCGGCAGACGAGATGGTAGACTCACGCTGGCATGATCAAGTCCCTAACAGAGCCAAGCGGCTCGTCAAGCGTATGAGGGCTTTGTCTGATGGCTAGGACACCGGCATGGCAGCGTAAGGCTGGCAAGAATCCCAAGGGCGGCTTGAATGCAAAGGGCAGGGCTTCTGCACGCAAACAGGGCATGAACCTAAAAGCGCCTGTGAAGAAGGGTGACAACCCACGCAGGGCCAGCTTCTTGGCGCGTATGGGTGGCATGAGGGGGCCGGAACGAGATGCGAAGGGCAAACCTACCAGGCTCCTGCTTAGTCTCAGGGCATGGGGTGCAAGCAGCAAGGCTGACGCAAAGAAGAAGGCTTCTGCAATCTCCAAAAGAAACAAAGCCAAAAAAGGTAAGTCAAAAAAATAAGGGGGCAAAACCCCCCTATTTATCCCCCCCATATTTCTCTGGGTGAAGGCAACCTAGACATATGTCATCGCCAGTTCCCAAAGTAACCCAGTCATCGTTGGCATAGTCACACTGCTTGCCGCAGTATGCGCAGTTAAACAACATGGATCTTCTTGTATACCTGTGAGTTTTTGCTGCGGTGGCTTTGCGGTTCTTCCGGCCCAAATTCACGCTCCTTCAACTCATCGACCAAACGCTCTGCTTTTTCTAGCCAGCTTGTGAACTCTGGTGAACTTTCTCTTTTAGAGGCATGCACCATTGTTGTGTGATCTCTGTTCATGGCATAGCCCATCCTACAATAAGACAGGGTTGTGTGGTTTTCACACAGCCGCACAAACAGTTGTCGCGCATCCACTAGGTACGCCATCCTGCGCTTTCCACGCAACTCAGCTAGACTGAAGTTAGTTACTTGCTGCACGATTTCTATGATGTCCAGCGCCTCTAACTCACGGCAGTATTTTTTCCAGTTTTCTGGCAGCATTTGATTAGCCTTCTGCCGGCCCGATACTGATCTCTCCGATATTGGTATTATCTTTCTCACGCTCTTCCTCCTTTAACATTTCCATTGCTACCTCAAAGCAACGCCCTGCGAATGTCAGCATTTCTCTGCTGTTCATTTTTTTGATGTGGAGGTTGCCATCAACACTGACAGCAACCCCATCGTTTCTAGGTATTATCAGGAATGGATGCTGGTGCATCTGTGATCCTTTCGATTTCATGCTGGGTAATGTACCAGCGGCCACCCAAACGCTTGCCTTTGATAATCCCCTTGTGGAGCATCGTACGCAGCATGTTCACCTGAGACTTACTATCGGTGCCAAAGAGCAATAGAGAGGCCTCACGGGGGCTTAGAAGCGCCTTAGAATGGGATGTCTGGGTCATCGTCCTCTGCCTTTGGCTGTGGTGCCGCATATTTAGTGCTGATTGCGTTACCGATTGGCTTCATAGCTGGCTGTGAAATGCCGTCAGCGATACTGTCCTCACCCTCGTATTCAGTGACGCGGGAGATGCGAATAGAGATAGTGCCATCCTCGTTGGGGAACAGCGATACTTGGTGGCGCTGTCCATCTCGCAAGGTGATATCCGCATAAGTCTTTTGCTCAGCATCGTAAGGCTTCCAGTTGCCGTTGCTATACTGCGCCTTACCTTTTCCCTCAGTGTTGGGGAACAGCTTGATGTAGGTAACTGTGTCATAGCGTCTAGCCATTCTGTTTTAACTCCTTCATGCGCTTCTGGCATAGGTTTTTGATGTTCTGAAAGATCTCAGGAAACTCTTTGTTAGATATTTCCATGTACTTCTTAGTGAAGTCTGCGTTCATCCAGTCGGTAATCTGCTTCATGTCAAACTCAGGCAGATAAGCCTCTGCTTGCTGTTGCAACTCTAGCAGACTAGCCGGTGGCTGCTTGGGTGGTGGCATGGATGCAATGGCTTCCTCTTTCCTGCCCACACCATCCATCTCGTTGGCTGACGCATACTCGCCGCCAGCTAGGCCCAACGATGCCAAGGCACGGCCAATGGCAGATGTCTCACAGTTTTCCAAAGCGCTGGTCTTGTTGACGTTGCCCTGTCCTCTGATCTCCTCTGCCATGCCGGCACCTACGGTAACGCCGTCCATGTTGGTTATCTTGGCCTTGACGACAACGCGCTGGCCGTCGTCTACCAATATGTGTGTGTCTACACCGTACTCAGTGCCGTGCATCTGACGGAACGCTTCCATCCTATGCACGACCTGGGTGTATTTCTTGCCGCCGCGCTGAGTGACGCCATGACTGGCGTTTAACTCAGACACAAGCTGCATAGTTTGCTTCAAGTCAGTCATTCATTTCTCCGCTGGAAACGCCTAGCTTATCAGAGATGAGGTGTACAAACAGTGCCAAACTCTTCTCCATTTCAGCGACCCTGTTGTTGCTTTCATAGACAGCCTTGTGCAGTTCATCGACGCGCACAAACAAATCGTCGATGCTGTCCTGCATGTCATGTGGTGTGACATGCGGGGTGTATGTGTCATCAGGATCAGCCATTTGATACGTTCTCCTTATCGTCACGCAGCACATGCACCAGTTCCTCAACGAAACCCACTGTCAAGCCGTAGTTTTCGACGCAACCGCGATAACGCTCCAACCATGCAGCCAAAGATACGCCAGCTTGACGCCGCAATTCTGCCTGTGCATTTTCATCGTTGGGATCAAACGGCTCGTAACCGCCGCCATCTCTGCGCTTGGCGACAGGAGATATGTACGCAGGGTACTCGGTGACCTTGATGGCCAACACCTCGCTGTCCACACTTTCTGTTTTGGCCACGATACGCAAGCCACTCGCAAGCCTACGCGCCATGTCGATACGAAACTGCCGCGCTGCTTCTGCATCATCCATCCCATAAAACGCCTCATAGGCCTCATGCTCTGGTTGTTCTTGCAGCCAATCGACAAACTCACCTGGCACAAACATGTTTGCACCTGTTACTTGCAGATAGTCGTCAATGATACGCTGCTTAGTCTTCTTAGAAAAATTAGCCATTTTATTCTCCCTTAGCTAAAGATTGATTGATAGTGGATTGCCTCGCCCAGACAGGCCGCAAAACGCCGGATCTCTCCACGCCTCAACTTGACCGCCTAAACTTGCCTTCCCACACCGGAACTGAACCGGACAAAACAGAGCGAACCGTGACCGCCTCGCCTATCCTTGCCATGCCGTAACATGACTTGCCGTTGCAAGCCTCACCATGACCGCCTAGTCCCACCTAACACTGCCAGTCCTGACCATACCGAGACCGCCTCGACATACCAGTCCTAAACATATCTAACCGCGACCCGTGAAAGGGGCGGCGCACCGCCCCTGTCAAATTATTAGGCTGCTCTGCGCAACCGTTCTTCTTGGATGAACTGCATCAATTCCGCTGTCTGTTCATCGGCGCATTCTGGCTGTTCCATAGCCAATTCCTGCACCGCACGCCCCTCTTTAGATGTCTCATCCCAGATTTCTTGCATGTCACCCATATCTTCAGAACTGGCCACCTTAAATGTGCCATACATGCCCTTTCCCTTTTCCTGTCGGAAATCACCAATGCCTACGATAGTGCCGGCGTTCTGCAACAAAGACACAATGGAATGCGATGATAGAGTCGGTATAACGAACTTGATGTCCACCTCTGCGCACCAGTTAGGCAAATAAGCACGAGTGCGCACATCAGGCGTCCTGTTCATGTCAGCAGACCGCACAATATCCATCTTCAAGTAAGGCTTACCCCAAATTTGTATATGGCTTTCTGGCAAAAATATCAGGCGCTGCACGCTGCTCTTTGTAATACCAGCGGTTTCCAATGCAGCGGTAGACATGGCCGCCTTTACGCCAGCGGCTGGGAAGCAAAGGTAGGTGTCGCCTTTCGACTTCTTATAAATGCTCTCACGATATTCTTGTTCTGGATTGTGCTTGATATCCTTCTTCTGAGCAGCGGTTTTTTTGCCGCCACCGACAAGCAGATCACGCCACGCCTTTGCCCCCATACTATTAAAGTACATCGGTGTTTGCCCAATCATGCGCAGCTTGATACGACCCTGCTTAAGTGCATGAATCTCCATAGTTTCAGTAGTTTTTTTAGTTACGGCCATTGTTTTCTCCCTGATAGAACTCTTTGTGCCACATGACCATCTGGCCACGCCCTGACAATCCCTTGCGTTTGGTGCCATCTACAAAGATGATACCTTTCTCTTTTAGCTGTTTGTAACGCGCAGTAACGGTGCTATAACCGTGCTGCGGCAGGGCTTTCAGCACCTCGTCTGAAATGCACCCTGCTGCACCGAAAAACCAGATTGCATCAGCGACTACGCTTTCCATCTCTGTGGCGTTGATGCTTTCTGCTGCGTCATGACTGGTGGCCGGATCATCGCGGCGCACCAGCTTGTATGCAGGGGTGCTATTCATTATTGCCCCCATACTTGCTGTCACGGATTTCACGCAGCCTTGCATACAAAAGCATTTCATTTGCAATAATGCGCAAGTGTTTTGGCTTGTTTTGACCCATCATTTCTCCAAGATCAGGGATGCCAACCCCAAGATTGAAATCTAAGGAAGACACCATCATGTCAAGTTCTTCCTTAGAAAGCGTGATGTTCACTTTCGCCTTTGGTCGTCCTACTTTATTAGCCATTAAAACCTCCATAGTTGCTTGGCTATATCTACGATTGATGGGCCATGACGACGCGCTATCTCATTAAAGTCTGGCTGCACTAGGCCGGCCAGATTGCGCCATGATCCGTGTGCGGCTTTCAACAGATTTTGACTTATCTGCCATGACCGCACGGCTTCAGCATATGCTCTATCCAAAGCCTCTGGCTTCAACGCATCACAGTTGTCAGCGTTGGCTAGGTAATAGCCTGATGCGCTGACGTATAGCAGTGATGGTGGTTCACCAGTTGCCTTGGCATAGATTGCTTGCTGAATTTGCTGTTGCGCTGTAGGCACAATGCCGTCTGTCTTGGGTACTCTCCAAGAACGGGTGCCGTCTTTGCGCGGTGGGTTTCTAAGGGGTGGCTTGGCCTTCAGATCACACTGGATGCCGCCGCCGCTGTAGTCTTGATAAAGCATGATCGGCACATCAATCTCTGGCTCTTTGTGCCAACGCTGATACTCGCCTTCGATCATGTTTGCGCCTGTGAAGCATTCACGCACACCCTGTACGGCATGCAGTATCATGTCAGGTATGAAATCTTTGAACGCCTCAAATTCTTCTGCGTCTTTGCCGTCATCCCATGTGCGCGGCTTGTAGCTGTTGTAACGCTCCATCGTCTGCGCGATAGCCTTGGCTGGCTCCATGCCGTCTTGCTGCCCGACCATAGGCTGATATCTATCAAGGCCAAGAATTAGGTTTGCACCGTCTTGCACAACGATACCGCACCAAGGACGCGCCGCCATTGGCAGCTTGGCACCCATATCACGCACATACAGCTTCAAGATAAACTCATCTTTTGTCTGTGTTGCACCTGATGCGCTGTCATGCTTTGCGCCAAACTCTCTGCGATACCCTGGTGTTTCCCATTCCATAATGTGTATTCCTGTGCTTTGTTGTGCCTACTGTCAACACTAATTGCATACCCATTGACAGAGTGTCAACAGGTTTGTTAAAAAAAAGTATGACCTTATCTGAGTATTTGAAATCAAAGCGCATCAGCCAAGCCAAGTTTGCACGGCGGTGCAACTTGTCACCCGCTGCTATCTGTCGGATCATAGATGGCAACAGGTATCCAACGCCGGAAACTATGCGGCGTATATTTTTGGCTACAGAGGGCGAGGTAAAACCAAATGACTTTTTTACCCAAAAAATGCGAACCATGTAATGGCTCTGGCTGGGTCAGGGTGTCGTCAAGCTGGGATTATGGTGACGTTGTACCTGATCTCTGCCCTGACTGTGATGGCACTGGTGAGTTTTACTTACAACGGCCTGAGTATTTCCAAGAGGCTGACACCGACGCGCAGGGTTCTCTGAAGTGAGCAAGATGCAGCGCAACAAAGGCAGTCAGTTTGAACGCTGGTGCTGCAATGAGATCAAAGATCATCTTGGTTACGAGAACGTGCGCAGGAATCTTTCTCAGTATCAAGAGAAGGGCGGCGCAGATATCCTGATCCCGCACTGGTCTATTGAATGCAAACGGTATGCCAGTGGGCCACATGGCGGGGCTGACGCATGGTGGCAGCAAGCTGTTAATGCTGCTGGCGACCTTTCTCCAATACTAATCTATAAATATGACCGGCATGAGCCTGTGTGTAAGCTGTTTCTCTGCGACGTGAACAGGGAATTTGCTGGCAGCAATGCAACGGTTCTCGTTTCTCTGCCTACATGGTTCTATATCGTGCGAGAGGCTGTGCCTTTTTGATGGGCTTTACTGTCAATGCAATCCGTGATATTTAAGAAATATCTTAGCATTGCCGCGCAGCATACGACGCATTGCTGAGTGCATCGCATTGCACAATGTTATCCCTTTTTTTTATAAAAAAATAAGGCATGGCTGGGTGCAACGCACTGCATTCATTGCTACGCGCAGCATTGCTAGGGTATCTCCTCCCTGAGAAAACTAAAGAGGGGCTTATGCCCCTCTCTCTTTCTCTGCCAGCAGTTTGTCATAAAGCTGTTGTGAATTGAGTAGTAGCGCCACGGGTTGCGGCACCTTTCTCTTGCCTGTTTCATAGTACCATATGGCTTGTTCACTCACTCCAATGCGTTCAGCCATTGCCTTAATTGTAAGTGCCAGGCGCTGCCTTTCCTGTTTAAACTCTTGTGCTGTCATGCTATACCTTTCTAGCTAGTGATGGCGGGGGTTTGCTGATCCTTTCCCCCGCCATTTCTCTGTCATGTGTCGTCTTCTTCAAAGTCCTTACGCGGTATCCATCCGGTTTCTATGCCGCACTTGTTGCACCAGACTTCGCAATCTGGGTCGCCCTGCCACTCTCGGTTCCACACCTGATAGAACATATTCACATGGATGTGATCCGATCCGCATGTGTGGCAGACAACGTCATTTTCAAAGCTAAACTGTGACATTCTTCTGATCCTTTCTCTGTTAGTCGATGGGGAAATGCAGCGTATCAAAAGGCTTTAGCGTGCGTTCTTCAACGTGCCAGCTTTCCTCTCTTTCACTGTCAAAGTGCATGCGCTTTAATTCTTCTGCGCATTCTTCTGTCCATGCCAGCCAAACGTCTGCCCCCCAACGGTGGCTGTGCGTCACTGCATAAACTGTTACTGATCCTTCCCAAGCCATAACTGATCCTTTCTCTGCTAGCACCAGTGATCTGTGCCTTGTGTGATGGGGCCAATGCCCGCGCTGTGTGTGCTATCGCGTGCTATGATTTCGGCATAGCGTTGTGCTGCCTCTGTCTCTGTCTCGCAGACTTCCCATTGGTCATAGAGATAAACACCCTCTGCCCATAGCTGGCACGGCTCACCAGTGCCGCGCCGCTCTGTATAGAATAAAACCCACATGTCACTGCCCTCTGATTAGGTCTAGGGGCGTGATGCAGTACGGGTGGCCCCAGTCATTGACTGTTGCGCACCCACTAGCGACGTTGAGCAACAGGAAAGCTAGAAGCATGCCAACGCCCAGCGCCGTCACTGTTCCGATGATTGCCTTTGTCATGTCTGCCCCCTAGTAACTGATGCCGACAATGCGTTGCTTGCCGCTTTTGGTTGTCTGAATATCAACGTCAACGCTTCTGCCTTCCATGCCGGAATGAATAATGTATGCGTCCGATATGTTGGCCTTTGTGCGTACCGCTTGCCCCGTTGTGAATGTAATCTCAAAGGCAGGGTTTCCCATGCTGCTATTGGCCAGCCGCTTGATGGTTTTGATTGTCTTTCTCATTAGTCAACCCTCACTTGCATAAGTTCAAAGTGTTCGTCCTCGCACAGTATCGCCATGTCTAGGCGGTCTGTTACCGAAAACATTTGATACCACTTGCCGTTGCCGCAAAAATCTTTGTGGTATTTCTTGGCGGCGCTGCTGGCGAAGTATGTCCAAAGCTTCACCGCTTTGTTGCGGTCATAGGTGCCAGCATCAAAACGCTTTTGCAGGTTCTTTTCTATGCTTTCGCGTTGCTGGCGGTACAGGTCGGCATCGTTCAATGCGTACAGGTATAATTCGCGGGTTTCGTGTGAGTGTTCCATGATCTCTGATCCTTTGTTGTTTTCTGACGGGCCTCGTCAGTGCCGGCGATACCGGCAGACATAGCGCGACGGTGCCGCGCCATGTTTCGGCCTATTCAATATGGGGCTGCAAATATTCCGGAATGCGAAACTCAAAAACTGTAGTTTTCTCGACCCATTCCATGCGCGTGCAATGCGCTTGTGCGTCGGCTTGTGTCGAGTATTGCGTTTCCAGTGTGTAGCGTTCGCCGGTCATTTGATCGTAACCCGATATTTTCCAGTGTGTGGTTTCCATGTTACGCCCCCTGATATTCAATAAGATTGATAACAAGGCCAACGAGTGACCAGAAGAACGACACAAAGCCAGCTGCCGCCAGCCCCATGCCAAGATAAAAGCCGATCTGGTCATGCGGTATTGTTTGCATGATCAATGCGCCAGCAAGGCCAACACCAATGCTGGCAATGACAAGAATGGCAAAGACAATGGCCTGAAGCTTGGCAATGGTCTTAGGGTGTCTATGAAAAACTGCGCGTTGCATGATTACTGATCCTTTCTAGAATAGTGCAAGCTGGCATTCGGCGGGTGCCGGTGCTTGTGTCGGGAATAGCGCGGGAAATAGGCTAGACGCTGCCGGTTGCGCCATTGGCGGCAGTTTAGCTGATGGGCAAAGGCAAGCGGACGTGCCGTCTGCAATCCCTGCCGTGCGGCTGCCACATGCGCAATGCTTTGGCTGTGCCGGTGCCGCGTGTTTGAATGGCGTTGTGATACGGATCACGTTTTTAACGATCTTCCGACGCCCCCAAAACTCGGCAATGGGTTTGACGCCGCTCTGATCTGCTACAGTGCCATTACATACGATCTGCACATGACTGCCAGTCGTTACCATGTAAACAGCATCCTTTGCCGTGAATTGATCGACAAAGCGATATAACGGGCCGCGCGTACCTTTGGGCATGTAGGTTTCATGTCCTACGTCTAGCCGATCTAAAACCTTTTTCTGGTCTGTTGTGTATGTGCCGCCTTTCCAGCGCTTGCCATATGTGCGCGGGTTTACCGCTTTGAAGGCATTCCAAGCACGGGCGAATGATACGCCCGATGCAATGGCAACAGCAGTCACGCCGCAATTCGGGCCTTTGCGTTGGTCGGCAGGGTTTGCAAGCTTGATAGTCATTGCCGCCCCCTATCGCTGCAAACTTGCTTTGAAGTCTTCGGCTTCGTACTGGTCCGGCCTGTCATAGAAGTCTGTGCTAATCCACTTGCCGTTATGCTTGGCGAGAAGTGGATGCTCATCACCGAGCGTTGGATGCTCAAAGAATGAAACACCGGCAACAGTGAATAGGTATGCTGGCTGATTATAATTGACGTTATTCATGATTTGATCCTTTATCAGAGCTAGTGATATATCATCCCTAACCATTGGCTACTATACTGTCAACAAGAAAAATGATATTTATTGAAATATTCCAAGCAAAGCACAGCAAGGCATAGGCAGCGCCACATATATATATACAGGCAAGGCACCCCGCTTTGATCTGGAATGTGACCGGCTTTGTGGGTGTTTGAGTATGCCAGCACACACACAACAAAGACAGAGACGCGCAGCATTGCCGGTGCAGCATTGCCAGCGCCGCACAGCTGGCAGGGCAGGGGGGGCATAAACAAAGGCATCGCCCCCGACGCGTGGGGCCGCGGTGTATGTGTGTTAATTCCCCCTATCCCACACACAGCCAGGAGGAAACATGGCTAGGCTAACGACAAGCAGGGCAGAAGCAGTAGCAAAGCTAGTGATGGACGGGCATAGTCTTGTCAGTGCATGCAGAGAGGCGAATGTTAGTAGGTCAGTGCTGTATCAGCGGATGGGAGAGGATGCTGAGTTAAGTAATCTGATTAAGACGGCACAGCAGCAGAGTGCTGAGAAGGCATTGGAGGATGTCGAGGTTATGTATCAGGATCAGCTAGAGGGTAAGAAGAAGTATGATCCTAATGTATTAAGGGATTATGCTTTGCATGTTAGGTGGAAGGTCGGCAAGGTAATGCCGGATCAGTATGGTGATGCGAAGAACCGTGCTGGTGTAGAGGTGTCGGATGGCACGGTGCGTATCGTTTGGGAGAGCGATGGTGCAAGTTAAGATCCCTTACAAGCCAAGAGACTTACAGGCGGAGATGCACACCAGCGTTAGGCGTTGGAATGTGCTGGTTATGCACCGTAGGTTTGGCAAGACGGTATGGGCTGTTAATCATCTTATAAAGCATGCGCTGACTTGTGAGTTACCAAGGCCAAGGGTTGCGTTTGTTGCGCCTACGTTTACGCAAGCCAAGCGTATTGCATGGGATTATGTGAAGTATTATGCGTCTGTGATCCCTGGCGTTAGTTTCAATGAGACAGAACTGCGTGTAGACTTTCCTAATGGCGGCAGACTTATGCTGTTGTCTGCTGAGAATCCAGATAGTCTGCGTGGTATCTACCTTGATCTATGCGTATTCGATGAATTTGGCATGCAAAATCCCAGGGTATGGGGGGAGGTTGTACGTCCTGCACTGTCTGATAGGGAGGGTGCGGCTGTATTTCTAGGCACCCCAGCCGGACATAATCATTTTTTTGATCTATTAGAACAAGCCAAGTCAGAGACGGCCAATGGCTCTGATCAATGGTACTATAAGGTTGTTAAGGCGTCTGAGAGCCAGCTTGTTAAGCCAGAAGAACTGGCAGCAGCACAGGCGCAGATGACAGCAGAGCAATATGAGCAGGAGTATGAATGTTCGTTCACTGCTGCTATTATTGGTGCTTATTATGGAAAACTGTTGGCTGATGCAGATGACGCTGGAAGGATTACAAGAGTACCTTACGATCCAGCTTATCCTGTGCATACAGCCTGGGATCTGGGTATAAATGACTCAACAGCTATTTGGTTTGCTCAAATCTTCCGTGGCGGCTCTATTAACATCATTGATTACTATGAAAACGGTGGTGTTGGGCTGGATCACTACGCTGAAGTATTACGTCAAAAGGATTATCACTACGGTGATCACCTTGCTCCGCACGATATCGAAGTAAGAGAGTTGGGTAGCGGCAAGTCTAGGCTTGAGACTGCGTTTAGTCTTGGTGTGCGCTTTCGTGTTATTCCCAAAATGAAGATTGCAGACGGTATCAATGCAGCACGCATGATGATGCCTAAATGCTTTTTTGACAGAGATAAGTGTAATGATGGCGTAGAGATGCTACGGCAGTATAGGCAGGAATGGGATGAACGGAAAAAAGTTTTCAGAGATCACCCGCGCCATGACTACACGAGCCATGCTGCGGATGCGTTTAGGTATTTGGCTGTTGGGTTGGAGAATAAACAAAATCTGGTTCGTCCACCGCAACAACAGGCGATGAATGAGTACAACCCGTTTACGTTATGATTGTAGATCTAAACCATTTTAAGACTGCTACGGCCATGATGACGGTCAGTCACTACCATGAGGACTATACAGACCAGGATATTAGGAATTTTATTGAGCCGCCGCTAAGTTTGGGTAACTACCTAATCATTCAAGACGAAGATGACTTCCCATTTGTGTTTGCCACATGGGCGTTTCCTGAGATGCACCACATAGATGAGTATGTGCGCACCAACAGATTCCCACCGGCAGGATTCCGTGGCTGCGGTGATAGTCCTTGGATTATTGATTTTATTGCTTTCGGTGGATTTCAGAGTATTAAAGCTGGTTTTAGATATTTGAAAGACACATTTATCGAAATGGGCTATAGTGATTGCTATTGGTTGCGTACTGAAACAGGAAAAATTGGCTTTCACGCCTTGAAGGAGAACTGATATGGGATCAGGTGGTGGCCCAGATGAGGGTGGCTCACGCGCACAGGATTTTCGCTTGCAAGAGCAGCGCCGTGCTACGGCACAAGGCATGCAAACTAATCAGGCGCAACGTAATTTTGCTAGAAATATTCAAGCTGCGCAACAGTTAGAGGAACGCGCTGCTGGCATTGACTATAACTTGCCGCCTGGTGCTTCTCGTGTATTAGAGGGTGTCGCTAGAGCCAGCCTAACCAGACAAGCAAATATTCTGCGTGGGCAGTCTACTACAGCAGAGCCTGTGCGTGATGATGCTGGTGATGTTGTTGGTGTTGTGTCTAGCGGTCTTTTTGGAGGCAGAGTTTATTCTGGTCGTCCAGGCTCTAGCCCGATTGGCACGCAGCAAACAATGGGTGAGCCACGGGCAGATGTTACACCAGAAGTAACCCCGCTTGTTACGCCTGAGATTGTACCGGATGAAGCGGGGGAAGGTGTAATTGGGACGCGCGGACGTGGTGGAGGCGGTGCGCCTAGACGCCGTAGGGCTGTGCGACTTGGGCAAGCCACTCCTGATGAATTAACATTGCTTTCATAGGGGAATCAAATGTCTTTTTTAACTCCTAAAGTAACTGTACCACCACCACCGCCGCCGCCAGAGCCGCCAGCAAAGGTTGACTATGCGCGTGCAGAGGCAATGGCCGCAGAAGCAACAGCAGCCGCTACAGGGCGTCGTAAGGGGCGTGGCGGCACTATTGTTGCCGGAGCGTTGGGCGATACAAAAGAAACAGGGCAAACCCCAACATTGTTAGGTGGCTGATATGGAACCCGTTAAAGAATTAGTTTCCCGTTTTGAGTTCCTAGAGCAACGTCGCGCTAACTGGGATACTCACTATCAAGAATTGGCAGACTATATGCTGCCACGCAAAGCCGATATTGTGCGAAAGCGCAGTCGCGGTGAAAAGCGCATGGAACTAATCTTTGATGGTACTGCGCTGCAAGCTGTAGATCTTTTGTCTGCATCACTGCATGGCATGCTTACTAGCGGTGCTACGCCTTGGTTCCATCTTTCGATGAAAGATCCTGACATTGGGCGTGATGACAATGTGCAGCGTTGGCTAGAAGATAGCAGCAAGCGCATGATTAGGGCGTTTAATCAGTCAAACTTTGAGACAGAGATACATGAATTGTATGTGGATCTTGTTGTCTTTGGCACTGGCTGTATGTTTGCTGAGATGGATGGCGAGAACTTGCGTTTCAGCACACGCCATATCTCTGAGTTTTATGTTGCAGAAGATCAGTTCGGCATGGTCGATACTGTATTCCGTAAGTATAAGATCCCTGCACGGCAAGCTGTGCAACGCTTTGGCCTAGAAAACGTAGGCAAGTTTATTCAACGTACATTTGAGAAGAAGCCGGATGAAGAGGTAACTCTTTTGCATGCTGTGTTGCCACGAGATGATCGTGACCCAACAAAGCAAGACAACAAGAATATGCCATTTGCATCCGTCTATGTTTGTATGGAAACAAAGATGCCCGTCGCTATCAGTGGGTTTCAAGAGTTTCCATACATTGTCCCGCGTTTTCTCAAGGCAACAGGGGAAGTGATGGGGCGGTCACCTGCGATGGTGGCGTTGCCTGACGTTAAGATGATCAACTTGATGTCAAAAACCATCATCCAAGCTGCGCAGAAACAAATAGATCCTCCACTGCTTGTTCCTGACGACGGATTTCTTCTCCCTGTCCGTACACAGCCAGGTGGCCTTAATTTTTATAGGTCCGGCACGCGCGATACAATCACACCCCTAAACACTGGCGCAAACATTCCTATTGGCTTGCAGATGGAAGAGCAGCGGCGTGGTGCCATTCGTTCTGCTTTCTATGTAGATCAGCTTCTGTCAGCAGCAACACCCAACATGACAGCAACAGAGGTTGTGCAACGTCAAGAAGAGCGTATGCGCGTTATAGGGCCGGTTCTGGGACGTCTGATGAATGAGATGCTGCGGCCACTTATTGACCGCACATTCTCACTGATGTTGCGTAAAGAGATGCTTGCACAGCCGCCAGAGATCCTGCAAGGCCGTGATGTGGACATTGAGTATGTATCACCGCTGGCACGCGCACAGAAGTCTAGCAGCCTTAACAGCACAATGAAGGCTCTGGAGATACTGCTGCCGCTTTCACAGTCTTTGCCGGTTGGCGATCATCTCAACCCAGATGGCCTGGTCAACCATGTTGTTGATACGCTTGGTGTTCCAAAAGAAGTCCTGTTCCCGCAAGCGCAGATTGATCAGCAGCGCCAGCAACGTGCTGCGGCAGAGCAAGAGCAGATGCAGCGTCAGCAAGAATCAGAAGATGTTTACACGGCTGCACAAGCAGCACAGGCAGTGAGGATGGTAGGTGATGGTAGCGGAGGTTAATAAGCTACGCCAAATGTACAAAGATGTATTTGGTGAGCATGCCGGCAAACAAGTTTTGGGAGATCTTGAGGCACGCTGTAACTGGCGTGTTTCAAGCTATGTGGCGGGAGATGCAAATGCCACAGCGTTTGAGGAAGGAAAGCGTGCAGTAATCCTTCATATTTACAACATGATGAGTGAGGAATAAATGTCAGAACAAGTAGCTGAACAGGTAGCCACGTCAGACGCTACGCTGATGGAAACACCAGCAGAGGTAGCGCAAGGCGGGTCTGGTAACGACTTCTTGACCATGATACCAGAAGATATCCGCGAGCATCCCAGCTTTGGCCCTATTAAGGACGTAGAAAATCTAGCGCGTTCTTATGTAAACGCACAGCGTTTGATTGGGTCAGAGAAGGTGCCGCTGCCAACGAACCCAACAGATGAAGACTTGGATAATATTTATGGTCGTTTGGGTCGCCCAGAAGCACCCGATGGCTATCAAATCCAAGCAGATGGCAACGTCATTACTGAAGACATTGCCACGCAATATGCTGATATTGCACACAAATTAAGGCTCACACCACAGCAAGCAGAGGGTGTGCTTGAGTATTATCGTTCAACAGTATCTAACTCTGCGGAACAAATGCAGCAGATAGCAGCAGAGCAAGCTGAAAGCACTGAAGCTGAGTTGCGTCGTGAGTGGGGCAAGACCTACGATCAAAAGATAAACGCAGCATCTGGTGCAGCTAAAGAGTTTGCTGGTGATGAAATACTCAACATGCAGTTATCTGATGGCACACTGGTTGGTAATCACCCTGCATTCATCAAAGCCTTTGCAGCTATGGCAGATTTCAAAACCACAGTGACAAGCGAAGATACGATTGGTGAGGCTGCCGGCAACTTCTCGCTCACACCAAAGCAAGCACAGGCTGAGATTGATTCTATCCTGGGTGATAAAAGCCACGCCTATTGGGACAGTAAGAACGTCACAGCAAGGCAATCAGCGGTGCAGCGTGTTCAAGAGTTGATGGGTATGATCCATGACTAATGAAGAACAAATTGAACTGAGATTAGAGTGCCTTAGAATTGCGATTGAGTTTGGCACACAACGTGATATCATGAACCCATCCCATTTGGCAGAAAGTTACTACCAATGGGTGACGCAGGGTAGCGGTGAAAGCCGTCCTGATGACAGCCGGAAAGACGGAGGCCCGACGCCGGCCAAAAAGGCCAGGAGTGTCCGTAAGGGTAGCACACCGCAACTTGTGTAAATGTAAACTGTAGTTAGGAGGTAGACCAATGTCTACTCAAGTCACTACGGCATTTGTACAACAGTATTCTGCTAACGTGCAGATGCTTTCACAGCAGATGGGTTCCCGTCTGCGTGATGCGGTACGCACTGAGAATATCGTTGGCAAAAATGCCTTTATCGACCAAATCGGTTCAGCAACTGCTGCCCTGCGCACCAGCCGCCACTCCGATACACCACAGATGGACACGCCGCATGACCGCCGTCGTCTGTCTCTTGCTGATTATGAGTATGCAGACCTGATTGATGATCAGGACAAGGTACGCATGCTTATTGATCCAACATCTTCTTACGCACGCGCCGCAGCAGCAGCTATGGGTCGGGCAATGGATGATGTGATCATCACAGCAGCAACAGGCGCAGCAAGCACCGGAGAGACCGGTTCTGGCAGTGCATCGCTTGACGCAACAGCAAACTCTGTCGGATCTGCATCGTCTAACGATGGCCTGACACTTGCCAAGCTGCGTGAAGCAAAGCGTAAGATGGACCTCAACGACGTTGACCCGTCTATCCCGCGCTACATTGCAGTAGGCCCAAAGCAGATTGAAGACCTTCTTGGCGACACAACTGTCACCAGCAGCGACTTCAACACTGTGAAGGCTCTCGTGCAGGGTGAACTGGATACCTTTATGGGCTTCCGCTTCATCATGTCCAACCGTCTGTCCGTGGACGCTAACGACATTCGTAAGTGTTTCGCTTGGGCAGAAGACGGTCTGACTCTTGGTATTGGCAAGGACATCAGCGCACGCATTGATGAACGCGCCGACAAGGGTTACGCAACTCAGGTCTACTACTGCATGAGCATCGGATCGGTGCGCATGGAAGAAGACAAAGTTGTTCAGATCTTCTGTGACGAAACCCCAGACTAAGAGGAGAGATAAATCATGACTACTAAAAACTCGACTCTTGTAGCTAACTTTGAAGCTTCACCACAGGTCTTCAGTGACTCTCACGAGTTGCATGGCGTTCTGCGTGTTGCACAGGGTTCAATCGCACTGGCAGCGGGTGACAGCACCGACAATGACATTGTTATGCTGGCACCTATTCCGTCCAACGCATCCATCACCGCGCTGCAAGTTGCAGCAGATGGTCTTGGCGGTAGCTGCACATTCAACGTAGGTCTGTATCAGGCTGACGGAACGGTTGTAGATGAAGATCTATACGCCACTTCTGTTGCTGATGGCACGACAGCCGTTGCTGACGTTCGTACTGAAGCTGCCGATATTAACACTATCGGTCAGCAGCTTTGGCAGGATGCCGGTGCAAGTGCAGACGCTGGTGGTTACTACTATGTAGCAGTCACGTTCAATGCAACTGGTGGAACGGCTGGCGATATGTCGTTCATCATTCACTACGTTGTGAACTAACATTGAGGGGGCGGTACGCCGCCCCTTCTTTTCATTAAGAGGTGTGTGATGCCATCAGTCGTTGATATTTGTAACGAAGCTATGGATTTGCTTGGTGCAGCAACCATTACATCGCTCACTGAAAACTCTAAAGAAGCGCGGTTGTGTAACAGACGCTACGAGACTGTAAGAGATCACGTCCTGCGTGCGCATCCTTGGAACTGTGCAATTACACGCAAAACGCTGGCAAAAGATACTGACGCGCCGGCCTTTGGTTTTAACAGCCAGTTTACGCTTCCCACAGATCCATATTGTCTGCGGGTTTTGTCATTTTGGAATAGTAATGTTGATAATGAGTTGGCTGCGTACGACAGCAACGTGATGTTCAAGGTTGAGGGCCGGAAGGTTCTGACTAACGAAAGCACATGCAAGATTACATACATTGCACGCCTAACTGACTCTGAGCAGTTCGATACGCTGCTTTCAAGCGCCATAGCGCACCGCCTTGCCGGAGAGACTGCATATGCCATTACTGGCAGCAACAACCTCTCACAAGGCATCCTAGCGCTATATGAGTCACGTTTGAAGGAAGCGCGTACTATGGATGCTATGGAAGGCTACCCAGACCAAATACAGGCAGATGATTTCTTAAACGTCAGGTACTAATATGGCGCGTGTTTCCACTATTATAACGAACTTCCGCGCCGGAGAGTTTTCGCCCCGCCTTGAAGGTCGCATAGATCTACAGAAGTACAATGAGGCGGCAAAAGAACTAACCAACATGGTGAGTTTCCCGCAGGGTGGCATTACACGCCGCCCTGGTTCGTATTATGCCGGAACATCAAAGGATGGCGGCAAAGTACGTTTGATGAACTTTGAGTTTAGTGATGAGCAAGCGTATGTGCTTGAGTTTGGCGCTAACTACATTCGTGTGTTCAAAGATGGCGGTATAGTTACAGAAGCTACCAAGACGATTACAGCCGTAACAAAGGCAAACCCTGCTGTTGTTACAGCATCATCGCATGGCTTTAGCAACGGAGATCGAGTTTATATCACAGGCGTCGTCGGCATGACGCAGCTAAACAACCGTGAGTTTACGGTAGCAAACCAAACAACAAACACCTTTGAGTTGTCTGGTATCAACAGCACAGGCTTTGACACTTATAGCAGCGCTGGTGCTGCGGGTAAGATTGTAGAAATTACTACTACATATAGTGTTACAGAGATTTTTGAGATCAATCATGCGCAGTCAGCAGACGTTTTGTTCCTTGCTCACAAAAGCCATGAGCCAGCAAAACTAACACGCACAAGCCATACGTCTTGGACGCTTACTGATATAGACTTTATTGATGGCCCATATTTAGATGAGAACAAGACCGCGACAACTCTCTATGCAAGCGCTGATACAGGCAGCGTAACAATCACAGCTTCTGCTGACTTGTTTACAAGCGCCGATATTGGACGGTTAGTCAGGTTTCGTGAAGTCCTAGAAATTGAGTATGATGAGTGGCAAGCCAGCACAAGCTACGCTAACAATGTGTTTGTGCGTTTTAATGGGCATGTCTACAAGCATGTAACTGGCTCTACTCAAACATCTGGCAACACCCCGCCTGTTCATACATCAGGGCAAGAAACCTATGGTTCGCTTGTTTGGGAATACAGGCACGACGACACTGGACACGCAGAGATAACAGCATTCACAGATGCTAGGAACGTCACGGCCACAGTTAAAGAAGACGATGGCGGTATATCCGTTTTGCCGCACAACACTGTAGGATCTAGCAACGCTACAACCAAGTGGTCTTTGGGTGCATTTGGCGGCGATCAAGGTTTCCCGCGTGCCATAGCGTTTTATGAAGAACGTCTATACTTTGCCGGCACAAGTGCGCGGCCACAAAGTATCTTTGGCTCTGTTAGTGCAGATTTTGAAAACCACACACCTGGCACAAACGATGATGATGCAATCAATATTACGATTGCGTCAGACAAAGTTAATGTTATCAATCATTTACTGCCAGCTAGATTTCTACAAATCTTGACCACAAGTTCAGAGTTTACCTTGTCAGGCGGCACAGGTTCAGAGCCTGTAACGCCAACCAACGTAAATGTGTTGCGGGAAACTACTTTCGGCTCATCTAGTATCCGTCCTGTGCGTGCTGGAAACAGCACTATCCTGATCCAGAAGGGCGGGGAGCGTGTCAAAGAAATCACTTTTGACCTTGATACTGACGGTCTGTTGGGCGTGGATTTAACCATTTTGGCAGAGCATGTGGCCAGTGGTGGCCTCACAGATATGGTTTGGCAGCAGGAGCCGGAACTCATTCTGTGGTTTGTGCATGCGAATGGCACCTTGATAGGGCTTACATATGACCGTGCTAATGGCGCAGTGGGCTGGCATCAGCACCCACTGGGTGATAGCGGGGTAGTAGAAAGCATTACCGCCATTCCTAGTGGCACAGAAGATCAGGTATATGTATCTGTAAAGCGCACTATCAATAGCGCGACTGTGCGTCATATCTGCTATTTGAAGCCTATCGACTTTGGCTCTGATATTGAGGATGCGTTCTTTGTTGATAGCGGCTTAACATACGCAGGATCTGATACCACATCTATAACCAGCCTTAATCACCTTGAAGGTGAGACTGTACAGATCCTTGCTGATGGGTCTGCGCACGCTGACAAAACAGTAACAAATGGCAAAGTCACGCTAGATCGCAGCGCTGGTAAAGTGCATATCGGGTACAGCTACAACTCTCTAGTGGAAACCTTGCGACTAGAAGGTGGCGCGGATGATGGTATTTCGCAGGGCAAAATCAAGCGCATCCACGGTGTTACTGCACGTTTCCTCAACAGCGTCGGCGCAGAGGTTGGCCCTGACACCGGCAATCTTGACCGAATACCGTTTCGTGATAGCAGCATGTCTATGGACACGGCGGTGCCTATGTTCACAGGCGACAAAGAGATTTCATTCCCATCAGGCTATGATAATGATGCACGGGTAGTTGTGCAGCAGTCACAGCCACTGCCAATGACAATACTGGCGATTATGAGAAGGTCTAATACGTTTGATGCTTAAGTTTCGTCCATTCTCAAGAGATCACATTAGACATATCAAGCTGATGTTTGAGTTGTCAGATGATGGGCGGCAAGCGCTTGTTGAACACAAAGATATCAACGGTTACACATTGTTTGAGGAAGATGTTGTGCTTGGCATAGGCGGTGTACACAACATATGGGAAAACGTAGGAGAGGCGTGGTTGATTCTTGGGCGTGAGGCGTTTGACAAGCCTAAGACAGTTGCGCGTCATACGGTGCATATGTTCGATCACATGCAAGAAGAGCATAAGTATCAGCGTATCCAGGCCAGTATCTCAGTTAAGGATACAAAGGCTAAACGGTTCGCAGAATGGCTTGGTTTTGAAAATGAGGGTATAATGAGGAAATACGGGCCTGATGGCTCAGATTACTATCGTTATGCAAGGGTGATGTAATGGATCCGATGACAATCGCAGCAGGGGCTTCAGCAGCCAGCGCATTTCTTGGGTTCAAGGGGAATCAGGCATCAGCGCGTGCGGCACAGGAAACAGCAGAGTACAACGCGAAGGTTAAGGAAAACGAACTTGTATTGTTGCAGCGTGCGCGAGTTGAGCAAGAAAGCAACTTACGTCGGTCTAATGATCGCTTGACTGCGCAGCAGACTGTGGCAACGGCTAAGTCTGGCATTGAAATGTCGGGCAGTCCGTATCTTGCGTTGGCTGATAGTTATTTTGCAATGGAGCGTGATGCGCTGAAGATCCAGTATGCCGGTGATATAGATCAAGCAAACGCTATGGCAACAGCAGCTATGTTGCGTGCCTCTGGGAATGCGCGTGCTTCTGGATTTAGAACGGCCTCATATGTCAGCCTTCTTAATGGCGCTAGTTCTTATGCTGGCATGCGTCAGCAGCAGGACTTCTTTGCGTTGCAAGATCAATACAGACAGAAAACATTAACGAGTTAGCGATGCCAAAAATACCATTGTACGCAGAAGGCCGTGGAAGCGCTGTAGATCTCGCTACAGGGCGTCTTGGCCCCCAAGCCCCTACAGGTGCCTTTGAAGCGCCTGGACAGGCCACAGTGCGTGCTGCGGAGGCTCTTGGCAGGGTTGGCACAGAATACGCTAAGAACGCTATGCAGTTTGAAAATGCGCGGCAAAAGTTGGAATTTGATTTCCAAATGCAGCGTAAGAACGAGCAAACCAAGACACTTAGCAATCAGTACACCACACGCGCTTATGAGCAATCAGACACATACACGCTAAACAGTCAGGAGCCTGATCAAGATAAAGCTGTATCTGGTCTAATATCTAGCGTGCAAGCGCCGATCCTGACAGAAATTGACACATTAGACATTACTGACTCGCAGAAAACCGCTATCAAAGACAGCGTTCTCAAGCAAATGAACTTCAAGGTAGCTGACGCGAAGAAGTCGGCTTTTCGTATATCAACTATACAAGGTGCAGAGGCTAAGTCTGGCAAGCTGTCTACTATTCAATCTCAGATTTCGTCTGCGTCTACATATGAAGAATACGCTGCCTTGGCGGCTGAAGCGATGGCAATTTTCGATGATGCCGCCCTATCTGGACAAAACCTTGGCGTAAGTAAGAATGCTTTTAAGCAAGAAAGTTTGCGGCTGTTCTACGGAAATGGGATCGCAAATGCAGATAGCTTTGCCTCTCTTGAAAGGCAGCGCACAAACGTATCCGGCGATAACACTTTGAGTTCAGCAACCAAAAAAACCCTGATTGCAAGTATTGATAGCAGAGACACACAATTAGAATCAGAAAAACAAGATGAAATTATTGGCACACTCCTGACTGCAAACTTGTCCAAAGAGGAAACTGAAAGTGCTTTAGCGCAGTTGACCAGTGAAGGCAGTCAGATGATCTACATCAAGCGCGACGATCCAGAGGATGACGTGCTGATTGAGTATGATGGTGCTGGCAATAAGTTTCTTGCAAGAGTCGCCAGTAGGTTTGAACAAGATGTCAAATCACTGGCCGCACAAAACAACAACGATCTTGTAAACCAAATCTTTCCAACCATCGCTGGCATGGATCGTGATGAACTGAACCAGCTTATTGATGAGGCTGATACACTCACGGGACGCTTTGATGGTGCTGACAGGAGCATAGCGGCCCTACTTACAGGCGATGCTAATCGTCGTCTGGATACTATGGACGCTGAGTTGTCAGCGGAAATAAAAGCAGATATGTCTGCTATAGAAATCAGGACTATTAGTCTAGGGGGCATTTTCGACGAAACCACGCAGACAATGATTGCAAGCGTTGATGGTCGTATTAGTCAACTTACTGACAATGAAGTGCAGCGCACTTTGTTTAATGAGACAATGGATGGTATGCGCCAAGCTGGCGTTCTTTATTCTTCAATTAAGTATGGCGGCCCTTCAGACTTGACAGCGGTTAGAAGGTCTATTCGAGACGAAATAAATGATCCTACTAATACGCCGGAAGATATCCGAATTGCAGAAGCAAGACGCAAGCATTTTGAGGCGCTGGTTGACGCAAGGCAAACAGCGATTGCAAATGATCCTGTTAAGTTTATTCAAGATGATCGCGCAGATCAAAACTTAGAAGCAGCCACCACGTCACAGCTAATTGATTTTCAACGCAAAATGGGTATTCCTGATGTGGACATTCGTGTCGCATCTGACGCTCAAATTGATGCTTTCCAAGGACAGTTCAAAGATCCTAGCCTGTCTTACAGTGACAAGTCTAAACTTGGCATATCGTTCATTACGTCGTTTGGCGTAGAAAACGAAGGCCGCGTAATGCGCAATTTAATGAATCAGGGTGTGCTGACGTTGGCTGACACATGGATCATAGCCAACCCTAACAACGCTGGTGGGTTTGACATCGAAGCCGCTAATAAACCAGGTGTAGTAAAAGAGCTGAAATCAGCCATAGGCACATCTTCTTACAACGAAATCATGCAAGAGGTCATGGTTCAGAACGCAGAGTATTCTGGCAGCATAGTTGGCGGTGCGGCTGATAGCATAGTGTCACGCGGCGCTACTGGCTCACGAATGCTGCATGTGACCGCCATGAATACGATGATCCAAAACACAGCGGCATATTACATGAACGCCGGAGAAACAGATCTAACCAAGGCTGTAGAACGTGCGGTGGACACAGTAGTAAACAGCCAATTTGCCTTTGATGAAGTGAATGGCAAGCCGTTCCGCATGCTAAAGGGGCTAGAAGGCTCTTCATCTCAGATTGGCGACATACTGCAATTTTATGTTAATGACGATGAAACAAGAGGTGTGATTGCGGGTTTTGCTGACATACCTCCGGCGAATGACTTAACGCCAGATCAGGCGCGTGAAAAGTATCAGGGTGATTTAGCACAAGCGTATTGGGTTACATCATCAGATCACAAAACTGTCTACTTGGTTGATCAAACAGGCAATATGGTCAAGCGTAGGGTTGACCCTGGGCCTACTGCAATTTCACCACAGGATGCTTTTGTTACTATCAAAATGTCAGATCTTTTGCCCGTCATTAAGGAAATGGATGAACTGTACCCAAGGCCTGTAGACAAGCTGAATGAGATTATGCGGAAGGCGTTTAAGTAGTGGTAGACTTTTACGTTCCAGAACAGCAGTACGATCAAAATGCTTTTGATAGTTACTTTGATATATCGAAGGCTGGCACCCTTGATGTGCTTGGTTCTACGCTAGATGAAACGCTGTATTATAACCCTCTAAGCGCACTCAACCGTACATTTGATCAGTATCTTGGGCCAGGTGCTAACGGACGCACGCTGTCTGTTGATGAATATCGTGACAGTCAATATTACCGTGAAGGCATTGAGGTTGGCGAAGACGGTATAACAGAAGGGTTGGCAAACCTGTTTGCAGAAAGACATGACAGGCGTGCCGGTTTCAACTTCACCCTAAACAGGTCGCGCGGCGGGTTTGGGCTAGGCGCAGCACAGTTTGGCACAATGCTGGCTGGCTCTGTGCTTGACCCTCTCAACGTGGCATCAGCGTTTATCCCAGCCGTAGGCCAGGCGCGTATGGCTACAATGGCCGCTAGGTTTGGCAAAAGTGGCAGTAGACTAATGGCTGGTGCGATTGACGGCGCGGTTGGCGCTGTTGTTGTAGAGCCACTTGTTATAGGCCAAGCATATCTTGAGCAAGATGCTGATTATGGCCTGATGGACAGCTTCTTGAATGTAACGTTTGGCTCTATCCTCGGTGGTGGCTTGCATGTTGGTTTTGGCAAGATATCAGACAGGATAGAAAAAAGCGCAGTTAGCCAAGAGGCGTTGGCGCGTGCAGTAGCACAGGCAGTTACAGATCAGCCGGTCACAGCAGGGCGTCTGGTGGAGCAGCAAGAAGCTGCGGCAGATGCTGATATTATCGCTAGGGCAAACGAGCGTTTAGCTAAAGATCGTACCGTTACTGGCGTCGAGCGTAGGTTTGACCCAGAAACCGGCGACATGGTTGAAGAAACCGTGCTGCGTGCGCCTACAGAGGTGCCAGAGCCACGTCGCAAGGGCAAAGCGCGTCCAGAGATTTTACGCGCACAAGAGCCTAAAACACTCATACAGTACATTAGGGCAAGGGGTGGCATAGATCCCAACAGTCAAGGTGCCGCTGATCTTAAAGAGGTTATACCCTCTGCGAAGGCTGGTAAGTTTTATGTTAGCGCTGCTAAGGGTGGGCGATCTGTAGATGATATGCTGACGGCAGCAAGAGAAGACGGCTTTCTGCCGGCAGAGATTGAAGGTGTGCCGGATGAGGTTGGCATCAACGATTTGATTGACGCCGTAAGAGAAGACAAGTCTGGTAACAAACAATACTCGCAAGCTGATCAAGACGCTCTTGCAGCGTTTGAAGAGGCGCAAAGAATACAAGACTTTCTTGATCGTCGCGGCATAGACCCTACTGGCCTAACAAATGACGAGTTAGATCGTGTCATTGCCGACGCAGAGTTGGCTGAGTTCAATCAAACAGCCTCTGTAGGCGTTGACCAGAGTGACGTGCAGCCACAATCTTTAGAAGGTGCGCCACTTACACAGCAAGAATCCATGAACGCTCAGAATGAGGCACAAATACAAAACTACAATCTTGGTGTAGATGCCGATCAAAAGCCAAAGCTAGATGAGATGGATCAAGCTGGTATGGATCTGTCTATTCAAGAGTTCCAAGAAACGGTAGATGAGATTGCGCTACTTGAGCAAGACATAGAAGTGTTGCGTGCTGACATAGATATTCCTGCCGATATGGATGAGGACATTAGAATAGCTGATGAAGCTATGCGTCGTGCAACAGACTACATGGAAGAGGCGGCTAGAACAGCGGCAGTCTGTGTAAATAGGAATGGGCGGGGTGTAGGATGAGCATTAAAGTTTGCGCGGCAGAACTACGCAAGATTGCCCAAGACAAAGACATTGCGGTTGCTCAGGATGAGATCGACTCCATCCTTAAGATTATGCAAGACAAGATTGACCGTCGCGGTGGTGTGTACGGTGACAGCGAACTTGGCGAGTTAATTCAAGAGGCAAAAGATCTGGCGCAACGGGCTAGGATCGAAGCCGCGATACAAAAACGTAACCGTCTAATCAATGCGCGTGCATACGCTACTGTTATGACAGCACTGCGTCAGGAGCCTAATGATCCTGGAAAGGCGTTGTCAGCCATACTTGTTGGCGATGCGCGGCGCAGCTTGTATAGCGTTGATGCCAAACAACGCAGTGTGTTTCTTGACCACAGCGGCGCGTTGGTAGCGGAACTAAAGCGTAATGATCTGCTGGATATCTTTCGTTCTAACGAACTTGATGAAAAGATTTATCAAGAGATGTTTGACGGCCTTGGCACTAGCGGCAGCAAAGAAGCGCAACAAATTGCAGAGGCTATCAAAAAAGTACAAAAGCGACTTCTTGACCGCAAAAACCGCAACGGCTCCAACATTGGTGAGTTGGAAAATTATGTTGTGCGTCAGCATCATGATCCGCTGTTGATTCGCGGCAAAGGCACAGAAGAAGACAAACAAGAGTGGATAACTTTTGTGTCCGAAAACATGGACATAGAAAAGACACTGGCTAACAAGCCGGACGACATGACAGAAATAGAGTTTCTTGGCTCAATGTACGATAACCTTGTCAGCGGAAACCACATGAAGGCTGACGGCGTAGGCGGTGTTGGTGGTGCGCAACCAGAGTTCAAGGGACCAATGAACCTTGCCAAACGACTTAGTGCGCAACGTATTATCCATTTTAAGGACGGCAAGTCTGCGTTGTCTTACGCAAACAAATATAGCCGTATGAAACTTTCAGAGGCTGTGTATCAGGGCATTTCGCATGATGCGCAAGCTATTGGTTTGCTTGAGACTTTTGGCACAAATCCAAAAGCTATGTTTGAAAAGATACTTTCTGAAGTTAGGCCAAAGGGTGTTGCAAAGCCAATCAAAGAAGGCCGGCTCAAAAACCAATTTGCAGAATTAGACGGCACAACTCGTGCATTGGGGGCTACACAACCCATTCTCAATACGAGCGTTACTTATGCCGGTATAGCTGCTGGCTTCCGCATGGTGCAGTCGATGGCCAAGCTTGGTTTTGCAACCATTTCGTCATTTTCAGACATTGCTACCAAGGCTTCATTCATCAACGCGAATACAGAACGCAATATATTTGGTTCTTATGCAACGGCTTTGCGTGACACATTCCGCTTGTTTAACAGTGAAGAACAAAAGGAATTAGCATATCTGCTGAGTGTAGGTGTAGAGAACGAGTTGGCTGACGTTCATGCACGGTTTGGTGCGAATGACAGCGGCCCTGGCATGATATCAAAAGCGCATCAGTTATATTTTAAGCTGAATGGCATGCAATGGTGGAATAGCACGCAGAAAGTTGGGGTTGCACGCTTGTTAGCAGCGGATCTTGCCAACTATTCAAGTAAACCATACGGCAAAATACCCGCTGAAACCCGCAGATTGCTTAGTCTTTACAACATTAACGAGGCAGAGTGGTCGCTGTTTCGCGGCATGGACATGAAGGCTGCTGATGGCCGCAAGTATCTTGTGCCTGACATAGCTGATGAAATCCCTGTAGAGAAGATCGACCCGCTTATTGCTGAACGCACGGGCCAGTTAGACGTAACGGACAAAATGCGTCAGCAGTTTCGTGATGATTTGCGCACTAAAATATCAGCTTACTATTCAGATAGCGCGGATGTTGCAATTCCAACGCCAGGTGCCAGAGAGCGTGCGATAATGAACCAAGGCTTGCCACGCGGCACAGTGGCCGGTGAAGCAATCCGCATGATTATGCAGTTAAAGGGTTTCCCAATTACTTATGTGACCAAAGGATTGGGGCGGCAGAAAGCAATGTCTGGTTATTATGGCATTGCCAAAATGATGGTCGGCACAACCATGATGGGCTATCTGTCAGTCACCCTTAAAGATATCCTCAAAGGCAAAGAGCCTATGGAGGTGTTCAGTGATGATTATACGCTAAACAAAGACTTGTTGTTTAAGGCCTTCACGCAAGGCGGCGGCGCTGGAATCTATGGAGACTTTATTTTTGGCGAGTTTAACAGATATGGCCAAGGTCCATTAGAAACACTGGCTGGCCCGTCATTTGGCACAGCAGCGGATGTGTTGCAAATATTTGGCAAATTTAGAAGCGGTGATGACGCTGCGGCAGAAACTGTAAGGCTTGCTATGCGTAACATACCTGGCGCTAACCTGTTCTACGCTAAATTGGCTTTGGATTATTTGTTTATGTACGAACTTACAGAGTTTGCAAACCCAGGGTATTTCAAGCGCATGGAACGTCGTATGAAAAAAGACACAGGGCAAGAGTTTTACTTCCCACCATCGCAGTATGTACGATAGCGTTAAAATAGGGTATAAATACCTTAAGGAGCAAAGACATGACCGTTAGCAGCACCACCACAAAGAACAGCTATTCCGGCAATGGTTCTAACGACACCTTTGCTTACGGCTTTAAGATTTTCGATGATGACGACATCACGGTTATCATTCGTACAGACGCGACTGGCACAGAAACGGTCAAGACTAAAACCACCCATTACACTGTAACAAACGTCGGTAACACTAACGGCGGTAACGTCGTGTTTACCGGCGGTAACATACCGGCAACCGGCGAAACTGTAGTGCTGCGCCGTACATCTGAGCAGACACAGACCACAGACTATGTGGCTAACGATCCGTTCCCAGCAGCCACCCATGAGGATGCGCTTGATAAGCTGACCTTCCTTGCGCAAGAGCAGCAGGAAGAACTAGATCGCGCAATTAAGATTTCTCGTACAAATACAATGACTTCAACAGAATTTACTGTTGGGGCAACTGATCGCGCTAACAAGGTTTTGGCTTTCGACAGCAGCGGTGAGATCCAGGTTACACAAGAGATTGGTACGTTTCGTGGCAACTGGGCTGCATCAACAGCGTATGAGGTGCGTGATCTGGTAAAGGACACCAGCACAAACAACATCTTTATTGTGAATGCTGCGCATACAAGTTCTGGCGCACAGCCACTGACCACTAATGCAAACAGCGCCAAGTATGACCTAATTGTGGATGCTGCAACGGCCACTACAAGTGCAACAGCAGCAGCGGCGTCGGCTACGGCGGCAGCTTCTAGCGCGACAGCGGCAGCAAACAGTGAGTCTGCGGCAAGCACAAGCGAAACAAACGCTGCAACATCTGCCACCAATGCAGCAACCAGCGAAACCAATGCCGGTAACAGCGCCACAAGTGCTGCAAGTTCGGCAACATCTGCCACGGCGTCTGCAAGTACAGCTACAACCAAGGCGTCAGAGGCGTCTACAAGCGCAACTAACGCGGCTACATCGGCCACTGCTGCTGCTGCAAGTGAAACTGCTGCTGCGGCCTCTGAGACTGCTGCTGGGACGAGTGAAACTAATGCCGGCAACTCTGCCACCACAGCCACCACAAAGGCATCTGAGGCCGCTACAAGCGCCACTAATGCAGCAACCAGTGCGTCTACGGCTACGACAAAAGCATCAGAAGCAGCAACATCTGCTACGAATGCTGCATCGTCTGCCACGGCTGCGGCTGCTAGTCAGACTTCTGCGGCGGCCAGTGCTGCATCTGCTGCGTCTGCGTTTGACAACTTTGATGACACATATCTTGGCAGTTTCTCCAGCGATCCGACAACCGATAATGACGGCGATGCACTGGTGGCCGGTGCGCTGTACTTCAACAGCACAGCCAACGAAATGCGGGTGTATGACGGTGCAAACTGGATTGCCGCCACATCTGCTGGCAATGTCTCTCTGATACTGTACGAGTACACAGCGACATCAGGGCAGACAACATTCTCTGGCTCTGACGACAACAGCGCCACGCTGTCTTACACCGTAGACAATCTGCAAGTCGTGATGAACGGTGTCATCCTAGACCCTAGCGATTACACAGCCACCAACGGCACATCTGTTGTGCTGGCTGCTGGTGCTGCTACGAATGACCTTGTGAACATCTATGCGTTCAAGTCATTCACGACGGCTGACATGGTGAGCAAGAGTGCCGGTGGCACATTTGCTGGTGCGGTTACTGTGCCGCAACTTAATGCTGACAACCTACGCATCGACGGCAACACCATCAGCAGCACCGATACGAATGGCGACATCACCCTCGACCCGAATGGGACGGGCGATACGGTTATGACTGGCAGCGGTGGTCAAGTAACAGTTGATGAAAATGGTCACATTACAAGCAAACAATCTTTAGACGTAGCAACCGCTGGCGGCAGAATTATTGGCGCAAGTAATCGCGGCACAGTTGGTCAGATTGGCATTGAGCAAAGCACGACAAGCGCAGATGGCGGACATATTCAGCTTTCAACTTGCGCGTCTGGCTCAACAAATCCAACAGAACGTATGCGCATCGACAGCAGCGGCAACGTGGGCATCGGCTGCACTAACGGCGATATAACATCTGACGGTAACGCCAGCCGCAAATACGTCACAATTCAAGGCACGGCCAATCGTGGTCGCCTCAATCTTGGTTGCACTGCAAGCAATGGTGCTGATACAGCAACGCTAGGATTTACCAACGGCGCAAACACAGTTGCGTCTATTAGTTGTGACAGTGACTCTGGCAGTCAAACTGCTGGAAATATAGGTTTCGCCACAGCAGGGTCTGTCCGTGCAACCATCAACAGCAGCGGCCACTTGCTGGTGGCTCAGACTAGCTTTGACACAGCAAATGTTGGTCATTCTCTTACAAGTACCGGATTTGCCCATCACACAAGAGACGGCAATGTAGTGCTGGTTGTAAACCGGAAATCATCTGATGGCGAAATTTTAGAACTTCGCAAAAATGACGCTGCTGTCGGTACACTTGGTGCAAATGAAAGCTATGTTTATATTTCTGGCACGGCTAGAGGCTTGCGGTTTGGACATTCTGGAAGTGGTGCGCAGATTGTTCCAGTTACCGCATCGGGTCAGGGAAGCGATAACAATGTTGACTTAGGTGCGGCAAGCCTACGTTTTGACGATGTTTACGCGACTAGCGGCGTTACAACAGGCTCAGACCAGAACGACAAGCAACAGATTGCAAGTCTGACCGACGCAGAAATGATTGCAGCAAAAGCCATCAGCAAGTTGTTCAAAACTTTTAAGTGGAACAGCGCAGTTGCAGCCAAAGGTGATGCGGCTCGTATTCATTCCGGTGTTATGGCACAGCAAGTGGCGACAGCGATTTCTGATGCAGGGCTAGACGCCGCTGACTACGCTTTTTATATGGCAAACACTTGGCACGAAGATGCCGATGGCAACATTGTGGATGCTGACACAGAGGGTGCAACACAGCGCACACGGCTTGGCATCCGCTACGCTGAACTGCTGGCGTTTATCGGCGCAGCTACTGAGCAGCGGCTTGGTGATATTGAGGCACGACTGACCGCACTGGAGAACGCATCATGAGCAGAGCAAGAGATTTCGCAGACCTCGCCGGTTCGGCAGATGCCGGTGGCATTACTGGCAAGAACCTGCTGGTGAATGGTTCAATGGCTATAAGCCAGCGCGGAACGTCGTTTGCCACTATGGGAAACGGTGACAGTCAATACACGCTTGATAGATTTAAGTGGCAGGAGTCAGGTTCACCTACTTTAGAAATGACGGTGACACAGGACTCGTCGTCTCCCAACGAGATGGGCAACAGCAAGTCTCTAAAGGTCGAGGTGACGACTGCTCAATCATCTCTTGGCTCTGGAGACAGGGTGCGTATTGAACAATACATTGAAGCACAGAACTGTCAGAGCATTGCTAAAGGTACATCTGCTGCAAAGGCACTGTCTGCATCTTTCTGGGTCAAGTCTAGCAAGACAGGCACATACATTGTTGAACTGCAAGATAACGACAATGACCGCATCAACTCGCAGTCCTACTCAATTTCATCTGCAAACACTTGGGAATACAAAACCCTGACATTCCCTGCCGACACCACTGGCGCAATCAACAATGACAACGGTAACGGTATTTCTTTCCGAATGTATCTGTGTGCAGGTACAGACTACACCAGCGGCAGTCTCAACACCTCTTGGGTTGGCGTTTCAGGCAATAACACTGGTGCGGCTGTTGGTCAGGTAAACCTTGCGGACACAGTAAACGCAACGTGGTTTGTAACCGGCGTCCAGCTTGAGGTCGGCGAACAGGCCACGCCGTTTGAGCATCGGTCGTTTGGCGATGAGTTGGCTAGGTGTCAGAGGTACTATCAAGTCAGTGGCTCTTCAGTGAATAGCAGTTATCATGTTTTCCCCGGACAACGCTGGAGTTCTAACAACATATTCTTTTCAGTGCCTATAGCAACATCAATGAGGGCAAACCCCACTATAGGTTCAGACGTTTCAGGCAATTTTGGTTTTGTTGGTGG
>Ga0208645_1000652_pt1 | contig 35216 bp, 41 predicted proteins | sample VirMetDEL_Sep_01_FD_184519 | JGI IMG/M metagenome (GOLD analysis project Ga0208645, IMG submission 184519) | Aqueous microbial communities from the Delaware River and Bay under freshwater to marine salinity gradient to study organic matter... | ecosystem: Environmental > Aquatic > Marine >... | reverse complement strand
CTGGCTCCCTGTGGCATCGTGAGACATAGGGGGGTAGTCGCTTTTTTCTTGACTTATTTTTTTTGTTTTTTTCGCAAAAAACCCTGTTGACAGGCCTATTTTAACGTGCATCAGGCATTTCTAGCGCTTGGTTGCATAATGCGTGTCAACAAAAATCGTACTAGAACGGCAAAAAAAGTTTTTGCAAGCAAAAAAATAGGGATTTGACCAAAAAAAATAGGCCTTGCGGCCCTGTTTTATACTCTTATATTCTTTAGATCTTTTAATAAAAGATAATAGGATAGCGCAATATAGCCAAGCTATATTTATCTCTCGCGCGTATAGGGACACTGTGACACTATAGGGTAAGTAACCGTTTTTATTAAGGGAATGGTGGCAATTTTTTTTTGTGCCACTGTCCGGTCACTTCTCTTTTTGGCACACTCCTTGCTAAAGACTGGTTAAATTGGTGTGGAACACAATGCTCCAGCTAGTTTTATAGCAGACTAAGCCCCAAATCGGCAACCCTAAAAAGACAAGTGGACATTTTAGGGGTTTGTCGCATATTTACCAGGTGTGGCAACGCTAACTGACCCCAGATTGCTCGATTCCAAGCGCTACGCCAGCCTGTGGCCGGAAGGCTATGAGTGCGCTGTGGACACCGCAGAGGCCCATAGGCGCATCCTCCATGTGGCAAAGGCCTCCTTGCGCCGTCAGACGCAACGTGAGGCGTTTGAGATGTGGATGCGGGGGTACACTACCACCGAGTGCGCAAACGCCTTAGAGCGCGATACAGAGAGCGTACACCGCACTTTGTATGGCAGCCGGTCCCGCAAGCTGAAAGGAGTCGTTGAAATGGTCAAAGAGGCACTAGAGCAAGATGAGACGTTCAAGGCTATGGCTAAAAAGCCCGTTGAAACCCCAGACCCCATTGGCCGCCATGCGCTTGCAACCTGGTTCGCCGGTGCGCCGCCCGACCGATTTGTGGAGATGGCGGCTCATCTCGTTTTTGCGGCCTTAGCGGACGCAGAAGGCAATCTGACGGTTTCTGACGCCTATGGTGCTATGCCGCCACAGGTTGTTACCCATTCGCTGCCACGGCTACGCTGGGGCGGCTACATCCACACGGATGGCATCCGAATCAAAGTTCTAAAAACACCAGGAGCGAAGAATGCTTGAACATCATGTTGGGCGGATTTACCAAAACGGCTTTAAGGCTGAGGATTTTTTGCACTTGCAACCAGGGCTGGTTGTGGTTACTCCTGTTCGCCCTCCCGCCATTACGCTGGGTGGCATCCACACGGCTGTAGACTGGGCCACGATGCCTGCGCCACGCTGCATCTTGCACCGTGTTGCGGTTGTTGGCCCCCAGGATGAGAACTACGATGGACCAAAACTCGATTTGGCTGTTGGCGATGTCGTCATCATTCGCACCGCGATGGCAGAGCCAGTGCACCCTGAGCTTCAACCGCTGCTGGTACACTGCCGCCACATACTGGCGAAAGTGGGCGAAGAGTCGAACGTGTGATTTATCGCGTATCGATTAAGAACCCAGTAGAGGGCCGCTATGCCTTGATTTACGTAGGCGAGGACATCAATGAAGCAGTCGAAGTCTACGAAGAAAGCCGCTGCGACACCCTTTTTGGCATCGATATCTGCCACGTCGAGCTTGCAGACGGAGACGGAAACCAGCTTGCCAGAACCGATGCCGGATGGTTCGGAAAAATCAACCCGTACTAAACGGGGCAGGCCAAGGAAGCCACCAAACAAGCAAAAGGAACTTGACGCCCAGCTGGAGGAAGTTGAGTACATGCTGAACTGGTGGCTTCCCAAGGCAACAGACGAGACAGGCACGCCGGCTGCCGCAAAAGCGGCGGTCGATGTTACGCTAAAGCTGATTACCTTCAAGAACCAGCTTATTGCACTCAAAGAAGCCGGCAGCCTGCCCAAGGATGGCAACCCCCTTGCCGACTTAGCCAAAGAACTAGCCGATGATCCTGCCGAGCTATGACAAAGCGCTAAAGCTTGCGCAACGATTGTCGGTGCTGGACCAGAAAACTGGCAGCCTGATACCGTTTGACCTCAACCAAGAGCAGAGGGAAGTGCTCCGGTGCATCATTGAGCACCAGCGTTTGGTCATTGTGAAGGGCAGGCAGATAGGTTGCAGCACAGTGTCAGCATATTTCGTGGTACTGGCTGCACTTATGAACCCCGGGCTGCCGATTTGCATCATTGCTGATGAGCAGGTGAAGTCTGAAGGCCTGCTGATGAAAATTAAAGGCTGGCTTAAGGAGCTTGGCGTCAAATTGCATAAAGACAACGTGCGCAGTTGCATCTTGGCTAATGGGGCCAACATAGATGCTATCAGTGCGATGTCTACAAGCGAGGATGACGAGTCACGGGTGGGCCGGTCGAAGAGTTATGGGTGCATATGGGGCACCGAGCAGGCGTTTTGGCGCAATGCGCGTGCTGTTTGGGCTGCATTGACCTCTACAGCCGGCTTGTCGGCTAAAATCTTGGTGGAAAGCACCGGCAGCCCTGCCGGAGAGCTTTTTGAGAGCCTGGCACGCAACGCAGTGGACGCCAGAGACGTTGTTGGCGACCAAGAGCGCTATGCAAGGCTGTTTTTCGGTGTTGAGCACCATGAGGCGTATCGGCGCGACCCAAAATCGATTGAAGACGAGCTTTTTGAGCAGTTAAGGGAGAAACATGGCTTTCAACGCAGGGATGCCGCCGCATGGTGGGAATGGAAACGGACCACGGACCTTGGCGGCGACACCCAACGCGCCCTCAGAGAGTACCCAGTCACCTTCGATGACGCATTCGCGTTCCCTCTTGGCCGATACTATCGCGAATGGCATCCAGCAGCAGTCACAACCGTTGACGGATGGGATATTTACCAGAACGAGGCGGAAGAGGAACCCCGTGTTATGGCTGCCATGGCTAGTACTGGGCTTGGCAAAGAACCTTCTTCAATCGCTGAGATTGGCATGTGGAGTGGGACGGTATATGCCACGTGGACCGACTTCTGCGAAATCCCAAGCTTCTGTAACACGTTGGTCCGAGCCTACGACGCAAGAAAACCAAAATCTCTAGTGGTTGAAGTCGGTAATGACCCTGGTTGCGAGCTTGTCAAACTTTTGGCAGACAGGCGCAACGTATCGGTGTACGCTCACCATACAACCGAGTCTGCATGGCTGCGAATGCGCTCAGAGATGCGCTCTCGCATAGAGGGCGGCCAAGTGATGGTGGGGGAGCAGCTACATGCGGAAATCAAGCATGTGTTCTTGGACGATAAGAGCGGAAAGATACGGGGAGAAGAGACTACAACGCTTACCAAGGCTGTTGCTCTTGCGCTGGAATGGGCTAGGCTACATCCTGAATCCATGCCGGCTAAGTCGCTAAATCCAAACAAGTTTTACATCAGACCACGCAAGAAAAAGACAAGAGTACGGGCTTAATATCAAGCGGGTTTCATAGGTGGAGGCGTTTATGCCAGGTTACTACCGATTACAGCCAGAAGACTTAATGCCAAGCGATGAAGAGCTTGAAATGATGCGTACTGCGCAGTCTGCGCCTGGAACGGGTGAAGCTATTGGTGGACTCGTAGGTACTGGCTTGGGTGCGGCTACGGCTTTGATTCCAGGAGTTGGCCCTGCCATTGCCCCATTCGCTATGCCGCTTGGCGGAATGGCTGGCCGCCTAATCGGTGGCGGCATTGGTGGCATGGTTGCCGAGGGACCAGAGGAGCAGCTTGCTGAGATTGAACAAGAGCGCCAAGAGAAGATTACCGCGCAACAGATGCGCGATGAGGCGTTGCGGCGTCTGCTGGAGACAGCGTGACCCCTGGCGCGTATCCAGACCCCGTAGCCTATGCCACGCACCTTATCGAGTCTGTGGCAACCATCGCTGACGACTACCAGCGGCAGGCAGAGCTTAACGAGCGTTTCTGCAATGGCGACCAGTTCGGCGCATCCTTCTACCGCAACGGTCGCTTGGAAATTGAGCGGGAGTTGTGGGGCAGCGAAGAAAACGAAGACCTGCCGCGCATCACCGTCAACCTCATCGACCCGCTTGTGCAGACCTGGGTTTCGCTTCTGGTAAGCGACCGCCTTGTGTCACGCGCAGAGCCAGCGACCGATGAGCCTGTGGACACCTACAAGGCCATGGTGACGCAGGCGGTTATCGAGTACTGGTCGCGGCGTCAAGACACCAAAAACAAAACCGTTGACGCTGTTCGCATTGCAGCGCACCACGGCACCGCTGGCCTCAAAATCTTTTACGACCCCAACGACGATGAAGTTAAGTTATCGGTGGTCAGCATCTTTGACTATTTCCGCGACCCTACGCCGGACTACCGTGACGCACGATGGATAGTGTATCGAGAGCACGTATCCGTTCAAGAGGCACGCGATCTGTACCAACGGTATGGCCGCCAGGATGAGCCTGCAACAGTCAAATACAAAACCATTGAAGGCGAAGAGCGGGAAGGCGTAGAACGCCTGGAGCTTTGGCAGACGCCATGCACAGAGTACCCAGAGGGCTTGCAGGCCACGATTCTGGGCGGCGAAGTGCTAGAAGAGATGGCGTACCCGTATGTGTTTCAAGATGATTCAGGTGCATCGGTTTACGTGTTGCCTCATGTTGAGATGCACGTCCGCCGAGTGCGTGGCAGCCCCTACGGGCGCACGCCGGTCACCGCAGCCATCCCCCTACAGCGGCGAATCAATGAAACTCATGCTTCGATTGCTAAATGGCTTGAGCGTATTCGTAATGTTCATTTGGTTGTGCCTGATGACCTTGCAGATACTTTTGACCCCAGTACTGACCAGATAATCCGTTACCGTGCAGCGGCCAACCAGAACATCGCGCCGACGATTGTTTACACCAAGCCGCCTCCGGTGCCCTCTGACCTATACGAATCGCTAGACCGCTACCAGCGCCTTATGAGCGACGTGTTGGGCATCAATGAAGCCGTGGTGGGCGACGGTAAGGTGCGTTCGGGTGTTGCGCTTGAGAACAGCCGTAAGCTGGACGCCAGCAAGAACGCCGACGCCCGACGTGCTTACGAGAACCTCATCCTGAGCCGCGACAAGCTGGCAATGGCCCTGATTGGCCGTTACTACACCGAGCAACGCAAGGCTAAAATCACCGGTCTGCCCTTTGGCGACATGGTGCTGTTTTCTGGCGATGACATTGCCGGTGTGGACGTCAAACTTGAGCAGGGCAGTGAACTTGACCATGACGAGCGCAGCAAAGAGCAAGTGGCGCTTACTCGCCGCCAATACGGTCTGGTATCTGACCTTGATTGGCGCAGCATTGTGGATCGCCCTGGAATCGGCATGGCGAAACAGGTGGCTGAAGAGCTAATTGACGCCTACCTGTCCATGCCCTTGCCTGACCCGCAAATGCTGCCATTGGAGAGCGCAGACCCCATGGTGTTGGCTGCCGTTATTGAAAAACGCAAAGCCATTGCTATGGCGCAAGGCCAGCAGCAAACGTGGGTCGACCTAGAACGCCTGTATCGTTTTGTACGTTCGCTTATGTCTGACGTGGAGCCTGCTCCGCAGCCAGAGCAGCAACCTCCTGCTGTTGGCAACCTAGAGGAAGCACAGCAGCCAGAACCCATCCCTGACCCTAACGTGGTGTAACATGCTTAGTCCTGCACGTTCTATCGAAGCCAACTTTGGCCCTATCTTGTCCGAGCCTACCATTGCCGATGGCAATGCTACCTTGACGCCAGCGGTGTTGGTGACAGACCTCGCCGATCCCCAGCATCACAAGGTACGTCGCATCATGGTTTACAACCGCGACAACACCAACGATATCTCCATCCTGATTAAGCCTTTGGGTGCAAGCCTGACGGGCCTGACGGTTGCTGACGGCATGCGCGTGCCTCCCTACCAGTATCGTCAGGTAGTGGTTAGCTCTGCGCTTCGCATCGGTATTGTTGGTGCAGCCGCATCCGTCGCTTACAACGCTGTCATTACGGACATCTAATGCGTAAAATCCTAGCGCTCTTGATTCTGCTGGCTATCCCCGCTGTGGCCCAGTTTGGCGGCCCCATGGGTGGCCTGCGTCCTGGCTCCATGCAAGGTGGTGGTTTGCTACCAGGGCGGGGCGGTGACCCGTTGTGGGTAGCGGCAGGGCCGACAAAGCCAAAGCTAGATTTTGACTTTGCCAAGCGCAAGGATTTGACCGACGCAGTAAGCGGCAAAACCTCCCTCGTCACCTTCTCCCGCTCCGCCGCCCAATCCCCAGGCACCTACGTTGGGGCCGATGGGTTGATTCACGACGCGCCGGTGAATTTACAGGTTTACAGTGAGCAGTTCGACAATGCGGCGTGGACGAAAAGAAACAGTTTAGTCGTAGAGGCAAATCAGGCGATTGCGCCAGACGGTAAGCAAACCGCAGACAAGATCGTTTTTGGAGCAACCATCAGCGACATGTTTCGATTGATCGGAAGCTTAACTGCAAGCATTCCGTACACGCCAAGTTTCTACATAAAGAAAATTTCCACATCTGGAACTTTTGCAGTCTCGAACCCGTACAGCGGCAGCTTTGGCAACATGACCGTTGATCTCTCGCTTCTGGATGATGGGTGGAATCGAATTTATCCTGGCCATACAGCGACTAATGTTTTAGCTCCGTTTGTGGCGACGGCATCAGGCGGAGCCGGGTTGCATTTCAAATCAGCAAGCTCTGCCGGGTTGGCGGTCTACCTCTGGGGCGCCCAGCTCGAAGAAACCGACCCCGCAACGATGGCGCCAACGGCCTACGTTCACACGACAAGCCAAGCGCTCGCAGCCCCACGGTTTGACCATGAGCCGACGACGGGGAATGTGACGACGAATCTGCAAATCTACTCTGAAATGTTTGATCAGTCGGCTTGGGTAAAAATAAGTTCTACGATAACGCCAAACACAATTGCATCGCCGTTTGGCGACGATGCGGCTGACACGTTTACACTAAACGCAAATGGAACAACCGCTGCAATAATCGACGGTTTTGCGTCGACGGCAACAACCTACACGGCAAGTGTTTACGCTAAGGCGGGAACAGCCGACAATGTTACGTTGACGATAGTCGATCAAGGAACCGTTTCGGCTTATTGTGATTTTGATTTGACAAATGGAACAATTGGGACGCCGGTAGCAACGTCTGGCCAAACGATAGAAGATATCGGCAATGGATGGTACAGGATTTCAATTAGCTATTCCTTCCCAGCGTCAGGACCGGCAGACACGTTTTACATTCGAGGTGGCCCATCGGCACTAACGGGTGAGAACTTCTACATCTACGGCGCCCAACTCGAAGCCGCATCCACAGCAGGCACCTACGTCCGCACCCTGTCCGAAACCCGCAGCATCTCCGACGCCAATGCGGAGTCGTTGGGGTTGCTGGTGGAGGAGGCGAGGGCGAATCTTTTGACGTATTCGGAGCAGTTCAATGTGGGTTGGACACCCAACAACTTGCTCTATGCTGGCGATGCTGAAGTCGCACCCGATGGGACAATGACGGCAGACAAGCTGATGCCCAACACAACACTTACCGCAGCGCACTTCTCCACACAGACAATTTCTGCGAGTGGAACATTCACAGTTTATGCGAAGGCTGGCGAGTACGATAAAATTATGCTGTGGAATCCAGGCGCAAACAAGGGTAGGGGTTTTGATTTAACTAGTGGGACGACGTTCAACACAGGTTTGTCGGACGCACCAAGCTATTCCATAACCGACGTTGGGAATGGCTGGTATCGGTGTTCGATTTACAACACGGGGGCAACAAGCGCACAAATTTATGTTCTTGCGACGACATCCTATGCCGCATACGCAGGGAACGGTTCCGATGGCGTTTATCTGTGGGGAGCCCAACTCGAAGCCGGTTCCTTCCCCACGTCCTACATCCCCACCGAGGGCAGCGCACAGACTCGTTACGCTGACATCGCAGCCGTCGAGGACGAGGATTTCTCGACGACGAATCTGTTGGCGTATTCTGAGAGTTTTGACGTGGGGTGGAGTTCAGTGCGCTTGCGTCCGGTTGTAGCGAATGCAACGACGGCACCGGACGGGACATCGACAGCGGATTACATTGAACAGGCGGCGGGGCAGACCAGCGCTGGCGCAGTGCTTCAGTCTTCATCGTTTTCTGGACAGTTCACTGCGTCGGTTTACGCAAAGGCGTCAGAAAAAAACTTTTTGTATCTGCTGACTGGAACAACTGGTGCCTGGTTTGATTTGTCGACGGGAACGGTGGGCAGTCTCTCCGGTAGTCCGACTGGAAGTGCATCGATTACGAGCGTTGGAAACGGTTGGTACAGGTGTGTTTTTAGTTCGACTCTCTCTGGCACGTACAACGTCTTGTTATATCCGACAGACACTAATGGGAGCACAACCGTCACCGACTCAGGAGGCCTCTACCTATGGGGCGCAAGCCTCACGCAAACCGAATATCCGGTAGAGTACACGACGACGAGAAACCTGCTGACCGACTCGCAGGATTTTGAGCGGTCGACGTGGACCAAATCTGCGTTGTCCTCGTGGAATGATGGATACCAAGACCCGTTTGGTGGGAATGAGGGTTTCCGGCTTGTCGAAAGCGCAACGACTGGCAATCACGGGCCATCGAAATCTGTGACGTATCAAACGGCAGACTATGTACTTTCGTTTTACGCCAAAAAAGGCGCACGCCAATACTTGGAAACCCTTATGTCTTTGACTGATGGGAACAGTTTCGCTGTTTTTGATTTAGATGCTGGGGTTGTTGCCGCTTCTGGGACAGGCGCAACTGCAACGATTACCGACGCTGGAAATGGTTGGTTTCGATGCACGGTGTCAAAGGCGCTTGCGGCGGCATCAACCACGATGCGAATTCGCATAGGCCAAAACTCTATTTCTTTTTTCTATCTCGGTGATGGCGTTTCGGATGTTTACTTGTATGGGATGCAACTAGAACCCGGCAGCACCGCCAGCGACTACGTTCGCACCGTCGACGTCGTGGGTAAGGCGTATGGTTTTTATGAGCCGACGGAAGGGACGGTTTTTGTGGAGGCGCAAGCGGCAAAACAGGGCTTTGGTGGGCAACTCTGGTTCAACAGGGATGAGACATCGAACAGGGGCTGGTCGGTGGTCAACGGCACGACAACGGACCAGCGAGTGTATTTTCGAGCCGATGATAACAGCCTTAAAAATTTGCCTCTGGGATCCGTGACGGCGTCATCGGTAAACAAAATATCTTCTGCAATCGACGCAGATGACGTACTGGGCGTAATGAACGGCGGGACGGTGCAATCTGCTGCACTGACCGCCTACTACACATTCAACAAATTAAGGATCGGCTACCAATTTACGGCAGGCGGTGGCATTCCGCTCAGCGGCCACATCAAGCGCCTCACATACTGGCCGGTTCGTCAGGCCGATTCAACCTTGCAGGTGATCACCCAATGAGTACCACATCTAACGTCGTCACTGGCGTGGTCCTAACGTCTGCCCTCGTGGTCGGTGGCATCGCCTTGTCACCGGAGGATTCGAGCGTTGCCCCAGATGCAGGTGTTGCCGATGCTGGACAACAGCCGCTGATTGGCAACTTCTATCTGCGTTTCCCCGATGAGGCCACATTCCGCCGTGACATTCGCTCAACCGACTTCTGGCGCTTCAACACAGAGCTTGAGGACGCTGGGCCGGATGCTGGGATGGTGCCCGTAGAAGTCGACTCAGGCGTGCTGGTGATGGCAAACATGGGCCACGCTTTCGACATTCTGGGAACGCTTGTTGTGCCTCGCAGGGATGCGGATGGTGGCATCGTGCCGGATGGCGGCAGCGAGACGTTGGGTGGTTACCATGTGAACTTTTCTGGGATTTTGCCGGATGAATGGGTGCAGTATGTTGTAGAACCTGATAACCCTGTCAGGCGGATGAGGTAGGGGGGCGCTATGTCTACGCAAGAATCAGCAGAGTTGCTTGCCGAGATGCGAGCCATGCGAAACGAAATACAAGAAATCAAACTTGCGTTGGCGGAGCAAAAGGGCCAAGCCCTAGACCGCAAAGTTATCGATTTAGAAAAGCGGGTAGCCAAGCTAGAGCTTTGGCGCTCGCTCTTGATTGGCAGCACCACCGCAGCGGGGGCATCGGCCCTGGGGGCGCTGGCAAAGATTTTTGGAGCATAAGATGGAAGCATTGTTGAAAGTTCTTGTGGCTATCGAGCCTGTTTTGGTGGGCGCTATCTCTTTGGCGGCCTTGGCCCTAGTGCCTCTTATCGTTAAGGCTATCCTTGAGAAGCTGAGCCGTGACCAGCAGCGTTTTGCATATGACGTTGCCAAAGGCATCGTAGACGCTTTGGACCTCATCGATGATAAGACGCCAACCAAGATTGACGATGCCCTGCTGGCAGTCGCCAAGCAGGTGGAAGAGCAGCTTGGACGCGCGCTCAAGCAAGGCGAGAAAAAAGCTGTGCATGCCGCTGTAATTTCAACCACTGGTCGGCGGATTCTCGCGGGAAAGTGATGCAGCTATCTGAGCACTTTCACCTGTCAGAGTTCGTGCGGTCTGACACGGCCAGGGCCATGGGGTGGGCAAACAATCCACCGCCAGAGGCCATCCGTAGACTGCACATGCTTTGCTTGAGGGTGCTAGAACCTATTCGTCAGCGTATCGACTGCCCTATCGTTGTGACTTCCGGGTACAGAAGCCTAAAGCTTAACCGAGCGATCGGTGGGAGCGATACCTCTAGCCATATCGACGGCCAAGCGGCGGACATCTACGCCCAGTGCCTCGATGCGGCAGAACTTAAAGAAGTTATCTTGAAGACGGTGCCAGAGTTCGACCAGCTATATCTGCATCGTAAAAACAACTTCGTGCATGTGTCCTACCGTGTGGGAAATAACCGCAACCAAGTGTTGCCAGACAAGGAAACGTAAGATGGATTTTGAGGGAGGATTTGCAGATTTATTGGTGTGGTCCTTCCTACTGGCTGGCGTGCAGTCAATAGCGGCCTTGGTTGTGGATGGCTACCGTCGCAACCAGGGCCATCCATTGGAAGAACTAATCCACGCCATCGCCTTAATGTACCAAGAGGAACTTCCTGCAATCAGGGAAGCCTTGGAGCGCATTGCAGAGCGGGGGGAAGGCGATGAGTGACATGGAGTGGCTGCCAAGGCACGCAGCCGCCAAGCGGTTGAACGTAAGCCCAAACACGCTGAAGAGCCGCAAAAACCGTGGCCTCATCGAAACAAAGAAGGACGCAAACGGCAGGCTTCTGTTTGCCGTGCCCAAGGAGTCAGCAAAGGTTACGCCTGACGAATGGGAAGCGTTGCGGGAGCTGATGCCGAAAGCAGAGGTGGCCGATGAAAAGCCTGTATCACAAGGCGATACATACACTATTCTGTCTTTATTCGACGTGCACGTACCAGATGCGGATGCGTTTGCAGTCAGGGCGATTCTGGACTTTGCACGCGACCGACAGCCCAACCACATCGTGTTGGGTGGCGACTTCTTGGAGCTTGAGTCATGCAGCCAGCACGGTGGCAACCCCAGCCCGTTGGCGCTGGTGGATGAGATTAAAGCAGGCCGAAAAACGCTTGACCGAATCAGAGAAGCATGCCCAAATGCCGCCCTCACGTACTTGGAGGGAAACCATGAAACAAGACTGCATAGAGTCGTTGCGGCCAATTTACCCACATTCGACGGGGCTATCGACATTCCAAACCTGCTTGATTTGGGCAGTTATGGTTGCGAGTGGGTGCCTTATCGGAAGCTATGGCAGCCAACGCTTGCTAATGGGGTCAAAGGCAAGCTGTTCTACACCCATGGCGAGTGGGCAACAATGCACCACGCAGCCAAACACATCAATGCGTATGGCGTCTCAGTAAGATACGGGCATACGCACAAACCCCAAGTATTCACAAGGGGTTACGGTGATGGACGTGTGTGCATCGCCATCGGGACGGGGTGCCTACGCACCCTGTCGCCATCATGGGCTGGCCCCAACAATGGCTGGCTCCATGGTTTCGGCTGGGACGAGTTCTGGCCTGACGGAAGATTTACAGCCAAAAACATCGTAATGGTCGACCGTTCGTTTTCTTGGGACGGAAAGGCCTACGGTCCTGTAAATAAGTAGTATCAACCCCAAACCATAAGTGGAGGACTACGTGTCTGACGCACCTGCACCCGCAGCGGCCCCTGAAGGGCCGACCGGCGTATCTGTAGAGTCGCCAACTACACCCCAGGCTTCGCCTGAGCCTGCCCCAGAGGCCCCTAAGTCTTTTGACAAAGCGGCCATGCTGGAGCGAATCAAAGCGTCTAAAAATCAGGTCGAGGAGGGGCCGGCCCCCGAATCGAGTGAACCTGCTGAAGCTGCCGCGCCAGAAGCTGATGAGGCCGAGGCGAAAAAAGAGCCAGAGACGATTCCTATGGACGCCTTCAAAAAGCGTTTGCAGGACGAGAAACGTAAACGGGAAGACTTAACCAAGCAACTCAATGACAACACCTTGGCCATCGATAAGCGTGACCAAGCCATTGAATTGCTGAAAGGGGAAGTGCGAAGGCTGGCAGAAGCGCTACAACAAGGTAGCGGCTGGGATGAGCGTGACGAGCAAATCAGGGCCTATGAGTTTGCCGAGCAAGTTCGGCAACTGCAAACGGAACTGGAAGGCAAGCATCAACAATCCCTAGCCGAAGCCGAGCAGCGTTTTAAGCGAGATGCTTTGCGCGACCAAGTGAAGGGTTATTTTTCTGACGCCCTAGAAAAGCATGGCGATCTGGTTGGTCTGGAAGACCTGCGAGCCGCATGCAAGCGTCAAATGGGAGATAACCCAGATATGTCGCCAGAGGAAATCGGTCAGACCATCGCACAGATTGCAGAACGCATGGCCAACCAACGGCTAGAAGCCGTTCGAGGCAAGGTTGCTCCGCAAGAGAAGCCCCCCGCCCCCGCCTTGGTGCAGCCAGGGACACAGAGTCGAACCGGCTACGATTACACTCCGAATGCGGAGGGAATGCGACGATGGCTCGCCGCTCGCAAACAAGCTCGATAAACTAAACCTGAAAGGAGCCTACAATGGCTATTGCAGACGTTACGTTCGGAAATCTGTCCGGACTCATCAAAGAATTCGCTCCCGCTAAATACGCAACCGCAGTGAACATGGCCGTGCCTGTTCTTGCTGACAACGTAATCAAAAAAGCTGACCCCGATTCCTCCGAGGTTCTGGTGTACGGTCTGCCCGATGGCATGTCCTCCACCACGTTCGTCGAGGACCTTGGCGACCTCCCCTTGGGCGTTGCCAACACCCCGTTCGAGGGCAAAGCGGAGCCTAAGCCGCTCGTTAGCGTTATCCGCATGGGCCGCAGCGTTGCCAACGCCAAAATGCCCGACGCCAAGAAAGCAACCATCCTTGACGCTCATCTTGAGTCTGGCGCACGCAACACCGCTCGCCAGCTTGGGCGTGCGCTGTTTGGTGGCGTTGTAAACGCTGACAACACTCCTCAGTGGACCAATGACGGTGATCTTGACGACACTTTAACCGTTCAGTTTGAAGACATATCGCTGTTTCGTGTTGGTCAGGCGTATGACTTCGTGGACGTTGACAACGGCTCTGGAGCTGCTCGCGTTTATGTTGTTCGATGCCAATCTGTTACGCCAACGGCGCTGAACAACAGCGCAAACGTCGCAGGTGAAGTTGTATTTATTAACGACGTTAAGGACAGCAGCGGAAACCAGCAGTACATCAACAGCACTAACGCTAACGGCGGAACGGCTGTGACTGTTGCAAGCGGTGCAAGCGGTGACAAGTTTGCCCTGCGTGGCACTTTCTCCAGTAGCAACTTCTCCGCTGCACATGCTGGTGCCTCTGCAACTGCCAATGGCAATGCGCTGACCTCACTGGATGACATCTGCGGCTCTGGGGCCACCGGTGACATCTACGGCATCACTGCATCCAGCAGCAACTTCAAGGGTCAGAGCGCGACCGCCTCTGCTGCTTATAGCCAAGAGTTGGTGCTTTCGTTCTTGGCTCAGATGGAGCTTTACAGCGACATGGGGCCAAATCAGGTTGTGATGTCGCCCAAGCTTGCTGCGGCTCATGCTGCATCGGCTGGTCTTCACGGTGCGATGCTTTACGGATCAACCGCTGGCGTGCCTGCCACTGGTGCCGTTGGCGGTGTTGGCCGTAAAGATGTCGAAAAATCCATGGACAAGTACGGGGCCGCTGGCAAGATGACTGTGCGTGGTTTGCCCATCACGGTTGACCCCAACTGCCCCGCATCGTCCATTTTCTTCTTTAACGACACCACCCTCAAGCTATACCAATGGCGCGAGATGGGCGTGGTTGACGAAGAGGGCAACGGCATCCGTGTTCTCGATGACAAGTATGGCTTCCAAATCCAGATCGCTGGCGAGTGCGAATTGGTTGCCCACGAGCGTCGTGATTGTGGTAGCATCCTGGGCATTACTGGCCTCTAATAGGAGATGATGATGCTTGACCTCGATGCTGTGAATGCGGACCCCGTTTTACGAGACACCCCCATTGGCGACCTTGAGGTCAAGCGTCACATCAACCGTATCGTCGTGGCTATCGACGGTACGGTTATTTACGAGAGCGGCCCAACGGGCAATCCGTGGGGCGCTATCTACGGCAAGCGTGCGCATGAGCACACCTACGCTATGCGCCTCATGGAACGCCAAGAGGACGCCAAGCGGGAGGCCCTAGAGCGGGAGCAGGCAGCTATCCGTGAAGACCTCATTCGAGAGCAGGAGCGCCTTGAGCGCAAAGACGAGGACTTCAAAGCCCTCATGAATCATCTGGTGGAACAATGAACCGCGCAGAAGCTAGGGGCAGAGTACGGCTACGCATCGACGATGAAGACGGTGTATTGGCTACCGATGCTCAAATCAACGATGCCCTAGACCTTGCGCAGGAAGAAGTCTGGCACATGGTTGTGGAGGCGGGTGGCAACCTTGCATCCCGCGAGGCTGCCTTGACCGCCACCAACGGCACCGCCGACCTGAGCAGCCTGTCTGGCGGCGTGCTGCGGCTCATCAACATCAGCGAGAAGAACGGCGTAAATGGACGCCTAGCCATCCTGCCGGCGCGAGCCAGTGACGGGATGACCAACTACCCAACGTCTACGGTTGACCTGTATGTAACGTACATCCCGCAGGCAACGGCCGTCACCGACGATGTGACAGATTACGTCTGGGGCGATGCCAACACGCCCTCAAAGGCCCTTAACGAGCTTATGGTGCTCAAGGCGGCCCAAAGCGTTAAGATCACAGAGAACGAGGTCAACGGAGCCTTGGAGCGTCGTGCAGCCGACATGGAGCGCATCGCCTTGGGCCAGATTAACATCCCGAGCGTTTACGCTATGCCGCTCATTGGGCGGTCCAGCCGGACCAAGAGCCGATTGCGCTACCTAATCACCTCACCGTACACGCTACAATTGGTTTGGTAATGCGTCGGTATTTTCGCGCCTACCCTGCCATATCGTCGCGCCAGCAAGGCGCTGACCGGCTTGTGTACAGCGAGGATGACTTGCGCAGGGTGCTGTGGCAGGCGGTAGACCCTACGTTTGAGGGCGAGCGGCCATCCACCATCCGTTTGGCTGCCGACATCTACTTGAGCCGGCCCATTGAGTTGGGGGCGTATCAGTACAACGTAAGCATTGAGGGTTCGGGTAGGTTTGCCATCGCAGAAGGCGGAACATTTACCGGCAGCTATTTGTTCGGCTTGCCGGATGGCAGCATTAGCGACATAGATTTTGTTGGCGTTACGTTTTCAACGACAAATGTTGCGTTGCTATTTAACGGCAGCAGTTTGACTGCTGTTGACGACTTTATTTTTGAAGAATGCTCTCTTGAGCTTGGCGTTCCACTAACAATGTTCCAGACGGACATTGTTGTCACGTCGACAAGAATTGATTTCGACGATTATCCTGCTGCGCATAGTTTCATTGTTGGCTCCGCTAGTTTTACTGGTATTGAGTCTGTAGGCGAATCCCTGGTGCAGTACAATCAGTCTGACGTTGTGCTGTCTCGAACTCCTGATGGTGTTCTATGCGGAGACGGTGCCAATAAGCATTCTTTGCGCGTTGACGGTGCCGCTGTACTGGAGCCGGCTTTTGAAGTGTTGCAGGGAGCCGACCCATTGCTGCAAGTCGGCACAACTGGATACGTCGACAACAGAAGCATGTTTTTCATAGTGCTGAACAATACTTCTGGGACCTTGCAGATAGCGCCGCCAAGACATCCGATAAATGGCCACATTCTAACTTTGTACTTTTACGCCTTGACGGGAACGAACAGCCTTAGACTTGACGATGTAACATCTCCTGTTTCGGGCGGCTCATACATTCAAGTTAACAAAAACCATCATGGCCACCAGCCTAACACTCATTTCTCTATTACGATGTTGTTTCAACAGGTGCTAGGGGCCAGCTACCCCACTTGGGTTGAAATGGCCAGAAGCGAGAACACCTGATGCGCATCGATATCTCCAATGCAGAACTGCATAACATCGTCAAGCGCAAGGGTGGCCTTGAAGTTCGCAAGGGATTGTTGGTCGCAAAGGCGGCGACCTATCCAGCTAAATACGTTGCAGGGTTCAGCGTCGAGTCGCCATTTACCACAGAGGTTTGGCATTACCTGTTCGAGCAAGATGCGACTACAAGCGTGGTTACACTGCGCGTCTACACTGAAGACTTTGTGGAGATGTTTACGCATGACCTTGGGGCGCTAGACAGAAACCCCGTAATCACGCATGCGGTGGCCAACAATCAGATTATGATCAACAGCCCGTCGTTTTCGACGCCGCTATACGGGCTTGTGGGTGGCGGCATAATTCCGGCTGTCAAGACTGAAAGCGAAAACCCTGACACTACAGCCTTAGAGATTATGCCAGGGCATATCTGCTCGTTTGGCGACCGCATGCCTATCGCGCAAGGCAACGTGGTTTACTTCAACGACCCTGGCATCGATCCACGCACCTACGTCTCTCAGAACGCTTTGCCGTTACCTGGGACCGTCTACGACATGTTTCAAGGCGACGATGGCGCACTGTACATGTTTACGTCTGCCGGTGTGTTCTTCATGGCGCAGGATGCCATCGGTAAAGGCCAGCGGGTGGAAGGCTTTGTCGGTGGCATCCCAGGGTTACAAGTGACCAAGCCACGCAACGCCGCAGCCAGCAACGGAGTGGTGGCGGTGCTGCAACGTAGTGGCATCGCTATCCTTGGAGGCAAAAACCAAGTTATCGACATCGCGCCATACAAGGGGCCACGCACCTACAGCAGGGCGGTGGAAATAGATGATTACAGGCTGTCTGGGCAGATATACGCGACGGCAGAGGGTTTTATCGTTGGCTTTCGAGGCAGCGAAAGATTCTTTTTAGACTTCAATCTGCGAGAAGGCTACAGGTCATACGTCTGGCCGTTGCTGGTAAGTTGGAATTTTAACATCGTTGGTTGCCTTCGCAGCAGTGAGAACGACACTCTTTTGGTGGACGAAAATTATGTTTACCTGTACCAAGGCAACGCAGATGCCACTCATCTTGGGGACGCAAACACCTACGGCGTGGCAGCGATAGACGTTGACGTACCGGAAGGCTTAGAGTCTTTGGTTCGTCACGCTGTAGTCAGCAGCGACAACGCAGGTCAAGTTGTGTCTGCAATGGTTGGCCACACGGGTAAAACTGAAACCTGCCCCACAAAATCCTCAGACACAGTTATTGGAACAACCGAATGGGGTACAACCATAAATGGCAGGCGATTCCGCAACACACGTCTAAGCTTCTCAGAGCGAATGACCAACATCCCCTTGGAGATTGCCGTCACGGGGCCTACGAGGCGCGTTGAAGCTGGGGTGGACGTTCGCACCAAGGGTCAAGGCAAGCGCAGAGGTGACAAGCGATGACAGTTATTACAGCGACAGACCTCAATGCCTTTGTGACCAACGATTTGGCGAGCGTCATTGCAGACAAAGAGCTTGTGACCCGTAGCCATCAGTTGTCTTTTCAGTTTAAGGACTTTTTTGACACCACGGCGGAAAGCTTGCGCCAGCGAAGATTCGTTGTTCCGAGATCGTGTTTTGTCGAAAGCGTTTATGCCTATGGCTATAATTACGCATCGTCAGGCACCATGACGGTAAACATTACGGGTGACGGCGCTCTAAGCAATTGGCCTATCGAAATTTCAGATACGTTTTTGACGACCAGCAACTTTTCAAGGACTTGGTTTAACAATGCGACAACCAAATATAGAGATAGGGGGTTTCGGGTTTTACCGCAGGGTTCAACGGTTACCGTGACGGTTAGCACTGACAAAGTTGCAGGTGGCAACACTCTTTTGACCGTAGGGCTTGTCCTACGTCAGTTTTACGGGCGATAAGATGAAAGTTGTAAGCCAGCCATATACATTCTACGACGGTCAGGTGCTAGACCCTGAAGACTTGAACCGTGTGTGGAGATACAAACAGGAAGCATTGGCCGACGCTGCTGGACGACGCTACATCGAGAGCGTGTTTCCACTTTCGTTTGTAGAGGACTGTTCCACTGGCTACACCGAATCAACAGCTTCCCAGGTTCGCACGTTTAGCTTTACTGCTCCTGCCGACCTGTACGTAACCCGAGCGTTCTTGAATGGCGTCTTTTCCGCAATCAATGCAGAAATAAAAATTACCATCGTAAAGAACTCCACAGGTACGACGCCAGCGGGGTGTACTGACCCTTGGCTGAATGTGGATGCAAGCGCAGCAGTCAATGAAGAAGTTAGGGATTTGAACCCAGCTAGGTTTAAGCTGGAAAGCGGGGAGCGATACGACATTCTGCTGGATTCATCGGCAGCATTTACGGTTACCCGCCTCGACGTGCATTTCCACGTTTTGTCTGACCGATTTGCTTTTGGGGCAGAGCCTAAGTTTACCCCTTCGCTGGCAACAGAGGCACTTAACGGGACGCTGGCTGCGCAAAACTTGAATGATTCTACGTATGGCACACAGGTTGGCAATCTTGTTGAGCTTAATTACGAGCCTGTCTGCTTTGTGATGCACAATCAGTCTATCAACTCAACCGTTGCATCTACTCGAAAGTTTCCAGTGCCACAAATCGGAACGACCCGAGGCAAGGCCAGTGTTTATGGTGCGAACCTGTATTTGCACATGAACGGGTCGCCACCATCGCAGGATTACATTTTGGAGTTGGTGAGCAACGGTGGTTCGGTGCTGGACAGCGTCACGCTATCTTTGACTTCACCAGCAGTTACCGGTTACGTGGCAGCGTCAGGTTGGAATGTGTCGCTTGAGGATGCGTCTTCTGATGCCGCATCGGATACAAGCAAAGACCGATTCATTCAGCTTCGCACTGTTTCGGGTAGTGGGACGGTTGGAAAAGCATTTATCACTCTTTGGATTAAATAGGAGGGGCCATGGCCATTAAGCGTAAACCGCCAAAACAAAAAGAAGACGAAAACGAACTGCGGCAGGCAGCCCAGCGACCTACCGAGCGGCAGGCTGGCCAAGAAGACGATACCGATATCTATGGCGCAGCAAAGGATACCAGTGTGTTTGGCGAGGCGGCTGAAGGGCTTGAACCAGCAGCGGTAAGTGGTGAAATCAAGCAATCCGCGCAGGATGTGTCCGATGCAGCCAAGGCAGGCGATACGTATGTGGAGGAACTGTTCCCTGAGCCTAGCACCGAGCCGGACCAAGGCGATGGTGCACCCGCCAAAGAGCCAGACGAGCCACAAGGCTTGTTTGAAGACCTTGGCGACATCGACACCCGCCAAGAGCGAGAGCGTCAGGCGTTCGCTGACGAGCTAGAGGCACGCAGGGCTGAGGCCATGCAACAAGCCCAAGCCCGTGCAGGGCTAGGCGGCATGGGCCTGTCAGGCGCAACGGCAGAACTCACGGCAGACATTGGCCGCCAAGAGGCCCGAGCCGGCGACATTGCCATGGCCGACCTTGCACGACGCCAGCAGCAGGAAACCTTTGACGAGCTTCGCCGGCAGGCAAGCATCTGGACGTTTGAAGAAGAGTTTGGCGTAGACCTTGACGGGGATGGCAACTACGGTGCCCCTCCTGAGGAAGTCCCGCCGCCGGAAGCAGCAGAAGGCGATACTAGCGCTCCAGGCCAAGTTGCGCCCACGTCCCCTCCCCGTGAATCTGCCTTGGACGCCAACCTTGTTCAAACGGATGAAACACAGCAGCGAGGCTCCCAGGAAAACCCAATTATTGTAAACGATGTATCAGAGACTCCGAGCGATGCCCGTTGGGCCAAAGACGAGTCTGGGGGACCACTTTACGATGAAAACGGCAGGCAGCTTTTGGTTGACAGCCAGGGTAGATATTACGCAGTTTAATTTAAGGGTAAAGCATAATGGCAATCTACAATCCTAAACGAGCGCGAGAATTGGAAGCAGCCGCACGATTGGCCGAATCCCAGCGCCAACGCGAGTTGGCCAAGGGCCAGCGCGAGCAACGCACCACCGAGCAAATCCTTGGTCTGGTCGAGGGCCTTATCGGCGCAGCCCCGCAGGTTGTGGGTGGCCTCCAGGACGTGCAGGCGCAACAGATATTGGCCGGCGAGAAGCCCTTGCCCGAGCAGAAACCAAAAAGCGATGACATCCTTGAGAACATCGGCAGGTTCATCACCGATCCGTTTGATGCGGGGGTGCGGCAACGTGTTAAGCAGATGGCGGCAGAGCAGGCACCTGCGGAGGTAGCCAAGTTGCAACCCTTGACCAGCAAAGCCGTTAAAGAGCGCATCGCGGCTGGCCCCAGGCCGCTGGACGCGCCATCTGAGCGCAAAGAGCTTTCTAAAGAACAATTTGAAGAACGTGTGGTTCAAGCAATGCCGGTTGAAGCAACGGCAAGGTACGTGCTTGATGAAAGCCCTGTGCTCCAATTGCTTCCCGAACGTGAACGCCAAGCGTTAGCGGCAGGCGAAACCCAGCGCGTCCAGGCAGAGCAGGCGGCTGCGGAGCGGCAGGCCAAGATGGATGAGGCAGAGATTGCGCTAATGAAAGCCAAGGAAAAGAATCTGCTGACCAAAAAAGAAATCTCCAGCCAAAAAGTCAACCCAGGGAAAATTAAAAACATTGCAAATGCTTTGGTGGGCGCTGTTCGCGCTGATGCGCAGACGCTAAAAGAGCCGATAAACAGTTCCGACGATAATTTAAGAGCGGAAGCATACGATAAACTTGACAAGCTTGTTGATGCTAAAATTTCGTCGATGGTTGATGCGGATGGCAGCCCCATCGACCCCAACTCAGTCATTGCCATGTCTGCAAGGGCCGAGGTCCAAAAGCAGCTTGCAAAAGAATTGGAGCTTGAGCCTCTTACCGAAACTGCATTAGAGAAACTGGCAAGCGATAAAGACACCATCGAGAAACTTGCCAATTTGGTTGAGAGAAGAAGCGAGGTTGGGTTTACGGCAAAAAATCGACAAATCATTGCCGCAAAGCTTGCCGAAGCTGTCCCAAGTCTTTTGTACGTCGACAGGACCATGAAAGAGCTAAACAAGCTTGGTTTTGAGGGCGAGTTGACGCCTGCTCAAAAGTCTTGGTTCCAAGATGCGATGATTATGAAGCAGCGTCTTACCACTGCCGAGTTCAAAGGTACTGGCGCAATTTCTGACCCAGAGCGTCGTTCAATCATTTCTTACGTTCTTGATCCAATGTCAACGGACCAAGATTTTAGTCAAAGAGCTTATGATACGATTGCGGACATCTCTAAAAAGTTTGCCGGCAAGGTAAACATGTACCGAGATGTCAACAAGCGTATGCCTGCTGACTGGATAAAGTTTGCAGACAATTTAGATAAAACTATTGGTGAAGGATCGCAGCAGCTTGTTCTCGATATTCTGGCGAATAAGCCGAAGGCAACCGTCCAGCCATCGCTGGATGTATCCGAGGAAGGCTTGGCTGCTGGCGGTGCGACTCTTCTTGAGACGCCAGGGAAAATGATTCGCGGGGCTGGTGGCGATGTGATTGACTACATCTCATCGCTAGTTGAAAGCGCAGACCCTGAGGCGGCGGCTGCTGCCAAAAATGTGTTGCAGCAAATCAAAAGCAAATTTCCTGAATCGGCATCCCCCGCAGTCCCGCAAACATCACAGCAGCAAGTGCAGCAGATGCAAGCACTGCCTGCCGACTATCAACCAGTCAACAAGTCTATACCGGCCGGCCAATTCCTTATTGGCTACGTAGATCCGGTCAAGGGGCCGGTCGACATGTTGGTGGATTCAGGAAATCTTGGACCGTTTCTAAGGAAGCTTTCTGAACAGGGCATTGAGGGCCGAATTCTGAACAACGAAATGCAGGGGCGTTGAAATGGGTCTTTATGAAGAAATGTTGGGCCTAGCCAGCAAAGATACGGTTGCGATTGAAGATGGCATGCTCCCAGGGGCAGATGCACCGCAGCCTGGGTTAACGGTTGAACGCGCAAGGCAATTTGCGGAAGAGTCAGGCCCCGTTGGCACCGCTGTTCGTAGCGCAATGAGTTCAGCGTCAGCAGGGCTTAGTCAGCCTATGCTTGATGCCTTAGCCGAATATTTTGGAGATACTGGCGACACTGGATTTAGCGCGGCTGAAAAGTTGCAAATCCTTGAGCAGCAATATCCTGATGCTGCGCTAGGCGGATCGATTGCTGGGGCAGTAACACCGTTTGGGGCAACTTCTTTAGTTGGTCGCGGTGCTACTGCGTTGGCAACAAAGCTTGGCCCCAAGGCCGTATCTGGTATGAGCAAAGAGGCTGCAAAACAATTGGCACGCAAATCTGCGATCCAACAAGGCGCTGCCCGTGTTGCTGGCGATATTGGCCTTGGCGGCCTACAAGCCGGTCTTGAGGATAAAAGCGTTGCAGGGGGAATGGCTGCCGGCGCATTGGGTGGTGCGATTGGTGAAGGCTTAGACCCGTTGGCCACGCCGCTGGCCAGGAAGTACGGTGAGAAGGTTGCAGCCCAAATCGAGGCCAAAACAGGCATCGGGAAGACTACCCAGAAAATACTTACAAGCATAGACAACTTGCAAAAGGCAAAAGGCAAGTTGGAGATTACGGTCGCATCTAGGCGAGGTGAGGGGGAAAAAGCCATAGAGGCGGCTAGGCAAAAAGACATAACGCAGGCAAGGACTGCGAAAAAGGAGCTTGCTAAAGCAGAAAAGGAACTAGCTAGGCTTCAAACAAGAATTAGCAAGGGCGACTTTAAGCAGGGGACGCCAGAGTACAATGCGTTGCAAGAGGCCGACGCAGCTGTATCCTCTGCTCAGAAATATGTTGACCAGTTGTCCAATGAGATCGACAAGCTTACAGGTCGCGCCGAGATTGCCGCAGGAAAAGCGCGACGGGCAGACGTTAAGGCGAGCGAGAAAGCCATTGCCGATATTGAAGCGGGTAAGATTCCAGAGGCGGCAGACGTTAAGTCAGCGCAGAAAGCATTAACCCAAAAAGAATCTGCATTGGAAGGGCTAACCAGACGAGCAGAAGTAGAAGCAGGAAAACAAGAGCAAGCTGTCAAAAAAGGGCTCGAAAAAGAGATCGCCAAGACCCAGGCTAAGATAGAAAGCCAAGAGGGCCAAGAGCGCATGATAGGCGTGCTGCGCCGGCTGATGGAAGAGTCAGACGAGCAAATGGACGCATTCAGAAAACAGCTTGATGCGGCTAAGAAGTCTGAAGAGGCAGCAAAACAGTTTGAAGCAAAAGGCAAGGCTGAGGCTCCTGCTGAAAAGCCTGCTTTAACGGGCGAGCAGTTTAGATATCAGCGAGGAGAGAGCCAGGAGGAGAGAGAATTTTTAGAGGATGCGTATGCAATGGGTGAAAGTTTACGCAAAACAGCAGACGCAATTGGAATGGACTTCAGAACGCTAAACCGCAAGCTGAATAAGAAGTATGGCATCACTAGGGAGTCAGCTAAGGAAGCAAGTGAAAAGCGAGCAGCCGAGCGTGCCGCTCAAGCAGAAAAGGCTGCCGCACCTGAAGTTGCACCAGAAGTCCTGCCAAGACCCAAAGCCCCTGGGCTGTTTGAAGCGTATCCATCGACTAAGGGGGACATCCGCCAAGTTATGAAAGGTGAGGCAGCAGCACCAGGAGAGCGTCAGATTCTTGAACAGAGGCTTGCCGGCCAGCAACAAGCGTTGAGCGAGGTTGGCCCTGTTGGTGTTGAGCAGACTGCCTACAGGCAGGCGCTTGAAAGTCAGCAGCAGGCTGTTGCGCAGGCGCAGCAGGCATACGAGCAAGCGAGCCAAGCGGGTCGAGAAGCCGCTGCGACCAGACTTGCGGCAGAACAAGAAAAGCTTGCCAAGCTGCAAGAGCCTGGGATCTTTGATGTTGGTGCCAGCGAGTTTGCGCAAACCATAGGAAGAAAACAGCAAACCCTTGAGGAAGCGCAACAAACCCTGCAACAGGCGCAGCAGGCGCAACGGCAAGCCAAAGAAGCGTTTGACGCTGCGCCGTCACCGCTGGCAGACGAGCAATTGCGTTTAGCAAACCAAGCCGTTGAGGATGCACAGGAAAATGTTGCGGACATCGCATCGAGGGCAGGCGAGGGTCAAGAGTTTGCAAGGCAGCAAATGCGATCAGCTCTTGAGCCAATTGAAAGCATGGTTGAGCTAACAGACAAGCAATTGAATCAGGCAATCAGCCAGCTTGAGGCGCAAGGCAAAATAACCCAAAGCGAGATGAGCACCATTCAGCGACTGTTGGCGGGTGGAGATGCAGAGGCCAGGGCCATGGTGCGCAATATCGTCTATGAGAAGATGCAAGAGGACCAGTTGACAAACCAATAGCAGGCCACCTATAAAGAAGGTGGCTACCGCCACCTCCTAGTTACGTGTGTTTTTGGGAACCCCCACCTGTAGTGGGGGTTCTTTTTTTTACCCTTCCGCCTCTAGCGTCTGAGCCGCAACGGCCATGCAGATGGCTTCTGCAACATGCTCCCTGGTAGCCATCTTGGTTTCGGCATCGCCGGTCAGCTCGAAGGCTGTACGCATCGCGTACTGTTTAGCCTCTTTGCGCTTCAGCTTTGGCCAGCCCAAGGCCCTGCGCCATTGCGTAGCAGGGCACTTGATTACCGTGCTGTACTGGGGCAAGCCCCCGCGCAAGATGCCAAGGATAAGCCCCGCCCGAAACGCTACCGCCACGCCGGCCCCAAAGCGCCCCTGAAAGGCGCTCTCAAGCACAAGGGTCACAGGTTCATCCAAGCCGAGTATCTCCGCCAGAATCGAATCTGCGGCCTTCTCGGCCTCGCCTTGCCCCCACGCCACCGGCTTACCATTGACGGCCACGCACCAGCCTGTGATGCGCCCGGGGTCAACCCCGATAGAAACTGCATTGATTAGGTCGACCTGTTTCGTCAAAACGGACTCGCTTTCTTGGGTTCTTCAAGCTTGGGTGTGTCGGCGTACATCTTCTTCCCGATGGCCGCCCAAGCCTTTTTGTACTTTGAGATGTTCAGCAGATTCTCCCAAATCTCTTCTGCCTGACGCAACGTGTCATCACTGGCAAAGTGGCAGGTTACTGGCCGACCGTCTGTGGGAACGTGAATCAACAGAGCATATTTAGGCGTTTCGTCGTAAAGTATACCGTAAGCCGCCATCTGGATGATGGCTTCAGCGTGTGGTGAACCTGTCTTAATGTCGGCAACGATTAGCTCGCCATTCGGGTCACGCAAGAACAAATCGCACGTACCGGCAAAGCCAGCATCGTCATCCTGCATGGCAACCTCAGCATCGACAACCTCCCAGCCGTCCGCCTCGCGACCTTTCCACCATTCGTTCCAAACCTCCAACGCCTGCATGGCCTTAACCTGCAAATCCTCTGGGGACTCGCAGAATTCTTGCGTCTCCTTCCATGGCACGTTGGTCAACTCGCATTCAATCAGGTGATGCGCCAGCGTACCGGCATCAGCCTTCGGGTTTCGCACCTCGTTGATCGTCTGCCCTTGGCGGCCAATCTTGTTGGCCCAGCCCATCAGGACTTCACGGTTCCAACCAAGGCCACCGAGGATTTCGGTGACGCTGGGCAGCTTGTTGCCTTTGGCGTCAAGGTATTTGCGCCTAGTTTTTTTCGGAATGCTCCAACTCATCTTCCACTACCTCCATAAGTTTTACAAACACCCGAGGCCCATCGACCCCGAGGATTCGCATTAGGTTCTGTGCGTTTTCGTTGCTTGGCCAAGACTTGCCCAGCTCCCACTGAGCAATCGTCTGGTGCGAAACACCAAGCACTTGGCCAATCTCCGTTTGCGACTTGTTGTGTTGTACTCGTACCGCCTTAAGGCGATCCGGCCGAAAAAGCCGGATGTCGCCTCTTAGCAGGTAACCGATAAAACGGTCATCCATTAGGTAGCCTCGTGTAGAACCACGCTGGACGACCAGCGCCTCCCTGCCTGATTAGCTCGCGCTGCACCTTGCCTTCTTCCAAGAGCTTCTTGAGAGCAAGCTTTGTGGTTGACACGCCAACTTCTGCCCTGCTGGCGACTTCCTCCACCCGCAGGGCGTGGTCGACCATCAGTTCCTCGTAGATATCATCTATCGCTCTTGCCATCACTTACCCCCGAGGAACTGTGGTGCAGAAACAACTTTGCCGCGCTTGTACGCCTTGACCTCGTTCTTAGGCTCGTAGCCGTTACCGCCCTTCGACATGCCAATACGAGCAACGCACTCTGCGCCAACCAGATCGCTAGGCTTCTGTGCACGACCGCCCGTGACCTCGATGAGCGTCTTCAGTTTGCGCAGAGCAATCTGCTGTGCCATTTCGTTACGGTGCACAACTGACAAGCCATCGTACAGCGTGCGCCCACGGAACTGGCCATCCAGCAGCCGCACCTTAAAGCTCAGACGTTTGCCGTGGCCATCGGCGTGCGGCTTGGCCTCCGCGCTTTCAATGATTACGTTGTACTCCCCGTCGGGAATGTCAGAGTAGTCGTCAAGCGTGACTTCCTCAAGGTTCAGGCTGCCAAAGTCAAAATCATTTTCATTATCTGCGAACATGCTCACTCTCCTTTAATTTTGCTGACCACGGCTCCGAGGTCAGCGGGTTCGTATTGTTCCAAGCGACCACTGCGGTCCTTGGCGTCTGACGTAGGCTCCGGTGCTGTTTGCAGCATCCGAATGATCTCTCCACTGTCACGGTCTTTGCCGACTGCCAGCCGGAATATTTCATCAAACAGATACGGAATCTGGTTCGATAGTTTGGCCCCAGGCATTGACAGGACTTCCATCAGCCTGCCCGTGCCCTCGTCCTTCACGCGCTCCGCCTTGGCCGACATATAGACGTTGATGGGCAGTTCACGAAATGCACGGCAGACGGCCATCATTTGGTCCACTAGCGTGCCGTAAGCTTTGCGAGGGTCTGGTGTCTTGGCTTTCTCAGCAGCCAACACCAACTCCGCAATCTCGCTTAGACTATCGACTGCAACCCAGTCATAATTGTGACCGCCCTTGGCAAGCACACCATGCACTGCACGCAAGTCATCCACGGTGGCCACCTCTGCCACATCGGCATCGAAACCCCGCAGGGACAGTAAGCCTGCTTCCGCGCTGACAACCAGAACACGCCCTGGCAAAGTTTTAATCAGGCTGGTCTTGCCAGCCCCCGCCTGTCCGTAAACCACAATGTTTAGCGTGGCTTCTTGCAGGCGTTCCTGTAAATTGACGATTTTCATCCGTCACCTCCTGCAACATAAATAGGAGGCAACCACACAAAATGTCAACCGGCCGGTTGCGTTTTTTGCAAATGACCTCTAAATATAAGACATGAAACTACGATGGTACCAAGAAGAGGCGGTTGCCAAGATCAAGGCCTACTGGGCTGGCGGTGGCGGCAACCAGCTAATCGAAGCTCCTACAGGTAGCGGCAAGTCCGCAATCCTTGGCGCAGTGTGTCAATGGGTGGCTGGCGAGCATAACGGCAGGGTTGCAGTTATTACACATCGCAAGGAGCTTATCGCTCAGGATGCAGAGGCCATCCGGCGTGTGTGGGCTGAGGCCGATGTGGGCATCTATAGTGCAGGCTTGGGCAAGAAGCAGATTCGCAAGGTCACGGTGGGTGGCGTCCAGAGCCTATACCGCAAGCCTGCGGTGCTTGGCCACATTGACGTGCTTATCATTGACGAAGCGCATTTGGTGTCGCCAAAGTCTAATGGGCAGTATGGTAAGCTTATCAGCGCGCTTAGGGACAAAAACCCGCACATTCGTATCTTGGGGCTTTCAGCCACGCCCTACCGTCTAGGCCAAGGCATGCTGACGCAAGGTAAGGATCGATTGTTCGATTCGATTACCTACCGCATCGACGTTAAGCGTTTGATCGCCGAGGGCTTCCTGAGTCCGATGCTCCCAGGCCGAGCGACCGCAGCCATTGACCTAGCCGGCGTTCGTACAAGCCAAGGCGAATATGTCGCCAAGGACTTGGAGTTGGCAGCAGACGTTGACGCTGTCACCGACGCCGTAGTTGCAGACCTCGTAGGCAGCAAGCGCCAGCACTGCCTCGTTTTCGGTTGCGGCGTTGAGCATGCGGCGCACCTGCGCAACGCAATCCGCATGGCCGGCGTAAGTTGCGAAATGGTGACCGGTGCTACCCCTGCCGGTGAACGCTCAAGGTTTCTCAAGGCTTACAAGGATGGCAACCTGAGATGCCTAGTTAACTGCGATGTTTTAACCACAGGCTTTGACGCCCCGCAGACCGATGCGCTTTTTGTAGTGCGAGCAACGCAGAGCCCGAGCCTCTGGGTGCAGGTTGTGGGCCGAGGCATGAGAATCGCCCAGCATAAAACGGACTGCCTAGTTTACGACTACGGCGGCAACACGGCGCGTCATGGCCCCATTGACGACATCCGCATAAAGACACCGCAGCCGAGTAACGACCGGAATGTGCCGTTAAAGGTGTGCCCCTCATGCTATGCTGAAGTGTTTGTCAGCAAGCGGTTGTGTGAGCATTGCAATCATGAATTCCCGCCACCGACCAAGACGCGAAAGGCCAATATTGAGGCGTCAAGCTTGGACATTATCAGCAAGCAGCCGCAAGTCATTGAAATCGATGAGAGAAAAATCTGCGAATATTTTTCTCAGCGAACTGAGCAAAAAATGTTGCGCGTTGATTATTTTAACCATAAAAGCATCCAAGCGGTTGCAAGCGAGTTCATCTGCTTGGAGCACACCGGCAGGGCGAGGCACATGGCCGAGCGCTGGTGGGAGTTGCATACTAGGGGGATGGTAACGCCAACGACCGTGGCAGACGCACTAGACAAGCTTTCGTTCCTACGGGAACCAAAAACCATACGGGTGAGACAAGATGGCAAATACGCCCGAGTAATCGCTTGGGGATTTGAAAAGGAGGGGATGGCCGATGACGAAGAAGTACCGTTCTGAAACTGAATGGCTGGCGGCTTGCGAGCCGCTGGTAGCAAAGCTGGCAAAGAAGTGGGGCCGGCACTGGGCCGACGAATATGCGCAAGAGTTGCGCATGCGTGTTATTGAGGCTTACAGGTCTTACGACGACACAAGAGAAATGAGCTTGAAGAACTGGACGTGGTTGCTGTGCAAGGATGGCCACATGCAGCAAAAGCATCTGGAAATGCACTACGCCATGGGCAAACGTGCATCGAGAGAACATGTGCAGCACGCAGACCTAGACGACGACGAGCAGAATTTGCAGTTGGCTGCCGAGTCGCCAGACCCCGACCAATCACGCTTGCTTGACGCTGTGCGTCGAGAGGTGGCTATCTTACTGGCCGAGCGAAATACGGCCAAGAGCATTAGCTTGGGAGACATGCTGGTGCGTTTGGCAGCGTCCGATCATGGCGACCTGACTGAGGTAGCCAAGAGTCAGGGTGTATCGAAAGAAGCAGTGCGTGCAACGAGGGCACGCATGCTGGCGGCATTGAAAGAAAGACTAGAGGTGGAAGCATGAACAAACCAGAATTAGGTATCGAAGACAGCGCACTGCTTAAGTGCCTACAAATAGAGATAGGAGACTGGCAACGCCGTCAGTTTCCTGACGCTGAACTAAAGGGGGCTGGCAACCATCTTGTCAAAGAATGCGCTGAAGCCGCTGAAGAGCTTGCAGACGTGTTCTTCTTGGCCACGCAATGCGAACAGTTGGGAGGTATGCCTGTTGGGCTGCCCGAGCGTTGCTGGCAAGCCATTAAGGATCTTGGGCTTTTGCCTGAAAAAGTCATCCACGCAAAGCTTGAGAAGAACAGGCTTCGCAAATGGCCAAGCAAGCCAGCAAAGGACGGGTGCTATCACCATGAAAGCTGAAATCATTGCAGATAGCATCTGCACAACGCGCATCACAACCCTGGAGCTAACCATGCCGAAATGGCTGGTAGCTCAGTTGAACACGCACCGCTGTTTTAGCCGCAACAGTGCCAGCAGCAGGGCCATCCCGCTCAAGACGCTGCGTGCGCAAGTGTTAGAGAACCCGTACATTCCCTCTGCTTGGCCACGCAATCAAAAAGGTATGCAGGGTGGCGAGGCGCTCGACGCTTCACATGCAGGGGCCAGCGAACGGGCATGGCGGCAGGCTTTGAGCGATGCCGTAAAGCACCACGAATGGCTTGAGCATTTGGGGGTTCACAAGGAAATCGCCAACCGGCTTTTGGAGCCATTCATGTGGACCAAGGTGCTGGTGACGTCAACGGAATGGGAAAATTTCTTTAAGTTGCGTTTGCCTGGGGCCGGTGCCCAGCATGAAATGGGCAAGCTTGCCCTGGCGATGCAGCAGGCCATCTACAGCAGTGAACCAGCCATCCTGCACCCTGGCGACTGGCACCTGCCATATGCAGACCCGACCAAAACAACCATCGTACAAATGGCGCAGAGCGTAGCCCGAGCAGCCAGGGTTTCTTACATGAACCATGGCAAGAAAAGCACGTTCAACCAAGACTGGCAGCTACACAATCGGCTGAAAGAAGACGGCCATTGGTCACCGTTCGAGCACCAAGCCATGGCGATGGAAACTGACGAGCCAAGCGCCAATTTTAAGGGATGGAAACAATACCGCGTAATCATTGAGGAGTCGTTGTGAAAGAAGAACTGTTGGAGGCGGCAAAAGACCTGCTGGGGAGAGGCTGGCGCATCTTCCCCGTGGGTGGCGAGGACGGTAAACGGCCATTGGTGCGCTGGTTGAGCAGCCACACCGATGACATCAGGCAAGTGGAGGCATGGCTGCGGTTGCAAGACCCGACCGGCTGGGGCGTGGTGTGCGGCAAGTTCAGCGGCATTGTTGTTGTCGATATCGATGGCGACTACGTTCCTGAAGAGGTTACAGCTACGCCTACCTATGCGGTCAGCACGCCGTCTGGCGGATGGCATTTTTACTACAGCGCTAGTACCACAATTCCCAATAGTGCAGGCAGGCTCGGCCCCAAAGTGGACGTGCGCGGCGATGGCGGCTACGTAGTCGGGGCTGGCTCGTTTCGTCCGGGCGGTGGCAGGTACGAGGGCATCGGCGGCGACGTGGCCCCATGCCCTCCTGAGATCGTCCGTAAGGCTTGCGAGAAGCCTACCCCTAGCCCAGGCAGCCTAACCCTTCTACAACGCCCTGTGAGCGACCTGAGCTTGCGCGAGAAGGCTGAGCGGTACGCTGCAAGGTGCCGCCCTGCTGTTTCAGGGGCTGGAGGACACAACCAGGCCCTTTGCGTTGCCAGGGCGATGGTGCAGGGCTTTGGCTTGGGCGAGGAGGATGCGCTACAGGCCATGTGGAATTGGAATGGGGGCTGCCACCCTCCTTGGAGCGAGAAAGAACTACGGCACAAGATTTTGTCGGCCATCGACACCCCAGACCCGCAAGGAAGGCCGCACGGGTATCTTTTAGAAGAGCGAAACGAAGTTATCGTTATTGACGATGACGCAGACCTTAAGCCAGAAGGACTAAAACCAAAACCTGACCCTTTTCTCGAAGACGAGGAGCGCGAGGAACTGGCCGTTCTATTGGCCGAGCAGGGCGACATTGCGAGGCATTTTCTCCGCCACCTGCGCGGCAAATGCCGCATTTGGCAGCCTGGGCTTGCTACGGGGGCCACCTTGGCCTTGGGAGCCACCTTGGCTGGCCGTAGGTGGCATTGGAACGGCATGACCTCGCACCTGTACGTCTTGGGCGTTGCTGGTAGCGCATGCGGCAAAGACGTGCCCATGAAAGCTTTGAGCCAAGCTTTAGGCGAGCAAGTGATTGCAGGCATGCCATCGGTTAAAGCCCTGCGCGATGCCCTGGAGGAGGCAAGCGACAAGGGCCAGGGGGCTTGCCTCGTGAGCGGTGAAATAGCAAAACTCCTGCGGCAAATCCTGGGCGGCAGAGCGCCAGCATACCTCGCCCTGGCTGGCCAAATCCTGCTTGAACTTGGCACCTGGGGCACTGAAGCTATGCGGTTCGAGCGCGCGGCAAGCGATCGAATGGGAGGCGAGGCGAGGCAGCAGGTTCTCGATGCGCCTTGCTTGTCAATCTTTGGCACTGCAACCCCTGAAGACCTACTCACGGTCCTTGGAGAGGCCTCTTTAAGGGATGGTTTATTAGGTCGTTTCTTAGTTTTCAGGGCACAGCATATCCTTCCCGACAAACGCCAGCCAACCGGATCGATTGAGGATCGAGGCCTCACGACCGTTCTAGCAGATTTAGATCGCGCGCGGCAAAATTGGCTTAACAATTCTGAGGCAATGGTTGCCCCAAAGCCGGAGCCAATACCGTCGACCGATGGCCAAACCTTGGCCGACTACGATCTGGAAATTCATCGCGCGCGGCAACTTGGAGATATAGACGTGCCGGATGAATTGATGGGCAGGCAGGCAGAGCATGCCCACAGGGTAGCCATGGCTATCGCTGGGCTGTCGTCAAGCCCTAGGATTACAGCACAAGGCGAGGCCCTCGCCGTGCGCCTAGTCGAGCGGTGCGCGTCTGACCTCTGGTCCCTAGCAAACCGCCACGCCGCTGGGAATCAATGGGAAAGGGGTCTTAAACGTGTTTTATCCTCCATTGAAAAGCAAGCGAGGGCAGACGGTTACGTGCGTAAGCGCGATATTCTCCGCGCCGTACGTGACCGCGATTGCGAGGCGTGGATCGCCGCGCTTATCGCTGAAGGCTCGCTTGTCGAAAGGGAAGCCAAAGCACGCAATGGCCGATCCGTTATGTCGTACCGGCTAGCGTAGGGCACAAAAAAAGGGCTAGGCGTTAGGCCTAGCCCTTTGGGTTTAGTGTTTTCTGCTCATGAATTATGTTTGAACCAAACGTCATGATATGAAAGCACGGCATCGCTCTCGTGTTCGAATCTCCCGTAAACTAGGCCATCCAAAACAATAACCCACATACCTAAATCTCGCTCCGTTACTTGTGAGTCATCACAGTCAATGTCTTTTTGTTCTACCTTGAAAATCATGCCAGCACCTCGAGTCTACGACCAGTGAAGCGCTTTTTACGCGCACCATGTACCATAATCGCAATGTTTTTCGCTTGTTTAGACGCGCCTTGGCATAGTTGACAATCGAAGCAAGTTACGCCCTTAGAATCACTGGGACACATAATCTCGTTTGGCTGTAGTGTGTCGTTTGGTTTCATAACGCGAAACGTTCTCCACCCAAGCGCTTGTGCTTCTTTGGCGTCCTGTAGACTGTCAGCGCTTGCCATAATGAAATTGCGCATTAGTGGGAGTTGTCGCCAAGCGTGGGTGTATCCGGTACGCTTGTTGCCACATAAAGCCAAGCTATATTCGCTAGGTAGCGCCGCCACATCGCCATATGCCGCTAAGCGTACGCTATGCATTGATGCTAGCTGCCTTGTTTCCGCTAGTGTAATCAGCGGGTAATTTCCCCGATGGTATGATTCCCATACAGAACGTGGGCCTTGAAACGTGCTAACATAACAGGAGCGGCTCTGCTTTTGTGCGCAATCCTCCGGGCATACAGCGCTATCTTGACCGGTCGCGACTGCAATATGTGGCGCAATGTCTTCACGCAAAACCCACAATTGCACCATCGGTCCGGTTTTGGGGTTATGTGAGGGTTTATCGATGCCAGTTAAAATTGCAACGATAGGGCTGCCGTCTAGCATAGATTGACCGCGATAAATAATTGCGCCGTTTGGTGTAGTCATGGTTCGTTTTTCCTAGTGTGTTGTGTGTGTGTGTTGTGTGGTTTCAGATATGACGAAACGAGAGCAGCACGGTCAATTCCGTCTCTAGTTGCTCGCGAATCGATGCATTGCAATGCGCACTATATCGCCGCAAGTTACGCAAGTTACGTATCGTACCGGTTATCCTACGCTTAATACGCTTGCTAGCGTCTGGCTTACGTAGGTCGCTGCGGATCAACCACAGCGCGTCAAGCCGTGCTTTTTCGCTGCGGTAGCGATGAAAATAAGACCGGGAGCCAAGGTACAAGCGACAGAAAGAAACGGAACGGCGGATTTCTTCGTTGATATGCATTAGATACCTCCTACAACGGCATAGGCCGCCAAAACAATGAAACCAGCCGAGATGGCGGCGGCGGCGATGAACTCTAGCAAATCTAATATTTTATCTGACATTACGTGTGCTCCGTGTGTTGTGTGTGCGTCTATCATAATGCGCAAACGATCGCTTGCAAGAAAAAAAGCGGATCGGCATTGATTTTTCGTCGTTCTGTTTTCTAGACATATAGATATAGGTCTAACGACCACGCCGACAGTCCGTCAAAAAAATGGCGGCAAAGTGGCAAAAAACGGCTGTGACACCATTTTCTAAGGGATATCGGGCACTTAACTAAAAACGTACAAAATAGGGTGTGACACTGTTTCCGCTCTAAGTGCCTGAATTCATTAGCTCAAAAAAATGGTGGCAGCAAAAACAGTGTCCCATAAGCATCCCTTAGGTATATTATATACCTAATGGGATACTATTATATTTTTATATAAAAAATATCTAAAAAATAGAAAAGCGTCAAGGTATCAAACAAAACTAGACGATATCGGCCAAAATAACGCACAATTAGCGCAATAACGCACAATCAATCAATATTGCGCACAATAACGCACAATCAACCAAAAATAATAGTGCACAATAGCGCACAATAGTGCACAACCGTGCACAACGACGCACAATAGTGCACAATACTATACAATGAGACAAAAATACACCCGTCCCACGCCGATACAGCGCCAGGGGAGCCAGAATGAGGCAGTGTGTCTCACGATGCCACAGGGAGCCAGCGCAGCGCCAAGCGGTGTGAGACAATATGTCTCAAATCGAGACGGACCCCCCTTGCGTTGAGACACAAACTGAGACACCGTTTTCCTCA
>Ga0208645_1000650_pt1 | contig 35250 bp, 49 predicted proteins | sample VirMetDEL_Sep_01_FD_184519 | JGI IMG/M metagenome (GOLD analysis project Ga0208645, IMG submission 184519) | Aqueous microbial communities from the Delaware River and Bay under freshwater to marine salinity gradient to study organic matter... | ecosystem: Environmental > Aquatic > Marine >... | reverse complement strand
GGTTTCTCCCCACCGACTTTTTCGGCTAGTTACAGGGCGTAACCCACCGAAACTTCAAGACTTCCCCACACGTTATAGACACGCGAGCGCGCAATGATGACCCTCTCCGACCCTCCGCTCTACGTCACAGCCCGTCAGGCCGCGAAGCTTGTAGAGCGCACGGTGCCGACGCTGCACCGTTGGCGGAAGCAGGGCCGGTTCGAGATCCATCACACCGACGAGCGCGGTGTCGCGATGTACCTGACCGCCGACATCATCGCCGCCGCTGAGAACAAGCCGCGCCCTGGCCCAAAGCCGCGCCAGTTTGACCCCGTCGTCGGCGATGACGGCGACCCCGAGCCGATCCCCGACATCAACGCCGAACGCGCCCTGCACGAGAAGGCTAAGCGCATCAAGGCCGAGCTCGACCTCGAGCAGCGCGCCGGCAGCCTGATCAGCGCCGCCGAGGCAACCCGCGCCTGGGAGAACGTCGCCGCCATCGTCCGCGACCGCGTCATGGGCATCATCCCCCGCGTGGCGCCTGTGGTCGCCGCGCTGGACGACACGCGCGACGTGAAGGCTACGCTAGACGAGGCACTGCGCGAGGCGTTGACGGTGCTGCGACAACCGGAGGTGAAGCGATGACAGAGAGCAAAGACAAGCGCGGCAAGGTCGTGGTGTTGGAGTTTCGGACTACCGAGGGCAAAACCGAATACGTCGACGGCGCTTGCGTCCCGATTCGCTGCGTCTCGATTCTCCGAGATGTGTCTGCGGAAGACGCGGCGAAGTTTGCGCGCGAACGCATCCGCCCGTTCTGCGACGAGAATTCGGAGCGCAAGCGGTGAGCCGCTTCCCTCTCGCCGATCCCGCCGAGCTCGAGGCCGCGTTCTGGGCTGTGCTCGCCCCGCCGCCGCCGCTCGACGTGTCGGAGTGGGCCGACGCGCACATCCGCCTGAGCAGCAAGACAAGCGCCGAGCCCGGACCCTACCGCAGCGCTCGGACGCCCTACGCGATTGAACCGATGCAGCGCCTCAGCGAGGGCGACCGCTGCGAGCGCGTCGTGCTTATGTGGGGTTCGCAGCTCGGCAAGTCGTCGGTCGGCAACAACTGGCTGGGCTACATCATGGCGCACGCTCCAGGTCCGTCGATGATGATGCAGCCGACGGTCGAGATGGCGGAGACGTACAGCAAGCAACGGATCGCGCCGATGATCTCGGACGCGCCGACTTTGCGCCGCCTTGTCGCTGACCCCAAGTCGCGAGACAGCGGCAACACGTTGACGCTAAAGGAGTTCCCAGGCGGGATGCTCAAGATCGTGGGCGCGAACGCTCCGAGCCCGCTCGCGTCGATGCCGATCCGGTACGTCTTCGCCGACGAGATCGACCGCTTCCCCGCGAGCGCCGGCAGCGAAGGCGACCCGCTTGAGCTTGCCGCCAAGCGCACGACCTCGTTTCCCAACCGCAAGCTGCTGATCACCAGCACACCGACCGTCAAGGGCGCCTCGCGCGTCGAGGCTGAGTACCTACGGACAGGCCAACGGGTCTACGAGGTCCCGTGCCCTCACTGCGGCACCTATCAGCATTTGCAGTGGGAGCACCTGCACTGGAACGACCGCGATCCGGCGAGCGTCTACTACGAGTGCGCCGGTTGCGACGATCCGATCTACGACCGGCACAAGGCTACGATGTTGCCGCGCGGGCGGTGGGTTGCGACGCAGCCGGACGCGGAAGACGGCCGAGTGTACGGCTACCACCTGTCGAGCCTCTACGCTCCGGCAGGCTGGACCCCGGCGAGCTGGCCGTCGCTCGTCGCCGAGTTCTTGCAGTGCGACGGCGATCCCAAGCTGTTGCAAGTGTTCGTCAACACGCGCCTCGCCGAGACGTGGGACGAGTTCCGCGACGACGACATCGACGAGACAGGGCTTGCCGAGCGCGCCGAGGATTACGCCGCCGAGGTCCCGGCAGGCGTTGCCGTGCTTACCGCTGGCGTCGATGTGCAGATCGACCGCGTCGAGGTCGAGATCGTCGGCTGGGGCCCGGGTGAGGAGTCGTGGTCGATCGACTACGCCGTGATTCCCGGCGACCCGTCCGGCCCGATGCTGTGGGATGACCTCCGGGTGTACCTTGAGCGGGTGTGGCAGCACGAGACAGCGGGACCGATGACGCTTGCCGCAGCCTGCATTGATGCGGGCTACATGAGCGACCACGTCCAGGCGTTTGCCCACGCTCACCGTCGCCGCCGCTGGTACGCCATCAAGGGCGTTGCCGGACCAAAGCGCCCGCTCTGGCCGAAGCGCGGACGCAAAGGCAACCGCAAGGGCGCCGCCCGCGTCTACAACGTCGGTGTGGACACCGGCAAGGACATGCTCTGGGCGAGGCTTCAGCGCGTCGAGGCTGGCGCAGGTGCGCTCCACTTCCCAGCGGGGCGCGACCTTGGCTGGTATCAGCAGCTCCTCGCCGAGCGCCCCGTTGTTCGTTACAGCAGAGGGCGTCCCGTCCGCGAGTGGCGCGCGGTCGGATCGGCACGGTCGGAGGCGCTCGACTGCCGCGTCTACGCATCGGCAGCGCTTCATAGCCTGCTGTCGGTGGGCCGGTCGCTTGAGTCTCTGCACGCCGCGTTGCCGGAGTTGTCGCCGGGGGAGCGCGCACGCCGCACACGCGAAGCGGCAGAGCCCGCGCCGCCGACGCCCCGCAAGCCGCAGCAGCAGAAACGCCCGCGCAGCCGGGGCAAGTTCCGTCCGAGGTTCTGAGACAATCTCAACCCATTGTTGCACCACCGCAACGATCGCGCGTAGGCTGTCGCGGCGGGAGGTATGCGCGATGGCAGTGACGAGCTCGGATGTGACGGCGCTGAAAGAGGCAATCGCCAGCGGCGTGCTGTCGGTGACGCAGGGCGGCAAGACGATCACCTATCGCAGCATGGCTGAGATGCGCGCCGCGCTCGACAAGGCGCAGCTTGAGGTCGACGGCAGCGCCTACCGCAAGAAGCGCGTCACGCTCGCCCGCTCAACTCGCCGGAGTCAGTGACCATGGCCGTTGGATTTCTCGCCGACTGGGTACACAAGCTCGCGCGCACGCCGCACGAGGCCGGCGCGACGACGCTGCCGATCCCCGAGGCATCGCCGCCGCCGTCGGGCCGTCGCGGCTATCACGTCGGTGCGCAGACCAGCCGCCTCAACTACGGGCAGCGCACGGTCGGTGTTGGCCCCAACGCGGTCACTTACTCCGATCTCTCAAGCCTCCGCGCTCGCAGCCGCAGCCTCAGCCGCAACAGCGGCTACGGGCGCAAGGCCGTCGACGTACTCGCAAACGCTCTCGTCGGCGACGGTGTGCGGCCGCAAGTCCACACCGGCAGCGAGGCGCTCGATCGGCGCGTCGAGGCGCTGTGGGCCGAGTGGGCAGCGGACGCGGACGCGGACGGGCGCTGCGATGTGTACGGGCTTCAGCGGCTCGCGGTCGAGGCGTGGCTAGAGTCGGGCGAGGTGCTTTTGCGTCGCCGTCCTCGCCGCATCGACGCCCCGCTGGCGGTCCCGCTGCAGGTCCAGGCGCTCGAGTCTGATTTTCTTGTCGCGGGCGACAGCTACGTCGGAACAGCGCGCGTCGGCGCGACCGACTACGTCAACCAGGGCGTGATCTTTGATCGTCGAGGCCAGCGCGTCGGCTACATCGTCTACAAGACGCATCCTGGCGACTACATCCCCAGCCTCGGCGGGATTACTGGGCAGAGCGAGGTTGTGCGCGTCAGCGCCGCCGACATTAGCCACGTCTACGACACGCGGCGGCCTGGACAGGTGCGCGGCCTGCCGTGGGCTGCGAGCGTGATCGAGGACCTCGTCGCGCTCGATGAGTACATGTACAACGAGGCGATCAGGCAGGAGACGCAGAGCAACTTCGCCGCGTTCGTCATCGGCGCCGATCAGGAAGACAACCAGGGCCTCGGCACCGTCAGCACGGACGCCGCGACGGGCGACTACTTCGACACCCTGCAGCCGGGGATGGTGCGGCACCTGTCGGCCGACCAGGACATCAAGTTTGCGCTGCCGAACGTGTCGCCGCAGCTCGACGCCTACTCCAAGACGATCCTGCGCAAGATCGCGACCGGCTACCGGCTACCCTATGAGCTGCTTACGGGTGACCTGTCAGGCGTCAACTTCTCGTCTATCCGCACAGGAATGCTGGAGTTCTACCGCATGATCGACAGCGTGCGTCCGCGCGTTGTGGAGCGCCACGTATGCCGCCCGATGTGGGGCTGGTTCATCCAGTCGGCGGTCGCGGCGGGCAAACTGCCGGCGCGCGAGGGCGGCTACCCAGTGACGTGGCACGCGCCGCGCCCGGTCCCGATTGACCGGAACAAAGAGATCAACGCCGACGTGGCCGAGGTCAACGCGGGCGTGCAGTCGCTCTCGGGTATCATCCGCAGTCGCGGCGCCGACCCGGCTACGGTGTTCGCCGAGCTCGAGGCCGACAAGGCGCGGCTTCAGGCGATGGGGATCAACACGTCTAGCGTCCTGGGCACTGAACCCGGCGCGGTCGAGACGGTCGAGGTCGAAGACGAGGCCGAGGCGCCCGATGCAGACGAGGCTTGACAACTGTCGCACCGTCGCAACAATCTGCGACACGGAGGCCCGAATGTCCCACGAGCGCAACAATCCCCCCGCCCTCGCCGCCGAGCACACCCGCTCGATCGACGATGACGCGCGCGTGCGGATGGCTCCGGGCACCTGGGACGAGGAGTCCCGCACCCTCGACATCGTGTGGAGCACCGGCGCCGACGTGCAGCGGTCTGACTGGCTTACCGGCGACCGCTACATCGAGCGCCTGAGCATGGACCCGGCGCACATCCGCCTCGACCGGCTCAACGCAGGCGCCCCGCTGCTCGACAGCCACCGCAGCCACGGCGCGGCAAACGTCGTCGGGTCCATCGTGCCGGGTAGCGTCCGCGTCGCCGACGGCGTCGGAACCGCGACCGTCCGTCTCACCGATGCCGAGGACGTTGCCAGCACCGTCCGCAAGATCATCGACGGCAGCCTGCGCAGCATCAGCGTCGGCTACCGCACCCACGGCGAGACCCGGGAGACCGTCGACGGTGTCGAGATTCGCACGGCGACCGATTGGGAGCCTCACGAGGTCAGCGCCGTCCCGGTGCCGGCTGACGCACGCGCGCAGACGCGCACCATGGAGCGGGAGCCCCCGCAGGAGACCGACAAGATGCAGGACTTGAAGCCCATCGAGACCGCGCCCACGGTGGACGCGGACGCCATCCGCGCCGAGGCGGTCGAGGCCGAGCGCAAGCGCGCTGCCGACATCCGCGAGGCTGCCGCTGCCCTGTCGCTCGGCGACAAGGCCGACGACTTCATCAGCCGGGGCGTCAGCGCCGACGAGGCCCGCGCCGCGCTGATCAACATGGTCGCGAAGGCCGACGAGGAGACCGACGTGAACAACACGATCCGCGTGGGCAAGAGCCACGACGAGCAGGCCCGCGCCGGCCTGACCAACGCTCTCGAGCATCGCGTCGGCGTTCGCAACGTCGACCTGACCGACGCTGGCCGGTCCTTCCGTGGCATGACCCTCGCCGAGATGGCGCGCGAGTCGCTGGTGCTGAACGGCGTCCCCGGCGCCGCCCGCATGTCGCTCCGCGACGCGGTGACGCTGGCGATGGCTCCGCAGGCCGCGCGCAAGCTCTCGACCGACTGGAACGGCAACGTCCGCGCCATCGGCGCCCACAGCACGTCGGACTTCCCCTACCTGCTCGCCAACGTGGCCAACAAGTTCCTGCTCGACGGTTACCAGACCGAGGCGCTCAACTTCGAGGCTTTCGTGCGTGACCGCGCGGTGCCGGACTTCAAGCAGGTCAGCGCCGTCAAGGTCGGCGAGATCACCAGCATGAGCGCCAAGCCTGAAGGCAGCGAGTACACCTACGCGACCGTCGGCGAGGAGCGCGAGGTTTACACCCTGGCCACCTACGGCAAGGGCGTGAAGCTGACCCGCGAGGCCGTCATCAACGACGACCTGGGTGGCTTCCAGCAGGTGATCAACCAGATGGGCCGCGCGTGGGCGTTCACGCAGCTCGACCTGTGCTGGGCCATCTTCACCGGCAACCCGGCGATGGGCGACGGCAACAACCTGTTTGACAGCAGCAACCACAGCAACGTGGGCACCAATGGCGCGCTCGCTCTCGGCACCCTCGCCGAGCTCAAGAAGCTGCTCCGGCTGCAGAAGGGCGTGCCCTCGACCAGCGGCGGCAGCGACGGCGCGCAGCTCAACCTCATGCCCGGCTACCTGTGCGTGCCCGCCGCCCTCGAGGAGACCGCGCTCGGCCTCATCGCTGGCGACTACGCGCCGACCACCGCCGCCACTGCGAAGAACAACTGGGTTCGCGGCCTCAGCCTCATTGTGGAGCCCCGGCTCGACGCGGCCGACGCCAACGCCTACTACCTCGGCGCGATGAACCGGCCGTTCATCGAGCGCGGCCTTCTCGGCGGCAACGCGAACCCCTACATCGACAACATGACCGACTGGGACACCGACTGCGTCAGCTACAAGGTGCGCGGCGACGTGGCCTTCAAGGCCATCGACTGGCGTCCCATCACCAAGAACGCCGGCCCGAGCTGAGCAGACTGAACCGGGCGGCGTCGGGCGCAACCTCGGCGCCGCCCTGACCACACTACGCCACTAGGAGGGCGGAACCATGGCCAAGAACGGCATCCAGACAGGCGACATCCTGACCCTCGACCCCGGCGCGACCGTGTCGAGCGGCGACATCATCCCGGTCGGCACTGCGCCCAACGTCATCATGGGCATCGCCCTGAGCGACGGCGTGAGCGGCACCGACATCGCGGTCGGCGTGCGCGGCGTCTACAACATCGCCAAGACGACCTCGCAGGCGTGGGCGGTCGGCCAGAGCGTCTACTTCGTGGCCAGCACGAGCAAGGGCAGCACCGCCGCCGACGGCAACGCGCTGCTCGGAACCTGTGTTGAGGCTGCGGGCTCGTCCGCGACCAGCGGCAAGATCCTGCTTGCCTACCCTGCATCGACCGGCGCTCCTCGCGTGCTGTTCAGCGGGCAGCTTGCCTTCGCCGCAGCCACGACCGGGACCGAGTCGGTCGGCGCGGCGTTCGACGGCAAGGTCGTGCGGGCGTTCCTGCAGACCAACGACGGCACCGCCGCGCTGGTCAAGGGTGCGATCGCGTCCGGCACGCTCACGCTCACGGCCTCGGCCTCGATGACGGGCAAGGCGTACTACGAGATCCTCGACGTGGACGTGGCCTAGCCTCCCGCGCGACGGCTGCAACGGGGCGCGCGTCGGGGCAACTCGGCGCGCGCCTTTGCGTAGGAGTTCATGCTCGACTGGAACACCATCGAAGACCGCATGATGAGCGCTGCCCGCGACCACCTCGGGCAGACGGCGACCTATACGCCGGCCGCAACGGGGATCGCCGAGTCGGTGCGGATGGTCTACCACCGCCGAAGCGTCCGTGCCGACGCTATCGGCGAGATCGGGCTGCGCATGCAGACGGTCGAGGTGTTCTGTCGTGCTGCGGATCTGTCGCAGGTGCCAGCGGTGAACGACAAGATCACGATCGGCGGCCAGTCGTGGCGCGTTGCTGGCGTCCCACAGGCTGACGGGCAGGCGGGGCTCGTCATCTCCCTCAAACTGGACCTGTCGGCCTGATGGCATACGGCTTTACCAGATCGCAACTGTTCGCTGCCGTCATGACGGCGCTTGACGGCAACACGTCGGCCAACTCGATCGTTCGGTACCGGACCAGCGAGTTCGAGCCGGGGGATTTGCCTGCGATCGTTCTTCTCCCTGAATCGTCGCAGTCCGTCGAGCGCGAACCGGACGAGCAAACGCCGAACTTCCCTGAGTTCTTCACAAAAACCTATACGTTCAGCCTCTCACTGTTCTACGCCGAGGCGGACGGTGGACAGACCGACGCCGCGGTTGATCAGTCGCTCGACGCCTTTGAGGAGGAGGTGCTGGCGATCATGCTTGAGCCGACTTGGCACGCCGCGCTTGACGGGTTCGAGACGATTGAGAGCGTGTCGCACACCTACGCCGACCCCGTTGACGGCGACCGCAAGACTGCGTTCGTGTCGCTCGTGTTCACCGTGCGCGCGGGGAGGCAGTACGATGCCGCTTAGTCGTGCCGACAAGTTCGCCCGTCGCGGCGTGCTGTGGTTCGAAACTGACGGCGTGCTCGCCCGCACGACCGACACGCGCAAGCTGTCGCCTGCGCAGATCATTCGCTCGCTCGAGATCGCAGGCATGGGCGGCATCGTCGCCGCCTACATCCGCCAGCGCTTTACGGAGCGCCGACAGACCGCACAAGGCGCGTTCGGCGGCTACCGCAGCGGCTACACGGTCTGGATCAACAAGGACTACGCCGATGTAATCGGCGCAACGCGCCGCCTGTGGCCGTCCCGCCGCGAGCTCGTCGCCCGATACCGCGTCGGTATGCTCAATGCACAGGGCGGCATGTGGAAAGGACTGCAGGCGCGCGCCTCGCAGGGCGGCAAGGCTGTTGTGATCGACTTCCGCGAGAGCAGCACGGGCCAGCACGGGCGCAAGGCCCGTCGGGCGCTGATCAAGTCTGGCCCCCGCGCTGGGCTCTACCGTAAGCAGCGCGCGTCTTCGCGAGTCTCAAACAAGCTCAAGGCCGCGACGGTGTTCAACACGTTGCAGCTCAACCCCGTGCAGCCCGCAATGCCTGAGAATCTGGCGATGGCAGACGCTATTAGCAACAAGATCGGCATCCCCCTCGCTGCAGCCATGGACGCCGAGAGCGTTCGCGTTCGCGCGGTAGGCGCGGGCGACGGGCTGCTATACACTCGACTCGCTCGCTACTGGAGGAAGTAACATGGCACGCCTAGTCGCAAAACGCCGCACCATCGGATTCGCGCGGCAGACCGCGTTGACGACCGAAAACACGACGGCCAACGAGTTCACGTACTTCCCGTGCGTATTCCCTGACCCGGACCATGCGCAGGAGCAGGAGGATTTTAGCGATCTGCAGTCCGGGCAGGCGGGCGCTTTCGAGCCCCCGGCGCCGGGTAGCAAGTCGGGCGGGAGCATCACCGTCCAGTTCCCGATGTCGGCGCTCAAGGCGTCCTACGACCCGACGAGTGAGGATCCCGGCGATTCGGGTGTCATCAGTCCCGCCGCCGTCTTGCTCGCGAACGCGATCGGCTCGGCGGGCAGCTCGGCGGTGAGCAGCGCGGCAGAGTTCGCGCAGGGCTACCACATGGCGCGCACGGGCTACGTCGCGGCGGACGCGGCGGCGGGTTCGACCACGACCGCTTTCAACGTGAACACCGACACCGCGTACACGACCGGCTCGGCCGTGCTGCTCGACTCGAGCGCGTCGGCCGGCTCGCCGTCGTTCGGCTGGATCACGGACATCACGACCGGCACCCCGGACGTGCTGACCGTCGCCGCTGCCGCTACCGTGGCGCCGAGCGCGGGCGACAACAGCTACGGCATCGCGACCGGCTACATGTCCGGCAACGACACCGTTCCGCTGACGTTCCGCGTGTCCGGCGATAACTCGGCTTTCCTCGATACCTACATCGGGTGTGTCGCCAAGAGCATCAAGCTCGACCTCGCCGCGAAGAAGACCGCGATGTGCGAGATCGTGTTCCAGTTCGCCGACCGCAAGCGCTACGGGTCCGGCGGCGGTATTCAGGACATCGCCTCGTTCCAGCGCGTGCGTCCGACCCTGGGCAACGCGGGCGGCCGCTTCCTGTACGACGGCTCGGTCACCTGCGGCTTCATGGAGATGGAGATCAGCATCGAGTATGAGATCGCCGACGTGGAGTGCCCGAGCGCGTCCGAGGGTGTCTCTGAGTTCGTGCGCTCGATCTCCTCGGTCGAGCTCGCCGCCAAGGTCCCGCTCGACTCCTCCGACAGCGTCGTCGCGAACATGGGGCCGTTCGAGCAGAAGTACAACACGCAGGCAAACGCTGAGCTTCAGCTTGATGTGGTCTCGATGCCGGGTTCGTCGTTTTCGGTGTTCCTGCCGGCCGCGCACGTCGCCGAGGCGCCGCAGCGCACCCAGGTCAACGGCATGATCGCGACCGAGGTGAAGTTCCGTCCGAGCCGCTACACCAGCGACACGGGCAGCACGGCGCCGGCCGACAGCGTGCTGCGCTTCTGCGTCTGCTAGGCGCAGGCCGACATCAACAACGCCAACGGACGCGGGAGGTTCAGAATGGCGATTTTCAAGCTAGCGGGCGACTCCGCCTCATTCGTGTGGGGCGCGGACCCCTCGACCGACGATAGCAAGCCCGAGGCCTGGGGAGGGTGGTACTACGCCGACGGTCAGCCCGATGGATGCACCGTCGTCACCGTGCAGGCCGTGAGCGAGGACCACGCCTCGGATGTTCACGCGACGACCGAGGCTGCGTGGAAGCACGGCGTGTCAAGCGTGGACGGGGACGCAGCCGACCCGGCCGCGTGGCCCCCGGTGTTCCGTCGCGCCGTCGCCAACCTGGTCCGCGCTGTGTCGTCGGGGCTCGTGTCGCTGGTCCCTCCGGGGGCGTGATTGCTCTCGACGGCGCCCCGGCTGCGGCCGGCGAGGTGCTGCTAGAGCTGTCGCGCCTGTTGTACGACCTTGACAACCAAGCCAACCTCGCGCCGTGCGACCATTGCGGGGGCGCGGGCGAGCTCGACGACGGCACGCAATGCACGGCCGACCCGGGCGAGTGGATCGTTGACCGGCAATGGTCGCACTGTCCCTATGGGATGCTTACGTCGCCGCAATGGCAAGCGTGGCAACGGCTCGACGCTGCGCGCAGGGTCTCACCGCTCTCCGCTTGGCCGGAGCGGTATGCTTGCGGTACGGTATCGGCGCTGACCGCGCTGCATCACGCCGAGATCGAGCGCGACAACCGGCTGCGGAAGCAGGCAGCCAAGCGGGCGAGGTAGCAGGATGGCAGTCGCCGCGTCAGTCAAAACGATCATCAAGCTTGAGGGCCAGGACAACGCCTCGCGGGCTGTCAACAAAGCCTCGAGCAGCGTTGGGCGCCTCAACCGCGCGGTCCAGTCGGCGCAGTCGTCGTTCGGCCGCATGGGCCAGGCGGTGCGCTCGGCGTTTTCCGGCGATGTCGCGGGCGCCGTCGGCAACGTCTCGGGGATGCTCGGCAGCGCCGGAGGCATGGCGGGCGCGGCGGCGGCGGCGGCGGCGGGCACGGCAGCCCTCGGCGCGGCGGTCGCGGTCGCCGCGTACAAGTTCACCGAGTGGAGCGTCGAGATCGAGCGGACACGCGCGGCGTTGGATTCGACGTTCGGGACTGGCAAGGGCGTTGAGACCGCGATCGGCTTTGCGCGAGCGATCGGCGGCGTCGGCGTCGATTCGGTCGCCAAACTCGCGACCACCCTCAAGGCAACTGGCCTCAGCGCACAGATCACAGCGGCGCAAATGCAGGAGCTTACCGCGCGCGCTACCACGATGGGCAAGAGTGGCGACGAGGCTTTGACGGCCTTCGCGCGCGCGATTCAGACGGGCAACACGCGAGCGCTGCAGCAGGTCGGCACGTTCATCAACGCGGGGCGAGTGCTCGACGAATACGCGAAGGCCGCTGGCAAGACCACGACCGAGCTGACGCAGTACGAAAAGCAGGTCGCGGTGCTCGCCGCCGTGCAAGAGAGTCTCGATCAGCAGATGGGCTCCACATCGACCACCTTTGCCCGCCAGGATGACGTGCTGGCGCGATTGTCGGTGGCTTGGACTGATTTCAAGTTCCAGCTCTCCGAGGTGCTGGCGGGTCCGGCAGCGGGCATTCTTGAGACGCTCGCGGAGGCGGCGGAGGCCATGGCGCGTTTTGGCCGTGTCGCGGCAAGCGTTGCCGTTGCGCTCGGCACCACCTTCACCGCTAACACCCGCGCGGCCGGCATCGCCCTCGGCGGCATGGCAGCGGCAGCAGCAACCCTCGCGTCGGGCGGCTCGCTCAAGACGGCGGTGGGGTTGCTTGAGCGCGCCAGCGACGACGCGGTCGCAAGCGGCATTGGCAAGAGCGCGGACGCATGGCGGAAGGTCTACGACGAGATCAGCAAGGGCAGTGCGAAGGTCCGCGCGGTGCAGTCGATCAGCACATCGGGGGGTCTCAAGAAATACCTCGCCGATGTTGATGCAGCGATCCGGCTAACCGACAAGATGATCGAAAGGGCGGATGCGGCAATCAAGAAATCCGCCGCCCGCAGAGGAGGCACAGGGAGGAAAACAAAGGCGGATCCTGCAATCGCTGCCGCAATCGACGCTGAAAGGGCTCATGCCGACGCGCTCGATGAGGTCGACAAAATCAACCGCGAGGCGGCCGCATCGACGCGGTCGCTTGAGGACGCGCGCTTGCGTATCGCCGCGCTCCAGGCGGGCGACGATCTGCGCGCCAAGATGCGCGTTGACCTCATGCGCGTTGAGTTGCAGCTCCAGCGGGACATTGCTCGCGTCCGCGCCTCTGCGGTGACCGAGCAGCAGAAGCAGGCGCAGATCGCAGCGTTGCGACAGGAAGCAACGCTCAAGGGGCGCCAGGTCATCGCCACGGCAGACAAGGTCGCAGCGGACATCAAGCGCCAGGCGCACGAGCAGGAGATGCGCCAAATCAAAGAGGCTGCCGATGCTCGCGCCGCAAACGCTTCCGCCGCAATCACTGAGGCTTTCGAGATTGCAAACGCGGGCGTCGACGCCGTCGAGCAGTTGATCGGCGCCAACCGAGTGCTAGCAGGCGTCCGCGCCGCAATCTTTGCCGCAGAAGCCGCTTTTTCGTTCGCTTCTGGCCACATCCCGGCTGGCATCGCCAAGACCGCCGCAGCGATCAACATGGCTCGCCAGGCGTTCGCCGCAGCGCCGACCGTGTCGAAACCGTCCGCGCCTTCGGGGTCGGCAGGCGGCGGAATCTCCGGCCCTGCACCGTCCAGCGGCGGTGGTGCTGCTCCCGTGTTCAACATCGTCTTGAATGGCGTGATGACGACCCGCGCCGAGGTCGGCGCAGCCATCGACAAGGCGACCAAAGCCGCAAAGATGGCGGGGATGGCGGGCGCATGATCGCGATCGGCACAATGGACGCATGGGAGTCGGTCACCATCCAGCTTGATGACGGTGGCGTTGTAGGCGTCGAGGAGTGGACGCCAGCGGCGGGCGTGCGCGACGGCTACGCTGCGATTCTCGACTTTGTTGCGTGGCTTGATAGCACCTACAGCGACACGGCTACTTGGACGTGGATCCGCAATGACTCCGCGCGCGCGGCTGTGTCGCTTGAGTTTGGCGGGACCTACAATTACATGTCGAGCGCTGCGGCACAGTCGGTGCTCGGCGTCGGTGCGTCCGGATCGGGCGTCCCCTCGCTCAATTGGGACGACATCTTAGGCACCCTCGTGCCAGACAACGCGGCAGCGTCCGCGCTGTCCGACAACTACTGGCGCAGCGTCCGCGACCCGGCACAGGGCGCGGGCTCCGGCGCCGTTCGCGCGGCGGTGCCAGGTCTCGCACCTCACCGTCCCCGTGTCGTTTGGCAGGGCGTCACGCTCGATGCTGAGGCGCTGCGGCTGGCCCTTGCGTCGGCGAGCAACCCGAGGCAGGCGAGCGTCTATACGGCCGACGACGGCTGGATCACGGGCGCCCTTGGCCCGGTGTCGCGGCAGGGCTCGCGCGGGCGCTACAGGTTCGCCGCTGAGGTGCTGGCATGAGCGGCCGGATTGAATGCTGCCTGTGGAGCAGCGGCACGGCCGGCGACATGGACGCGACCGCGACCCTCGCGATCACTGACGCGGGCGGCACCGACACGTTTACGCTTACCGAGCCGCTGCTGCTCACCGATGCGCTCTCGGACTGGCAAACGCAGATTGACTCAAGCGCAACGCTCGTCGACTCCTATACGATCGCTTGGAGCTCCAACGCGGTCATGGTTACGAACGACAACGCCAACACCTTTACGCTTGCGCTGTCGGGCAACCTCGCAACGGCGCTAGGGTTCTCTTCGACGCCGCAGACCGGGGCGGACAGCTACAGCAGCGATCAGACGCCGCTTGTTCGCTTCGACGACATCCGCGTGCAGGTGACGCCTCCAACCAGCGGCGGAGATGTCGCGCTCCGCGAATACGCGCACGGCCGCGCGCGATCTATCGCGTTCGGTGCGGTGGACGTGTTCGCCTGCCGCCTGTGGGTGCCGCACGCCGTCGCCGGGGCGCTGTTTGGCGGCTACTGTGCGTCGGGCAAGGTCCGGCTCTGGTGCGATAGCAGCAACGGCAGCGCCTACAGCTCAAGCAACCTGGGCGGCTACCTCGACGGCTACGTGCTCGCGCTTACTGACCAGCGCGACACGTCGGGCAAGGTTTGGGCCGTCGCCGACCTGTCGCTCGGCTATCCGAGGTCCGCATGACAGACGTATGGGCGCCGCTGCAGTACGGATGGGGCCACCTGTACTGGCTCACGATCGAGGGCGTGCCTGTCGCGTTCTCGCAGGCGTCGTCGGGCAAAACCGCGCCACCCGACTACCCGAGCGAAGACCCGACGCTCGTGCTCGCCGACTCTGCGCGCGTCGGCGCCGTGGTGGACAGGGATCAAGGCGTTGCGGCGGGCTTCCCGCTCACGTTCCGGCTTCTCGACTCAACCACCATCGCCGGCTACATGGTGCGTCCGTCGGCGTCGACCTACCTGACCGCGAGCTTGTCGAGCTCGGGGGTCACGGTCACCGTTGACAGCGCGGCCGACTTTGACGCGACCGGCTCGATCTACATCGGCAAAGAGCGGATCGCCTACAGCGCCAAGGGCGCGTCGTCGTTCACGGTCGCGGCCTTGGGGCGCGGGAAAGCCGGCTATGCCTACCCACACAGCCCGGACAGCGTGGGAGCCATCGTCACCAATACGCCGCGCTATTGGTCCGGCCGTTTCGTGACGCTCTACGCCTCGCCAATGGACCCGACTGGCTACGTCACCGGCTCCGCGCTGGACGACGACGCGGTCGTAGTCTGGCGCGGCTACATTGCCGCCGAGCCGCTGCGAGCGCCGGAGGGCGACGGGTTTGTGTTTGAGGCGCTGCCGCTCGACCGAATGCTCGCGCGGCCTCTGTCGGGCGTGCTCACCGGCACCGTGACCGATCTTGAGCCCCGCTTTCCGCTTGCTGACCGCGACTGCATGATTTCGGTCGAGGCGTTCAACGGCGCGGGCGCGCAATTGTTCAAGTACGCGATCAAGTTTGAGGTGCTGCCGAGCGCGACCGTCGGCGATCCAGTTAGCATCAGCGAATGGAACGCCTCCGCTGTGAGTGAGTTTGCAACGGCGATCACCACGTACAGCGCCGGCAGCGATCTCGCCGGCCTCGACATTGTGCAGGCCACGTCGCCGGTACTCGACGGCGCGGCGGTCGCGATCAATAAGGGCGACTGGGTGCCGATCTTGCGGTTCGCCGCTAACTCCAACATCCGCCAGATCAATCTCGGCGTGTCGTGGGGCGGTAGCGTAGCAAACAGCGCCAATGCGCTGAGTAACGGCCCGATCGCGGTATCCCACGGCTTCGCGGCGAATGAGGGGGCGCGGATCGGCGTGGCGTACTCGTGGAGCCCGTATCAGCTCACCGCCAACGGTGGAGGGTCCGCGCCGCTCAAGCCGCAGGCGGCGATCCGTTTTGATCAGGGCTACCCCGGCCCGCTTCCGAGTTCAGGCGCGGTCACCATCGGCGACACGGCGTGGATTTACGCCGGGACGGTGCAGACCGCCGACGCGGGGACCATCGTTCTGCAAAACCTCGCCGCGCAAGGGCACTCCCAGGCGTTGACGGATTTTGTCGGCGCGACCGCCGAGGTGCGACTGTCTACGACGGGCAACCTTGCCGACACCGTGCGCCGCATCCTCACCAGTTCGGGCGAGTCGGGCTTGCGCGATGCCACTTACGACATACTGCCGGGACAGATCGGTTATGGGCTGCCCTCGGCGCTAGTGGACCTCGACACGATCGGCGACGTGCTCGCCGAGGGCTGGCTTTCCGGCATCAACCTCGACGTGCTGCCGTCCGACGAGAGCCTCGCCGACATCTGCGGCCCGTTGATGGCGTTGAGCCAACGCGCGCTTACCGTGACCGACGACGCCGACGGGATCGCGAAGCTCTCCGCGATCCACACGTCCAGCGCGGCGGGCGGCTATGCGGCGACGGTGTCGGACAACTCGCTGATCACGCACCCGCAGTCGTCGGTGGAACTCGAGCGCGTGCAGGCGCCCAACGTCATCACCGTCGAGCTCAAGGTCGGCGAGCAGGAGCACGGTCGCGTCGTGCAGACCGACGCGGGGCGCGTTGCTTGGCAGGGCGCGCAGACGTTCGACGCGACGATCCCGTCGGCCGATCGGGAGGTGCTCGTGCCGCTCGTCGCCGCGTGGGGCATCTCGCGCATCGCGGGCGACCAGCACGCCGCGATGATGAGCGCCGACGTTGTGCCATGGACGGGGCTGCGGGTTGGGGACGCGGTCGATGTCAGCTTGACGCACCCGGGGCTCTGGGACTGGAGCGCGGGCGCCGTCGGCTACACGGGGCGCGGTCGCGTGCTCGGTCGCGAGGTAACGCTTTCGACGGGCGTGACGCGGCTGCACATCGTGATCGACGGACAATCAGTCTCGACGGCGCTTTGCCCTGCGGCTCCCGTTTCAGCGTTCACCGGCACGGCCGCCAACCCGACGACGATCGACATTCCCGCAGGCTTCTACACCGAGATCCAGCGCGCTTTGACGGCTGCGGGCACAGACATTCGGCTGCTGCACTACGAACCCGGCGAGGGCTCCGAGGGCGTCTCCGAGGCATACACGATCAGCGCGGCGCAGGTGACAGCGGGAGTCTGTCGGCTCACCGTTGCGAGCGTCATTGGCTCGCCGACGCTCTCGACCTCTACCAGCTATCTGACGTGGCCGGAAACGGCGAACGCAAGCGCGTATCAGGCGACCTTCGCGCACGACGGCGACGGCACGAGGTGGGCATAGATGGCAGTCACCTACCCGAGCGCCTACGCGATCACGCCCCTTGGCGCGCTTATTACGCCCGAGATGGACGCGGCGCCGCTGTCAACGGCGATGGCAAACAGTAACGCGGCATACAGCCTGCACACGCCGACGGCGGCGACGCACGTCTACACCGCTGATCCAGACCTGACGCGGCAAGCCCGTTTTCGCATCCCCCTCCAGCCAAGCGCCGACGACCTGTCCTACACGGTCCGGCACATCGTCCGCACCGGCACCGGCACGACATCGGTCACGATCACCATCGAGGAGCAAGCTAGCGGCGGCGGCTGGTCCACAATCTACGGGCCGACGGCGACGGCGGTGAGCGCCTCAAGCGTCGAGGACATCACGACCACAGCGACGATCGATCCGCTGACCGATGAGGTGCGGATCACCTACGACCGCAGTCCGGACCCGACCACCTACGACAGCGTAACGATCTACCCTGCCGCCAACTCTCCGAGCGCGCGCACTGACGCGGGATTCTGGCCCTACGATGACGGGCTCTTGACCGCGAGTGGAGCGCCCATCAACACCGAGCTCGTCAACCGACCCGTCCGCAACGTGCGCGCCGTGCTCGGCGACCGGGCGCAGTGCGTGCTTTCGTTCGCGCAGGAGGACGAGACGAGCAGCGGCGCCAACGTGCGTTGGGACCTTACCGACAGCAGCATTCCGGGCGGTGAGTGGCAGACGTTCGGGATCGTCACGGCGTCCACGCCCTTCTGGCCAGACGGTCGCGAGATCACTGTTGCCGCGCTGTGCAGTGTTGACGGCGGAACGACGAGCGAGCGTGTGCGCGTCCGTACCCTCGGCGGCGGCGGCGTGCTGCTCGACGGGGATGGGTCAGTCAACCGGGACACCCTCGCGTGCAAGGTTAGCGATCCCGGCACCCTCGCCGCGTCGGTGACGTTCATTGTCGAGGCGCGCGCGGAATCGGCGCGCAAGACTTGGCTTCACGCGGTCACGGGCTGGTTCTTGCCGTCACCCTCGTCCGATCTGCTGATCAACTCTGTCGCCCCGCCCGCAAGCATTGAGATCCTCGCCGCTTGCCTCCGCACCGTTGAGACCGAGGCGCTAGCCCCATGGGCACAGCCGGCGCTCATGTACGAGGGCAACACGACCGGCCTGACCTCGCGTCGGTGGGTTGCGCTCGTCCCGCCAGCCTGTCAGCGGATGCGCGCGGCGCTGTCCCGGGCATCGCAGGCCGACATTTTCACCGGGGGCACCGCGCAGACCGACAGCACGATCGAGACGACGACGACAAGCGGCGTCCCGGCCTCGCCCGCAACAAAGACGGTCACCGTGCCGGCGAACACCTACGGGACCGAAGGCTATCTCGACATCGACGGCAGCGAACTCCAGGCGGTCACGCGGTGGAGCTCGGGCAGTTTTGACGACACGTCGCCGAGCGCATCGGTTGATCGGCTGCTGCAGGTGTCCGAGGCGCTTGCCCCGTCGGCAGAGGTTGTGCAGGTCGGCTACACGGTCGGTTGCGGGCTGCACTATGTGCGCGTCCGGCCCGCTGCGGACTATGACGACATCTGAAACAATCAAGCGCGACTGTTCAACGCTTGGAACAACTAGCGGCGCGGTGCTAGGCTGCGGGCGCGGAGGTAGACGACATGGCCAGGACCATCACCAAGCGGATCGACGCAGGCGCCGCGCTTGACAGCGACGGCACAACCTCGATCTGGGATGAGCGCAGCACGGTCAGTGCCGCGCCATCGGCAGACCCGACGACCATTGGCAGCGGCTACATCCTGTGCGCAGGCGCGCAGTGGGTTGATTTGTGGGTTACCGTCGCCACGGCTGCCGTCGAGGTCACCGTGTACGCCTGGAACGCCGAGGCCGACACATGGTGCGTTGATACCGCGTTCGGTGTGTCTGGCGTCCTGTCGTGCCCGGTCGGCGCCAACCGCTACAGTCACGAGGCCATGGGTGCCGATTGGCTCTATGTCCGCGTCACCGACGTTAGCGGCGGCGGCGACATCACCATTGACGCGACCCTCTCGCAGCCGGGGCTTGCATGAGGACGCGGCGCAATAGCGGCGCCCCGGCACTGTTTGGGCGCTTCCATCGCGATGGCGGAGACGCTGAGATCGCGGCCGCGCGCCATGCTTGCCTATCGTTCGGCGGCGTCAACGAGTACGTCACGCTCGACCCGCTCGCGCCGTACCTGTTCGCGTCGCAGGCGTGGACGGTGAGCATGTGGCTGCGCCATCCCGGCCCGACGGCATCGGGTCGAAACCTCTGGAACGTCAACACAGCGGCTGGCGGCAACGTGACCACGAGCACGTTCATCGCGACCAACAACTACATGACGATTTACGCTGGAAGCTCGGCGGTGTCGGCGGGGCGCAGCAACACGACCAACCTGCTCGACGGCGAGTGGCATCACCTCATGATTGCGGTCGATCACGCGACCAACCGGCTGGATTGGTATGTGGACGGCGCGCTTGAGCAGGGCGCGGGCGCAACCGTGTTTCCGGCGCTCGCGGCTGATGACCTTGTTACTCTGGGCGCGGAGTGGGATCCAGGCCCTAGCGTCGGGAACTTCTGGGACGGTGACATCCTGGGGGTGGCGGTGTGGTTCGAGCAACTGACGTTGACGAGCCTTGCGCCTGCGATTCATGCGGCCGGACCCTCGCTGAACCTCCGCAAACTCAACCCGGCGCCGGATCGCTGGTACGTCCTGGGCGGCCTCGGGTTCGACGCGATGACGGCCGACCTGCAGGGCTCGGCCGACGCGGCAACGTTGCAGAACATTGTCCGCGCAGACGTGATCGGGAGCGACCTGTGACCGCCGCGCGTCGATGGTATCTGGTGATCTACACGTCGCAGCTCGACACGTTGCGCGAGACGCTACCGATCGCGCCGGGGACCCCTCGCCTCAGCCGGAGCGGGCAGCGGGCGATCGTGTCGCTCACCGAGTGGGTCGACGGCGCACTCTCGCACGAGCAGGCGACAGCGCGGATGCAGACCGATGCGTGGCGCCGAGATGACGAGCAGTGAGCACCGGCCGATGGACCTAGACTCAACGACATTAGCGGTGGCCTCCGGCGTCGGCGGCGTCACTCTCAGCGCGGCCGGATGGGCGGCGCGGGAAGCGTTCCGGCGGCTGAGCGCGGCGCGGGCGGCCGAGACTGAGGACATCATCGGCCGCATCGACGCGCTGGCCGCGCGCCTGGACCGAATGGCCGAGTCGCAGCAGCGCACAGAGATCGTGCTGACCGAGATCCGTGGCGAGCAGCGCCGGTACGACGAGCGGATCGGCACGCTCGAGGCGGGCGCCGGACACAACACAGCGGCGCACTCGACGCTGCACAAGCGCATCGACGCGCACGCCGACCGGCTGACGCGAGTCGAGACTCGCGTGGAGATGGCAAAGGGGGCAACATGAAGCTCACCGCAAACTTCACCCTCCGCGAGTTCCGCTGCGGCGACGGCTGCGGCGTTGAGCGCGAGCACATCCGCGACCTCCAAGAGACCGCAGAGATGTGCCAGCGCGCACGGGACGCCATCGGCTGGCCGCTCATCGTCCGCACAGGCATCCGCTGCGAGGCGTACAACACGCGCTGCGGCGGCGCCAAGCGGTCGCAGCACCTGCCGTCGCAGGGCGCGCGCGCAGCTGACCTTGTGCTCGCCGAGGGCGAGGGCAAGCCGACGATCGAGGAGTTCTGGCGCGCTCTGCACGCCAACCGCGAGGCGATCGGCTTCAACGGCGCCGGCTACTACAAGCGCCCCGAGAGCGACCCCCGCCCGTCGTTCATTCACATCGACCGGCGCCCAGGGCGCTACGCTGAGTGGGGCAAGAACCGGCCGGCGAAGGGTGTCGCATGACGAACACACAGCTAGCGCTAGAACTCGGCGGCCTGTTCCTCGGCGGCGCAGTGGTCGGCGGTGTCGTCGGCGGCGCCATGGTCGCGGGCTACAAGGCGGTCGACGCAGCGCGCCACCTCCCCCGCTGGGCTGACATGATCGGCATTGGCTGCGGCTACGGGCTCGCGGTCGTCGGCGCTGCCCTGCTCGGCGGCTACGTCGCGCCCGAGCTGTCAGAGGTCGGCGTGCGCGTGTGCGAGGTCGTCGGCGGGCTCGGAGGGCTTGCGGGGCCGTCTGTGTGGCCGGCGATTCAGCGGCGTGTGGTGTCGGTTGTGGCTGCGGCTCAGGTGCCACAGGACCCGCCGCAGTGACACGCGCGCTCGCCGGAGTCTGCGGCCTGCTCGTCGCGCTGCTCGCCATCACTGGATCGCTGTGGCGTCGGGACGTGCAGACCCTTGCAGACATGCGAGCAGACCTTGCGAGCGCTCGCCATAGCGTCGAGCAGGCGTCCAGGAAGCACACCCGCTGCCTTGGCCTGGTTGACGCAGAGCGCGCGGCTGTGGAGCGCTGCCAGCGTGACAGCGACGAGGCCGCGCGAGACGCCAGGGCAACCGAGCGCGCGGCCTGCGACGAGCTCGTCCGGGCTGCCGAGGCTCGCGGCGCGCTGGACGTGGAGCGGACGGACGTGCGGGCGGTTGTGGAGGCGCTGAGGCGGCGACGCAGGCGCTAGAACGTCGCGCACCACTCAAGCACGACCCAGGCCACCAGCACACATCCGAGCGCCTGAGTGCCGAGGTCGATCCAGTCGAAGTCACGCATTGTCGCCTCCCATCCGCCCCTTGGGCACCGTTAGCACAACCGACGGCTCACCGCAGTCGCCCTCCGTGTAACAGTGCAGCACGGTCGCGTCGGCGCCGGGCTCGACGTGGACGCTCACGACGCCCGCGAGCGCCAGCAGCTCGGCGAGGTCGGCCGCGTCGGGCAGTCGCTCGCCCGCTGCCCAGAACGTGACGAGGCGCCGCGACCGCCGCAGCATCTTCGCCACGTCCTGTTGCGTACCGGCTTGCTTGATCAGGTTTCGCATGTTGTCTCCATCCGCGCGATCTCCGCGCTCAGTTTCTCGGCCCGTGCGCGAGCCCGCGCCGCGCACCGCTGCCGACGCCCCTTGCTCGCGTTCGCCGGCAGGACCGCGCACGGGTAGCGGGCGATCTGCTGCTCAGCGGCAAGCTTGCGGCGCAGCTCGGCGAGACGGTTGGTGCGGCGGTTGCGGGCGATTGGGTGCATGGGGCCTCCACCGCCGCGAGCCGCCCCGAGCATGACCTCGGTGGCGGCTGGGCGGTGGAGGTGCGGACTAGGCGGCGCGGCGCAGGTAGGCGAGCGCGCGGCGGTGCAGGGTCTCGTCGCCGCGCCAGCGGGCGTCGTCGGCGATGTCGCTGATGTCGAGGCCGGCGCGGTCGAGCAGCGCCCACGGGATACGCGGCAGCGCCAGCGCATCGTTCACGGTGTCGCCGTCGATGTCGTCGGCGAGCAGGAACAGCGCCATCCGCACGCGCTCGTCGGCGTCGAGCGCGGCCAGCACCTCATCGCTCGGCAAAACGCAGGTCCGCTCCCAGCGCTGGGCGATCGGGTCCCAGAAGCTCACGGACTTGTCGGCGTGCAGGGTGATGGCGAGGTTCGGCTTGATGGTCGGGGTGTGCATGTTGGGCTCCAGGTTTGAGGGTGTCTCTACCGCCGCGAGCCCCGAGGACGAACCTTCGGGGCTGGGCGGGTTGGGGTGTGGGGCTACCAGTGCACCTGCGGATCGGCGCCCGCGAGCATGGTGATCGTACCGATGTCGGCGCCGCCTTCCTCGTGGATCGATGCGCTGTAGATGGTGGCGTCGTCATCCGGGCAGTAGTTCGCCCAGATGGCGCCGAGCGTGCAGTCATCAGGGATCGCGCTCAGAAAAATGTCACTGACGGCGTCGGTTGCGGCGGTGTTGTTGCGCTTGTTCTTGCTGCTCATTGTTGACTCCGTGTGCGCCTCGGCGCGTTTCGTAGTGTCTCTACCGCCGCGAGCCCCGAGGACGAACCTTCGGGGCTGGGCGGTTGGGGTGCGCTCAGTAGAGCTGGCGCGGAACGCAGCGAGGATAAACCTCCCAGCAATGGTCCCCCGCGAGGTCCTCCACCAGCACAGGCTTGCGCTGGGCCAGCGCGAAGCGGAACGCCTCGTGCCGGGTGTCGAAGTAGTAGTTGCGGTAAGTGGTAACGCGCCAGTCCATGTTGTGCTCCAGTGTTGCGGGGCTTCCGTCCCCTTGGTGAGTACATTTATGCCACTACCTGACCACCCTGTCTAGCACAATCGTGCACTTTATTGTCCCACTGGTGAAAATATCCCCGCGCCCTGTGGAACAATCGACGTGCTACCCTCGCCGCATGAGACACCGCGCCACTCTCGCCGCCCTGCTGATGCCCGCGCTGGCGGTCGCGCAACCGGCACCCTTGCCGCGCATGTGTACCGTCGAGCACGTCGCCGAGGCCGGAGAGCCCGCGCCCTGCACAGGCGTCCTGATGCCGCCTGGAGACGCGCTGGACGGCGCCGCGTGCCTCGATTCGGGCCTACCCCGGTGCAAGGCGCTGCGACGCCGAGACGCGGCCGTGTGCGCTGCTGACGTTGCGCAGCTCGCGCGTCAGGTCAGCGAAGCGGACGCGCGGGCGGAGCGGTGGCGCGAGCTCGCCCGGGTGCCGTGTCCGCCGTCGGTGACTCGTCGCGTCGAGGTGCCGCGCGGGCTGCCGTCGTGGGTGACGTGGGCGGCTGCGGGCGTTGCGCTCGTCGGCGGGGTTTGGGTGGGGTGGCAGGTGCGCGACGCCATCAGATAAGCATCCCCTGCCTCGGGCCCTCTCGCAGCATCGCCAGCGCGTAGAGGTACTGTTGAGGCGGGCAGCAGTTACCGAGCGCCTTGATGCGCTCTTTGCGGTGTGGCACCCGCTCGACCCTCGCGCGCGGCGGCTCAAGGTCGTGCTGCGGCGACGCGCCCCACATGTCCTCGATGGCGGGCAGCGGCCATGGGCGCGGCGTCAGCGGCTCGTCGAGCGAGGTCCAGCCCTCCGGCAAGCCTTGCAACGTCTCCTCCCAGCGCGGGCAGAGCACGGCGTCAGGTTCGTCGGTCACCGTGCGAGCGGGCAGACACGGCGAGTTACGCGCCTGTGCTGCGGGCTCGTGCCCTGTGTCCTTCCAATCGCGGGCGGCGGGTGTGGGCCACCCGGTGCCGACTGCGACTACGTCGTGCAGCGCAGGACCGCCGTGCCCATCGCGCCCAATCTGCGACGGCCCGCTCGTCCCGCATCGCGCCGTTGGGGTCGGCCAGCGCACGCCATTCGCCAGCGACGGCAGCGGCGGCGGGTGACAGACGCCTTGATGTCGCCCGCCCAACTCGCACAGCAGGACCGTGCGCCAGCGCAAATGCGGAGCCCCCGCGTGCTGCGCCGACACCCGCGCCCAGGTGACGCCATAGCCAGCATCAGCGAAAGCGCCCTCGACTGTCCCGCGCCAATCTGTGAGCAGGGCTAGCACGTTCTCGACGACGACCCATCGCGGCTGCAACTCGGCGCAGATCCGCACCATGTCGAAGAACAAGCCGGAGCGGTCGGCGTGCAGTCCCTTGCGTCGGCCGGCGCTCGACAGGTCCACGCACGGAGGCCCGCCACAGATGATGTCAACGGGCGCGAGGCTGTCGGCGCCGGCCTCTCGCACGTCCGTCACGCTGCGATCGGCGTCGGGCCAGTGACGCGCCAACACCTCGCGACAGTACGGCTCGCGCTCGACCTGCCAAACAGTGCGTGCGCTAAAGTGCTGCTCGCACGCTAGATCCATCGCGCCAATGCCGCTAAACAGTGAGCCGATACGCATGAGTCCTCCAAAGGTGTTGTTGTAGCAGCGCACGGCTGCGGTGATTAGCCGATGCTTTGGAACAGCGCGGCGAGGCGAGTAGGACAATCAGCCAGCAACCTCCCGCGCCCCGAGGTCGTAGGCGACTCCGAGCGCAAGCGCCTGCACGGCGTGCCCCTTCACACCGCTGAGCCAGCCCTCTCGCTCCCATGCCTCCGCGCCGTAGTACTCCCGCATCCTCGCCCGCACCCGCGCGTCCGTGCTGCGGCCGCGAGCTTTCAGGACGGCGGTGACGTGTCGGCGGTAGAGCCAGACGGTCTCGTGCCCTTCCTCTAGCGCGATGGTCCGGAAGCGCGCAGACCATTCGCACGTTCGCATCACGTTGCCGTCGGCGACGCCGCGAGCCGCAACGCGCTCAACGAGCACCAGGGCCGGGTCTGGCGCGCGTAGCCACATCTCGACCGTGAGGACGCCGGCCTTGCTCTCGGCGCACAGCACGCGCTCGCCCTGGGCGACGACGAGGCCGTGTGTCGTCGTGCCTGGGTCGATCATGATTCGTCGCACGGCGTCTCCTATCTCGTCCGCGACAGCAGCCGCAGAGCCTCGCGCCGATGCTGCGGCGGCAGTCCCTCTGCCAGCGCTTCGGCCCAGCACTGCGCGAAGCTCTCGCGCTCGGTGCGGCGGGGCGCGAGGCGCAGGCGGTAGCGCCGCCACCTGTCGGTCACAGGCTCGGGCCGTCGTGCGTCCATGCGACGGGGCTTGCGAGGCGGATCAGGCTCTCGGCGGGGCGTGCGCCCTCCGGTTGGCACTGTGTGTGCGCCGATGGTCGCGCGGGACCAGCGCGTGCCCTCTGCGATCTGCTCCAGCGTTGCGCCCGCGTCGCGCGCCCTCTGCCATGCTGCGCGCTCCTCGGCAGTCGAGGCGCGGTGGCCTCTCCCGCGCTTCAGCCCCGCGCGGCTGGCGATGTCGTGAACCGTCGAGACAGGGCGCCCGACCGTCGCTGCGATGACGACTAGCTTCTCGCCGTCTCGGTGCATCGCGAGAATGCGGCGGCGCTCGGCTGCGGTTACTGGGCGCGCCATCACGACCCCGCCAGCAGCGCATCCAATCGCGCCCGCAGACCGGCAGCCTCGCTTTCCGGCAACCAGCTCGCCACTTCTTCGAACAACTCGACCACACCGGCAGCGAACCTCTCGCCCCGCTCCTCTGCCTCTGCTTGCTCGGCGTCGCGCTCGGCCCGCTCCCGCTCGAGCAGGTCGCTCAGCTCGGCGATGCGGTCGCGGCGGCTGAACTGCCGGCCTTTTGTGTCGTCTGGCATCTCGCCCTCCTAGAACGGTAGGTCGCCGTTGATTGCCTGCTGGATCTGCGCTTCGGTGTAGAGGTCCGCTTGCGCCAGTGCCTCGGAGATCCGCGCCTCCGCGAGCGCGAACGTCTCCGGGTCCAACTCCGCGCCGACGCTGCGCCGCCCTTCCTGTGCTGCCGCGAGCAGGGTTGTTCCACCGCCCGCGCATGGGTCCGCGACCAGATCGCCGAGGCGGGTGTAGTCCTGCACGAGCTGGCGCATCAACTTCAGTGGCTTGCCCCCGATGTGCGCGCCTCGGTCCTGTGTTGCGATGTAGGCGCCGCGCAACGTGCCCCACTTAGAGAACTTGCGCCCGTTGCGGTCGGTGCCGCTGCGAGGCCGAGCGACGACGATCCAACACGTCCACGACGAGGGACCATCGCCCGCGAGCCGCACTCTGCCACCCGGCGCGACCCACGGCAGCGGCGCGAAGACATAGCGATCGTGCGCGGCGAGGGCGGCGGACCAGTGCGGGGCGAGAGCGTGATCGGTGATAGTCACGAACCAGCCACGGCAGCGCGGTGACCATGCGTCCACGAATTCGGACACGTCGGCGGCAGTCCAGCCGTCGTAGGATAGGGCGCGGCGACGGTTGACTCCGACCGAGTAGATCGCGCCTGTGCGCTTGTCCACACGCATCCGCTTTTCCTCGCCGGACAACCGCGTATCAGCCACGGCTTCTTCGTGCCCGCCATGCGTCCGCGAGCTGTAGGGCGCATCGACGATCACCGCGTCCACCTGGCCAACATCCGCCAACACCTCGCGCCAGTCGCCGCAGCGCAGATCGGGATACCAGGGTGTGCCTCTCATCGGTCCCTCGTCAGGTGCGACAGTGCAGGCTTGGGGTACGCCTGCGGTTTCAACAGAAGCCGCTTAAGCACTGCGCGTCGCACAGGGAAGAAGTATCGAAACTGTCGGAACGCTTGCGGCGTCACCTCGCCGGCCTCTACCGCGCGCTTGACCTTCAGCCACCTCTTGTGGTGTCTGCCAACAAGCCACGCCTCGGTCGAGCTCCACGCCATCCTGTGATATGCGCGCCCCTCAAACTCGACGAACTGGGTCAAGTGCTCGCCTAAATACAGCGCCGAACATGCCTGGTAGACCACCCCAAGCCGCCCGCCAGCACGCTCATCGGCAAAGGACTGCACCCACGTCAGATTGGGCTTGTGCCGCTTCAAGAACTTCATCGCGTACGACAGGGCGCGTGATTCGCTGTTGCGCGGCGCGCAGTCGTCCAGCCACATGCGGTTCAACTCAAGCCACTCATCGCGCGTGCAGTCGCGCACGATGCCATCCCCGCTTGCCGGATTCAGCGCTAGCCCGAATTGGAGCACGCCAACGCAGGAGCCGTCGATGTATACCCCGAGGTGTACGGACGAGCCATTGACCACCGACTTCGAGTAATGGCCCGCTTTGATCATCGCGTTGGCCTTGCCGCGCGGCATGAGCCGAACGCAGAAATCGTCGTCTCCAAAGCCAACAACGTCAGCTTGCCCGAACAACGATGCCTGCTCGATGATGTAGCCCTTGCTGCGCTGCTTGACGCCGCCTGCGGATTCAACCATGAACCTATCACCTTCCCTGCCCCGTCGGCTGTTCCCTTTCCGGCCAGCGGGGCATCTTTGTTTCAGTCGTCGTGCTTCTCTGTGCGCTGCATACCATGCGTCCGCGCGCTGTAGGGGCAGTCACACACGATGGCGTCAACCTCGCCAACATCCGCCAACACCTCGCGCCAGTCGCCGCAGCGCAGATCGGGATACCAGGGTGTGCCTCTCATCGGTCCCTCGTCAGGTGCGCCACCTCGGCGCGGGCGAGTAGCAATCGCATCACAGCGGCCTCGTCGTCGGTCAGCGACACGTGCACCTCGCGCGGCGGGTCCGTCGGCACCTCGCGCAGATAGATCGTCAGGTCGTAGCCCTCGCCGTTGGTCCACTCGGTAAGCGTGCCGTGGCCGCGCGTGCCGAACTCGATTTCCCAGCGTAGCGGCCTGCTCGTTGTGATGCTCATCGCTCGTCCCTCCGCTCGTACACCGCCTCGCGGTAGTCCTCCCACGCACCCTGCTCGTCGGGGCGCTGCACACCCGCTAGCCGCCCGCGCGACAGTCCGGCCTCGTAACCGGCGCGGTGCGCGTCGCGGATCGCCTGCTGGATGTCATCGCCGCGCTTGCGGATTTCCCGCTCGATCGTGTCGAGAATCCGTTGTGGCATCCTCATCTCCACCGTTGCCTTTGCCATGTCTTCACCTCCCTCTGTGCGAATGCGCCACCCGGCGCAGAGCCCGCGCGCGACGGGTTGCCCGGGTGACTGGACGGCGCCGGGGGTTGTTGGTCGCTTGACCCCTCGCCGTCGTTCTTGCGAGCACCGCCCGCGCGTAGTCCATCCCTCGCCGCGACCGGCCGCGCAGCCCCGCGTTGCCCGCGTTGTACCCAGCGAGCGCTCGCACCATCACCCGGCACCCGCGCCCTTCCCGCCGACACTGCCGACGAGCTCGCCCCTGCCACCGCCGCAGAATCCGGCAGCCCTCCCAGCGTCCGATCGCGGGGACGTGCAGCGCCCACGACGGCCAGCGCGACCACTGCGGCATGACCTGCCACAGACCGCGCGCGCCCGTCCGCGATACCGCGAGCGTGTGCCCCCGGCTCTCGACGTGCTCGATCGCAGCGGACAGCGACTGCGAGCACGGTTGCGGACTGCTGGTGAGCAGCAGGAGGGCGGCAAGCAGAGCGGTCACTGTGCGGCCTCGGTTGCGAGGGCCTTGTCTGCGGCGCGCATGGCGTCGGACGCAAGCCATGCAGCATCGAAGTCGTGCGACCCGTATCCAGCGTACAACGACTCTGCACTGTGCCCACCGTCCGACCATCCCTCGCCGTATGCGTCCTTGATCGCAGCCCGCGCCTCGTCGCGCTCGCGGGTCAGGCGGGCGATCTCGTCCACCACGCGCGTGACAACCTCGACCATTGGGATCGGGCAGTTCGCGTCATTGTATAGCCCCGCGCTAGCGCCGATCAGTCCGATCCCCCGCAAGCAAAGCTTCAGCTTTTGCTCTGCTTGCTCCGCGCGAGCGCGCCAGTAAACTACGCTCATCCTTCCATCCTTCCCACCAGCACGGCGAGCACGTCGACGGCGGCATCGTCGCTCCACCGCTCGCCTCGCTCCATGTACGCGATCATCGACCGCGACCAGCCCGAGACCGCCTCGAGGTCCCGCAGTGTCATCCGCAGCGCGCGACGCGCGACACGGATAGCGGCGCCGAGCTCGGTCAGGTCGTCGCCCTGCATGGCCTCGCGCAACTGTTGAGCCGCGCGGCGCCGATGCCAGGGCCGCCCCCGCCCGCTTAGTGCTGCGCCTCGCAACATCGCGCCCTCTCTCGTAAAAACCCGGCCGGCTAGGTTAGGAGCCGTGACCCCGACGAGTGGCCCCCTCGGGCCGGTGTGCGCTCTCGCGCGGTGTCGGAGTGCCGACCGGGCGACTGCACCGTGCAGCCATGGAGGCAGTGCCGGGAGTCGAACCCGACCGGGCGTCGTATCACCGCCCGCAACCCTGCTGCCGTGACCCGCGCCGCCTGTCTGCACTCAACGAATGCGGCGCGGGGTGCCGTCACTGCGACGGCGTGTCTGTCAGCCCGGAGCCTCAGCCCGGAGCCGCTCGTAGGCGGCGCGCGCCTGGTCCTCGGTGAGCTCGGCGAGATGCACCTCAGCATCTTCCGCGCGGCCGGTCGCCTGACGCAGCGCCCATCGGTAGGCGCTTTCGGCGGCCTCCTCGTTGCCGAACTCGCCAGCCTTCGCGCGCAGGCGCTTGCGATGATGGGCGAGCACATCACCCTCGAGCAGCGGTGACGGCTTCTGCGGCGCGGGCTGCTGGGGCTTTGCCTTCTGCGGCTGCTTCTGCGCGGGCTTGCCGGTCGGCTGCATCGTCATGCGGATCGCCTTGCGCCTCGGCGGCCGGAACTCGATCGCGATCGGCTTGTCGATCTCCGGGCTGCCGTAGACCCGGACGCAGAAGCGATCCTCGCCGGTGCGGCCGGGGAACGGCATCAGCTTGTCCGTTGCGTACAGGCTGATCCGCTTGCCGACCCACTGCCGGACATCGGCGCCGAGCATGGCAGCGATGCAGTGCGCGTTGATCTTCGGCAGCACGTGCTGCATCGGGCTTTCGCGGAACGTGATGATCGCCTTGAGTTCGGCGCCTTTGTCTCCGGCCAGCTCCTCGGTGAACACCTGCGCGATCGTGAGCGTGAAGTAGTCGCGTCCCTTGTGCATCAGGTGACCGGCCTTGAGAAAGCGGCCTGGGTACAGGTCCGCGAGGCTCGTCGGGTTGTTGTTGCTCATGCGTCCCCCAGCCCGACGAGCCCCAGGCTGTCGGCGTTGTTGTCGCTCTCGTAGGCATACGCGGGGAGCGACAGAGTGCCGACTCCCGGCATTGCGCCCTCCCAGGTGTTCGTCCGCAGCGCCGCGCGCAGTACGTCGAGCGCTGCGACCGCGTCGGCGTCACCGGCCGCGTTCATGTCGCCGTCACAGATCAGCGCCCCGACGTCGCCGCCGTCGCCCTTGTTCACGACAAGAAAGCCGCGATCGGCGGTCGTGTAGTCGTGCGCTGCGAAGCCGCGAGCGTAGAACCCGAGCTGCGCGTGATAGTTGCGCGACCAGCACTCGCGGCCGAACGTCCTCGCGTTGAACCCGCTGCGAGGGCTCCACGTCTTGAGGTCGGCGAGCAGCGAAGGCCCGAGCATGTCGGCGCGGGCCTTGCACACGATGGACCCTCCGGCGCCGTCGTCCTCGGTCCACACGGCGGTCACCTCGCGGTGCGTGCAGCGCGCAAGCAACTCGCGGGCGCCGTCGTGGGCATCGACCAGCCGCGCCCACGTCTGGATCTCTGCGGCCTCGCGCGGGCTGATCACGGACTCGGCCCACGTCGCGGTCTCCTCGCGCCATGCTCGCGCGGCCTTGCTGGAGCTCATCGCGCCGGACGCGGTGATGTGCTCGTCGGGCACGATAGCGACGGCAGCGGCGTAGACCTTGGGCTGCAGCACGCGCAGATGCACGGCGCGGCCGATGCGGAGGGCGGGACTGTCAGCACGCGACTCGTGCAGCCGGTGATTCAGCGCGCGCGCCGAGTTCAGCCCCGCTGACAGCGTCGACCAACGCATCGCGGGGAGGGCGTGATAGTCGCGGTCGCTCATGTCGTAGTGAATGCCCAGCGGCGGCGGGTCGGTCGGGTTGTGCCATGGAAAATCAGACATTGCCGGGCTCCTCTGCCAGTTCCGGCAGCATTCCGCGCAAGGTCCGGGCCTCGCGCTGCGTCATCTCCAGAGCGCGCAGGAACGCCAGCGCTCGCGAGACCTTGGCCGACCCGGTGCCAGTCTCGGCGTCGAACGCGGCGAGCGTCTCGCCGACCTCGCGCGCCTGGCCCGGGTCGAGGTGAACGACGAGCGTGCATCCCGGCGCCTTGCATCCGAGTGTGACGGTGCCGCTGGCGTGTCGGTTGATGTCGATTGTGCCGCCGTCGCGACGGATGACCCGGCGTGACTGGATCTCGGCCTTGGTCTCAAGTTCTTGTGCAAGTGTGCTCATGTTTCCTCCTGCGCTGTGTGTTTACACGCTCGGTAACACGGCGTCAACAACCTGTGTTTACGTTGTGTCTACTCCCCTCCCAGCGGCCACGGGTCCCCGCGCCGCTTGCGCGCCTTCATTGCCGCGCCGATCGACAGCAGATCGGACACGTCGCCGCGTTTCAGGTCGGCGGCGTTGTCTCGCACCACGGCGAGCGCCTTTCGGTGCGGCAGCGGGATCGCGGTGTCTCGCGCCATCCCCCCGCACATCCAGCCGACCGCACTGAGTTGCTTGTCGCTCGGCTTTTTGCCGCGCCAGTGCGTCGAGCTGATGCGCTCCTCGATCACGCCTTCCGCCAGTAGCGCCAGGTACAACCGACGGACGTAGCGGCGGACGGGCTTGAGGCGGCGAGCACGGGCCTTCGCCTGCTCAAGCGGCGCCCATGGAAACTCGGGCACGTCGGGATCGATGCCGAGGCAGGCTGCGACCTCGTCGGCGAGCGGGTCGGCGTCGGCCTTTGCGGGCTTCGTGTCGCCGGCCAAGATCGCCTCGTAGGTGAGGCCGAACGTGTCGAAGAGGTCGTGCGGGTCCAGCAGTTCGGCGCGCGTCTTGCCCTCGTGCGCGCGAAGCACTCGCCCGACCTCCTGCACGAACCGAACGCGGCTGCGGACGGGGCGGCGCATACACAACCAGCGCAGCCACGGAAGATCCACACCCTCCTGCAGCATCGAGACATGCACGACGCACGCGAGCTCGCCGACGCGCAGACGTTGAAGGCGCGCGGCTATCTCGTCGCGATCCAAGCCGCTATGCACGGCCACGGCGGACACGCCGCGAGCGGTCAACCAGGCCGCGTGCGCCTCGGCGTCGTCGATGTTGCGGGCGTTGACGAGGCCGGGACCTTTGGCGTGCTCACGGATCAGGCGCAGGCACACGGCGTCGAGATCCGACGTGCCGTTGCCGTCCCAGAGCTGGACGCGGAACGGCACTACGACACCGTCGCGCAGAGCATCGGCGGCGGTGTATTCGTAGGCGAGCGAATCCCACAGGCTCAGGCGCTCAGACTCGTCGGCGCGAAACGGGGTCGCGGTGACGCCGAGGGCGGCGTGCGGGGCGAGCGAGTCATAAACGGCAACGCACTGCTCGGCCTCGGTGCGGTGCGCCTCGTCGGCGATCCACAGCGGCGGCGGTAGGTGTGCGGTCGCCTCGACGTAGCGCGTCAGGCTCGGCAGGCAGACGACGGTTATGCGACAGTCGGTGTCGCTTGCGTGTGTGTAGTAGCAGCCGACCGACACGGCGCCGCATCGACGCGAGATGGTCGCAGACAGTTGCTCGACGAGCGCGACGGTGGGGACGGTGACCACGATGCGGCCGCGTGTGCGTTTGCAGATCTCGGCGATGAGGACCGACTTGCCGCTGCCCATGATCGCGCTGATCACGCTGCGGCCACCGTCGGCGATGTGCTGCAGCGCGATCGGGAGGGCTGCGGCCTGCCATGCGCGGGGGGGGAACGGTCCCCAGGTTGGCGGCTGCGGCTGCGGTCGGTCGGCGAATAGGTCGAGCTGCATTAGTGCGCCTTCCCAATCTCGCCTTCGTCCCAAGCCTCCAGCCCGAGGTGCGTCTCGGTGTCGGTCACTATGGTCCAGGTAACGACAGCGAATCGCACGGGGACGCCTGCGGAGTTGTAAACAGCGAACACGTCATCCACATCGATCGCGTGTCCCTCGGCGACATACCCGACTGTCCCCCCGGCGTTAAGGACCTGAAGATGCTCGTCGGTCATGCAGATTTCGGTGATCATGGTGTCTCCTAGAAGCGATCGAGAACGGACAGCCGCTTTGCGACGCGCTCGGCGTTGCGGCTCGGTGCAGGACGTGTCTGCGCGTAGGCGTCGAGGTGGCGCGCGTAGAGGCTCATCACATCGCGCAGGCTCCGATCGGCGCAGTGCGCGTGCAGGCATTTGAAACCGGCGAGGGTCGCGCCGTCGCCGTCCCACACCATCGTTGCGGTCGTTGCTGTCTCTGAGCTGTGCTCGGCCGCCCATGGGCACACGATCGCGAGGCCGGCGCCGCGCTGCTGGTCAAGCGCCATGCCCAGATCTCGGAACAGGTCGGTGAGGCGCAAGGTCGTCGGATCGATCTCTCGCCGTTCGCCTCGGTCGCCGGTCCAGCGCTGCGCCGTCGCAAGCGCGGTGGGACTCGGTGCGCGCCGCGTCTGCGGCTCGGGAAGCGGTGCAAGGTCGCGCAACACGTCGTCGGACCCGTACACTCCCCAGATCGCGACATGGTGCAGGCGAACGCAGATCGGCTCGGCCTTGAGATGCAGCGTTCCCGGCACCCGAAGCACCCGCGACAGATCTTTGCACGCGGCGTCGCCGTCATAGTGCAGGGCTAGGCGCTGCTGGGCGGCGGCAAACGCGTCTAGCGGCATCTCGTCGGCAACAGCCCAATAGGCGTGCCACTTGCCCGGGCTGGACTCCACGACGCACGACGGCTCCAGGTGCCACCTGGGCTCGGGCTGCGGCGTGTCCACGTCAACGAACAGGCACCGAACGGCGGTAATGTCGGCGGCTCGCCTGCCGCCGTCGGTGGCGTTGACCGTCATGAACACACCGCCGCCGTTGTGCTGCACCCGACGTAGCCAGGGCATCGCGTCGGCTAGCGTGGCGTGGCGGTGTTCAGGCCGGACGCGAGCGCTTGGGGCGTCCGCAAACACCTGCCACGTTTGCGGGGCGTCTGCGTCAAGGGCGAGGGCTCCGAGGTACTGGCGGATCGTTGGGGCGTGCATTAGTTCATCCAATGCGGGCCGATGCGCTCTGGCAGATCAAGCCGTTTGCGCCAGTCGGGGTGCATGTGCAGGCCACGGATCACCCGGTCGCCGCCGGAAAGTTTGGCGGGCTCGAACTTGCCGCGCTTCACCAGTTCCATCGTGAGTTTGCGCTTGCTCCATGGGTGCGAGTAGCCCAAGAACTCGGACATATAGACGGACACGGCAGCATGCAGCGCGCCGGTCTTGACCATCGCGTCGGGCGCGCCTTCCCGTTCCTTGTCGGTGCAGATCTCGAGGAACTCGTGAAGCACGTCTTGGTCGTGGCGATAAGCCTCTGTCGCGGCGGACACCGTCTTCGACTGCGGCAGGCCACTGCGCAGATAGTCCACGGCGGCGTCAATCGCCCATGCCAGGATCCCGGGCATCTCCGCGCGCAGTTTGGCGGCGAGGTGTGGGTCGCGCTTCGGCGAGGTCTCGGGAAAGTGCGCGTTAAACGGAACGAGGCGAACACGCCGCCAGATGCCCTCGTCGGTGCCAGCGATCGTGGGTTTCGCGTTGCAGTCGGCCCAGACGGTCCAGGTGACCGCAAACGTCTGCGGGTCCTGATTCATGCCGCGAGCGGTCATGCTGCGAGCGCCGGTCATGCGCTTGATCTTGCTCTCGTCGAGCTTGTTGCCCTTGACCTCGTCGCAGTACACGAGGCGAGCAGCGCGAAGCTGCATCAGCTCGGTAGGGTGCGCGTCCTGCGTGCGTGCGCTGAGGAGGTTCGGCATCGCCAACGTCCCGTAGTCGCCCAGCATCTCAACCAGCGTCTCAATCAACTGGCTCTTGCCGTTCGCGCCGATGCCGTTGCAGATCATGATGACGTGGTCGCGCTTCTGTCCGCACAGCGTCATCCCAATCGCGCGCCGCAGAAACTCGGCGAGGTCATGGTCGCCGCATGTGATC
>Ga0208645_1000648_pt1 | contig 35292 bp, 34 predicted proteins | sample VirMetDEL_Sep_01_FD_184519 | JGI IMG/M metagenome (GOLD analysis project Ga0208645, IMG submission 184519) | Aqueous microbial communities from the Delaware River and Bay under freshwater to marine salinity gradient to study organic matter... | ecosystem: Environmental > Aquatic > Marine >... | reverse complement strand
ACACACGAACAGTTTTATACTTTTCCATTAAGGTTCACAGAAAAAACAGACTTAGAGATGAGAGCATTTTCTTCCTCTGGGTCGGTTAGCTTTAATGTCTCCGCGTCAATGGAGTTTATCTACATCAACAATGGGGATAGTCTTTAATGGCTGCCAAAAAGGAGAAACCCATACGTCGTACCACCTCTGGCAAAGGGGCTAATTACCGCAAGACGAAGTCTGGCGCGGGTATGACAGAAAAGGGCGTAAAGGAGTATCGCAAGAAAAATCCGGGTTCAAAGTTACAGACAGCGGTAACCGGTAAGGTTAAAGAAGGAAGTAAGGACGCAAAACGCCGCAAGTCATTCTGTGCTCGTTCTGCGGGACAGATGAAAAAGTTTCCAAAAGCAGCCAAAGATCCTAATTCAAGATTGAGACAAGCTAGAAAGCGTTGGAAATGTTAGACCGCCCATTAATAATTATTCTTTTGTCTACGAGTTTAGGGCTTATTGGGGCGGTAACCTATGCGTGGGCGGCTTGGACTACAGAAACACTAATATCTGTGGACAAGCGCACCGAAGTGATGGCTTCTCAAATTGAGTACATAAAGTTAGAGATGGAGAAAGCCTATGGCAATGTCCAAGCGCTCAATAAGCAATAAAACGCCAAGGGGTTTAACTTATTTCCGAAAAGGTGGAGAAGCTTCTTCTAAAAGTAAAGGTAGTAAAATCTGCCCTGCCGGAAAAGCATGGGCGAAGCGCACCTTTGACACTTATCCAAGTGCATACGCGAACATGGCGGCTTCCAAATACTGTAAGGATCCAAACTATGCTAAAAAAGCTAAAGGAAAGAAGTCTTAAATGGGCCGTCAACTTAAAAAATGGCGTGATCAGAATTGGGTCAGGATTGATTCAAGCGGTAACATCGCTGGTGAGTGCGGTACTTCCAAAGACAAGCAAAACCCAGACCGATGTCTCCCCGCAGCCAAAGCCAGATCCCTCACCAAGTCTCAAAGAAAGTCCACCGCCGCAAAGAAAAAGCGCGAAGGCAAAAAAGGCAAAACCTTCGTCAAAAACACCAAAGCCGCGGAAGTCAAATTTGCCGCAGGCGGCGGCGAAATCGTCAACCAAAAAGCAAAAAGAAAGCCCCCGCAGCAAAAAAACGGCAAAATAGTGGCCCGTGGTTGTGGAAAAGTTCTTTCAAATCGCCGTAAGTATACGTCGGGATCGGTGAGTGTGTGATGCGAATAGAATTTTACGAACCAAAGCTAGAGCAAAAAATTGTTCGAGAGATTTGGCAGTGGTCTAAAGAGGTTTTAGAACAAAAATCGCACTATTTTGGGGGTTTGCCCGCTTGTCCTTTTGCCGAAAAGGCGTGGAAAGAAGACAAGGTATCTCTTATGTTCAAATATGAGAAAAATTATCAGTGTTTATACACTACAATCAGTCAATTTGACGATAATTTTGATCTAGCAATAATAGTGGACTTGGCTTTTGAAAAAGATCCTGCGGATTTCCATGATTACCTGTTTAATCTTAATAAATGCATTTCTGACGGGGTGTTCATTGATAAAGATATTTGGTTGATGGGCTTTCACCCACATGATGAGCCAAATGAGTTTGTTGCAGACGCTAATGAAGACTTTTTGGCGTTGGTTGAAGAAGAATATGCTATGATTTTTGTGCAACGGTTGTCCAAATTGCAAGAAAGCGCAGACAAGCTTGCAAAAAGAGGCTATTATAAGCCGTATGAAGACGACTACAATGCTCAAGAACTGTTTGAACTACGACATCAAATGTATAGGAGATTGAAAGATGGCAATGCGTCCAAAGAAAATGCGTGGCGGCGGCATGGTTAAGAAAATGCGTGGCGGTGGCATGGTTAAGAAAATGCGTGGCGGCGGCATGGTTAAGAAAATGCGTGGCGGCGGCATGGTTAAGAAAATGCGTGGCGGTGGCATGGTTAAGAAGAAGTAAGATGGCTACATCAGGAAGCACAGATTTTGAGCTAGACGTCGCTGACTACGTCGAAGAAGCGTTCGAGCGTTGTGGTCTTGAGGTTCGTACTGGTTACGACCTGAAGACGGCAAAGCGTTCGCTTAATCTGTTGCTTGCAGATTGGGCTAACCGCGGCTTGAACCAATGGACAATCAAACAACGCACAGTCACACTAGCGATTGGCGACGGCGAATACGATCTGGGTACAGATGTAATCGACGTTCTGTCGGTTATTGTGCGTCGTAACGGTACAGACTATTCGTTGGAGCGTTTGAGCCGGGATGAATACCTTACAATTCCGACAAAAACCACACAGGGCCGACCAAACCAGTTTTTCTTGGATCGTCAGCTCACTCCAAACCTAAAAATCTGGCCTACGCCCGAAAACACGACGGATGTTGTGATTTACGACGCGTTGACCCGTATGGATGACGCGGACATTTACACTAATACCGTGGATATGCCGTTTCGGTTCTATCCCTGCTTGGCGGCAGGCTTGGCCTACTACATTGCTTTGAAGCGGGCACCAAATCGTGTACAAATGCTGAAGGCTGTGTACGAAGAAGAGTTTGAACGCGCTGCAACGGAGGACCGTGATCGGTCATCCTTCAACGTTGTTCCGAAATACGAATATTATAGGACGGGGTAGATGGCTAAGTTTGCTTCGGGAAAAGATTCATGGGCAATATCTGACCGCTCCGGGTTTCGTTATCCTTACAAGGTAATGAAGCGCGAGTGGAATGGCTTGCTTGTGGGGCCCGACGAGTATGAGCCAAAACACCCGCAGCTTGGGCCGTTTCGCAAGGTTGTAGACCCGCAGGCTCTTGAGAATGCAAGACCTGACCGTATTGAGCCACTGGATGTATTTGTTGGTATTCCTCTTGTAGAGGCTCCAAACCTACGTCCGCCGCAGGCATTTGGTAAAGTTGGGCAAGTTACAGTGGTGATCTCATGAGTTTTACATACGATGAACTAAAAACTGCAATTCAAGACTACACTGAGAACACAGAGACAACCTTTGTAAACAATCTTAATATATTTATTAAAAACGCAGAGGAGCGTATTTTAAAAATTGCTCAGTTAGAAGTGTTTCGCAAAAATCAAAGCGGAACTTTAACCGCAAGCAATCAATATCTTGCGCTTCCTACAGATTATCTTGCCCCATTTAGTCTTTCGTTTACGAATGGTAGTAATAAAGAGTTTATGCTGTTTAAAGATGTAAACTTTATTCAGTCTTTTAACCCAAATGGCGCAACTACTGGTGCCCCTCGTTATTATGCGCAATTTGATATAGATAACTTAATTTTAGGTCCAACGCCCGATTCTAATTATGCTGTTGAACTTCATTATTTTTATCGTCCAGCATCACTAACGGCTGGCGCGGGAAGTGGAACAACATGGTTAAGTACAAATGCATCGGTAGCTTTGTTGTATGGATCTCTTATTGAAGCATATACGTTTATGAAGGGTGAAGGCGATTTAATACAGAATTATACACAGCGTTTTACTGAGGCACTCTCTCGTGTTAAGAATTTCGGAGAGTCTCAAGAGGTTACTGATGCGTATCGCACAGGTCTTATTATTAGGGAGAAAACATGATACCTGCTTTGGATATAGGGTTGCCAGAAGATTTTGGCATTGAGGTTCATACAACGGACAAAAGAGGCTTTACGCCTGAAGAAATTGCACAGCGGTGCGTTCAGAAAATTGTAAGTGTTTCTGACTCAGCACCGCCTGCAATTCGTGATCAAGCTCGTGTTTATGAGCTTCAGATTACAAAAGTCGTCGAGTTTTATTTACGAGAGGCTATCAAAAGTGATCGAACTACGGTATATAATGCACTTACAGATGCAGGGCATTCAAACCTTGCGGAACTCATAAGGAGAATGTGACATGGCCTTTACTGGCAACTTTATGTGTACGAGCTTTAAAAAAGAGCTTATGACTGCAACACACGATTTTACTGCGTCTACAGGAAATACTTTTAAGTTAGCAATGTACACCAACAGTGCTTCCTTTACAGCAGCTACAACCGCATATACTGCCACGAATGAGGTTAGCGGTACAGGTTATTCTGCTGGCGGCGGCACATTAACAAACGTTACGCCTACGACATCTGGCACAACCGCGTATGCTGACTTTGCCGATTTGACGTTTTCTACAGCGACAATCACGGCTCGGGAGCGTTGATCTATAACGATACTGCGGCAGGTGATCCTTCGGTAGTGGTTCTCGACTTTGGTGCCGACAAAACGTCTACTGCGGGAGACTTTACAATTGTTTTCCCAACTGCTGGCGCAAGCACTGCGATTATTCGTATAGCCTAAATAATTTAGGCTATTGAAATGGCACTTATTGCAGGTTGGGGGCGAGGCACATGGTCTGAAGGGGCTTGGAGCAGTCCACTTCCTGTAACAGTAACGGGAGTTGCTGCTACAGGCCAAGTTGGTTCTGTTACTGTATCAGGAGCAAGTGATGTTCCTGGTTACGGGTCTTAAGCTACAGGCAGTGTGGGATCTGTAACAGTTGTTGCGGAAGCTAATGTTTCTCCATCAGGACTAAGTGCCACAGGTCAAGTAGGCTCTGTAACTGCATCAATTTCACAAACTGTTTCAGTTACAGGTGTTTCTGGAACAGGAAGTGTTGGGTCTGTTACCACAACGGCGGACGCAAATATTTCTGTCACAGGGCTGTCTTCAACAGGGAATGTTGGGTCTGTTACCACAACGGCGGACGCAAATATTTCTGTTACAGGGCTGTCTTCAACAGGGAATGTTGGATCAGTAGCCACTGATGCAGAATCAAACGTTTCTGTCACAGGTGTATCTGGCACTGGTGAAGTTGGAAGCGCGGCTGTAGCTCAAGGCATAACAATAAATGTTACAGGACTATCAGCCACTGGATCAGTTGGCTCAATTACTGTTATCGCGGAAGCAAATACTTCAGTCACTGGTTTGTCATCTACTGGATCAGTTGGCTCAATTACTGTTATCGCGGAAGCAAATGCTTCAGTCACTGGATTATCTGGAACTGGACAAATTGGAACAGTTAACGTTGATGCTCAAGCTAATGTTCCCGCAACTGGATTATCAGCCACAGGATCTGTTGGTTCAGTTACAGTAAATGCTGCATCAAATGTCTCTGTAACTGGTCTTTCAGCCACGGGTCAAGTTGGCAGTGTAATCGTTCATGAAAATGAAGTCGTAAATGTAACTGGTCTTTCAGCTACAGGACAAGTTGGCAGTGTAATCGTTCATGAAAATGAAGTCGTAAATGTAACTGGCTTAGAGGCTACTGGATCTGTTGGATCAGTAACTATAATTGCAAAAGCAAATACCTCAGTTACCGGGTTGTCTGGAACTGGCGAAGTAGGAACAGCCACGGCTGACGCTCAAGCAAATGTTCCTGTCACGGGATTATCAGCTACGGGATCAGTAGGTTCTGTAACAGTTGTTACAGAGGCAAATGTTTCCGTAACGGGGCTTGAGGCTACAGGGGGTGTGGGTTCGGTTTCTGTAACAGCAGATGCTAATATTTCTGCCACAGGCGTTTCTGGTACAGGTCAGGTTGGGTCAGTTGTCGTTTCTCTTCCTGTAGATGTTGATGTAACGGGTGTCTCTGCAACAAGTCAGGTGGGATCGGTTACAGTCACGGCAAAATCAAATGTGTTTCCAGACGGAGTTTCTGGAACAGGTGAAGTAGCACAGGTTCTTGTTTGGGGTCCTATTGTTCCAAATCAAGATCCGAGTTATACTCCAATAACACCATCTTCTACCCCTTCTTGGAGTGATGAATCACCATCTCAAACTCCGGGCTGGGATGACATAGCAGCATAGGGGAAAACCATGCCCAGTACATATACAACGAATAACGGTATTGAACTCATAGCTACAGGCGAACAGTCTGGTACATGGGGTTCTACCACAAACACAAACCTTGAACTTTTAGATGCTTCTCTTGACGGTCAAGTGACTGTTACGTTGGCAGCAACAGGAACTTCTGGCTCGCCAAATACGCTTCCAATATCAGATGGATCTGCTTCTAATGGTCGCAATCGTTTGGTTATCTTCAATGATGGCTCTGATCTGGGTGGAACAGCTTATGTGCAGCTAACGCCAAATGACGCGGAAAAGATTGTTTATGTGCGTAACAGTTTATCTGGCTCACGTAGTATTTTGCTATTTCAAGGCACGTACAATGCATCAAACGACTATGAGGTTCCTGCGGGAACGACAGCGGTAGTTTTCTTCGACGGCGCAGGCACGGGCGCGGTAGCGGCGAACGTCTTTAACAATGCGTACTTTGACAGCCTGCGCTTGGGCAGCGTGTCGGTGACCGCAATCCTAGACGAAGACAACATGGCGTCCGACAGCGCGACCGCCTTGGCAACACAACAGTCGATCAAGGCGTATGTAGATACACAGGTTGGTGCCAACAACGAACTGTCCGAGGTTCTAGCAAATGGCAATACATCTGGTGGCACCAACATCCAGATGACCACAACAGACGAATTGCAGTTCCGCGATACGGCGCTCAAGATCAGTTCGTCCGCGGACGGGCAGCTTGACATCGACGCTGACGTCGAGGTGGAGATTGTTGCGCCGACGCTGGACATTGACGCTTCGACCACGGTTACGGTTAACACGACAACTATGACAATAACTGGTGCAGTAGACGTAACTGGTGATTTGGATGTTGATAATATCAACGTAAATGGCAATACAATTTCAAGCACAGATACCAATGGTAATATTGCCTTAACGCCTAATGGCACTGGTGAAGTTGACATCAGTAAGGTGGACATTGACGGTGGTGCTATTGATGGCGTAACAATCGGTACTAACTCTGCGGTTACTGATCTTCGGGTTGATAACATCAAGGTCGATGGCAACACGATCTCAAGCACAGATACCAATGGCGATGTAAACATATCGCCAAATGGTACTGGTACGGTTGTAATTAATACTGATCTTGATGTTGATAACATTAACATTAACGGAAATGCCATTACCAGCACAGATACCAATGGCAACATTGCCCTGACACCTAACGGTACAGGCGAGGTGGACATTAGCAAGGTGGACATTGCTTCTGGTGAGATTGACGGCACAACCATCGGTGCGAACAGTGCTGCCGCAATCACTGGTACTACAATCACAGGTACTAGCTTTGTAACCTCTGGTGATATGACTTTCGGCGACAGCGACAAAGCCATCTTCGGCGCAGGGTCTGACCTACAGATTTATCATGATGGGACTAATAGTTACATCAGGGATGATGGAACAGGCGTTTTATTGCTGCAATCAAATCAGATGAATGTGCAAAGTCCAACAGGTGAGCAAACTGCGCAGTTTAATGAAAACTCAGACGTTAAACTATATTTCGACAACGCACAAAAATTTGCCACCACCAGCACAGGCGTAGACATCACGGGTACTTTGACCAGCGATGGGCTGACTGTGGATGCACAAGATGCTATTAATGTAAACGGCTTCCAACCTTTTATAACTTTAAAAGATAGTAACGATGCTAACAAAGGCTTTCGATTACAAACAGCAAGTGGGAACACTTTGTTTTCTGTTGATGCAACAGGCGGCGGGACATTCACAGAGCGCATGCGCATTACATCAGGAGGTGATGTTGGCATTGGGACAAGTTCGCCTAGTGGTAAATTGCATGTTCAAACCGCTCACACATCAACGGATGTTACACAAGCTAATTCTAATGAAACCTTAGTTCTTGGCAATAGTGGTGTAGGAGATGGCGTTTACAATGCCTTGAGGTTTGGTGGAAACCAACAAGACATGTACATCATGTCTTTCAATAACAGCACTGAAGCAAACAGAAGGCTAGGCTTTTTTGTTGGTTCTGTTGCAGGTGATGCTGTTTCTGATGAAAGGCTGTCTATTATGGGCAGCGGTAATGTTGGTATTGGGACGAGTTCGCCTGAAGCTGGCTATAAGCTAGATGTTGCAGGGTGGGGGACATTTACTCACCCAAGTGGCGACTGTGTTTTGAAAATACAAACTGGAAATACTACAGGTGGTAGTTTTCTCTATTTTGCTGATACTGCTGATACTGACGTTGGTGTTATAGGTTATATTCATAGTACTGACCATATGTACTTCAGAACAAACGCTGCAGAACGCATGCGCATCGACAGCGCCGGATCATTAAGATTGGGGACAACTGGCACTGAGGGTATTACCAACCGCCTGACAGTCAAATATAGTGGGGCGGGTACTGAGTATGGAATGGTAATGAGGCCAGCCGCCGATAACACCGTGCCAATCTACTTCATGAACGCTTCTGGGGGAAATGTAGGCTCTGTCGGCATAACCGCATCTGCTACATCTTATAACACATCATCCGACTACCGCCTAAAAGAAGATATGCAGCCTATGGTTGGTGCATCTGACCGTGTGCTTGCTCTCAACCCAGTAAACTTTGCGTGGAAAGTCGATGGCACCCGTGTGGATGGCTTCCTCGCACATGAGGCCCAAGAGGTCGTGCCAGAGGCTGTCACTGGCGAGAAAGACGGCGAGGAGATGCAGGCCATTGACCACTCCAAGCTGGTCCCCTTGCTGACCGCTGCACTGCAAGAGGCACTGACCAAAATCGAAGCACTTGAGGCTCGCCTAAATGCGCTTGAAGGTCAGTGAAGTGAAAACAGCAACGGACCCAAAGCAGTGGGCTGTGTTTGAGCGGCAGAAACGCATCCACGCTCATATTGCAGAACACGGTATGGTGAACCCAATTGTTGTAAACAGCGACCACGAATTGCAGTTCGGCGAATGCCGTTTGCAGTATGCGGTTTTTGCTGGATGGGAGTATATTGACGTTATCATCTGCGATGACCCGCAGGAAATTCGGCGTCTTCAAGACGAGCACTCTGGTTACGAATACAGCTTCCTGCCAGAGCATCTGATTGAAAGACGACAACTTAACTGAAAGGAGCCTGACAATGGCAATAACATACGATTGGACAATCCCCACCTGCGAACATGAAATCGCAACAGGGGGGATTAACGTAGTACATTGGAGCTGCACAGCGTCAGAGACAGTAGGAGAAGACACATATATGGCTTCCTCTTACGGCACGGTGGGGCTAACACCAGACCCATCATCACCAGATTTCGTACCCTATGCGGACGTTACCGAAACTATGGCTCAAGGCTGGGTTTGGGGTAGCGTAAGCCAAGCGGATACGGAAGCGGCTCTCGCTGAAAACATTGAGAACCAGAAAAACCCAACGGAAGCATCAGGCAACCCTTGGGACGCATAGCAACCTAACTTAAAAGGAGATCAAAATGACTGAAGAAAAAAAGGTCATTACGATTGATGACGTGGAATACACTGAAGACCAGCTATCAGACGAAGCAAAGGCTTGTATAAACCATATTGGTTCGCTTGATCAAAAGATTTCATCCGCGCAATTTAATATAACGCAATTGCAAGTGGGTCGTCAGGCATTTATGGATATGCTCAAGAAATCCTTGAAATCTGAAACTCAAGAGATAGCAGCAGAATAATGGAAATGGATGCGCTCATAAATATAGGTTTGTTAACTGCCATTGGCGGTTTGGGCTGGTGGTTAAAGTCCCAGCATGATGAACTTGGGCGCATCCAAATTCTTCTCAATAAAACAAGGGAAGAAATGGCAAAAGAGTACGTTACTAAAACTGATAGCTCTTATGTGATGAATCAAATCGTAGCGCGGTTTGATCGTATCGAAGAAAAAATAGATCGTTTGATGGAACGATAAATTTATGTGTGTTTTGGTCGCCATATTCTGGGGCCAATCTTTCGCATTAGGTCTTTATCAGGTTTGTGTGTACGACTGCGGGTATGACAGACCCCCTTATATGTGGTATGATAAGACCTATGTAGTACCCCCCAGCTACGTATGCCCCGCGAGGATTTACGACACATGATTGAAATAAGTGTTGCGATAGCTGGTGCACAAGCGGCCTATAGTTTTTTGAAAAAAGGCGTTCAAGTCGGCCGGGATCTCCAAGACATGGGCCAGCAATTACAGCAATGGGCCAACTGCATGGCTGATATTGATCAGGCTGAAAAAATGGCAGAAAAGCCTCCGTGGTACAAACTATTGGGTGGGGGTGTCCAAGCGCAAGCTATGGAGGTTTTTCTTGCGAGGAAGCAAGCGCAGAGAATGCGTGATGAATTACGGGAGATTATTAGCCATCCAGCCATACTGGGACCATCTCATTGGCAGGAATTTCTTCGTATCGAAGCGGAGATCAGGAAACAAAAGCGTGAGCATGAGTTTCGCCGCATGGAAATAAAACAAAGGATCCTAGAGTGGGTGGCGGGGATATTTGTGTTTATCCTTGGAGTGGGTGCTCTTGTTGGGTTCGTGTGGTTAGCCAATGCTTGAGCCAGTAGGAAATTTACCGTTTGCAATACAAGTTGAGAGATCTCGTGAAAGCATTGAGAACCATCAAGCGCAGCAAGAGGTCCAAAAGGTGCATAACCGCGCTCACAAGCTCGCTAAGGCGCTGGAGAGACAACAGCTTGATTTAATGATCAGTTATGATAGGTTTGGCAAAGCTAATAGCGGCTTAAAGCCGCAGGGTAGTATCATAGATATGGAGGTCTAAATGACTGTAGCTATGGAAAAGATTTTAGCTTGGAAGATAATGCCGCGTTTCATGATGTTAGTTATGACCATCATGTACATCCGCGTCATTGAATGGGGAATGAGCTTGCCTGATTTATCAACGCAGCAATCCGCGATGATTTCAGTAGTCAGTGGGGCCATGACGGGGACAATAGCCGTGTGGCTGGGGAGCGAGAAAAAATGATGACGCTTTTGGGAAGCCTCCTTGGGTTTGGAACTTCTTTTTTACCAGAGGTTCTTAACTACTTTAAGGCAAATCAGCAGCACAAGCACGATTTGGAAAAAATGCAGGTTGAGATGGACCTGATGTCAAAACGTGCGGAACTGAAATTAAATATGATGGATAAGGAAGCGGACATCAAAGAAGCGGAAGGGTTGTATAAGCATGATAGTATGGATGCGGGAGGTTTTATCAATGCACTTCGAGGCTCTGTCCGTCCTGTCATTACTTATTGTTTTTTTGGGCTTTTCGTTGCCATCAAGGTGACAGCTTTGTTTGCCTTAATGGAAACAGGGCATGACTTAGGTAGGTCTTTATCTATTCTTTGGGATAGTGAAACCTCTGCGTTGTTTGCGGCTATTATGAGTTTTTGGTTTGGAAACAGGGCCTTATCGAAATACATGAAGGTAAAATCATGACTTTTAAATTAAGTAGACGTAGCCTTGATAGGCTTGAAGGCGTAGATGAACGCCTACAGGCAGTGGCAAAACATGCTATTACGTTAACCAAAACTGACTTTGGTGTAATTCAGGGTTTGAGAACTTTAGATGAGCAAAAAGAACTTGTCGCAAAGGGCGCAAGCAAGACCATGAAAAGCCTTCATCTTGAAGGCAAGGCAATCGACGTTATGGCCTTCGTAAATTCTAGGGCGTCTTGGGAACTCAATCTGTACGATGATCTTGCGGATGCAATCAAAGAAGCTGCGGTTATTGTTGGGGTTCCCATTCGGTGGGGTGCCGCGTGGCACATAGATGACATTCGTAAATGGGAAGGCACAATGGAAGATGCTATGAATGCTTACATTGATTTGCGTCGATCTCAAGGCAAGCGTCCATTTATAGATGGACCTCACTTTGAAATAAGAGAATAAATTGTTCGGGTTATTTTTTAAAAAAAGAATAACTCGAACAATTGTTAGCGTTACGATAGTGGCGTAAATTGAGTTTTTGTGTATAATCGCCTTAGTAGGAGTTTGCTGATGCCATTTACCAAGCTACAGTTTCGTCCCGGCGTTAATAGGGAAACTACTTCATATGCAAATGAAGGTGGTTGGTTTGATATTGATAAGGTTCGCTTTCGCTCTGGTTTTCCAGAAAAAATTGGAGGTTGGTTAAAGTTATCATCCGCCACATTTTTAGGGACTTGTCGCGCATTGCATCCTTGGGTTGCTTTGGATGGATCAAGATATATGGGCGTTGGTACTCATCTAAAATATTATATTGAAGAAGGTGGGGCGTATAATGACATCACACCTATCCGCGCTACAACAGCCGCAGGAGATGTAACTTTTTCTGCAAGCGCAAATACATTGAGCGCAAACATCACTGCGGCAGATACAACAATTAGCTTAACATCTGGAACTGGGTTTCCTGATTCGGGCAGAATTAAGATAAACAGTGAGATTATTACTTATGCTTTAAAATCAGGAAATGATTTAACAGGCTGTGTAAGAGGTGTAAATAGCACAGTAGCTGCATCTCATACTTCTGGTGATGCAGTTTTATGTGCTACTTTGATTGTGACAGACGCAGATCATGGTGCGTTAGAAGATGATTTTGTTACGTTTAGCGGTTCTACTGCATTAGGTGGTAACGTTACTGCTGCGGTGTTAGACCAAGAATATCAAATTACAGTAATCATAGATTCTAGCAGCTACCAAGTTGAAGCGCGTACTGTTTCTACTATAGCAGACATTACTACGACTTCTGGTTTAAATCCTACATATGTATTCGCTACAACATCTGATTCAGGCAATGGTGGATCTTCTACTGTTGGGACTTATCAGATTAACACAGGATTGGACACAACCATCGTTGGGACTGGTTGGGGCGCGGGGACATGGAGTCGTGGCACATGGGGGTCTGGTTCCGCTTCAACGGCATCTGGTCAAACATTGCGTATTTGGTCGCATAATAACTTTGGTGAAGACCTAATTATTAACGTTCGTGATGGTGATATTTATTATTGGGACAAAACAACCGGGTTTTCCACGAGAGCACAGAAGCTATCTGGGCTGGCTGGCGCAAATAAAACTCCAACTGTAGCAAAACAAGTGCTTGTATCTGATCGTGATCGTCACGTTATTGCGTTTGGTTGTGATCCAGAAACTGATCCGGGAGTTCAGGATCCGTTGCTCATACGATTCTCTGACCAAGAAAACGTTACTGACTGGCAGGCTCTCGTAACCAATACGGCGGGTGATTTGAGAATTGGTTCAGGGTCCGAAATTATTGCAGCGGTAGAAACACGTCAGCAAATTCTTGTGTTTACTGATGTATCGCTTCACGCAATGCAGTATCTTGGGCCACCATTTACCTTTGGTATCAACGAAATATCTACCAATATAACTATTGCCAGCCCTCTTTCTGCGATTGCCGTAGAGGACAATGTGTTCTGGATGGGTGCAGAAGATTTTTACGTTTATGGTGGTGCGGTACAGCGTATTCCATGTTCTGTGCGTGATTATGTTTTTACGGACATAAACACAGATCAATTGGAAAAAGTAACCGCTTCAACAAATACGTCGTTTTCAGAAGTTACATGGTTCTACCCATCTGCTTCAAGCAGTGAGAATGATCGTTATGTGACCTATAATTACCAGCAACAGATTTGGTATTACGGGACTATGGAACGTACATGTTGGATGGATCGTGGAGTAAACGATAATCCTATTGCTGCATCTCCTGATCATTATTTGTATTATCATGAAGTAGGATTTGATGATGGAAGTACAAATCCTGTAAGTGCTATAAGTGCTTATATTGAATCCAGCCAAATGAATCTTGGAGAGGGCGAGCAATTTGTATTTATGCGTCGAATGATACCCGATTTAACATTTAGAAACTCTACCAGTTTAGATCCGAGTGCCATTATGACATTAAAGGTAAGAAATTTTCCGGGTGGGGACTATTTATCATCCGACCAAAGTACGGTATCTAAAACGGCATCAGTTCCCATTGAGCAATTTACGGATCAGGCATTTGTTAGGCTCAGAGGTCGGTCTTTTGCCTTTAGGGTTGAAAGCACGGACGAAGGCGTAACATGGAGACTAGGGTCTCCTCGCGTAGAAATCAGACCTGATGGAAGAAGATAATGTCTAGGAACCTAAATCTTCCGTTTTTCCCAGTTCCACCTACGGAATATGAACAACAATATTTTGCAGAAGTTATACGTGCATATTCCACCTATTTATTAAACATGCAAAATCCGGGTGAAGGCAGAAACACATTTACTGTTTTTACTGAATTGCAGACAGATGATAGCGGGTTGGAAGTTGGCGCTGTGTTTAATCACGGCGGCTACTTAAAGGTAACAGAAGCAAACACGCCACACGTTCGTGGTTCCGCAGGAACTGGCGGCGTTGGTACAGTAACGGTGACAACATCATGAGTGATACAATTCTTACAATGCCAGATGGCTCTACTTGGAAACCTTCTAGTAGCACAGACACAGTACATTGCGTTAATTGTGGCAATGCTGTGGACACGCTAGAAGAGATTGCATCTTACCCTACTGGAAATTGCCCAGATTGTGGAGAAAGTTGGACAGGAACTGAAAAAAGAAGTACAAATATTCGGGTTACGGCCCCAGAAGCTATTTCTGGATCGACACTCTAGTATTTTATACAAACATTTGGTAACTTAATGGCAGCGGTCACGAGGTTTATATGATGCAACAGCAACAGGCATTTCCGGCACAAATGGCTCAGATGCAACGAGGCATTGGCGGACTTGGCGGTAATTTGGACAGAGCGTTTGATCCGCTAAAAAACATGCTGGGGCAGTATTTGACTGAAAATGTGGTTCAAGAAAAGGTTGAGCCTTTTGTCGAAGAAGTTAAACAAATGGCGCAAGAAAGATTTGACTTGGGCGGGGGTTCTTATTCGGGAACGCCTCATCTTTCGCAGGTTGTTATGGCCCCTTTAGGTGGAGCAAATCCACCCAAATCACTGCCATCATTTAATCCCTTCTCCTTCGGGTCTGCACAAGTTGTAGTACCGCGAGGTCTCTCTTCCTTTGAGCAAGAAACCCCTAAAATATTTCAAAAGGGGTTTCAAGGCTACGCGGACGGCGGACCTGTTATGAGAGGCCTTGGTTCTTTTCTTGCATCGAACCTTGATGAGTTTGGTCGCAACGGCGACACTGAGATAATTCACGCTACCAAGTCAGAAGTAATGATGCCGAAGGGCATGATGGACGATCCGAGTGTGCGTCGGACTGTGCGGGACTTGTTTGAAGAAACAGGTCGTGACATGGAAGAGTACACGGTCGGCAGCGGTCAAATGAACGTAAACCCTGTGACGGGTTACGAGGAAGCCTTTGATTTTATTGGTGGAATTAAGGACATCTTCAAAAAGGCGGCACCGTTCTTGTTGCCTGCCGCGGTAAGCTTTATGTTCCCCGGCATGAGTCCTTTTGTTTCTGGCGCAATAGCTGGGGGCGTCGGCTCACTGCTACAGGGTGGTGACATGCAGGACGCCTTTAAGGCTGGTTTGACGGGCGGTCTGTCGTCTGCGGGAACCGCCACGCTTTTCTCGGGTGGCGATTTTGGAGCAGGTTTTAAACCGCTAGACGATAGGTACAGCCCTTTTCAGATGCGGGGGACTGGATCATTGGCGGCAAAAACTACAGGTAGTGTAGACGCTGCAGCGCAGAGTGCGCAGTTAGTGAATCAACCTCAACCTCAAGACGCGTCATTCCTACAGGATCCTGTAAGTGGCGCTAAAAACTTTTTAACAAAACCTCAATTAACGGCAGATTCCGCTGCAAAACAATTAGGTTTTGATTCATATGCTGCAATACCAGACGCTACAGGAAAAGCCGCAGCAATGGATCTGGTAAAAAGTTCTGGCGGAATTAACTATGCTACCGCCATCCCCGCAGGTCTTGGACTTATGGCCCTTGCGGGTGGGTTTGACCCGATAGAAGAGGATCCACCGGAAGATCCGTATCCATACACAACACGCGAATTGTTAGAAATGTACCCTGAACGTTATCGGACCGGTCCTGTTATTGCACCTACAAGAAGACGAAGAAGAGAAGACGTTTACGGAGGTCCGGTCTACGCAGCAAAAGGTGGTGAAATGGAGTTCCCGCGTCGCGAGGGGTATATCGCGGGCCCCGGCACAGAAACTTCGGACGACATTCCAGCAATGTTGTCTGACGGAGAATTTGTAATGACGGCACGTGCGGTTCGAGGCGCAGGCGACGGTAGCCGTCAGAAGGGTGTTGAGAAAATGTACGACATAATGAGAGCTTTTGAAGGCGGGGTGGTTGCATAATGGCTACACAAACAAACGTAAACATTAACCGCCAAGACCCTGAAATAGAAGCCTTTCGCGTTGGTCTTTTAGAAGATTCTCAACAACTTGTTAGAGATCAGATCTTTGGTCGCAATGTACAAAACTTACGTGCACAAGGGCTTGACGACGCTGCAATTGCAGCGCGTTTGGGCAGGGGTGTCGCGGATGTTAGCAACATTTCTCAGGATCAACTTTTTGGCCCACCCGAATATACCGTCGCGGGCATTTCTGGAGGTGAACAGCGAGCGATTGATTTAGCGCAAAGCGGCGTTGGTGCATATCAACCATATTTAGATCAGGCTGGTTTAGGGTTGGCGGATGCCAGCGCGTTGTTAAATGAAGCTGCCGGTGGTTTTCGTGGCGTAGGAGACGCTGCCAGACAAGAAGCGCTTGCGGGGCAGGCGGGCCTTGCAGAAGCAATTCGGGGTGGTCGTGACGTTGCTGCAGGAACACAGGCGGACATTACGGACGCGGTTAATGCGCAACGCGCCATTGCGGGCGGCGCGGGAGAGGCGTTAGTAAATCAAGCTTTGCAGGGGCAAAGAGGTTTGACCGGCGCGGCAACTACTGGAAGCGAGGAATTGGCTAGACAGGCGGCGCAAGGTCAAGCTGGTATTCGCGCAGCTACCGATAAGAGCGCTGCAGAAGCGTTGGCGGGTCAAAGCGCATTAGGGGCAACTACCGATTTTGCAAGAAACATTGCCAGTACAGGAGCTTCGGGTTTATTGGGTGAAGCTCGCACCGGACAGGAAGGCGCTCAAACTGCCGCGGACCGCGCAAGGGCTTCCACGCTTGCCGCGCAAAGATCTTTGGCGGATGCGGGTCAGTTTGGAAGGGGCGCGGCAGAAAGTGGTATCGGACAACTGGCGGGCACCATAGGCGGGTTTGATCCGTCTGCGATACAGGATTACATGAATCCGTATGAGCAGGCTGTTATTGATGCGGCAATGCAGGACGTAGCACGGGCTGGTGCAATACAAAGAAATCAGATGGATGCAACTGCGGTAGGTGCGGGTGCATTTGGTGGATCTCGTCAGGGTGTACAAGCAGCCGAGATTGGGCGCAACGTTATAGAGCAGCAGGCTAAAACAGCGGCGGGGCTCCGTCAGGCGGGATATGAAAGCGCAGCGCAACGTGCCCAAAAAGCTTTTGAAGATCGGATGGGTAGAGGGCAGTCCGCTGCTATGGGGACGGGTCAGTTGGGTCAGGCGGGTGCCGCTACTCAAATAGACGCGGCAGGCCGTGGCGGACAATTGGGCTTGGGGGCCGAATCCCTTGCTCAAACTGGATCGTTGCAGGGCGCACAGTTGGGTCTGAGCGCTGTAGGACAGGGGTCGCAACTAGGTATGGATGCCGCGGGCCTTGGTCAACGAGGCGATATCGCGGGGACTCAGTTTGGCATGAGCGCCGCAGATGCGGCGCGGGCAGGCGCAACCACGGGAGCGCAGCTAGGCATGGATGCTGCGGGCCGAGGTATGCAAGCTCGTATGGACGCTGCAGGACAGGGCGCACAGCTTGGAATGGGTGCCGCGGAAACAGGCGCACGTCTGGGCATGGGCGCAGAAAGTGCCGGTATCTCTGGAGCGGACATTTATGGACGCTACGGTATGGGCGCGGAAGATGCCGCGGCCCGCGGAGCCATAGCAGGAACCGGGTTAGGTATGGATGCTATACGCACAGGCATGTCGGCGGATCAAGGAATTGCCGGTTTGGGCGGGCAGATGGCGGGCATGGGAATGAACTATGCTAATCTTGGTCAGCTTCTAAGCGGATTAAGTGCCTCTGACATTGACCGTTTGATGACCACAGGCGGATTGCAGCGTGGCATTACGCAGAGTGAACTTGACGCAAACCGTATGACAAACTTGCAAAATTACTCACAACCTTTCCAACAGTACGGGTTCTTGTCTGACATTTACAGCCAAGTTCCAACGGGTTCTTCTACGATGCAAGTTTCTTCAATGCCACAAGCTAATCCCTTCCAAACAGCCGTTGGCTTGGGGATTGGGGCCTACGGTGCAATGAGCGGTGCACAACAAGCGGGGATTTTTTAAATGAACGAAGGTTTTAGAGCGCTGCCACAACACGTGCAAAGACAAATTCTTGGCAAAGCTGGCGGCGGCGTCATGCAACGGCCCTTGTTTCGTCAGATGGGTGGTCCCGCAGAACCCATGCCGCAGGACATGTCTCAAAGTGCGCAGCAAGAAGGAGAGATGCTAGGGCAGGAGATTGCGGCTCGCACACAAGAGAGCATTGATGCTGCCACAGACGTAGAAGGTGCAATTAACGCGCTCCGCGGCAATGACATGCCGCTAGACGCCCGCTACCAAGAGCTTGCAGGTCTTGTTGGTGAGCGCGACGCAATGCAGACCCCTGAATCCGTTTTGGCTCTGACGCAACCCGCTATTATGATGACGCAACAAGGCGCGATGGACAGTGGCATAGGGGAACTTATGCAGGCTGTTGCGGGAGATACGCAAATGGACCAAGGCATGGACCAAGGTCTAGGTGCTCTTATGATGCAGGGGGCGGGCAGCACTCCACCCGAAAATTTTAGACGGGGTGGGCCCGTAATGGTCCGTAAGTTTCAAGATGGAACGCCGCCAACGGGAAACTCTAGCGTTCCGACGACAATGGTGAGTCGGGTTCCCGGCATCTACGAAGGGCTTTTGCCTTTGGCGCAAGGAATATATGGCACTGACGAAGAGCGCCGAGCGGAATTTGAAAAAGATCGTCAAATGGCTCGCAGTCAATTAATGTTTGATCTTGCTGGCGCGGGGCTTGCCTTTGCAGGAGAAACAGAAGGCGGGTCTGTTGCGGAAAGGTTGGCAAACGCGTTAAATCGTACTCAATTAACGGATAGATTTGCTCAACGGGCGGCTCAAGTACGGGCTGCAGAAAAAGAACTGAAGAACCTAGATCAACAAGCACGGGCCACGGCTTTTGGCTTGGCAGTACCAGAAGCGTCTGCGCAAACGCGAGCAGCGGAGGGTTTAGAAGAAGCTCTTAAAACAATGAAGCCGACAAATCCGGACGAACTTGTTCTTTACACGGTAGACGCAGCCGGACTTCCTGCAGTTTACAAGGTCTACAACAAAAATAATCCACAAGACTTTGCGCAATATCAAAAAGATTCAAAGAGTTATTACACTAAGGAGACAATAAAACCGTTTATTACTGCAGCGGAAACAGCAAAAAGACTGACAGTAGAAATTGAACAAAAAGGTTTACCTGTCGAGTTTTATGAAGTTCAGGCAGACAAAAAAGTAAGAATAAATGGTGAAACGTATGATTTGAAAGCGGGAAGCGTGATTGCAGCTAACGATGTGCAATTTGCCGATTTCTTAGAAAAAGGAGTGCAGTTTGCTCCTAGACCACAAAATTCCAATTACCAAACTTTCTACAAAAAAGACGGCTCCGACTCTCAAATGGTGGATACTAATTCTGCGCTGGGTAAACAATGGCTTACTGCAAACGTCGGGGAAGACGGTTTGTGGACCGATAACAGCGCGGCATTCGATCAACAATTTGAAGATCCTAAAACACAAGTTGTCTTCAGGAAAGTCACTCCAATTGAGGGCGAACCTTACTACGAAAGAAAAGAGGTTTTTGTATCCTCTCAAGAAGGTAATAAAAAGTTCAGAGAACTTATAGAAGAAGGTCCTTCGGAAGACGATTTTGCAAGTTATTCAGGATGGTCTACAGACAGAACTTTGGTTGATGCCTACATGGCTGAGCAAAAAAGTATAACAGCTTTGATGCGTGAGCGTGAAGGTCAAATGCAGTTGATTGACCTTACAGACGACATTACGCTGGATGATGGATTGTTCTACGCCAAAGGTCCGCAGCTTGTTAACAAAAATGAGCTTATAGCTTTGCAGAAAAAGGCTCCTGCAAATATCAACACAGCGGTTATAACTGAAAAGGACGTTTATCAAAAAACGGGCTTTATGCTTGAAGAGCTAAAAGAACTCCGCAAAGAAGATGAGAACTTGTACAGAGCAATGATGGGTGTTCCCGTTCTTACGGACAAAGACTTCTTGCTGAAGTACAACATGACGATGGATGAATTTTTGGCGCTGGACAAAGATGAGCAAATGTTGCGGGCTGGAATGATCCCAGAAATTACTATGGTTAATTTGACCAATCCAGATACCGGAGAAACGGTTTCAATTAACACCAATGAGAACGGTGCAAGAATTGTAATAAATGGTTTGCTTGACGAGGGGTATGTTGAATCTGGCCTATATAGTAAGGATACCGCAGAAAAAACAAATGGCTTTGTTACTACAAAGTCAATTGTCGTAGACGGTCAAGAAATTCCTGCAAATACTTTTGTGGAACTCACAAATCAACAAGTTTTGAGTTTAAAAGATCCGACGGCGGTGCGGTCACAACTCACAGGCTCCGCAAAAACATTGCTTAAAACTGCAGACGGAACACCTCAAATAGTTAACTTCATGGGCGGTAACTTTTACGATGTAAACGGCAAACCCATAGACTTTACGTTGCCAGAGTATCAGAACGCTATAATTTTAGGCGAAAACAATACTTACGAAAGTGTCAAAAACGCTAGACGAGCGGCAGAAATGCGAATGAAATTAGCGGCAGTAAATGCCGAAGCATATATCAAAATGCACGGTAGCGAAGCGTACAAAAAGTTGGAAGAAAATTTAGGAAAAGAAGGCGTTAAAGAAATGTTTGGAGATTTGGGGGGTCCAAATCTTATCGCAAGAAGCATTGATATGGCGGCTATGGCCCGCGAGGGTATAGGTCCTTATGCCAAGCTTAGGGAATTTGCCAATGCCCTAACAAGTTTAACCCCCGGTTCATGGGGTTGGCGAAACATGTTTGAAGACACTGTTCAGGCACGGGCATGGGTTGACGCACTAAACGTTTCTGTTCGTATTGCTCTGGCTGCAACGCCTCGTATCAGTGAGGGGGAACAAGTTCGTCTAGGAAAATCAATCCCAAGCACAGAGCAATTCCTTAAAAACCCCGAAGCAGCTATTGCTGAACTGCTTGTTCTCCGAAAACGACTCCTTATTGAGCGAGATCAGAACTATAAAACAATAGGTAGTTCAACTAATGCACAGACCATTAAACGTGCGGAAGAACAGAACTTTGCAATTGATACATTCTTAGATCTTATGCATCACTTACCCGACGAAGGATATATAGATACAAAACTCATTGACGAAGCTAATGATAGAATTGGGGGCAAAGACTAATGGCAAATCGTAGTAGACGCACCTCAAACGAACCAGTTTTTGCTCCAACGGACATGCCGCCGCACAAGCAAAATCTTATAGATGCAGGAGTTTTTGTGGAGTGGGAACCCGGTGAGTTGTCAACGGCTTACGAGGTTTTTGAAAACAAACAAAAAGTAACCGATTATCTTGCCCAACAAACGTTGAAAATACTTAACAACAGATCTGAATTTGCGGGTATGTTCGATCCATTAGACGTGCAAAGGGGAACTGCCGAAGGGTTAAAGTTTTTAAACATACCCGCTAGTCAAGCGGGAAAGGGTCTGCGCAATGAAGACGTTTTGCGTTATTTTACAAATCTAAAACAATATGGTGACCCCGGCGTCCCATCCCGTAAAGAAGCTTTTTTTTCTGGCGCTCTTGAAGGCGGCGGTGCTATGCTTGGTGGTGCAAAGGGTGCACGATACGGCGTTATGGCAGGTACTCCCTTTGGACTGCCCGGTCAAGTTGTTCTTGGAGGTCTTGGTTTTCTTGCAGGTTCTGTACTAGGTGGCACGGCGGGAGATGCTGTGGGCGATTTGACAATGAATCAAATTGAAGACACCATTCCTTTGACGCCGGAAACAGAGTCCGCTTTAAAAATTTGGCAGGCGACGGGAACGGCGCTTCCTTTTATATTTAATCCAACGCTTGCACCAAATGCGCGTGTTACACAGGCAAAATATTTACAAACATTACCAGATAGACTTGCTTACGGCCCTGTCACAAAAGAACAGATACAGAATAATCCATATCTGACAAAGTATCTGCAGGGCAAAGCACTACGTTTTCCACGTTTAATTGGTGCCGCGGAAGACCTGCTTATTTCGGGCGGAAAAATGTACAGAAGTGCAGAAACTTTGCCCGGTAAAGTTCTTGCGCTCGGCGTTGAGAGTGCTCAAATTCCTGCCACGTTTGGAGCAACAACAGCAATAGCGGGTCAGGATCCACGGTCTGAAGTTAAAATGATTACTGGCGAAATGCTGGGAGGCATGGCCCCCAGTTTAAGTACTTTGCGCTTCATACCTTCAATAGTTGAGGCCGGAAAAAATTATGTTGCAGCACGTAAAGCCAGTCTGGCAGCGGGCCAAGGACTTGATTTACTTGGTAGGAAAGCACGTGTTAAAGGCGAACAAATACAGTATATATTGAATTTGATTAATGAGCGTGGTGAAAACCCTGCAGATCTTTTAAAAGCTTTAGAAGAAACTTATTTAGACGATAATGGGAACATTAAGCCAGAGTTTTTGACTAAAGACAAAAAAGGCAAAACTGTTCCTCAAACCACCTTTTCAAGTGCATTTGTAGAAAGTCCTGCTTTAGCAAACCTTGACGCTCAAGTTATGAAAATGATGGCGGAGAATGAGGGCGGTGAGCTTCTCAATAATAGCTTTAGAAGAAGCATGAACGCCCAAACTGCACTGGTTAACGAACTCAGGGGAACCGGCGACCCTGAACTTTTAAAAATTGCCAATGAAATTCAAGCCGCTCGCATTGAACTTTTGATTCAAAAGCGCATGGACCAAGCGGTACAAAGCGCAGTTGCTGCCGTTGGCAAAGTTTATCCAGAGGGCGGAGAACAAGCTTCAGAAGCTCTGGGCCAAGGAATTGCAAAAGCGCAACTTAATGTTCAAAACGTTTTCAAAAACATTCAACAAAAAGCTTGGGAAGACGTAGATCAGACGATTAGGAACGATACGTTTTATAGATTTGATTCAGACGGAAACGTAATTCCAGATTCCGCTTCTGACGTGCCAAACATTGTTGAAGCTTGGGACGCGATGCTTCGTGAAATGCAAAACGAAAAGTCCACCTTACTTGCTGTAATGGGTGAGGCTGAGTTCAGAAACGTAAACGAAGTTGTAAACACCATAAAAGAACGTCTTGGGCTTGCCGCGGCACCAAACCCCTTTGATGGCATCACCCCTGCAACAAAAAAACTTAATGACGCTCTGGGAGATGCGGCAGGAGAGGAGTGGTTTGACACTTACAATAGGTTGTTATCCGAGGCGGATCTTGAAATCATTAATGGCGCGGTTGCGCCAACTCAAGAGAATTTAGAAAAATTAGCGAGGGTGATTGAAACACAACGGCCCAACAAATATCGCGATGCTTTTGATAAGGCTCGTAATAAATTGGCGGGAACTAGAGATGTTTTTGGAAACTCTTATCAAGACGAGGCGCTGCGAATAGAGCGAGAAGCTTTAGCAGGCCAAGCTTTGGACGTAAATGAATTAGACAACTTGGCTTTGGATCAGCAATATAATTTAATTGAAGTTTCAAATCAAGACTATATGAGAAACACAGTAGAGCCGCAAGCAAATGCAATTTTACAAATGGACGCGGACGCACTACGTCAGTATTTAGAAGAATTAGACGCTTCTGATCCGCGAAACGAATTGCAACGGCAAACACAAGAGTTCTTTAAAACCTATGCACAAGCGGCGCTTGCTAGAACCGGAGAAAGTTTTTCTAGTGGATCAACACAAGACGCAATCGACGCTTTACGGGCCGCAACTGTTGGTTTGAAAGACTTAGGCGAAGTCGGAAAACTTCGTAAAAATGCTTTAGAGGCACGTATTCAGTATCTTGATAATATGCTTTCTCGTGAAGCTGACGAGGTCGCGGGCCGCGAAACAACCGCGCCCTCTGGTCCATTAGGCAATTTGCTGACGCTTCAGAAAAAAGCAATCACCGCTGAAATGCGCCGTGCAAACGAATTAACAAACATGGCTATAACTCCAGACGAGGGCGGTCTACCGGCCTCTGAACTTATTTCGCTTCGTAAAACCTTGCGTATTGCCGCAGATAGGTTTGGTGCCGTTGGTGGGAACGGTGATTTCTTTAGACGGGCTGTTGATTTACGAAGCGCCGCGTTAAATGATTTGCGTAGTTATGAAGATGTCGGACCAGCTTATCAAAATGCTATAGACGCATCTGTGGCTTATCAACAATTTTTTAAGAAAACTTTCGGTGGAGACTTGTTGCGTAAGAACAGTCAAGGTCGTATCGTTGTAGAGCCTGATTTAGCGGCTATAACAATTTTTTCTGGCAACAAAGATGCCAGCGCTCTTCGTGTTCGTCAAATTGAAAACGCAAACCTTGAGTTAATGAATAGAGCCATTTCAGGGGGTGCGTCGGAAGAAGAATTAGCAGAGATCGGAAAAAATCTTGGAACACAACAAGACTTGTTGGAAGTATCTTTGCGTGAAGTTTTACGAAGAGCAACAAGTACAATAGAAGAGAATGTTAAGCTTGACCCTATTCAAATTAAAGAACGGCAACTTCAAAATATTAAAAACTGGGCTTCTAATAACGCAATGATCTTAAAATTGTTCCCTAATCTTGAAAGGGAAATAGACAATATTAGAGATCCACAAGAATTTATAAATCGTGTGCAAGCCGTTATACCGCGAATAAAACAAACACGAGATTCAATGGCTGCTTTCCAATATGCCATGCGTAATGGAAAAGGTGTATTAACAGAAAACCCAACAGAATTAATTCGTCTCGCCTACACTTCAAAAAATCCAAGCGAGCAACTGAGGGTAATTTATAAAAACATGACAACTCTGCCCACAGAAGAAGCGGCAAGAGAGGCATATAAACGCGTTGGTATCCCTTTTCCAGAAGACGGTGTGCCATCTTTACAAGATGTACAAGAAGGGCTGCTTGCCACCACCATTAACTGGGCGTTTGACCAATCACAGCGCAACATAAAAGGTGCAAATCGTGACGGCGTTTTTGATGCGGGCATCTTGTATAAGTCTCTTTTCCAAAAAATTCCGGGTGCCGATAACGACAACATGACAATGGCAAACTTTTTAAAGAGTGCTGGGTCTTTAAGCGATGAACAACATGCTTCAATGAAGCTTGCGTTGGAAAGAATTATGGCTATGCAAGCGCAGTCTGGTGCACAAGGCGCTGACATGCGAGGTATAGAAGTTCCTGCGCTGTTTGATCTTTATACGCGAATTGCAGGTGCCAGACTTGGTCAATTCGCGGGATCAATTCTGCCCGGAGGGCGCTCACAAGGTTTGGTCGAAGAATCCGCGGGTTCCAAATATGCTCAGATGATAACGCAAGAGGTGCCTTTTTTACAGGCAAATCAAGCCTTTATGGACATTCTCTTAAACCCAGAAGAATTAATGGCAGCTTTGCGCGTTCCACGTAGCGCAGACGAAAAAGAAGCCATTATGCGACGTATGCTAAACTTTGTTAAAAAGACAACGGGTTCAGTTATTAAAGCAGCGACTGGTGCGCCCGGTGTGCGAGCCGTTACCCGCGGACCTTCTGCCGCTATTGAGGAAGTAACTTCTACGGAGGCAGAAGCCGTTGATCGCCGACCTCCGACGGAGCCCCCCACGGCTCAAGAGCGGTATGAAGAACGTAAAAGACGGGGACTTATTGGTCGCAATCTTGGACGACCCCCTCGATCACGCCCCGCGGACCCTGCCGAAGAGCTTTTAAATAAAGCGCAGGAATTATTACGGAATCGGGACGCTTCAAACCAAAAACCGCCTGTAGGCAATCCCACCACTCAGGCGGCTCTTCCCGCTGCCCCCCAGACATCAGTGGCAGCGGGAACCAATAATCCGCAAGTAAGACAAACTTACGCTGCGCTGTTTCCTAATGATCCAATTTCGAGTATGATTACTCAACAACCACGAAGCTTTCGTCGCGGCGGAATTGCCAGTTTAATGGAGTAGAAGAATGCCTATTACCTTTAGCAACGATGATTATAGTGGTCCGTTTGAAAGTCAATATGAAGAGCATGAAGCTTTAGCGGGTAATCGTGGAAGTCAAGCCGCGCATATGGCTGCGCAGGCCCAACATAGTCGTGGTTTGCGGGCAAAAGGACTGCAAGATACTTCTGCTTTTGGAACAAATAAAAGTATTTTTGGTAACAACCAGTACGAAAAGCCAGAGGACAATCCTTTAAATTATGCGATGCAGTTTGCGAATAGGCCGCAAACCAGCTACACGCAATCCAGTGGCGCACAGATGGCTGCAAATCAATTCAGACCGGAAATGTTGACTCAACAGGGTATGCAGGGGAGTGGCGGGTTTCTCCCTTTCATGTCGGGCGGCTCTGGTTACATGGGGGCTTCTCCCAGAGCAAAAACTGGGATTGGACAATTCTTCACAGATATTAGCGACGCTTACCGTAGAGGTAGACAAGATCTTGGCATGGGCGTAGCAAACTTATTTTCGGGCGGTGCTTTTTCAAACGACGTAGATAGAAAGGTGCAGGGCTTAAAAGATTTTGGTTTTTCGGATGCGGCGGCTAGAAACTATGTGCAAGGTACGCTGGACCAGTTACAAAGGCAAAAACTTAGTGACGCTTTGTATGGTATGGGATCTAACACAGGACCCGGAATTGACACTTCAAGACCGGACACCGGTTCCGTAATGCCCGTAATGCCCGTTGATCCTGTAGATCCCGAAGATCCAAATGAAGGCACAGGTGCCATTCACATCGCACCCATTCGCGTCCCTCAACCTTCGGAAAGAATTGTTTACGGAGAACCTGTGCCAATGGCCCAAGGCGGATTAATGTCGCTACGGAGACGATAATGGCAGACGCGATAGTCCCGCCCCCTTCAGAAGAAGAGTACAATCGCGGACCACGGGTTCAGACGGATTCTTCGCCCATGCGTCAAAGATTTGGACCCGGTTTTGAAAGAATTGAAGCGGTTGTCGATTTCTTAAACGTTCCGAAAGATATTGTTTACAATTTAGGCGGCGCGTCTCGACAGGCCTTTGATTCGGATTTGCCAACTGACGAAAGGTTGCGCAAGGGTGCAGAAGCTGGAGTAGGCACTTTAGGTTACGCTTTAGCTGGGCCTGTTTTAGGAAAAGCGTTAGGGCAGAAAGCGTCTCAAATTATACCTGAAATGTTCTTAGGTGTCTCTGGACCTGAAACAAAACCATTAGATGAGCTTACAGACAAAAGCCGCAGAGATTTTATAAAGGGGTTGGGTGCCGCGGCAGGGGTCGCGGCCCTCGCGCCAGAAGCAATAACAGAAGCTTTGGAAAAAGTGCCCGCTGCGGTTAAGCGTGTGAAACCTTCGATTAACCCTATCGACATGTTTGCTAAAAACATCAAAGTTTTACGAGATGAAATGAATGCGGCATACGATGCCGCGGATGAATTGTCCGAAAACCTGCCCGGTGACATCACGTCACGTCCTTTTGATGAAGCAATAGCTGAAGCAGAAAAATTACATAGGGATTTCGACCTAACCACAGAAATGGATATGCGAGAACTTGTCAGCGAAATCGGGCCAAAGGAGATAAGGGGAGCCGCCGATGAATCCCTTGAAGAATTGTCTCAAGCTTTAAGTGATTTTCGCATGTATAGCGAAGAAGAATACATTGAGCAAATGATTCCTTTGGCTGAAGAAATTCAAAAAAGAGGTTTGCTGGAGGTAAAAGACAGAAACGGTTTCAATGAGTATCCTTACGCTCGCACTGTCGTTGAAGACGTGCAGGATTACGTTGAAGGAAGTAAAACAAGAAAAGATACTTTTGGTGTTTATGGACTGCCTGATGCAGGCATGAAAATGACGGACCGCGATTCAAGTTTTGATTCAGATGCCTACCTTAAACAACAAGGGTTTATGCAAAGATCTCCATTTGAAACGTTTCGATTAAAAAAATTAGAATACGAACGTAACGGTTTGGCTGGAAATGAATTAGATAGTCGTCTTGACAATTTAGCACGTAATTTAAATATAGAGCGACCGGATAAAGTTGAAGTTTTTCACGCCACTCGCGGAGCGCCCTTCACAAAATTTGACGCCGCCGCAGCGCAACAATCGTCAAATTATTACAACATGGGAGCCGCGGGTCCCGGCGCTTATTTTTCTACTAATTTAAACTATCCTTCGCAGCATGTGGGAGGCCGGGGTAGTTTAATGAGTGCCGAAATTGATACCAGCGAAATGCTAAATGTCAAATTAAAAAAACCTCTTACAAAACCTCAGATAGAGGGGTTGAGTAGCGCTTTGTCGTCAATGCCAGACTTCGATGGCAACCCTTTAGTTGTTCAACAAAAAGATGATATTCTTACGGTTTCTTACAAGCGAAGGCCCACATCAACTTATGATGAGGGTGGAGAAACTACACTGCAAATAGACACAAAAAATCCTGATGATGTTTTTAGAAAGGTAGACCGTATCACGGAGGCAATAAAAAATCCACTACGCAAAGATGAAAAAGGATTATTATTTTCAAATCAACAATCGGGCGATAAACAAAATTTAAGAAAAGTTTTTGAAGAATCGGGGTTTACGGGTGTTGTTGGGGGCACCACGGAAGTTAGTGGAGGTCCCAATAATATTGTGATTTACGATACTTCATTAATTCCGGAAATGACGGTAAGAATAGATCAGGGAGAAATCCCAACAGATGATGCCGACTTGATGCCCTTATTCAAAAGAGCCGAAGGCGGCGAAATGCGTAAGGGAGTTGGATCTCTCTCTGAAATAGCGCGGCGTATGAACGAGGGCGGCGAAATACGTAAGGGAGTTGGATCTCTATCGGAGCTAGCGCGGCACATGACTAAGGGTGGCGTAGCCGCAGCAAGCACCGAATACCGGCGCTCTCTGTACGGCACAGAAAGTTCTGGCGGTGCGCTTGACGCTGTAAATAAAAGAACTGGAGCCCTTGGTGCATCTCAGGCAATGCCTGAAACCCTTGAAGAATTTAAAGAAGAAACAGGTCGTGACTTTACACGCGACCAATTTAAAAAGAACGCGGGTTTACAAGAAGCCTTTCAAAACTGGTATGAGCAAAAAACGCTTGATTACATAGCAAATAACGGCTTGGACGAGTACATTGGCAAGATGGTTAAAGGTGTACCCGTTACTTTAAGTGGCATGATGGCGGTCGCGCATCTTGGCGGAAACTACGGACTGAGACAATTTTTGGAGACAGATGGCGCATATGATCCGTCCGATAATAAGAAAAATCCAGAACAGGGCACTCGTCTCAGTGATTATCTACAGAAGCACGGTGGACTGAACGTTTACAGTGATGAGAGCTTGTCGGAAGACGCCAAAGAGGAGTTGGTGATGAACCAACCCGTTGCTCCGCGAAACCCCATTTACTCTGATCCAGACTACAGTAATCCAATGAATTACGTGCGCCCTGTCGCACGGCCCACGGATCTAGCGCCCGTATTTCAAAACGAACTTAATGAAAGTCCACGGCCCATGGCTCGACCAGAGCAACAACAGCAAGTTGTAGAGGCCGTTGAAGCTGCGTTGCGCCCAAGTTTACAAGAAAAATACTCTCTAGAAGGCATCGAACAGTTGCTCAGAGGAACCACTGCCGAGCCTCTTCTCCCAAGACAGTTTCAGCGAGGTTAACTTTCTGGCGTAGGGCGCTGAGTATTTTTTCGTCTAAAGTATCTGGGGATACCAAGTCGATATACGTTACAGGGTTCTTTTGACCAATGCGGTGCGCCCTGTCCTCTGACTGAAGTCTTATTTCAAGATCGTAGCTGTTTGAATAATAAACAACCGTCGTCGCAGCGGTCAAAGTGATGCCGTAACCGCCTGTTCTTGGCTGACCGACAAAGAAGCGTAGCGGGTTGTCCGGGTCTTGAAACCGCTCAACAATCGCTTGACGCTGTTCTTGGGGTGTTTCCCCGTAATAAAGTGCGACTGCTTCGGGCCCAAAGCAGTCGCGCAGGGACTTATGTATCTGTTGAATGTCGTGAGTATACGACGCCCAAATGATACATTTTCCCTGAAGCTCTTCCGTAATGCTAAGAAGCTCGTCAATTCGATTGTTTTCCAAGCTTCTTGTTTCTCCCACGTCAGGAGTGAAATGACCGCAGCATATTTGCTGCAGCCGCATAATCTGTGTGAGGACACTGGTCGTTGTGGCTAATTCACCGTTATCCAACATTGCCAACGCCATATCTTTCATCTGTCCATACAGTTTCGCCTGTTCGTCCGTCAGAGCCACGTAGCGCCTCGTATAGAGCTTTTCTGGCAGATCAAGGCACTCTGACTTCAAAATGCGCTTACTGAACTGTAGGAGCCGCTCATTGAGTTCATCCAGCCGCCTGTAGCCCACAATCTCTTGAAAGGATCGTTGACCCATCTTTTGTTGCCGTACTACAGCATATCGGTTCTGAAAAGCAAAGTAACTATTGAAGCCCAGTGCTTGCGGCGAAAGAAAGCTGCACTGACTGAAAAGGTCCATTGGACTTTTGGTGATTGGCGAGCCTGTCAGGATCCGACGATACTTTGCGTAACGCTGCAAAACCTGCAGGTTCTTTGTGCGAGCGGCTTTGCGGTTCTTAATTGTGGTGCTTTCATCTACAACCACCATGTTCTGAGGGTTTTGAACGAGGAACCTGCCAGCCGTCTTCGCCCCACGCGGGGTAGACAACGCTTCGATGTTCATCACAAAAACTTTTAAGCCATCAAAATCTTCAAGGATAAAATCGTCTAAGCGCGTCGTATACGTTTTTGTACTCTTCGGCTCCCACCTTAAAACGTCGCGCTTAATGCGCTCTGGCAAATGAGTGGGTATCTCACCTTTGACCCAGTTATCGTACACGCCCTTGGGTGCAATAATCAAAGCCGCATTAATAAAGCCGCGCTGATACAGGATCCCCATGTTGTCTATTGCCACCTTTGATTTACCAGTTCCCATCTCCATAAAAAGAGCGTAGTATTCTTTAGCCCACGATTCTTTGATCGCTTCAGCTTGGTGAGTAAAGGGTTTCGTCTTATAATCGTAATCCATCATTTTTCTCCTTGACTATGCGATTTAATACAAATATATGGGAATATGTCAAGACCCGTAAAAGGGGTCTTCAATCACGGAAAACGGAACACGATCATGGATGATTTATTAGAAGAAATGGAAGCGGACTTTGAGTCCAATTTCGCAAGTCCTCTCGACAATTCGTCTCTTGCAACAGTGTCAAAACTGGCGCGAGCGATAGCTGCAAAAGAAAAAGAGATAACCTCTTTGGATGAACAGCTAAAAACTGCCAAAAAAGAAATGTTGAAATTGACCGACGAAGAACTGCCCGCTGCTATGGCAGAAGTCGGTCTGGCTTCATTTACCTTGGATGACGGATCAGAGATCAATGTCAGACCAACGTATGGAGCGTCTATCTTGGTCAAGGACCGCCCAGCCGCATATGAGTGGTTGCGCGAGAATGGCTATGACGACATTATAAAGAACACGATTTCGTGTGATTTCTGGCGCGGAGAAGATGATCTCGCGTCTGCGTTTAAAGCTTTGGCAGAAAAAGAGGGACATGTCCCTCAACAGAACACGGGTATTCACTCTTCCACATTACGGGCTTTTGTAAAAGAGCGCGTTGAAAATGGAGATGAGTTTCCAATGGAATTGTTTGGTGCTTGGGTTGCCCAACGTGCCGTTATTAAGAGGGGAAAATAAATGGCTAGTAAAGTCGCAAAGAAAGAAGAAACAAACATCGTTGCTTTCGATGTTTCAATGTTGGAAGCAGATGCGGGTGTTGGCGTTGCCGACATGGGTCAGGAAGATCTTGCCCTTCCGTTTCTCAAAATTCTGTCAGGGTTAGACCCCTTACTGGATGAGCTAGATGACGCCAAGCGCGGTGATCTGTACAACACAGTAAGCGGTCAAATTTACAAGGGAAAGGACGGGGTATCCCTTGTGCCTTGTGCGTACCAGCGCCGCTTTATTCAGTGGGCTCCACGGGGCTCTGGCACGGGCGCACCCATTGCTATCTTTGACACAGAGGGAGATTGCCCGAAGGTCGAGCGGAGCAAGGATGACAATAAGGATTACGTCGTTGGTGGCGACGGTTCCTACATTGAAGAAACACATCAGCATTTTGTGTTGATTGTGGATGAAGACGGTTCTGCAGAAACTGCATTGATTGCTATGAAATCGACGGCGTTAAAGAAAAGCCGTAAATGGAACAGCATGATTGCCTCTGCAACCGTGCAAGGCAAAAACGGACCTTTCACTCCGCCACGTTATGGCTTTGTTTACAGAGCAAAGACGGTCATGGAGGAAAACAGCAAAGGTAGTTGGCACAACTGGGAACTGTCTCGCGAGAAACAGATCGACGACGCCAACCTTTTCCGTCGGGCTAAAGAGTTCGCCGCAAGCATCACCAGCGGTGATGTTGTGGTCAAACACCAGAACGAAGAGGCAGGAAACGCTTCGGACGACGTTCCTTTTTAATGTAACGGGCGGCGCAAGCCGCCCACCTTTTCTGAGGTAACAATGTCCGTTCAACAATTTTCCGCCATCTTCGATGGCTTGCAAGAGGCATACGGCACATACCGGATAGATAAAAAGCAAGCTAACGGAAAAAACACAGGCAAAGCGCAAATCGTCCGCGAACCACGGAACGCGAAGCTTTGGCGCGAGCATCTTTCTGGCGAGGGTGCTTCGATGGGGATTATCCCCATCAATGCAGATAACAAATGCAAGTGGGGCTGCGTAGACGTAGATCAGTATCCGCTTGATCACAAATTATTAGTTGAGAAAATCAGGCGGTTGAAGCTGCCTTTGGTGGTGTGCCGGTCTAAATCAGGCGGGGCGCATTGCTTTCTTTTTGCTACAGATTGGGTTGAAGCCGCGGATATGCAGAAGGCTCTGCAGAATATTGCTGCGGCGCTGGGGTATGGTGGCAGTGAAATCTTTCCAAAACAGGTCAAGCTGCACTTAGATCGTGGCGACGTAGGCAACTTTCTGAACCTACCTTACTATGATGCAGAAGAGGGCTTGCGGTATGCTATTCTTGACGACGGCACTTCGGCTACGCTTGAAGAGTTTTTTGCGTTGTACGAGACACACAAGCAGACGCCAGAGCAAATCATTGCGCTGCAAGTGACCAAAGATGATACCGGAGAGGCTTTGAAGGGCGCTCCGCCGTGTTTACGTGCGTTATTACGTATGAAAATATCAGAGGGTGGGCGCAACAACGGCTTGTTTAACGTGGGGGTTTACCTGCGCAAAGCGCACCCAGACACGTGGGAAGCCGAAATTCTGCGTTATAATAACGATTACTTTGACCCACCGCTGCCCCTTAACGAGGTGAATGTCGTAGCCAAACAGGTGCAGCGTAAAGACTACGCATACAAATGCAACGACGCGCCTATCAACGCGTACTGCAACAAGGATGTCTGTCGGGGGCAGGAGTTTGGAATTGGCGCTGCGGCGTCGGGCGTCCCGATAGCTAACCTGCGTAAGTATAATTCCACCCCGCCTGTCTGGTTTCTGGATGTCAACGGCGAGCCTCTGGAGTTGGACACAGATGCTTTGATGAACCAGACCGCCTTTCAGCGAGCCTGTACAGAGCAACTGAACATGATGCCCCACACGGTAGCCAAGAACCAATGGGAAGGTCGGATCAGTGCGCTGTTACGTGAAATGACGGAGAACGAAAGCGCCATCATAGAAGTTGCAGAAGATGCCAGCATCAACGGGCAGTTTTATGATTACCTAGAGGAGTTCTGCGTGTTGCTGCAAACCGCGCAAGACAAGGAAGAGATCCTACTCCGCCGCCCGTGGACCGACGAGGAAGAGCAAAAGACTTACTTCCGGTTAAAAGACTTTGAGGCGTTTCTCAAAAAGAATAAGTTCTTTGAGTTGAAGTCGCACAAGATTGCGCAGCGCTTACGGGACATACACGGTGAAAGCATGTTGCTCCGAATTAAGGGGCGGATTGTGCGCGTATGGAGAATACCGGCGTTCGAAAGCGGGGACATTGAACTTGCGACGCCGATCTTTGCCGCCAAGAATGAGGCACCTTTCTGATGTTTAGAATATTTGGACCCCCCGGAACAGGCAAGACAACAACACTACTAAATATGGTAGACAAAGCTTTGGAAGCGGGAACTCCACCACAATCTATAGGGTTTCTCGCCTTCACACGTAAAGCCGCAAATGAAGCAAAAGAACGCGCAGCGGCGCGGTTTCGCTTGGACCCACAGAAGGATCTTCAGTATTTCCGCACCCTGCACAGCTTTGCGCTAACCCTGTCAGGCATACGGCCCGAACAGATCATGCAGCCAGAAAACTACGCTGAACTCAGCAAAGCCATAGGCATTAAGCTTGAGACGGGGCGCGTCAGTCCTTTAGAAGACGACGTGCAGGACATGGTGAAAGCGAGTGACCCGATACTTAGTCTGATCAATTTGGCACGGCTACGCAAAGTTCCCCTGCGCAAGCAGTATAACATGAGTAGCATTGAGCATGATTGGAACACGGTCAATCACGTAGACCGTTGCTTGAGAGCATATAAGCATGAAAGCGCCCTGTATGACTTTACAGACATGTTGCAAAGCTTCATCGACACAGGGCATCAGTTTTGTCCACGGTTCAATCTCTGTTTCCTAGACGAAGCGCAGGACCTGTCTCCCATGCAGTGGGACATAGCCCACCTGATCGAAGCAAAAACTGACAAGATGTACTGCGCAGGAGACGATGACCAAGCCATTTACAAATGGGCGGGCGCAGATGTCGAACACTTCCTTGGACTTGAGGGTGGTTCCGAAACACTACAGCAATCGTACCGCATCCCATCCAGCGTTCACGCCATTGCAGAAACCATAGCCAAGCGCATACGTCACCGTTATCCGAAAATATACAAACCTCGCGAGGAACGTGGACAGTGTTCACGTGTCGCACAGGTCGGTGAACTAGACATGAGCGAAGGTTCGTGGCTCATCCTCGCGCAAGCAGGATACCAGTTGCAGCCCGTCGCCACAGACCTGCGGTCCTTCGGATACCTGTACGAATATCGCGGATCACGGTCCATTGGGCAGAAGCTTAGTGACGCCGTCAACGGATGGACGGACCTGCAGAAGGGTAGAGAGATAAGCATCGACATAGTTCGTACTATATACAGCTACATGTCCACAGGCAAA
>Ga0208645_1000647_pt1 | contig 35329 bp, 44 predicted proteins | sample VirMetDEL_Sep_01_FD_184519 | JGI IMG/M metagenome (GOLD analysis project Ga0208645, IMG submission 184519) | Aqueous microbial communities from the Delaware River and Bay under freshwater to marine salinity gradient to study organic matter... | ecosystem: Environmental > Aquatic > Marine >... | reverse complement strand
CAGCAATCTTTACTGGATATACGCTAAAGAAAATTTATTTGGTAATATGCCAGAACTGCTAACGCAAAGTTTAAAAACAAATTTTAAGTACGGGGACCAAGAACCTGTAATTAGCACTTACTTTACAGGAAGCGCTGACAAATTTGAAGAAGCTTGGACTAACTGGAAAGCAGCACAAGATGCAGGCGAATCAGAAAAACAAAGACAAGAAAGAGAAGCTAGGGAAGCTGAAGCAGCTACTGAAAGAGAACGTCAAGAAGAGCTTAAACGTATACGTGACGAAGAAGCAGCGGCAATAGCAGCTCAAACTTATGTGTATGAGCCTGAAATTGCAGACATGGGAGCATGGTTAGATACTGAAGGATTGATTGATTTAAGTCGAGAAACTGTTAATTCTGAAGACTGGAGAAATAGATTCTTTAATCCTAAAAACTACAATAAAGAACTTGAAACTGTTCTTAATTACTATGAAGTTAATGACGCTCCTCCAAACGCTAGTGATTTTCAAAGTGAAAATTATTTTATAGCTAATGCAGTTAGATGGAATGCGGTACAAAAAGCCGGTAAAGCTTTTGGTTCTGATGTAGTTATTGCAAGAGATTCATCAGAAGTTGTTAAAAATGAATACGGCAATATTGTAATTGATGAAACTTTAGGTACAGCAGAAAACCCCCTTCCTCCACTAGAAGGAATATCTCCAATACCTGGGTATATGCACGGTGACATAGTTTTTGATGGACAAGACCCATTAGTGAGATTAAGACATTATGATGACTTTTCTCTTTGGGCAGAACACCAAGCACTTTATAATGAAGGAGAAGTAGAGCGATTTGAACAACAAGAAGCTGCTAGGATTGCTTTAGAAGAACAAAGAGCACAACGTGAAGCAGAAAGAAAGGCTGAAGAAGAGCGTTTGGCAGAAGCAGCTCGTGTGGCTGAAGAACAACGAAAAGAACGTGAACGCTTAGAGCAAATTAGATTAGCTGAAGAACAACGTAAAAAAGAAGAAGCAGAAGCAGAAGCTCAACGTTTAGCTGATATAGCTGCAGAAGAAAAACGTAAGCAAGAAGAAGCAGAAGCTGAAGCTCAACGCTTAGCTGATATAGCGGCAGAAGAAAAACGTAAAAAAGAAGAAGCAGAAGCAGCTGCAGCTGAAGAACAACGTAAAGCTGAAGAAGCTGCAGCAGAAGCGCAACGTTTAGCTGACATAGCTGCAGAAGAACAACGTTTAGCTGACATAGCTGCAGAAGAACAACGAGTAGCTGACGAAAAAGAAGCGCAACGTTTAGCCGATGAAGCAGCCGAAGCCGCAGCAGCTAAAAAAGCTGAAGAAGAAGAAGCTGCAGCGGAGGCTCAGCGTTTAGCTGATATAGCAGCAGAGGAACAACGCTTAGCTGATATAGCGGCAGAAGAACAACGTAAAGCTGAAGAAGCTGCAACAGAAGCTAAGCGTTTAGCTGATATAGCGGCAGAAGAACAACGAGTAGCTGAAGAAGCAGAAGCTAAACGACTAGCTGATATAGCAGCAGCAGAAGAAAAAGAACGTCAGCGTCAAGCAGAACAAGCTGAATTAGAAGCAGCAGCTAAAAAAGCTGAAGAAGAAGAAGCAGAGCGTCAGCGTCAAGCAGAATTAGAACAGCAACGATTAGAAGCAGAAGAAGCTCTATTAGCAGACGCTGAGGCTCAAAGACAAGCAGATTTGCTAGCAGGTTTACCTCAAGTAGGTGAAGCATATCCTAACGGTTTAACAGTTTTAGATGCCGGTGGAGATGGCTCATTGCCTGTTTCATTTGTTGAAGGGCATGACATTAATACTATAGACTGGGCAGAGTATGCTAATAGAGGTTATGATGGTGAGGTAATACTAGGTAACTGGATAAGAGCCGGAAACAGCTTAGCGATAAGTCTGACTGGCGGTATGAATTTCGGGGGCAGTGCTCCTTATGTCGCTAAATATCATCCTCAATACGGTGCACCTGTTCCTGAAGTGACTAGAGATAGCACACCAGATTATAGTTATATTGATGCTATTACTCCTGCACCTTTAGAAGCAGGAGCTACGGGTAATGATAAGTATATTGACTTTGCTCAAAATGAAATGCGTCCTTATTTAGAAGCTGCTTATGAACAAAGAGATAAATATGTAAACGGTTCTAATTTTACTGAGCCTCCGACACCTCCTGTAAATCCCGGTCCTGCAATCATGGACCCGGCTTTTGTTGACCCAGAAGATTATATTAGACAAGATTTTTATCATCATCGCTTTCTGTCTCAGTCGAGAGGGGCTGCAATAAAAATTTACAATCATGCTAATGCTTTGTATACTATAGCACGAGCAGCTTATGACGCTGACAGACAAGTAACTCCAGACCCTGAACCTGTTGAATTTGTAATGCCTACATTTACAGCAGAGGATGCCGGAAATCCTCCTATATTAATGGATTATCCTGAAGATAAAAGATTAGAAGTTTATGCAGAATGGAAAAGAGCTACAGGATTTGAAGAGCAACAAGAAGAAGAAGAAGAAAGTATTTTAGCTGACCCAGAAGCTCCTGAACAAGCTCCAGAAACTCCAGAAGCTCCTGTAACTACAGATGCTTCTGGACGACCTTTAGAAGAGTTTTATAACTATGAAAGCTCAGAAGGTCAAATGCCTACTGCTGAAAATTATGAGCCTACTGCAGATACTCCTATGCCAACAGCAAGCTTGTTTGTAAATAGCCCATTAAGCTATTTGCAAAATTTTGATGCTTACATGACAAAATGGCAAAATAGACCGCAACCTGAACCAACGCCAGAACCTGAACAGCCTCAAGTATTTCAAGTAGCTGAATATACTAAAGGCAGTGATATGCCGAACCCTAACAATTTTCGTGACCCCAATTATCCGTCTAATGCGTTTACATTATCAATAAATGCTTGGGTAAGTGCACAAGATATTCAACTAGGCGACCCAAAACCTGTTAAAAAAACAGGAATGATAGACCAACAATATGCCCCTTTATTAAGTGCTTGGTATGCAGCAGGAAACACTGACGAACCAGTAATGTCACCTACTACACCTGACCCTACTGACAGTATTCTTGACCAACAAGAAGAAGAAGCAGAACAGCCTTCTGACAGCCTTCTTGACCAACAGGAAGAAGAAGCAACAGGAGAAGACACAGGTTTAGAAGAAGCTGACCTTCCTGAACAACCCGCAACAGAAACTCCTGCGGAAGAATCGGCAGCTGATGAAGCTGAACTAACAGAAGAAGACATCCCAGAAGAAAACATCTTAGTAAATGTAACGTCTACACCAGAAAGAGATTATAGTTTCTTAATTAAACCGAGTAGAGACAATTATAATATTGACTCTGGTGGTGCAGTTAATAGAGTTACCAACACTTTAAGATATAATCAAGACGTAGCATTATACAACGCTCAAGTTGAAAACTTAGATAAAGTATATGATAAGTATCTTCCAATTATTGAAGGTAAGGATACAAGAATACCTACGCCACCTAAAAGAGTTTATGAACCTACTCCTCTTCAAGATGGGGCTAGTGAAGAATCTTTAAGAACCTATCAAACAGAACTTGCTAGATTTAAAACATACGAAATAGCTAGTGAATTATACAGCTTAGCTTTACCAATAGCTCAAAACACAACGGAAGCAGACACTATGGCTAGAGAAACCACCACACGAGAACCCGGAGCAACAGTTAGCACATACAACTCTTCTGCCGCTCCTGTAGGTATAGCATTAACTACACCAACAACTCCGACTATAACGCAATCAGCTGACTCTATAGATACAACAGTTGCTTCTGGGACAATTACAGAAGGCGATAGTGTTCAAACTTTAGACCAAGCAGGAACAACTTCAGCTCCTACTATAACGCAAGGAAACTTAGGAACAACATCACAACAAGGTGCTCCTACTAGTGTTGCCGGTCCTGACACTGATGTGACTGGTTCATCGTATACTGCTTCTACTGTGGGTGAAGATACTGTTACAGGCACAGCAGCGACAGACGTTACACAAATTGCAGAAGCTACAGCAACTGCTCCAACAGCTACAGGAGCTACAGCAGCTACAGTAAACCAAGCAGATATTACAGCTGCTCAAGCTACAGCGGCTACTGGAACTTTATCAGAAAACTCTTTAGCTATTGCAGCTACTTCTTATGGTAAAGCTAAACAAACTCCAGAATATGTTGCGTTAGAAGCTGCGGCAGAAGCTGCAAAAGCAGCTATGGAAGAGGACCCACTATATAAAGCATCTAAAATGGTTATTCCTTTAGCTATAGAAAACGGTGCGTCTGAAGGACACATCAAAGGCTTATATGATTCTTTAAATCGTGTTCCATCTTATCTAGAATACGCACAAGCAGAACAAGCTAGACTTAAATATTTAGATTTAGCAGGAACACAAAGAATTGCAGAAGTTGAAGGACCGGACGTAGCTACAGCATATTCTGCTACTACTTTAAATACTGAAGACTTGGCAGAACTTATAGCTATTGCTGAAGAGCGAGGCGTAAACATTGAAAACTTGCCTGAGTTTGATACAGCTAAACAGCGTATAGCTCAGTCAGCTGCAGCAGCACAAGGCACAGCAGCTCAGTTAGCAGGAGAAGAAGCTCCTACAGCTACAGCAGCTACAGCCGAAACTGGAACTGCTACAGGTGTTTCTGCGCTAACTACGGATATTGAAGATGTACCGGCATACGCAAAAGCAGCTACTCGTACAGCTCAAACAGCTGACGCAGCTACAGGAGAAGCTACGGTAATTTCAGATGCTGACGTTGCTACAGACTTAGAAGGTCGTGAAGCTATTACAGGCACTGCACCTCAAGGTTCTGCGGCTGAAATAGGCGGTGTTCCTACATACGAAGCTGCACAAATGCAAGCAACAACTTCAGAAGATAGAACTCTTAACGCTTCTGAAATGCTAGAAGTTGTAGCAGATATTCCGGAAGCTACAGCAGCTGCGATTGCTCAAGACCCTGCAGTTGTTGAAGCTCAATTAGATACTGACCCTGACCCTGAAGTATCTGCAAAAATTGCAGCTCTTCCAAAAGAAGCATTAGTATCTTCACAAATGGAAGTATTGCTTGCAGGTATAGAGGACGGCAATATTCCTGCATGGGCTAGACCAACTGTAGATGCATTAGAAGGAGTTATGGCTCGTAGAGGTTTATCAGCTTCTACTGTAGGACGAGATGCTTTGTTTAACGCTATTATTCAAAGTGCTTTACCTATTGCACAGGGCAACGCTACAGCATTACAGAACCGAGCTAATTTAAACTTACAAAATGAACAGAATGCTGAAATTGCTGCAGCTAATAATGTAATGCAAGTTAGACTAGGTAATTTAGCGAATAGACAACTCGCAGCTTCTGAAACTGCACGTATGGCTCAAGAGATTGCTGTAAAACAATCTACATTTGACCAACAAGCAGCTGTAATTTCTTCAGAGCAACAACAGCAAACAGCATTAGTTAATACGCAAAATGCTCAATCTAAAGCAGCTGCTGATGCACAAATGCAACAACAAGCAGCCTTAGCAGAGTTTAGTGAAAACTCACGAAGAGATTATGAAAACTTAAAAGCTTTAAATGATGCATCTGTAAATAACTTAAATGCTGAACAATCAATGCGTCTTAAAAAGTACGATGCGGAACTAGCTACAATTATCCGTCAAGCTGAGCTAGACCAAGACATTGAAAAAGCTAACCTTAATGCAAGCTTATCAGTAGAGCTACAAAACTTAACGCAACAAAATGATGCAGCTAAAGATACAATGACTGTAGAAAATCAAGAGCGTTTAGTAAACTTACAGACTCTTGTAGACTTGCGTAAAACAAATGCTACGCTTGCACAGCAAATGGATATGGCTAATCTTACTAATGAGCAGCAAGTTGAATTAGCGGTGTTACAAGATAAAGCTGCTACTGATGCTGCTAACTTTACAGCTGATAATCAATTTAGATTAACTGAACTAAATAATAAAGTAGCCCGTAATATTAGACAAGCAGAGTTAGACCAACGTATTGCTGAAATTAATTTAGACGCATCGTTGAAGTTAGAACTAACTGAACTAACAGAATTAAATGCTACTAATCGTGCAAACATGACTGCAGAGAATCAAGTACGTTTAGCAAATCTAAATGCTTTAATTGACTTTAAAAAGACTAATGCTACATTTACGCAACAAATGGAAATGGCTAATCTTAGCAATGAACAACAAATTACCATTGCTAATTTAACTGAAAAAGCTGCTGCAGACGCTGCAAACTTTACAGAAGCTAATCGTTTTGAACTGCAAAAATTAACTACAGCTGCACAGCTTCTTTCAACTAATGAGCAGTTACGATTAAATGCAGACATGGCTAGACTTAGCACAGAAGAACGTGTAGCTCTTGCTAATCTTACATACACGAATCAATTTGATTCTGCTAAGATGACTGCAGAAAATACTGCAGAACTACAACGCTATGAAAAGCAAATAGCTGTAGCTCAAAGCAATGCACAACTAGCTCAACAAATGGGACTAGCTGAGCTGTCTAACTCGCAACAAGCTGCTATGTTTAATGCACAAGTAAACGCTAACTTAGATATGAAGCAGTTTGACTTTGACCAACAAGTTGCGTTAGCTAATAGTGCATTTATGCAGTCTATGACTATTAAAGAGTTTGATGCTGAACAACAAGTAGCTATACAAAATGCTACAATGTTTGCAAATATGAGCATGGCAGGAGCTGACCAAGCAACAAAACTAGCTATTACTAATGCTCAGAACTTTTTGCAAATGGATTTAAGCAACCTAGCAAACAAACAACAAGTTGCTGTGTTAAATGCTCAAATGGCTCAACAATCTATGATTAGTGATGTAGCAGCTGAAAACGCTGCATCTCAGTTTAATGCAGCTAATCAACAACAAGCTAACCAATACATGGCAAGCTTAGGAGTGCAAATTGAACAGTACAATGTAAGTGCTATGTCAGCTAGAAATCAGTTTAATGCTGCTGAAAGAAACCGTCAAGCAGCAATTAATGCAGGTAACTTCCAACAAGCTCAAACAATTATGGCTCAGATGGAAGCAGACTTACTGAAGTTTAATGAGCAACAAGACCTTGCCCGTGACCAGTGGAATGCTGCAAACGCACAGGCTGTAGAGCAGTCTAATATTCAATGGAGGCGACAAGCAAATACTGCTAACACTGCAGCTCAAAACGCTGCTAACCAACAGAATGCTCAAATTGCGTTTAATCTAACTTCACAGGAACAAACACAACTATGGCAACAGTTGCGTGACGAAGCTGCGTATCTTAGACAAGCGTATGAAAACCAAGAGCAACGTAATGCACAGTTATATGCTACTGCAATTAGTAATGAAAAACTTGCAACTTCAACAAGTAAACTACAAGACATTTTAAACATATCAGTATAGGTAATTAAACATGGGATTTTTTAGTAAAGTTTGGAAAAAAGTAAAGAAAGGTTTTAAAGGAATTTTTAAGGGTATTGGTAAAGGTCTTAAAAAACTTTTGAAAGGTTTTGGTAAATTCATGGGTAAAATAGGTATTGTAGGGCAACTTGCAATGTCGTTTATATTGCCGGGAATTGGAGGGATGTTAAGTAAAACATTAGGTAAAGCGTTTACAGGATTAACAGGAAAACTTTTAGGCAGTAAAAATATACTACTAAAAGGCGCAGGTAAAATGCTAGAGGCAGGGGGCAACTTTGCAAAAATGGGACACTCTGCATTTAAAACCGTAACTGATGGTGTAAGTAGTTTTGTAACAGAAATGGGACAAGCAGCACTAAGCAATATTCCGGGAATTAAAACTATTCTTCCTAATATTAAACATAAAAGTTTTAAAGCTGCTTGGAACAATGTTCAAGATGAGTTTATGAAAAACACTAGTAAAGTTATGGATAGTTTTAATAATCTTGTAGGTAGGAACGTAAGCACTACTACAGCAAGTCAAGCAGCCGCAGTAGCTCAAGGTCAAGCAGTTACTGGAGAAGGTATAAGCGGAACTGCAGAAACATCATCTTTTGATGACTTTAAGCCTACAGAAGCTCCTGCTCCTATTGAAACAGTTCCGGGAACAGTTGAGCTTCCTAAAAACTACGGTATGGAAACTCCTGAGTTTACAATAGATAAGCCTACAGTTGATATAAAACTAGACCCACCTAAAGTTGAAAGAAGTTTATTAGATAAAGCAGTAGGTGTAGTTAAAGATACAGCAGGTAGTATTGTAGACGAAGTTAAACAAGCTCCGTATAAAATACCTGAGTATGCAGGTGAACTGGCTTCAGATGCAATTAAAGCAGAAGTTACGACAGCTATTGTAGGTGAAGAACAACCAGTACAAGAAGAGTACGCTAGCAGCGGTTATGTAATGCCGTATGAAGAAGTTACTGTAGGTCAGTATCAATCACAGGCTATTAATGACAGAGCTTATCAAATGGCTGTAGACCCTGTAGGATATGGAATGCAAAATCCGTTTGGATACCCTGCACAAGATTTTTACAAGCAACAAATGTTGGCATTTACAAGACCACAACCAATAGGATAATAAAATGGAAGAACTTAATCAAGATTTAAATGGAGCTTTTGGCAGACCAATTCCGGGACAGTCTTTAACATCTGACCCAAATGCCCCTGCTGCTTATGAACAAGCTCCTAGATATACAACTGTAGAGGAAGCTTCTAAATATTTATGGGACTTCATTACTACGGAAGAAGTTTACGTCAACATAATGGAAGGCGTAAATGAAGGCATTCCAGTAATGGAATACGTTAGGGTTATTCTATTTAAAGAGTTTACTGAAGGGGCGTTTAACCCAGACTTAATGATGATTATGGCTGAGCCTCTTGCATTTATGATTATTGCTTTGGCTGAGCGTCTTGATTTAGACATTGAAATTACTGGAACTGATGACGATGATGAAGATGAAGATGAAGAGCTTTTTGGAGTTGAAGTAGAAAAAGATAAGTTAGAAAAACTTCGAAACTCTGTTAAGTCAAGTCAAATTCCGGGAGGCATCTTAACAGCTGAAATGCAAGACGAACTTAAAAATCTTCCACGGATTGACAGTCTTTTAGACCCAAGTCCAGAAACAGTAGAAGGCGAAGATGTAGAACGTGTACCGTTAGATACACCTGTAACGCCACCTATACAAGAAGGGGTATAAATAATGAGGTCATCAGAATTAGGAGCGAGTTTATTAGCTGATACTCGTGAAAGAAATGATAAATTATCACGAGAAGCTGAAAGCAGAGCTAAGAAACAAGCTTGGAAAAACTTAGGAGCAAAGGTTCTTATTGGTGCTGTAGATAGTGCGTTTGACCAAAGACAGCAAGAGTTTTTAGACAATGAAACAAACATGGCTAATAAGCTTAAAATTAAAACAGCTAACAATCGTGCATCTCAAGTTACTGAAACTCAAGCTGCTCAAGATGCGTATGCAGGGGGAGTTGAAGCTTTCTGGAGTGCTAAAGCTGCGCCAATGGTAGAAGACCATATTAAATCTAATTATGAAGCCGGTACTTATAATGAAGCTACAAAAAATGTATATGCTAAAAATTTAGCTGACAAGTATGGCAGACATTTAAAAGAAGCTCACGATAAAGAATATGCTACTACGTTATCGTTTTTACAAACAACAGGTGGAGATACTGAAGCTTATAATCGTTTACTAGCTAGACAAAAAGGTAAAGGAATTAAAGGTTTTGTAGCTGAAATGATAGGAAAAGGAACAGGCTTTGTAAATAAAGATGCTGCTAATTTATCTAGCAACATGCTTGACAGCGCAGAACAAGTAATTCAATTTAAGAAAGCCCATGCCCAAACTAATGATGTTGGGTTGTCTCAGTTTTTAGCTAAAAATGACTTGTTAAAAAGAGAAGACTTGGGTACTCCAGCATCTAAACTAGGTAATTTTGTAAAACGTACAAACCACGTAACAGGTCAAGAAAGTTTAGTAGCTCCTCTTGTATCTAGAGACAAAGACGGCAATATAAAGGTTACTACAATCACAGCAGGCGATGAAGGATTTACATTTAGTAAAAGCGATGTAGCTATAGCAGAACAAACTTTTTCATCTATTGTTAATAGTGCGGTAGCTAAAAGAGCTAATAGTCCTATAGTAGCTGCAGGAATGACAAGCATGGAACAAATGCCAAAAGACGATAATGATACATTCCAAAACCATATTATTGACAGATTAACAAAAAATAATCAAATGTCACAAAGTAGTAAACATTTTGATACTTCTGCTACATTAGCTAAAGACCGATACTATGCAAATGTAGGTGCAGCTATATACATGCTACAGTCTCAAGGGTTTGGAGGCTCTTCAGGTCCTATTGCTAATCAACTAGCTTTAAATAGTTTAAGCACTCCTGTAAATAAAGTTTTAAGCGGTGCAGGTCAGTCTAATCCGTGGCACACTCTACACGCTACGTTTAATGCTGTAAGTAAAGAACAAACAGGAATACCTAAAAATACTATGACTACATTGGTTACAGAAAACTCATTAAATCTTTTAAGGTCTTATCGTAGCGAAACAACTGCCGGAAGAGAAAATATTGATTTGTTTTTAGAAAAAAACAGTTATTTTGAAACTATTGGTGTTAATGAAAAAGATGCTTTAAAAACAGCGCACATGGCAATTAAAAAGATAGTTGATTTCCCTAAAGAATTTGAAGGAATGTCAGACTCTCAAGCACTTTCAGCAGCTATAAAATAGGAACAATAAAACATGGCAGATTCTTTCTTTCAAGAACTTGAAAAGCAGGAAAACGTAAAGTTTGAAGATTTAAGTAATACTAGAGTAGCTGAACTAGAAGGGCAAGCATTACCTGCAGAATATACTATAAGTGATTTTGAAGCTGACCCTGCTGTTCAAGCTGCTTTTGATACAGTTACAGATTACTTAGGTGAAAATCAAACTTTAGGCAATGCTTTAATAGACTCAGGAGCTACTTTAGGTGAGCAAGATGACGTAGTTGAGTTTTTGCGTGACGATGCAGCTAGACTAGGTGCTCCTATTGCTAAAGCAAACATACTAAAAGATGCTCCAGAAAATGTAAAAGAAGCTTATCGACTAATGCAATTACGTTTTGATGCTGCGGAAGTTAAAGGTTTTGGTGAACAAATGCAGCGCATTGGAGATTATGGTGCAGACATAATTTTTAATCCTGAAATGATTACAACTTTAGGCAGTATAATAGGCTCTTCAGCTACATTTGGAGGTACATTTGCAGCTCGAACAGCGGCTAAAAAGACAGCACAGGCTGCAGCAAAACAAAAACTTAAAAAAGCTATTGCAGCTTCTGGAGCAGCCATAAAAGGCAACCCTAAAAAGTTTGCAGCAGCTATGGGGTCATACTACGGTGGAATGGGCGATTACGCTACTCAAAAATTAGACGTTAGTTTAGATAAACGAGAAGAAATTGACCCAACGTCAATAGCTATTAGTGCAGGTATAGGCGCTCCACTAGGTGTGGCAGGTTATGGTTTGTTTGCAGGAGGCGGTAAACTAGCCCAAAAGTATTTTCAAAAAGCTACCGACCCTGATGCTCCTGTACCTAATGAAAAAGCTGTAGAAATATTTAACGATGCTTTAGAAGGAGAGTTTCTTCCTAAGTCAGCAGGTGAATTAGTTGATGAAGCTTTTAGAATTAGTGGTACTACAACAACTGTAAAAAATGTAGGTGACAATTTAGAAGCAATGGCTGCTGATTTTGCTAAAAATCTAGGCGGTGGAGAGCAAACTAAAAAAGAAATACTGTCTCGCATTAGAACTCTTGCAGATGCAAATACTACAGATGATGTAGCTAGAAACCAACTAAAGCAATACTTGTATGAAACAGCTGCAAATTTAACAGGCAACTTTTTTGGTAAGCATTCTGGTATTTTATCACCACACCTAAAAGTTTCTGGCACAGCTAGAGAACTGCAAGAAAAACTAGCGCATGAGTTTGCAATTAAAACTAATAAAGCAGACCAAAAAATAGTTAGACAGGATATGTCAGAAGTTCAGCGTGAAGTTACAGGTAAATTTAATGAAAGGTTTAGAGCTATTGTAGATGATTTAAACTTAGCTGATAAAAATGGTAAGTTAGCTGAACAGATTAACGATGCTTTAATGATTTCATTGCGTAGTAATCGTCCTGTAAGGCACGAAGTTTTAGACGCAGAAACTAATAAAGCAGTTAATGCAGCTGCTAAAGGCGTTAAAGATTTGTACAATGACATGGGTGTAACGCTTAAAGAAATAGGTGTTATTGATGATTTAGTAGACAACTATGTTCCTCGTATGTGGGATAGAAAAGCTATTGAAGATAATCAAGCAGGTTTTGTAGATTTGTTAGTTCAAAAAGCAGGAATGAGTAAAGGAGACGCTAGACGAACAGTAGACTCTATGCTTGATATTAAAAATCAAATAGATAGTGGTGGAGGTAGTGGGCATTTCTTTTCTGCTAAACGTAAGCTAAACGACATTGCAGAAGACGCAGACTTCCAAGAGTTTTTAAATGGTGATGTTTTAGGTTCGTTACATGCTTATACTTTCCAAGCAGGTAAGTCTATAGCTAAACACCGTGTACTAGGTGTTAATAACGTAGACCAGTTTAACAAATTCTGGGTTAATAGAATTAAAACTGAAGTTCAAAAAGCAGGTGGTAAGTTTACTAAACAACACGAAAAAGAAATAACTTCTTTATATAAACATGCTACAGGTGAAGGACTAGAAAGATACGGCAGAACAGGTCAAAACATTGCGGATGCTTATGGTTTAGGTACTCGAATAGCTTATCTAGGCTTAGCAACTATATCTAGTTTAACAGAAGTAATGTTAAATTTGTCTCGTGGTGGATTTGTAAATAGTGTAAAAGGTTTAGGAGAAGCATTGAGCATAAGTCACAAACACATTACAGATGACTTGCAGAAAAAATTAATGAAAGACCATAACTTAACTGCTGCCGAAGCTTTGTCTGAAATGCGTAAGTTTAGTATTAATGTAAATCAAAACTTATCTCAAATAGGAAACAGACTAGCAGGTGATGACTTAGTTAATGAAAGAATGCAAGACATTAGCAATAAGTTTTTCCGTGGAAACATACTAGACCAATGGACTAGATTTGTACAAACTGTTTCATTTAGTACAGGTAAGCGTTTAATACATGAAAACTTAGAAGCTTTGTCACAATATAAAGGCGGTAAGCTTGACAAGCGTGGTCAGGTTTTAGCTGATGAACTTAAAGACTTAGGTATTGATTATCGTCAAGGTGTTAATTGGCTTAATGAAGGTGCTAAAACAAACACTAAATTTTATGAAGATAGCTACCTTAGAGGAGCTGCAAGATATACAGACGAATTAATTCTTCAACCTACAGCTGCGTCAGGATTAAAACCTAAATGGCATTCTAATCCTAAAACAGCTATATTGTTTCAGTTATTAGGTTATCCTGTAGCGTTTACAAACACTGTTATGAAACAAACAGGCAAACGAATTGCTAAAGCTCCTGCTCGTAATTTATATAAAGTTGTTCCTGCAGCGTTGATTATGACAGGTATGGCACGTTGGACTAACTATTTACGTACTGGTGGCAAAAGCGAAGAGGGTAAAGAGACTTCTGAAATTGTTTTAGATTCTATTACACGTTGGGGTGGTAACGGTATTATGTTTGATTCTATACAAAGAGCTAGAGAAAATTCTAAATACACTCAAAGCTCTATACCTTATCTTACAATCCCGTTTGGTCCTGCAGGTTCGGATGCTTTAAGTTTAATACAGCAAGGCGTAATACCTACAGCAGCTAAAAAAGTTCCTGTGTTATCTGGTTCGTATTTTGGAAATCAAATACTAGGAGAACACGTTGTTCAAGACTATAAAGCTAATGCTAAAGAACTACAAAAAGAAGTTTCTGATGCTATAATACCTAAATTTGATAGGGAAATAACTCCTATGGGTTATATGGCAGGTGGTTTTGTTAGAGCCGGAGTTAAAGCTATAACTGATTTGTATAAAAAACTACCCATTCGGTCAGAAAGTGGTGATGATGTAAAGGAAACTATACAAAAAGCTACTGATGGAATGTTTGATGATTCTTTTGTAAACAGAGAAACTGCTAAGTTAAACAACAGACTATCAGAACTAGAGCAAGAAGGAGTTGTTGATTTAGGAGATGTTGATGATTATGACTTTGTAAATGCTGTGCTTGTTAATGAAGTTCAAAAAACTCATAAGCCTGTAAAAGAACTAGAGAAAATACCATCTTGGAAAAAAGCTGTAGAAAGTACATCGCCTGAAGCAATAGATAGTAACTTTAAACAAGCCCGTAAAGATATGGGAATGTCAAAAGAACATCAAGAATCTGTCGAAACTATTTCAGCATTAAAAGATATTGTAGACCCTGACGGTGATATACAATACTTAGTCTCTGATATTATTAGAGATGTTAGAAATAAATATCAAAAGTATAATTTAGAACTAACTAAAGCAGAAAAGAAAAAAGCAGGCAGTGCTAAAGTTGATAAGTCTTTATCAGACACTCACGATTTTTTATCTGCTGTTATACGAACAGGCTATCATGGCGAAGCATTATCTGAAAGAGGTGCTAATAAAATAGCAGCTGATATACTTTCTAAACTAGCTGCTGAAGGCGAAATAGACTTTACAAAGTTTAAAACTCCTAAACTTAAAACAGATAGGTCAGACTTATCAGTCTTGCCAAAAGCTCAACGTGAAGCAGCTCAAAAGAAAATGGTAGAAAAGTCTACTGAAAAAGAACCAGTGTTTAGAACTGTTACTTCTTTTGAAGAAGCAGAGTATAACATAGCGTTTACATTCCCTAGAGAAATAGGTGTTCATGTAGGTACAGAAGGCTCAGCAACTACTATAGCTGTTCGTGGTTTACCAAACAACATGGCTAAAAGAGATTTAAAAGAAGCTATTGATAGCGGAACTTTAACTAGAGCTGAAGCTGCAGATAGATTTGCAGACCGTGAGCTTTTAAATCCTGACCTTCCTGAAGTAAATGAGTTTACTCAAGTAGCTGATGACATGCCTTTAGATGAAGGATACTTTGGTAAAATGATGGACGAGGGCGATGAAGTTGATATTAAACCTATTACTATGCAAAAAGGTTATATCGATGTTCGCAATCCTTTGTTTATAGACACAGACTTAGCAACTTGGGAAGCTGAAAAAATACTTATTAATGGTGATTGGGACGAGCAGTTTATGAAAGCCATTGAAGTTAGCGGTAAAAAACTATCAACTTCTCAACAAAAGAAAGTAGATGACTTGACTTATCGTGCAATGGAGTTTGAAAAAAATGACGGTGGGTCAATATTAGATGTCCAAAGAAATAACTTGAAGAAAGCTCAGTTAAATCTTGAGTTTAACGAGCTATTAGAAAACATAGGCTTTGATTCTATTATGTATAGAAATGAAGTTGAACGTGGACTGAAAGGCGAAGCTGAATATTCTTACATACTTTTTAAACCTACTCAGTTTAAATCAGCGACATCCAAAGCTTTCGATATGGAAGATATGCGTGAAGGATATAAAGGGGGTGGTCTTGTAAACGAAGTTTTCAGAAAAGATAAAACACCTAGAACTTTAGGTGAGCTTGCATCTAGAATTAAATTAAATTAAGGAGAAACATGAGCGACTTTAAATATTTTAAACTGTCAGATTTTGACTGTCAAGAAACTGGTGAGAACAACATGGACGTAGATTTTATACATAAACTAGATGAGCTTCGAGCTGCTTGTGGATTTCCATTCTATATTACTAGCGGTTATCGTTCTGAAAAGCACAGCATAGAAGCAAAGAAAGCAAAGCCCGGCACTCACGCTAAGGGTATTGCTGCTGATATAGCTGTCAACGGTGGTGCACAACGCATGACTATTGTTAAGAATGCTTTGGCTATGGGCTTTACAGGTGTAGGAGTTGCACGAGGATTTATTCACGTTGATGTTCGTGATACTACTCCTGTGATGTGGAAGTATTAATGAAACGCTTGGTGTTTCTTTTGCTGTTTTCGGCAGCTGTAAGTGCGGATAACTCTCAAGAAGGTTCTTTAAATACCTTTCATGGAGATGGCAGCACTACAAATAGTAACAATAATACCGAAGACAAAAGCGTATCTAATACATATAATGGTGCAGGGTCTAGTTCTGAAATGCCAGTAGGCTCTGCAATTACACCAAGCTATATGTCCAATGGTATGGACACTTGTCTTAAAGGTACGGGTGGCTCTCTTCAAACAGTAGGCGTTGGTATATCTAGCGGCTCTTATGAAGTTGACCCGAACTGTGATAGACGTAGGGACGCTAAGCTACTGTCAGACTTGGGCATGAAAGTAGCAGCAGTATCAAGGATGTGTGACTCTCTAGAGGTTTGGAAGTCAATGTTTGTGTCAGGTACACCCTGTCCAATACTACAAAACTCTAGACTTGTTGCAGGTAAACGAGCTTATCTTGCAATGAAAATGAATCCTGAGATTTATATCCCAGACTACAACAAAAAAACTAAAGAATGGTATGACTCTATTCTCAACATTGGAGAAACAATTAATGAAGAACACGCTGAAGATGCTCCCTCTGTTAGCACTATGTTCCGTAGCTCAATCAAATGAGTTAGATAATTTAATAAACACTTCTACTGATATTGTTAATCAAATTGATAGAGGCGTTAAGTTAGTTGGTGCTGCTACTGAATACTCTTATGCAGGTAGTGGGTTAAGTGATGGCACACTATCGTCTACTGCACATATCAGTACAGAACAACTAGATGCATATAACAACGCACTATCTAGCTTTGCTGTAAACTATATGCCTTATGGTGACGTACAGACTGTACTAGAACTAAAGGCTGATACAGAACTTGATTTAATGAATGATGCTATTGGTACGTTTACAGAAGTTGTAGTTGATATGATTTCTGTACAAGAAGTAGCCACCAAAGTTGTAGAAGCTGAGTCACCTCAAGAAGAAGCTGAAGTACAAGAGTTTGTAGCACAGAATCAAGAAGTGCTAACAATCTCTCAAGACGATGTAGATACATACAATCAGTCTATTGATGACATTGAAACCCACGCTAACAACGCTAGTGCATTCCTAGCGGTGGCAAGTAACAAAGAAGCCGTAACATTTTTAGAGCAAGGCGCTGAGAATAACAACACAACTGCGGAGCAAGCTACTGTATCGTATAGTGCAGGTAATCAATGGGTTCAAATGTCTTGGGCTAATACTAACAACGCTTCTGCTGTATACCTTAACGGTCAAAGCTATGGTTTAGATATGTACTTTTCTGAGGCTGATATACTTACGGCAGGTAGTGAGTCTGAGTTTTATTTAAGCTCTCCATTAGCCATGCAAAATCATAACTGCTATATGTACGGTGAATGTGAATGAGTTTAGCTGATGCAGAACTAACAATAGGTGGAGTAAAGCTAAAAGGAATTTACATAGCTATTGTATTTTCTTTAGCTACTACAATAGGTGGTGGTGTGTGGACAGCCTCTAGTTTATACTCAAGACTAGAAGGTGTTGAAGGTTTATTTATTCCTAATGTAACGCCACTAGAAGAAAGAATTACACTAATAGAACAAGAGTTAGAAGCCAATGATGTTTCTAAACTACAGGGCAAACTTGCAGAGCTAGGAGTTAATTTAAAAACAATAGCAACACAGCAAGAAAAACTACTGACTATCGGTGACAAAGTAAACGAATTAGAAAAAGATATAGAGGGTATGAAAGCTACGGTAGCTAAGGCAGAAGTGTTAGCGTCTGATGCAAATAACCTAGAAACAAAACTTAAAAACATGAATAGGGAAATACAGGAACTGTGGGATGGTATGGACTATCTTGCAAACCCTTTAAAGTGAGGACACTATGATAAACTTAAATTCTTTGGTAGGTCCAGTTTCAGGACTGTTAGATAAATTTATAGAGGACAAAGACAAGAAAAATGCAATTGCGTTTGAACTATCGACAATGGCTGAAAGACACGCACAGGAGCTTGCGAAAGCGCAACTTGAAGTTAATAAGACAGAGGCGGCACATAAGAGCTTATTTGTGTCGGGTTGGCGACCTGCTGTTGGTTGGACTTGTTGTATTGGACTTGCGAGTCAGTACATTCTTATCCCGATGGCAAATTTTGCGCTTGCTCTTGCCGATTCTACCATTGAAATCCCTGTTTTAGATATATCAACTATGATGCCAGTGCTGATGGGTATGCTAGGTTTAGGTGCTATGAGAACTGTAGAAAAAACTAAAGGCGTTAGCCGAAACAAATAACTAAAGGAAACTATTATGCCCAACTACAAAAAAAGAAGTACATATCAAACTGGCGGTGCTGCAAAACCACAACCACCATCAAGGCAGCAAATGCAGCAAGTGCTTGGAAGAACACAGCCCCGTCTTCCTAATAACGGTTTCTCTCAATTCAGCCGAGAAAATAACGAAGCGCTATCAGCTCAACGTCAAGCTATGCAAAGAGCAGCAGGACTTGCAGCTTTAGGCAATCGTCAACGTGCTGCAGCCGCTAGAGCTAGAGCGCAACGTCCTGCTCAAGGTCCTAGTCGTGCTCAAGCAGCTAGAAATCAAGCAGAATACAACGCAGCTATGAGAGCTAGACAAGCCGCTAGTAGTCGTGGTAGCACTCCTGCAAGACCAAGAGTTCCTACTGCACAGCAACGAGCCGACTATCAAAGAATGCTGTCAGAAGTAAACCGAGGTCGTGCTAATTCTGTTCCTGTAACACCAAGACAACAGCCAAGACCACAAATGCGAACTCCAACGCCCCAAGAGCTAGCACGATTACAAGCAAATCCAAATAGACCAAATATGGTTAATCAAGTGCAGAATATGAATGTAGGAGCAGGTAGTGTATTTACACAACAAATGCAAGCAGAGCGTAGTAGAATCCAACAGCAGATAGCTCAACTCCAAGCAAGGCTACGACAACTAGGAGGCTAGTATGGCAGCTAAAAAGAAATCGACAGTAAATAAAGCAGGGAACTACACTAAACCTACTATGAGAAAGAACCTGTTCAATAAGATTAAGGCAGGTTCTAAAGGCGGTAAAGCAGGTCAGTGGTCAGCAAGGAAAGCACAGATGCTTGCCAAACAATATAAAGCAAAAGGTGGAGGTTATAAATGAAAGTTAAAGCACCTGATGGTTATCATTGGATGAAGCAAAAGAACGGCTCATTCAAACTTATGAAGCACAAAGGAAAGTTTGTTAAGCATAAGGGAGCAAGTCTATCTGCAGACTTCCCAATACAAAAGGTACATAAATAATGGCACTTAAAAAACCACAGAAGTCTTTAAAGAAATGGACTAAGCAGAAATGGAGAACACCTAGTGGTAAGAAATCTTCTGAAACTGGTGAGGTCTACGCACCATCTAAGACTATAAAGAAACTTAAATCAACCTCAGCAGGACGTAAGAAGCTTGCAGCAGCTAACAAAAAGAAACGTGAGGCTACTGCAAAAGGTAAACAACATGCGAGGCACGGACTACATAAAGGTAAGAAACGATGAGAGAAGATTATAAGAAAGGCGGTAAAGCTAAAGACTCAAGGCTAAAGAAAGCAGGTGTATCAGGATATAATAAACCTAAGCGCACACCCAATCATCCTAAGAAGTCTCACATAGTTGTAGCAAAAGAAGGCGATAAGATTAAAACAATTCGCTTTGGGCAGAAGGGAGCTAAGACAGCAGGCAAACCTAAAGCAGGTGAGTCAGCTAAGATGAAAGCTAAACGTAAAAGCTTTAAAGCCAGACACGGCAAGAACATCGCTAAGGGCAAGATGTCTGCCGCATACTGGGCTGATAAAGTTAAGTGGTAGGGTTCTTGAAAACATCTAGTTCAGCTTCTAAGAACTTATGCATGTTTTCTAATTTAGGTTTCGCATCCCTTATAATCTTGCGAATTAGTATCAAGTCATCTCCCTTGAATACCGTGTGAAGTTTATCTTCGGGGAGTCCTCCAATTTCTGTGAGGATTGCCCCCGAATGATTAACTATAATTCTAAAGGACAGAAGATTCGCTTCTTGTTCTTTAGGTAATTTCACACGCTCCTCCCACACAAGCTAGTTCTTGAGAGCCTGTAGTATTGTCTTCTTGTTCAAAGTAAACTAAGTCATTCCAGTTTACATTGCTCGGCATAGATGCTAAGACTTCATCATACTTCTCAGCAGTTATGTCCTCATAAGGAGCTTGCTGATAAACATGGTCACTAACTGGCAACAAACTAATACCCGAGCAAATATCAAAGTTATCCCATATCCACTGTGCGACTTGCAGATATTCATCGTCCGTATAATACACAGTAATACTGGGCTTATGCTCGCACCAGAAATTTTGGTACGTCTTCCACAGTTTTAACTGTTCCATTGCTCCTACTTCTTTTACTACTACACTAGAGTCAGGAGCTTTGACTGGAAAGCTATACACCACAGAAGACTCTGACATTACATCTTGTTCTACTGGGAATCCTGCTGCTTCCATAAAGACTGCCAGTGGGTCTTTTTTGTCTGAACGCACTCTGCGAATATAATAATTACTAAAGCGGGGGTGGATACCACTAGCACTATCAACAAGTTGAGAAACAGTACCGCTAGGCTTAACACATGTAATAGCCGCAGACTGTTCAATGCCAAGCTTTTTAGCCCACTTTTCATTAGTTTTAATAGCCACATCTCTCAAGTTCTCCAAAGTCTTTTCTAGTTTTTCTTGGTCTTCCTGACCAGACAATAGTTTATTATCCATAATGCCTGTCATGCTTAGACCAAGTAATGCTTCTTCAGCTGTGTTCTTGTGCCAGATGTTACGTAAGTATCTAAAGTCTGTAAGTGTAGCTTGTAGCGTACCGATAATAGCCGCTAGCTCTACTTTTTCTTTTAAAGTTTCTTCTGTATCATCTTCACGAACTACAACTTCAGATAGATTGCAGAACTGATTAGACCGTAGTATAATCTCAGAGCATGGGTTAGTACCGAAGTCCTGCTCAGAGTCTCTACGTCCGTTACGAGCTGCAATATTCTGAGCAGCTACACGGCTAAACAAACCACGTTCACCTGCTCTGCTTTCGTATAGAGTCTTCATTTCGTTAATGAATGCTTCGAAGTCAGGCTTCTCGGTGTATGCTACGCTGTTGTTAGCTAAACGTCTGTGACCATCTGCTTCCCACCATGCACCTGTCTTAGCTTTAGCCATACGAATGTCTGATAAGTTTGATAGACTTATAAGTGCTGAACGTCTAACGCCACCTACAACTACAATGTCTGCAACCTTACATACAACATCGTGACACTCAATACTAGTTAGCTTACGACCTGCTGCTTTGTGGAATACTTCTACACAGAAACGAAACAAGTCTTCAAGAGGTGCTGAGCCTGACGCACGACCACCAAAGGTCTTGAGTCTAGCACCCGCAGGACGTACTTTGTGCATATCCCACTTAGGTACTTTACCTGCATACAACATAGCAATCAACTCACGGAATGCACTAGCCCAACCAATCTTGCTGTCAGCTACTACAATCGTTGTGTCTGTATCGTGAAAGGTTTCTGCGACTATTGGTAGCTTATTAATAAAGTTACGCTCAACACTGAAGCCTACACCTGTACCACACATGAGTACATACATTAGCTCATCAAATGCTCTAGGTGAATCAATAGCTAAGTAACTGCAGTTAAACCCTGCTACGTTATCTTTGTCTAGTGCTTCACCTGCTGTCATCATACAGCGCATAGACGGCATAACCTTTTGACTATGTATACCATCATACAAACGAGTAGCTGTTTTCTTATCTATCTGCTTTCGATTAACCCAAAAGTCTACATACCTTTGTACAGTTTCTTCCCAAGTCTCTCGTCTGCCCTCATTAGAGAGCCAACGAGCGTACCTTGACTTGTGTATAAACTGTTGGTACTTATCCATTAAAATCTCCAAAGGTTATTGCTGCCCAAAACTCTTTGTAGAAACCTACAATATCTTTGCGGTTATCCCACAGTATCATTACAGGCACATACACTGGAGAGATTACAAACAATCCCAATGCTTTTAACGCTAGCTTTTGTTTTTGTGTCAATTCAAAACTCCAATCTTTACTCATCGTCTATTTCCTCCCAGACATTTCCAATCGTTATAGTGATAAAGGGCAGTAGTATTACTGTCCCACAAAAAGGCATTACATCGTGTTCGCCATCTCTAACTGTCCAAACAGGACGGCTGTCAGCAAACTCAATATCAAACCCTACTCCGTTTCTAAACTCAATCGTCCATAATCTGTTCCAAAACTGGTACGTCATATTCTTTCCTCATTTGTTTTTTTCTTGCAGTCTTAGCTTTGCTAGACCTCGTATACTTCTTAAACTTCTTCTTTCGAGCAAACTGATTCCTGCGCTCTTCTTTCCTGTCCATTACCACCAACCTAAGTTTTTAGAGTTATTTAATATAATCATAAAGCATGTGGCTATGTGCACAACCCACCAGAATGTTCGTATAAACGCAACAGTATCTGCTTGGCTGTTAGTCTCCCCAACTTTTTCTCCAAGAGACTTTGCCCATATACGCCACCACTTATTACGCTTCATGTGACTTAATTAGTTTATCTAAATACCATCTTGCTTTCTTTAAGTCTTCTAAAGCTTTGCCCTTGTAAGACATGCGCCATATATACTTTTGGCAGTTGCCTTTGAGATAACCTTGAAACTGGTCAAGACTCATAGACTCTTCAATAGCTTCAATGCACTCTACTTTACCTGTGTTATAGTGGGCAGGGTTATTAACTGGGTCGTTGTTCCAACAATCAGCAAAGTCTTCTGAGTCAGCAGTCACCTCTGGGTCTGTACCTCTAGTGCTATCGTAAACCCAATGCGAGTTTAAGTCACGCATGTACTCTTCAAATGTAGGTTCTTTCTTCATTCAAATGTCTCTCTCTTCTTTTTGTTAATCCAATCATCAGGTATGCTATCTTCACTAAACCATCTAAAGCTATTTGCCTCAGCCCACTCAGCGTGGGAGCGTTTAGTGCCGTCCTTTCTGACCTTAGCCTGTGGCATCGGAGCATTAGGATTAGCAAACAGGAAAACCAGTTCGATGTCATCTGGCAGTGCTTTGGCTATCCATACGTACTTACTGTACTCAGCACTATCCCAGAACCGTCCTTTGGCTTCTAGTAATATCTTCTTACCGTTGATAACTCTTACAAAATCGGGTTCGTACTTATGCTCCACAGTATACTCTACCTTATCAACGTGATGCTCCCATCCGTCTAAAATGCCTGAGTGAAGTTGATACTCCCAATTAGAGTCGTAGCCCTTAACCAAATCCTTTTCAACTGGGCGTTTAACTCTTGCTTTCCTGTAGCCTTTCCTTATTTTAGCCATCCGTGCTATACCTTACGTTGCTGTATCTTCCAGTTGACATCAGCTAGTGTGAAGTCTTCTACTTGCTTGTCGGGAAAAATACGCATTAGTTGTTTTAGTTTTTTAATAACGTGACGCATTCCAAACACGCTACAATATTTAGTTCCCATACCCCAAACGTGGGTCTGTGTCGGAAGCATTTGAGCCAAATTAGTTTTATTTACTTTGTTAGCTTCGTCATCCGACAACAGAGATTTAACCCACGCTAGTTGTATAGTTTCAGCGTGTTTCCGTATACGCTTACTTAGTCTTCTATTCATAGTACCTCTTCTACTTTGGGTTCTGCTACGACTTCTGTAAGGTACGCATACCCTGTAGAGTATTTAAAAGTCCTTAGACCTGCACCATCGTTAGCATCCTTGTGACATTCGTGCTTATACTTACAGTACGAACAACCTTTAGGCAATCTCATATTACCTTTTTTACCGTCAGGCACAGGAGTATAACATAGTTCTGGAGGTTTGTCAAGCTTTAAATTATCACGTAGAGTATTTATTGTAGTCTCTATATTAGGTTTATCTAAGTCATCAGGCTGAAACATACACAGCTCACCGTTCTCCTTGTTGATAACCAAGAATGCACCACCGTCTGTGCCCTCTGCTTTCTCGTAACCTGCAAGCTGTCCGAGATAACCGAATGGGTCATCCGAATTTAACGTGCCGTTCTTAAACTTCTGGAACGCAAACCTAGATGCAGACTTAACATCTACTACCTGACCGTTAATCTTACAGTCCATGTGACCTACGATGCCGTTTACTTCTACTTCTTTTTGCTCGTCAGTTACTTCATGTCCTGCCATACGTACAAGCATAAGTACAAGCTCTTCGAGTATGTGTCCATACAAGAACTTAATCTGAGTAGGACCATCTACATCTCCTTTAGTATCTTCGTCACGCTTCTCAAACCACAACTGTCGCTGAGGTTTACCTACGTTAGACATACGAAGTGTGAAGTCTGTGTCACGTTTACGTGGAGTAGCCCAATGCATGATAGCTTCTTTCATAGATGCCATAGTTTCATCAAGCGCCTCCTCCGTTATTGGAAGAGGCTCACCCTGTGATACACTTTCTAGCATCTTATATATGTCAGGTACTACATTTTTAAGCGGCTTCGTGCTCATCTTCTATCTCCTTGAATGCTTTGATTACATCAGATGAAAACAACTTCTGCAAGTTTAGCAGATACATCTGGCTTGCACGGTTGTCACCGCCTGATACAGTCTTAAAGCTATCTAGTTTCTTTACAATCTTCTTGAGTGTCTTAGTATTAAACACAAGTGTACAGTATTCGTCATCACCAATACATAGATTATGAAACCAGTAGTCCGACTCGGTTGCATCAATACCTGATGGCTTACCATAAGACTTATACTCAATGCAGATGTTACCAGTCTTCTGCCACAAGTCACGCTCGGATTTTACTTCTATCTTTTTGTTAGTGAGCATATCCGCAATCTTATCTTCACGCACAACTCCATACTGCAAATCAATATCAAACTTCTTTCTGTCTTCTTTAGTGGGTTTCATGCCAACCATCTCCGATGTTGTAGTCCCCATCAAGAGGACAGTTTAAGTTTAAGTTCTTACCTGCCTGTATTATAGCTTCAATTCCTAACTGACCAACCTTGTCCGCTACTGATGGACGACACTCTATCTGCCATTCATCGTGTACATTAGCTACTATCTTAGCATCAATACGCTTGAGCCATAGATTGTGCTCAAGTATAACCAATGCTTCTTTCATAACTATAGCGCCTGCACCTTGCAACAATGTGTTGAGAGCAGCGTGTTCACTTCGTACAAAGAGCTTACGTCCGTCCAGACCTTTTAGAAATCCTTTCTTGCTCTCTCTTTGAACTCGTTGGATAAGCTGTTTAAATGATGGTAAACTATCAAGAAACTGTCTTCGCAGTTGTTTACCGACTGCCTTGCCTCGCTTAGCCACTGACCCAAGCTTTGCATCTCCTGCTCCGTATAAGAGGGCATAGATGAAAGTCTTTGCCTGATTTCTAGATTCAAGTCCTGCAAGCTTTTGGTTAGTTGTGTGAATGTCTCCGTTGAGTATTTCATTTGTATAGTCCTCATCGTTCATGTAATGTGCTAGCATTCTTAGCTCTAATCCAGAAGCATCAATGCCAACCAGTTTGTTACCAGACTTAACAGTCCAACAAGCTCTACACTCTTCACCATAGGGTGAGTTAGTGCTAGGTACTTGTGCCGTGTTAGGGTGGCTGTGTGTCATACGTCCTGTTACTGCACCGTTAGGATTGACGTACCCTCGTACCCTGCCGTCAGGTTCTACTGCCTTAATCCAACTGTTGACCTGCGCTAATCGTTTCTGTAGCATCAGGTACTTAGCTATCATCTGTGCTTCGGGTATGTCTTTAACCTTAGACAGTGTACCCTCGTCAACTATCGGCTGACCTGTTGGTGTATAGTTCTTAGGCTTCCAACCTGCCTCGACTAGATACTCACCTATCTGTTTACGTGAGCCTAGATTAAAAGGTATCTCTGTCTCACGCCTGATGGGTTTACCGTTTAACTCCATCTCCACCCACTCGTCATCGGTAAGGCGAACACCTTTATCGTCTTGGTCTTTAGCAGTCTTAGCTAGCCTGTTAGTCTTAGTATACTGCGGACTAAGAATCTGTACGTTTACACGAGGCTTGAATGTTTCATGCACTTCAGACTCAACTGCGGCTAGCTTCTCTTCAAACAAAGCTACAAGAAGCATAGCCTTACGCATATCAAACTGAAAGCCGTTGGCTCGTTGTTGCTCTACAATTCTAGCTACATCATGTTCTAGTCTGACTGACTGACCAGTAAATCCACGACTCTCCTTGCGTAGTTCGTTATAGACTTTAGTATTGAGTATAACATCACGCTTACAATACTCTAGCATCTCTTCGCAGTACGCATCCCACGCACCGTCTGACTGACCATAGCTACCCTTGTTGTATCCTAAGCGATAGCCCCATGATTCTAGACCATGACCACCCTCACGAGTAGGCTTAAACAATCTAGACAGTACAAGTGTATCTACAATCTTCTTGTCAGATAAATCTATACCCTCTACTTTCTTGAGGGCAGGTAGGTCATAGCCAATGATGTTATGACCTATAAGTTTTGTTGCTGACTTCAGGAATAAGTAACCTGCTTCGAGCTGTGTATTGTCAAACGTAAACACATCGCCTGTGTCTACGTCTTGTGCAACAATACAATATATCTTAGTAGGTTCTAGTCCATCAGCCTCAATATCAAATACTATATTCATAGTTCATCTCCATCAAGTTCTGCATAGTGGTCATCGTTAGGTATCTCTGATAGCCTGCCTGTCTCTGTGTCGTACAGTAGACCGCAAGCCACACCAACATCACCAGTGTATCTAGACTTTAGTACACGAACTTTGGTGGTAGATGCCTCTATAATATCTTCTGATTGCTGATTACGCTCAAGAGATATAACTGCATCAGATAGCTGAGCAATCGACTGACTACCACGAAGATGTGATAGACCTGTCTCAATACCATTCTCATGTCCACGATTACCATCGACACGCCTCAAGTGAGACACCAGTATCATACCAACACCTGTCTCTTCTACAAGGGAGCGCAGTCGGTGCATGATACCGTCAATAGCTTTACGCTCATCACCATCTAGTGCTTGGAGTACAAGCATGTGTAGATGGTCAACGACAACCCATTTACAATCTAACCCCACAATCAAGTAGCGTAGCTTGCTGAAGATGTCTTCAAGATGATTGACACCGAGGTGTGCATGAATCCAAACACGACCATCGTTCTCATCCATGAATACTTTCTTGTAGGTTTCGAGAAGTTTCTCTTCGCCTATATCTTCTTTGACGCTGTTGAGGTGCAACTTAGCGTTAGCTTCGATAGACATAATACCCTCAGCTGTACGACTCCAGTTCTCCTCTAGTGCGACAATACCTACGTTGTCTTCGGTGTGGTTGATAAGCCAGTGTTCAATCTCTCTAGTAACACTAGACTTACCTAGACCAGTACCACCTGTCAGAGTGACCAACTCACCCTGTCGCATACCCTCAAGCTTTCTGTTCAAGCCATTCCACGGATATGGTATAGAGTCTTTCTTCTCTGTCTGTAGCTTGCGATAAGCATCGAGCTGAGTAGATAGATTCAATATGCCTGACGGTGTATACGTCTTGGCATCCCAGAAAGCACTGACGAATGCTGTATGCTTTCTAGCTTTGAGCATATCGTTAGGGTCTTTGTAACCCTCTGGTAGTGTCATAATCTTAGCCTTGTTGGGAGTAAGAAGCTTAGCTATTTCCTTAGCACCTTTCTTACCTGCATCGTCTGAGTCAAAGCATATAACTACAGTGTCAAACGATTCCAAAAACTCTAGGCTATTCTTAACATCACGAGCACCTCCTTGTGCTCCTGACTTGATAGATACTACAGACCATTTACTACCTAGCAGTTCGTATGCTGCCATAGCATCACACTCACCCTCGACTAGAGTAATAAACTTACCGCCTGATTTGAAGAGCTGTTCTCCGAACAACCCTGTTTCTTTGGAGTTACCCTGCCACACAAACTGTTTATCCTGTTTGCGTATCTTTGTGGCTACTTGTTCTCCGTTACTAAAGAAAGGATAGTGATGGCTTGTAACTTGACCACCGACTGTAGTAGTAGATTTAACGCCATACTTCTTGGCAGTCTCTAGGCTAATACCACGGTCTGTGAGTGCGTTAAAGCTAGCACCATCCTGCTTCGGTTGATACCTTGTAAAGTCCGTTACGGTATCTTGTTGCACTTCCGATGTGCCATATTGTTTAAAATAAGTATTGCAACTAAAGCAATACGCAGACCCGTCATCGTTCTTCGATACTGGGTCGCTACCTCCGCACTCGTGGCACGGTAGGTTATGTTTAACAAATGGCATAAGCACCTCTTAGTTAGTTTCTGGTTCTTCTTCCGTATCCTCTACGATTGCTTCGTCCGTGAGTTCAGCTTCAAACAGAGCTTTGATATGCGTAGCTCCTGCTTGCATTACCTGTATCTGTTTGTTTAGCTCTTTGATTTTTGTTACGCTATGCTGAATGAGTTGGAACAATCCCTGTCCCTGCTCACCCAACAACGACACATCATAAGATGTGCCATCGTCAGTTTTATATGTGTAATGCATTATAGTTCATCTCCCATGTCGTCCTCTACGTCAAACTCACCACCGTCAACTGAACCGACAGACACTAAGTCTAACACTTGCATTGCTTGGAAGTCTAAGCCCTTAAAGGTTTTGCCTTTCCATACTGACTCCCACTCCTTGTACTGAACCTTAACCTTAGAGCCATTACCTACACGCTCATCAATAGGGTTCTTCTGTCCGTCTACTAGCTTAGGTGCAGAGCGAACCATACCATTAGGTCCATTGACTTTACGCTTGATTACGATAGCTTTACCCTCGTCCATATCTTTTGTAGGGAAGCCACGCTTCTCAAAGTCACTAGCAGTATCATCATCAACAACTAGATTAACCGTGTATACGGGTTCATAAGTTGTATTCGGTGTTGTTACACTTGCCCAATAAGCTGTTCCTGTTACTATTGCCATATCATTTTCTCCATGTGGTTAAAAATTAAAAAGGTATTATACTGATTTAGATTGCTGTTGTCAAGCACTATTTTGGATAAACGTGAGTTATTTCTATTAGTGCTGACACAAGAGTAGCGCCTACAATTACATCAATAGACGCTCCCAAAGCATATAAACTAATGCACACTCCCGCTGTGGTTATCAACTATACTACTCCATTGTTTAAGTTTAGATAATTTACTTTCAACTGCTTCCTGTAAAGGTTCTTCTTCTAAGAAACCATACTCAAGAAGCAGGGAAACCATACATAGAACATCCCCTGCCTCCTGAAGTATATTATCTAGGTGCTTAATCTCATTACCGAACCTGATAATTTTACTGCAAGCCATGCTTAACTCCGAGCATTCTTCCATAGTTATTACTAGAAGCTCACGCTCTTGTGGTGTTAACTTGTCGCTAAGCATTATGCCGCCCTTGCAAAAGCTTTACGCACAATCTCTTGGCGGTTAGCTCTGACCGAAGCAATGTTTCGGTTAGATGCTTTGGTGTACGCACCTGAGTGAGTAGACCAATCTGTAAAGGCATTGTACAAAGCCCAACGATTCTGACCTAGACGTACTTTATATCTATGGAAAGCATCCCAGATATAAGCTACGTTCTTACCAGTGCCTCTGTTCCTGTCAACAACTGCTGATGGCGAGTGGTGCTGAGACTCTTCGATAAGCTTTGGTGAGCCTACGGCATGGCATATTTCTTTGAAAGCTTGGTCAGAACTAACGTACTCGCCCTGCATATAACTCCACAAGTCTCTTTCATTGCTGAATACATCTAGTGCTTTGACGATTAGGTTAGCACCATGCTCTACGTTGAGGCTCTTGGTGTGCTTAGCTTTATATACAGCTACCTCACCACTAATGAAGACCTGTAGATTTGTACAAGCAGACTGTATAGCTGCGGCACTAATCATAAACGGGAATGTGCCGTCAATAGAACTAGTAGCAAGTAGGCTGAGAGACGCTGTATCTCCATCTGGAGTCTCATAAGTATGAGCAGGTAGAGTATATTGGACAAAGCATCTAGCACCGTCATGCGAAGTTCTAATGGTTTCTTCGATGTCTCTGGTGTTTAAATCTGAACGCTCAATGATAGAACGTGTAGAGTCTATCATCTTTCTAGGTGCTACTGGTTGATAGCCATGACCATGAACTCCTAGCTCTTGACCTGTATCGGTGCGATAGATAACAGACTTAGAGCTTTGCTTGGTAGCTGTACCTGCTCCATCATTAACCCAACAGCTATAAGTCAATGGCGTTGAATGTATATTGAAATCTGCTGACCCATATCCCTTATCTCTAAGGGACTGGGTAGCACCGTAGTTCTGAAACATAGGTGTTATGTTAGACATTAGCTGACTCCTTCGATGCCGTTGATGTCTTTAATGTTGTTGAAGCTGATAGCTCTAGAGCCACTGTGCTGTAGATAGAAGCCCCACTTGTAGCAGTGTAAGATATTAAAGCACTTACCCTTGCTCATTTCGAAGCGGTTCTTAGAGCTTCTGCGTCTTACAATAAAAGACTTACCGAATAGTTTACCGTTTTTCTTACCGCTAAAAACGAGTGAATGTACTGCTGATGCTACAAAGTTAAACAAAGTTTCCATAGTGTTACGCCTCGTGTTTTAAGATTAAGTTTTCGTTTTGTGTCTGTTCAAATGCATACTGGTCGGCATAGCCATCTATATAATCTGGGTTGCCGTTGTAATCACAGGGTAGTCCATCAATACAATCTTGTACTCCTCTATCATATTCGCTCATTAGTTCTCTCCTTTGACATATTCTCTATATCCTTCTTCAACTATTATTCGAGCAATGATGTAAGCACCACCATGAAGTACACCCTCTGTGCTAGCTTCATCATAGCTATGACAATAGATATGTTTAGACGGCTTGCCTTCGTACAATAACTCTACCGACCATGATGGTAGCTTATCGGTTGTCGAGTTGTAGATAGTCATATTCTTCTGCCTCCGACTTATATCCTTCAAGTGCTTCTTTGGGTAGCATCGACAGCAGTTCATATATCGGTGCTAAGTCTTTGTTTTCTATATCTTTTTCAATCTGGTTGATAACATCTAATACTAAATCTTCCATAGTCTTATACCTCGTGCCATACATGGGTTTCGCTATTCTCATAGCCACCGATAATGTTATTCATGTTCTGTAATTCTTCAATTACATCTTGTTTACTGAAGCCTCTGTTGATAGCATTATCACCATAGACTTCTTCGAATACTGCTTCAATAAATTCTTTATTAGTCATAACTATATCTCCTGTACGTCTTTTATTTCACAATCAAACGAATCCCAAACCTCATAAGTCTTATCGTCATAATCACCTTGATAAACTTTATCTCTGGCTTCTTCGGGGCTTTTAGCCTCAACATCATAGCTATACTCTACTGTTTCAGTCATATAAACTCTAAATTTTTTCATAACTCTATTCTCCAATCAAATAAGTGTAGTGGACTTCGCTAACATGGTTAGCATCTTGCCACCTGTTAGATTTTGTAGCTAGATTCTCACACCATGAGTTCCATAGATTATCACAACCATAAGCATGACACAAATCTATATAGGTTCTGGTTCGTTGGTCGTTAGCTTCCATAGCTTTCAAAGTCTTAGGCTTTGGATTCAGCTTCAGAATCTTAGGGTCTACGTTGTACATCTTAATGTTATGAACGTCCATACAACCAACCATTCCTGCTATTAGCTGACAGCAGAACCCTGCTTTAGGTAAACCTAAGCCGTCAACTCTAAGGAAGATTGTCATCAGGCTGAAAGCCTTTTCGTCATAGCTCTTACCAGAGTTAAGGACTGCTTTGACTTGGGCAAACATCTTATGTTTATTCGACATAAGATATTCATAAGTCTTAATCTTGTTGCCCCAAAGAAACTTGGAGTCTAACTTGTTAGCTCTAACGTCAGCCATCTGCTCACCGACTGACAACCAGTTCTGTTGGATTGATAGAACTACCATGAGTACAGTATCTGCCATGTTGTTAGCATTACGCTGAGAGTATTCCTGAACCGCTTTACAGTGAGTGTTGAACATCGCCATCTCCTTTTGTGAAGAATAAATAATTAGTAAGTTCGTAAGAAACTTACTTACTAATTATTTATCTTCATTTTAATTATCTAATTGATTTAGTATTAAAACTTTCTACAGCTTCTTCGAAGGTTAAATCGTAATGTCCCCAGAATATCATACAGCCATCTTCAAAGCTAACATCATGGACTGCATAGCAGTTATCTTTAAGTCTAGGGCTTCGTATCATAGATATAACTACCTGCTTCTTATCACAATATCTAACAACATCAGCATCAATAGCTATATCTAAATGGTTTGAAACTTGCATAAGTCTATTCATTGTATTAACTCCTTACAGTGTATTTCATAATCTAAAGCTATGGGATAATCTTCTGAAATTTCACTATCTTGCAACCAATCCCAAACCATATCTTCGGCTTCTATATTACTATTAGCATCAACCATTATTGAGCCATTTTTAGAACCAGTGTAATATACTTTATACTTTTTCATAACTCTATTGCTCCTTTCTGAAGTAAGAACCTATTTGTACATCATCATAGCCTATTCGTTTCCAGTCATCAGCTATATCCATAGCTTGTTGTTTATTAGATAACTCTGGGCTTACTTCCATACCACCAACCCAAACTGTATAGACTTGTATATCACTTTCTAAAAACTTTTCCATAACTATATACCTCGCTCGTTGAATAGATTTATATTATACAGGACTTCCTTGTCCGAGTCAAACGAATTGACTATTTACATAGTCAAAGCGTCAAGGATTTTGTCAAGCTTTCTGTCGAGTATATCTACTCGTTTCTCAAGTTTCTGCATTTTCTTGTCGGAAGCCGTAGGCTTAGCAGTAGATTTAACTTCTGTCGCCTTCCCCTTCGGGGTAGATTTCTTCGAAGACTTAGCAGTCTTTTTAACTGTCGAAGCCTTTGGCTTCTTGATGAGAGACATGAATTGTGGTGGAACACAATCCCATTCAAACCACTCAGTGGCTTCGCCATGAGTCATATAGCTATCGCTATCCTTGTAGTGTTTGTTCAATATAGCATTGAACACTTTGGTTAAGCCATATCTCTCCGTAGGAGTCTTACTAGCTATATTAGCGAAATGACAAGCTACTCCGTAGACTTGACGTTGTGTTGCAATTTGATTGTTGTCGATTTTGCTGAAAGTTGCTGAAGCCATATTAGTTCTCCAAAATGTAAAAGTTGTTAGTTTCGTTAGAAACTTACTAACAACTTTTTCATTTGGAGAACTTAGTAGACCTTTAAAGACATTTTAAAGTCTTTAAAGGTCTAAAATTTGTTCAAAATTTATTATAAATAAATTTCGTGTGCGATAGAATTATGGGAGACTTTAAAAGTCTCAAGAGTGGATTTAAGCGAAGCTTAGAAATGCTTGTAAGTCGTTGAAATTTTTGGAGATTGCCAAGTAAAGCGTAGCTTTAAAGACTCGAAAATCTTTGCCCTAGTTTTGTAAACTAGAGAGTCTGTAAAATCTTTAGAGATTTTCAAGGGTGTGCGCTCGATAGATTCTTTAGAATCTTAGAAATTTTTGAAGTCTTGAGAGACTTCAAGGGGGTGGGCAAGTCGCCATAGGGGGTACTAGGGATATATACTCAATCTTATACATTTTTGGAGGGTGTAGCATGTAAACCAGACAGGTCCGCAGCTTCATAGGGCTTTAAAGGCAGGAGCTAAAAAGCGGGTACATAGATAAGCATGATAAGCCATGCTCCATCATCTATATATAACCCGGGGGGCTATATGTATATTATACCCGTAGATTCGCAATCTGTCAAGAAATTTCTTCTTTTTTTGCCTTTCCCTTAGAAAGTGCTTGACAAACCTTAATATTACGGGTATACTATAGAGTATAACTATACTTTTATAGTTCGCATAGGTTCATGCGTGAAAAGAATCGTAGAAATCCGATTAGGAGATATACGATGACTAAAGAACTAGTATATATTTATAGAGGCGTAAAATACGTCAAAACAATACAGGCATAAATGGATGGCAGAGAAACAACTCACTACAAAGCAGCAATCATTTTTAGATAATCTTACTAGCTGTGGTGGTGATGTAAAGACAGCTGCCGAACTTGCAGGATATGCAGAAGGTACACACTACGCTGTAGTTAAAAGCCTCAAGTCTGAAATACTAGACATGGCTTCTAACATAATGGCACAGAACGCACCTAAAGCAGCTTCTAAGCTTGTTCAGATTATGGATAGCCCTGAACCAATACCCCAAGCTAACATGCGTATACAAGCAGCACAACAGCTTCTAGACCGTGTAGGCTTAGGCAAGACAGAACGAGTTGATGTCAATGTTAATACAGGTGGTGGTCTATTTATAATCCCTGCAAAACAAGAGGTGATTATAGATGGAGAATATGAGGAGAACGAGTAGCACTATACCGTTTGGTTACAAACTAAACGAAGACAACTCAGAGCTACTAGATGCAATACCCGAAGAGCTACAAGCTCTAGACAAAATACTACCACTAATAAAAGACAAGACATTGAGCCTACGAGAAGGCAGCCTGTGGTTGACACACAAAACAGGACGTTCAATATCGCACATGGGGCTAAAGAAAATTGCAGAAAGAAAATGATTGGGACATTAACCCCGACAAGTACCTCAAAGACGAGGACGGTAACTTTAAACTAAAACGTGACGGCACACCTCGCAAGAAGGGTGGCAGAGCTAAAGGTTCAAAGGGCAGAGGTTATAACTACCACTCAGAAACTAAAGCAAAGCTAGCTGCTAAAAAGAAAGTAAAAGAAAAACAAAAGAAATTAACAGCAGCACAAAAGAAAGTTGACAATTACAAGAAGTCTATAAACGCAACAAAAAAGACTCTCAGCAAACTCGAAAATGAGAACGCAGATAAACTCATAAGCGCCAACGAGTTGGATGACATCCCACAAGACTTGCAGTCTGAAGCACAAGCGGATGTTATCTTTGTGGCTAACGCAGGTCCTCAAGAGGATTTCTTGGCAGCCGGTGAAGTAGATGTATTATATGGTGGTGCTGCAGGGGGTGGTAAGTCATACGCAATGTTGATTGACCCCCTCCGTTTTGCACACAGAGGTGCACACAGAGCACTAATACTCAGACGCTCTATGCCAGAACTGCGAGAACTAATTGACAAAAGTCGGGAGCTGTACCCAAAAGCATTTCCCGGCTGTAA
>Ga0208645_1000646_pt1 | contig 35379 bp, 37 predicted proteins | sample VirMetDEL_Sep_01_FD_184519 | JGI IMG/M metagenome (GOLD analysis project Ga0208645, IMG submission 184519) | Aqueous microbial communities from the Delaware River and Bay under freshwater to marine salinity gradient to study organic matter... | ecosystem: Environmental > Aquatic > Marine >... | reverse complement strand
ACATTGCCAAAAATGACAGTTACCGTTGGCCTATGGCTACACCTGAGAAGAAAGTAAAAGATAAGATCGTTAAGGTTCTCAAAGACCAAGGCGTGTACTACTTCTTCCCCGCTACGCACGGGTACGGACGTAGTGGTGTGCCTGATATAATATGCTGTTGCAACGGTGTCTTTATTGGCATCGAGTGCAAGGCAGGAGTCAACAAGCCAACTGCGCTACAAGAAAAAGAGATGCGAGATATACGCAACGCGGGCGGCATAACAAAAGTCATCAACGAAGATAATATCGTTGAGGTATTAGAGGTAATAACTTATGCACAAGAGTATGGAAATTCTCATGGCTCGTATGGAGAGCCATCCTGAAGAGTTTGATCTGACGTTTAGAGCTACTCAGCTTAATCCAGAGAAACGTTGGGATTTCGTTGTCAAGCCTTTGATGGAACGCGCTGAAGCAATGGTGCGTGGCGAGCCATCATTCATGCTTGGCTTCCTGTCCGACGACGAATTGTCCCAAGTATTCCAAAAGCTAATGCTAGTTCAAGGTGATGTAACCACACAGCGTATCATGAACGAGCTACTGCGTGATGAAGACCGTCCGGTTGCTAAGGGTGGGTTGAAGTTTGGCGGTAATCGATGACAGTTCCGACCCCTCGCTTTTTACCTCAAATTCACATCGGGTCGCACTGAGCTTATGGACATTTACACAATAGATTTTGAGACGTATTACGCAAAAGACTACGGACTCAACAAATTTACAACAGAAGAGTACATACGTGACCCTCGCTTTGAGGTTATCGGTGTAGCTGTAAAGAAGAACGACGAAGAAACCCAGTGGTTCAGTGGAACCAAAGTGCAAACACAGCGGTGGCTAGATCAGTTCCCGTGGGAAGATAACATCGCTCTTGCACACAATGGGATGTTCGACTTTGCGATTATGGCGTGGCATTTCGACATTCACCCAAAGAAGTTAGCGGATACGCTGTGCATGGCACGTGCGCTCCACACTATCGAGGTAGGTGGAAGTCTGGCCGCATTGACCCAGTATTATGGGTTAGGCAAGAAAGGTACCGAAGTAGTTAACGCGCTTGGACTCAAACGTTTGGACTTTCCGAAGGCACAGTTAGAAGCGTATTCTGGTTACTGTATTAACGATGTGGACTTAACATATGCGCTTTTTGAAATCCTTATTACAAGGTTTCCTGTTAGCGAGCTTAATCTTGTTGATCTTACTTTACGTATGTTTACTAAGCCTTGCATTGAGCTAAACAAATACATACTCGGTGAACACTTACAACACGTAAAGGAAAACAAAGAACGGCTGATGAGCCTGATTACTCAAAGCCGTGAGGAGTTGATGAGCAATGAGAAGTTCGCTAATGCACTACGGATTGCAGGAGTTGAACCTCCGACAAAGATTAGCCCTACGACGGGAAAAGAAACGTACGCATTTGCAAAGGCCGACGAAGACTTTAAGGCGTTGTTGGAGCATGAGAACGAAGCCGTCCAAGCCCTCGTTAGTGCTAGACTTGGCGTCAAATCCACGATTGAAGAAACACGTACTCAGCGCTTTATTGAGATTGCGAGTCGCGGCACGCTACCCATCCCGCTACGCTATTATGCGGCACACACTGGAAGGTGGGGCGGGGATGATAAAGTTAACCTCCAAAATCTGCCACGCACATCCGCAATCAAACAGGCAATGGAAGCTCCGGTCGGTTACAAGATTATCGACTCGGACTCTTCTCAAATCGAAGCGAGGACACTCGCATGGCTAGCAGAGCAAGACGATCTCGTAGACGCTTTCGACAAGGGCGAAGACGTATACAAGATTATGGCTTCCGCTATCTACGGCAAACATATAGACGAGATCACGAAGGACGAGCGTTTTGTCGGCAAGACAACAATCCTTGGTGCAGGGTATGGCATGGGTGCGTTCAAGTTCAGGACGCAATTAAAAACCTTTGGCGTAGATTTACCACAAGAAGAATGTGATCGGATTATTAGAGTATATCGAGAGACATACCCGCAGATTCCTTTGCTCTGGCGTGCCGCAGGCGATGCGCTAAAGGCTATTGAGCAAGGTGCAACGTCCCCGCTAGGGAGGGGGTTAGCTTTAACCGTGGAGGGAAAACACGGTATCCGCCTCCCTAACGGGTTCTATATCAAGTATCCAAATTTACGACGCCAAGTCAACGAAGAAGGCCGCGATGAGTTGGTCTACGACACCAAGAAAGGACGAACCACTGTACCTAACCGTATATACGGTGGAAAAGTTGTGGAAAACGTTTGCCAAGCACTAGCAAGAATCGTGATCGGTGAGCAGATGTTGCGTATAGCTAAGAAGTACCAAGTCGTCATGACGGTACATGACGCTGTTTGCTGTGTAGTACCCGAAGATGAAGCAGATACGGCTCGTGAATACGTAGAGCTGTGTATGCGGTTACGGCCTGAGTGGGCACCAGAACTCCCGTTGGACTGCGAGTCAGGTGTCGGTGATTCATATGGAGACTGTAAATGAACCTAAATAACCCGTACTGGAGGAACCACAATACGCGAAAGATCGACCCTGAAGATGTGCTGTTGATACAAGAACTGTACAGAGAAGGACTAGGATCGCAAGAGATCGCGGACAAATTTGAAGTTTCCAGAACTCATGTCTGGAGAATCGTAAATAAAAAAGCATGGGGGCACCTAAATGTCACTGACTGAAGAAGACAAAGAACTAATAAGAGCTTTATGCCAAGAAAAAGCTGAAGGCAAAACAGATCTTACATATAGAGAAATAGGTATTAAGTTTGAACTGAAACCCCACGAAGTGCTCGAAATATGGACGGGCATGAAGTGGGATACAAGTCAGAGGCATATTTATTATGGGTAAATTACCACCAGTTGAGCGTGATCCAATCATGCCGAACGGAATAACTATAGAGTGCGCGGCTAAGTGGCACCTTTTTCTAGCGGAAGAATACGAGATGCTAGACGAAAGCGACAAAGCCAAAGCGCACCGTCAAAGGGGCGAAAGCCTAAACGCAATGCCGATGAAGGGATCTGTATCTGATGCAGAACTGGAGACGGAAATAGCAATATGGACTGCAAAAAGAGGTAAGTCTAATGAAAGCAAATAAGCGAAACAAAGTAATCAAGTACATAAGCAAACACCCAAACGCTAAGCCAGCTAGTGTAGCTAATGCCGTAGGTACTACCTACGGGTATGCATACAAAGTTATGCGCTCAGTTTTGGACGCGGTAGAGGATTCTGTTGCTACTAAACCTAATACTTTAGTAGTAGAGAAATCGCTTACCTCATACAAAGGTACTCAAAGCTCATCAGATGGTAGTTCGGCTGACTATTATGTATTGCCAAATGGCGCAAAAGAATTGCAAGATCTGATTTCGCACAAGAATATGAACGCACAAATTGGCGAGATATTCCGGTCGTGCTATCGCTACGGTGAAGTGGCGCACAGCAAGATGCTACGAGATGCGAAGAAAATTAAGTTCTATGCGGAAGCTGAGATTAAGCGTCTGGAGAGACTGAATGAAGGTAAAGATTGAGATCGACTGCACTCCGCATGAGTTCCAAGAGCTGTTTGTCCCCGGTGATAGACAGCAGGAGTTCGTAGAGACCACGTACAATGCGTACGTGGATGCTCTGCAAAAGATGATGTGGAATCAGATCGACCCGCATAATTTTATAAAGACAAAGGATGACAAATGACAACGTGGTCTTACAGCAGTCTCAAGACATTTGAGCAGTGCCCAAAGAAGTATTTCCATCTGAAGGTGGTGAAAGATGTCAAAGACTCAGGCAGTGAGGCTACGATATACGGTCAAGAAGTGCATAAAGTGGCGGAAGAATACATCAGAGATGGTGTAGAAATACCGAACAAATTCAAGTTCTTACAAGGAACTCTTGAGGCTCTTAACAAGATCGAAGGTGAACGTCATTGCGAAATGAAGCTAGGACTGGCTTTGACCGATGACGATTACCGCCCTTGCGGGTTCTTTGATAAGGAAGTTTGGTGGCGGGGTATCGCTGACCTTGTGATTATTAAAGGAGATATAGCGTACTCTGTTGACTACAAGACCAGTAAAAATGCGAAGTACGCGGATACTAAACAGTTGGATATTGTAGCCGCCGCGCTTTTTGTGCATTTCCCACAGGTGCAGAAGATTAAATCAGGTCTAGCGTTTGTGGTTAGTAATGAATTTATTAAGAAGGATCATCACCGAGAAAAACGTGACGAATATTTTGCATCGTTTAATCCGCTTCTGGGTAGGTTAGAAGGTGCAATGGATAACGACGTTTGGAACGCGGTAACTGGTCCTTTGTGTAGGTTCTGTCCGGTTGTAACGTGTGAGCACAATAGCAAGAGGTAACGAGAAATGAATGGACACACTTTAATAGCTGAAGAACTAGAAGTTAAAGATGCTACGTTTGAGTATTCTAACGACGACGTGATGGCTCTAGAGTTAGCCGTACAGTTTGGACCGGATAAGGATAAAAGTACCAAATCCACAGTATCTTTTTGCACTGGTAATATCAGCGGCTACCCCATGAAGATAGTAGTACAGCCAACGTGGGGAGGAGACTACGCGCCCACAAGACCAATAGAGGTAGATGCGGTATCCATACAGTTTACAGGTTCATACGAAAGGGACATTTTAATTGCCGCTTTGCAAAAAATAGGTTTGATGACTATCCCAACCTACGGCAAAATACAGAATGGACCTTTTGAACCCCACGAGGAGTAAGTCCCCATGCCGTACGTAAACAAGAAGCGCCCATACAAGAAAGAGTATGAGCAGTATCAAGGGTCAGAAGAACAGAAGAAAAACCGCGCCAAGCGCAATGCCGCTAGACGCGAGTTAGAAAAACAAGGTCGCGTCAAAAAGGGCGACGGTAAAGATGTAGACCACAAGAAACCTATTTCAAAGGGCGGGTCTAACACTAAAGGTAACCTGCGAGTAAAGAGCGCATCGGCAAACCGTTCGTTCTCTCGCAACAGCGATAGGTCAGTTAAAAAGAATGGAAGTCGTAGAAAATAAAGTCTTAACCCTGCTAACACGTAATCCGCAGGCAATTACAGACGCAATTACAAAGAGCGCGATCCTAGAGGAACAAGAAGACGGTATATACAAAGTAGCAGTGAACTGGGGGCTGGATGAAATGCAGACTCTTGCTTCTCTGCCTTTTAAAACACCGCCGTCTACTATTAAACGCGACTACCAGTGGACAGGCAAGTTCACGCCGTTCGACCATCAAAAAGAAACAGCTTCATTCTTATCACTACATAAGAAGGCTTTCTGCTTCAACGAGCAGGGTACAGGTAAGACAGCATCAGTAATCTGGGCGGCTGACTACCTAATGAAGCAAGGGCGCATAAAGCGCGTGCTAGTGCTATGCCCGTTATCTATTATGAAGTCAGCATGGCAACAAGATCTGTTTAAATTTGCCATGCACCGTAGCTGTTCTGTTGCTTATGGTGACAAACGTGCCCGCAAGAAAATTATTGAAGCTGGCGCTGAGTTCGTAGTGATTAACTTTGATGGCCTCGGAGTAGTAAAAGAAACCATTATGGCTGGCGGCTTTGACATGGTTGTGGTTGATGAAGCTAGCGCCTATAAGAACCCGCAAACTAATCGTTGGAAGGTATTACGCGATGTGATGCTTAAAACTGAATGGCTGTGGATGCTCACAGGCACACCAGCCGCGCAGTCACCTTTAGACGCATATGGTCTAGCTAAGCTAATAAATCCTGTCCATTGCCCTAAGTTTTACGGGCAGTTCCGGGACGCTGTGATGTTTAAAGTGACTCAATTTAAGTGGGTGCCAAAGCCAAAGTCTCAAGACTATATACACAGACTGCTACAGCCCGCTATCCGGTTTGAGAAGGATCAATGTTTAGACCTACCTGAAGTTACGCACGTAGAGCGAGAAGCCCCGTTAACCACTCAACAGAAGAAGTATTACTTAGACCTCAAGAAAGAAATGATGATGGAGGCCGACGGGGAACAAGTAACCGCGTTCAATGCGGCGACTAAAATAAACAAACTACTGCAAATATCTGGCGGCTGTGTGTATACCGATACCCGTGAAGTTATTGAGTTTGATGTGTCTAATAGGCTAAATGTAATCGAGGAAGTTATCAATGAGTCGTCACACAAGGTGCTTGTCTTCGTTCCCTTTACGCACACAATTGAGTTACTACGCGCTCATCTTGAGAATAAAAATCATTCATGCGCTGTTATTAACGGCAAAGTTTCTGTCAACAAACGGAGCGATATTGTTAAAGATTTTCAAGAACAGCCCACGCCTCGTGTTCTTATTATCCAACCGCAAGCCGCGTCGCATGGACTCACTCTGACTGCGGCAAACACAATCATCTGGTATGCACCAGTGACCAGTGTTGAGACTTATTTGCAAGCCAATGCGCGTATCAACCGTCCCGGACAGAAGAACGCGATGACAATCGTGCACATACAGGGCAGTGAAGTAGAAGACAAACTGTACAACATGCTTAGAAACAACATCAGCAACCACGAGAAGATCATTGATTTATACCGTCAAGAATTAAGTTCTTGACAAAGTCAAAAACAACACTATAGTTGTTAATGGAGTCAACCAAAGAGGTAATAACTATGGCAACACCAGCCGATAAATTAGTGCCTGTGTACATTAAGATCCGCGATTCTATTCGTGAGAAAGAAGACAAGCACAAGCTAGAGATAGCTACGCTCAAAGAGCAATTGGAAGCTGTGGCTCAAGCCTTACTAGAAATATGTGAGGAGAATGGGCAGGATGGCTTCCGCACACCCGAAGGCACAGTCACTCGTAGAGTTACGTCACGGTATTGGACGAGTGACTGGGAGGCTATGTACAAGACAATTAAGGAACACGATGCTCCTTTTTTGCTTGAACAAAGAATCCACAACGGCAACATGAAGCAATTTCTCGAAGAACACCCAGATGTTCACCCAACGGGGTTGCAAGCTGACCGCAAATATACCGTGCAAGTACGTAAACCAACTTCTAAGTGAGGTACACAATGAGCAATCAAGTCTCAATTTTTGAAAACAATACTGGCGTAACAGTATCAACTCCACGTAAGGGTGCATTGGGCGATGTGTTCGCTCCAGCCCCTACAGTCCCTAATACTCGTCGTATACAGGCGCGTAACAATGGTGACTTTGTTCGGTATATTAACGGGCAACAAGCTGGGGATTCTGTGCGCGACGCGCTAAATGTAATCATCGTAGGGGCGCTTAAAGAAATATCCCGTGAATACTACAGCTCAGCTTTCGATCCGGATAGTCCATCACTACCAGATTGTTGGGCTAATCAAGGTGATTCCCCAGAAGATGGCTGTAGTAACCCGCAAGCAAGCTCCTGCGCCTCCTGCCCTCAAAATATAAAAGGCTCAGGCGGCGGTGAGCGTCGTGCATGTAAGTTCCAACGCCGGATTGCTGTGATGGTTGAGGGTGACCCCAAAGGCACTGTGTATCAACTAAAAATCCCCGGTGGTTCTTTGTTCGGCAAGGGCACTGGTAACACACACCCGTTTGAGAGCTACACTAAGTTTCTTGCTGGTAACGGAGAATCTCCAGACACAGTTGTAACGCAGATACTGCACGACCCTAACAATACGGGGCAGACCTACGTGCTAAAGTTTAAGCCGATCCGTCAGGTATCGGATGAAGAGTACGAGCTAGTCCTTGCGGCACAGAAGAACCCCGATACAGAAATGTATACGAAAATCACTACAGCGCAGACAGATCAAGTCACTGCTTTGCCGCCTAGTGCTCCGGAACAGTCCGCATTTGTTGAAGAGCCAGAGGAAGAGCCAGTAGTAGAAGAAGCGAAGCCAGCTAAGCGTCAGGCTAAAAAAGCTGAACCTAAACCAGAAAACAGCAAACTCGCTGATGTATTGAGTACATGGGGCGATGAAGGCTAATGAGCTATGGCTACAGCAATAGGCTTATCGAGCTGAATAAAAAAGCTGATGGCAACTCGCTGGGCGTACAACTGGGGCGGCTCTGCATCGAACGCGATGTACCCGTCTCGGACGTAGCAGTCCATCTAGGTGTAACACGGCAAACTGTATACAACTGGTTCTGTGGGGCTAACGCTCCACGTGCCAAGTTACTACAGATAAAAGAAATAATAAGCTCACTAGCCGCTGACAAATAAAATTACACAGCAAGGGATTTAGGGATGACATTCGACCTACTACGCTCAGTGCAGCCTGAAGAAGGCTGGTTCTGCGCTTTCGGTATAAAGGGGAGTAGCATTGTACAAAAACTTGTACAAACCCGCGAAGAGCTAGACGAAATATCAGAACAGTTTGTGGCTGATAAATATAATGCTTTCTTTGCGGTAGCTAAGTTTCAAACAGACGTAGACCGGAAAAAAGATAATGTACGGGCTTTAAAAGCCTTCTGGTTGGACATTGATTGTGGTCCTACCAAGGCAGAGGTTAACAAGAAAACAGGCCGCCCTGACGGCTATATAGATCAAGATGCTGGGCTAGCGGCGTTAGAAGAGTTTCGTGAGTTAGTTGGACTTCCTGAACCTATACTCGTTAACTCTGGCCGTGGTATCCACGTTTATTGGGCACTGACTGAAGAAGTAACCAGAGAGCAGTGGGAGCCAGTCGCACACCGCCTACGTGAGCTGTGCTTTACGCATGAGCTATATGTAGACTCTGCGGTGTTTGAAGTTGCGCGTGTACTTAGGGTGCCCGGTACGTATAACTTTAAAGATGATCCAGCTAAGCCAGTATCTGTAATTCAAGAAGCTAATGCTATAGATTTCAATGAGTTACGAGACATACTTGGTGTAGAAGATAAAGTTGAGACCGCACCAAAACGTGAGTTAACTGCGCTAGGCCAGCAGTTTGCGGATTCAGCAACTAACAGCTTCAAAAAGATTTTAGAGCGTAGCGCTAAAGGCAACGGGTGCCCGCAGATACTAGCCTGTTACGAAGAACAGCAAACGCTAGCGGAACCTAGATGGTTCAATGCGTTATCAATAGCTAAGTTCTGCAAGGACTCGTCCAAAGCGATACACGTACTGTCTTCTGAATACCCCGGTTACAACTATAATGAAGTAGAACACAAGATACAGCACATAGTTGGGCCACATACTTGCGAAAAGTTTGAAGCGAATAACCCCGGTGGGTGCGACGATTGTCCGTTCAAAGGCCAGATTAAAAGTCCTATCGTGCTTGGCCGTGAGATAGAACGTGCCTCCGAAGCGGACAGTATAATTTCTTATGAAGAAGACGGTGTAGCGGAAGTATACAAAATACCAGAATACCCGTTTCCATTTTTCCGTGGTAAAGGCGGCGGTATATGGCATCAGTCTGATAGCGATGAAGTCGAGCCTACTCTGGTGTACGAGCACGACTTGTATCTGCTCAAACGTATGAAAGACCCTGTTAAGAAAGATGTCGCCGTGTTTAAACTGCACACTCCGCATGACGGTATCATTGAATTTATTATTCCAAATTACCAACTAACAGAACCTAGAGAAGTCAGAAAGCTATTGGCGGAACAAGGCGTACTGTGCGGGAACACTAAAAAAAGTGAGTTACTGAGTTGGTACATCATTGCATCTGTACGCGAGATGCAAACACGAGAGAAGGCGGAGAAGATGAGATTACAGTTTGGATGGGCTGATAATGACAGCAAATTTATTATTGGGGATAGGGAGATAACTCCAGACGGTGTGTTTCACACGCCTCCGTCTCCGTCAATGGAATCGTTTGTGGAGAATATGCAGAAGGCCGGTTCATTTGACAAATGGAAAGAGATCTTTGCGATATACAGTCGAAAAGGACTAGAGCCGCAAGCGTTCGCCACACTTAGTGCTTTCGGTGCGCCGATTTTCAAATACACAGGCCAGCAAGGGGCTTTGATTAGCTTAGTAGCAGAAGGCTCTGGCGATGGTAAATCTACAGTGTTGTACATGCAGAACAGCGTATGGGGGCACCCAAGGGCTTTAACTGCGCTCAAAGAAGACACAATGAACGCCAAGTTTATGCGCTTAGGTATCCATAACAATCTACCTGTAACGATGGACGAAATGACTGAGTGTGCTCCGCAAGAAGTGTCGCACCTAGCTTATGGTGTATCACAAGGTAAAGGTAAGGAGCGTATGAAGCAGTCAGGTAACGAGCTACGTAAGAACCTGACCAGTTGGTGTACTTTGGTAACGACTTCTGCAAATAGCTCTTTCTACGAATCTCTTGCGTCTGTTAAGAACCGCCCGGAAGCGGAAATGATGCGGATCATAGAATATAAGATACCGACCGACGAAGAGATCAAGAACGACGTAGCTTTGAAGTTTATGTTTGATACAGATCTACTAGAAAACTACGGTCACGCTGGCGACATATACGCCGAATACCTTGTGAATAACTTAGAAGAAGTAAAAGAAGCTGTTCGGTCAATCCAAATGCGTGCGGATAGGCAGTTTAAAATTACACAGAAGGAACGTTTTTGGTCCGCGATCATCGCAGCAAACATAACAGGCGGCATAATTGCTAGGCGGTTAGGGCTTATCAACTGGGATATACAACGTATATATCAGTGGTGCGGTTCAGTAATGCTTCCAGAACTACGTGAGGATGTACGCACACCAGTTGACGACAGCGTAGCGACCGTTGGTGATTTTATTAACCGGCATATGCAAAACATTTTGGTAGTGAATGATGAGGTGGATTCTCGTTCCAACATGCCGACCCTGCCTCTCATGGAGCCTAGAGGCAATCTTCTTATACGGTACGAGCCTGACACCAAATTGATGTACATATCTGCTAAGGCGTTCAAAGAGGACTGTGTTAAGTACCGCTTGAACTACAAAGGCGTCCTTAAAGACCTTACTAAAAAGGGCATACTGAAAGATACGATATACAAGCGTATGTCTAAAGGCATGAAAGTATCTTCTCCGGCTACGCGAGCAATGCTACTAGATTGCGATAATAGCGAGTTCTTAGATGTAGAGAGCATGTTTGAGGAGTCGGTAAATGCTGGTGGAGAAAGTTAGCTACGATGTTAACTGGCGTAATTTTAAACGAGGGTATTCGTTTTTTATACCCTGTTTAGACCCAAAGTCGGCACGAGATGAAATAAAAGCGGTCACTAACCGCTTTAAATACAAGATTTTAACAAAAGTCGTTATCGAAGAAGGAGTTAGGGGTTTACGTGTGTGGCGGCTTTAGTATACAGTTTACTCACGAAACTTGAGGCAGTGTTCACTGTTGCTTTTTCGTGGTTACCTCTAAGGGTTGACTCCCTAAGCTGTGCCCCGCCTTGTGCGGGGTTTTTTTAATAGAACGAATAGTCCATACGACTCATGTTAATGGCGTCCCGCATTATTGGACTAATAGATACCCCATCAAACATTTCTGCAGAAGCCTTAATATGCTGCTTCATTGATTTATCTAAGGTCTCCCCATCTATCGCTGCGTATGGATGCCGGTCGTTGTAGTCTAGTATTTCGTCTATAGCATCTGACATAGCGTCTAGATCCCCCGCACGAGCCGCGATGTAATACTTACGTAACAGCTTAGTACGTGTTGTGGTAACGGCTTTTTCTATGCGCTTATCCCGCAAATTACGTTCTTGCCGCGCTGTGTATTCAGCAGGTGGGAAGCCAAGAAGCTGAGCAGCTAGTTCACCGTGCGTCATGTCAGCATAAATGGGGTCGCCCCGACGAGTATATATACCGTCATCTTTTTGGTAACGCCCTATGGGCATAGCTTTGTAAGCATTTGATATAGCAGCGGGTAGCATATTTTCTATACCGCGTTCGATATTGCCCTCTTGGAGATCAGCCACCCCACGTGCGAACCGCTTACCCACACTTAGAGCAGGGCCACCCAGATAGAACAATAAATTTTCTTCTGGAGACGCATTAGTGTTGTATCTATTCTCTTGGATAACAAGTCCTGTTAGCCGTACGCGACTAGCTACATCAAGCCCAGTAAGTTCGTTTAGTGGGCCTTTGAAATAAAATTCACCTATAGCTTTACGCACTACGGTGTCAAAATCATCTTCGTCTTCGTCAGCAAATGTGTTGTACGCAAGTGCTATGGCTCCGTATATAGGGATACCGTATACCCCTGCAAACAAAGCTGCCGATCCATGCAAACCTACCAATTGCTTAAACGCCACGTTACGTTTTCGTTTAGTTTCCGCATCGGAACCCGGATACATGCCTTTCAGTAGGTCGCGTAAGGCCATAAACATCGTGGTATACATACGCACGCCGAAGCCTTTGTACATACCCGCTACACGCCCCACGTTTTGATTTGTATAACGCATGCCGGTTTCGATGACAGTTCCACCGTTAACCATTTGAGTTTTTTCGATAGCTTCTTCAATAGCTCGTTTTTTCACTACAGAGTCAGCCAGTTTACGATCTGCGGGACGAGCGTCGTTTAATTTCTTCTGGCGTTCAATAGCCATTTGATAAATAGCCATCAGCGTAACTTGACGGTTAAATCTTTCGCCGTGGTTGAACATAAACGCACTGAGTCCGGTAATCGTATCCAGTAGGTTCTTCTGCTCCCCCAGTGCTATAACGTCTGCTATGTAAGTCTGGTTTAACAAACCACGCCCGGAGGCTTCTTGAACTACAGGCGCTAGTTCCTCTAACAGCGCTCTCTGCCTAGCATCGGTTACAGTATCCATTACTGCAAAGTTACCTTGCTCATCTAGGGTGTAGTAGCTTTCTATATTGTTTTTGAACACCCCTACTTGGTTCATAGCCTTACGTATAGCACCATATGCATTAGTGTATCCGTAGTCTGCCCCCAGATAAGGGAATGCAAACAACGGCACTTGTGACATATTCACCAAATAAGAAGACACGTTAAACCCGATAGTGAATAAGAAAGCGGACTGGTTAAGAGTCTTAGCTATTTCTTCTGCGCCCTTAAATCTTGCGCCTTCTCTAGCAAAGTTAATACGATCATTAAGCTCTCGGGTTACAACCCGTATAGAATCGTGATACTTTCTTTGCGCTCTTCTAGGGTTACGTGACCCCGCTATTTCGATCATGCGCTGCATATACTCTACGGTAAGATTATTAGCCCGAGCTATGTCGTACAACGTAGAATTAGGGTTTCTTTCTATTAAGGCTTGCACTTGTTGATAAGTAGGTAGCGCAAAATTGTTTATAGTATTTTGATAAGCATTTAGCTCTTTAACCGCTTGCATACGCACGACTTGGCGCCCGAACTCAAAGGCGCGATTTTTAAGCGCTAGCAGTGAATTTGCTTCATAACCTAGTGTTCCCTTACGTTTTTGTAAGGACCGCGCAATAGCTGTTTGCGGTAGAGCATTTACAAATGTACGCAATACCTGTTCGCGCAAAGCTCTACCAGCCTCACCGCTGGTCTCTGGGTTGTTATTTAACGCTGTAAGCAAGGCGTTAACAAAAGAAGATGGTGGGGACTCTTTAGCTACTTGCTCCATAGACCCAGAATCATCGGTACTAAAGGACTCGTTAATCACCGTTGGGTCGTTTGAAAGCTCTAATATAGCTCGTTCACGTTGTTTGTCAGTTTCAAAAAACCTTACAACATAGGGTTCCACACCTCTTTCGACTGAATTAGGGTCTAGATTGTAGGAAAGCATGAACTTACCTACACGTTCTAATGGAAAGTAAACTTCTAACGTGTCTTGCTCGGCTAGTAACCTACTTATGAGCGTCTGCCGTACGCTAGCATCTTGGTCACCGGGCATTATGTCTTTGAAAGTGGCTTGTATTATTTCCAACATTGATTTGCGTTGGTCAGAATAAAACTTGCGTAACCGGTTAAACATCTGTTGTCCGTTTACACCGCCTTTACCTACATCTCTGCCTATTTGATTCCATACTCGTTGCAAGTCATCCCATACATCGCCTAAATCTGTTACGTCATCCTTTGCCAGTTTCCCAGCATATTCAGACCTAGGTTTATTGGGGTCTATTTGGAAGATAGTTGCGCCAAATTCGCTGCTGTAAACAACAGCGTTAAATCTAGCTTCCGCCTGTGGGCCTACAGAATCAAACCACTCAGCAAGATTATCTACTTCGTCCTGAACTGCTTGATCTGATTTAACAAGCCTAGCGCGTTGAGTTTCAATGGAGCGCTGTACTTTAAACCCGGTCCTACCCATACCAAGCGCTTCGTATATTTGACTAACTGTAAGTAAATCAGCGGCACCAAGTAGTGTGCGTTGAGCAAACAGTCTAAAAGGCGAGCCCAAGAAACTAAGTATTTTATCAAGTAAGGACGCACGGTCTTTCTCAGATGCTTTCCTGCGCTGGTTAATCGCCATGTGTTTAAAGATTTTTTTAACGCCACCACGATCACTGTTTAAGTACGCTGGAGCACCGCTTGCAGAATACGGAGCGGGGTCAATTATTGAGTCAATTAAGGTGTCTATTTCCGCTACTGTGGCTTCTGATCCTTTAGGTTCCAGCCCCATAACTCTACGTAATAGATTACGTATAGCTCGTATTATTTCTCTAGCCGCAGAAACCCGCTGTCCTTTAGCTGTAAGTCGCGCTACTTCTTTTCTAAACTCAACGTTGGATTTGAACTCAGCCACAAACTCTTCTAAAGATTGTGCGCCATAAGCGGTGCTTAGACGGTTTTTCAAGCTGTCATATATAGTCCGTAGCCGCTTAACATGAATACTACCGGGCTTATTACGTATGGTGTCTAAGGTAATAGCATGGCCCATCTCATGCATGATTGCATGAGCGGTAACACCCTCATCTGGGTTAATGCTAATAGTATTGGTGGTAGGATCAAATTTACCCGGTACAGGCTTGCCTTTAGCGTCAACTAGCCCCGGAGTTAATTGTATTTTTGTAGTCCCTACATTCTCCATAAATTTACGGATTGTGCGGGCAAGCATTTTATTTGGTGTGCTTTGTTGCAACAAATCTAACGTAAGCCTTAGATCTCCAGCTTTCAATGCTTGATACACGCTTGGGGGCACAAGCGCCTCAGATGCCATCAAAGCGTTGTATTCCAAATACACTTCAATTCCGTTGTCTGCTAATACGTCTTCAATAGCTTCAAAGTCATCATCAATAGGGCCAAACGTATCTCTAGCCTCTTTAATTAGCTGGTCCGTTTGTTCATCGGAAAACGCAGCTACGTCAATTTCGCCATCTCTCTTCTGTTGCTCTAGCTCTTTTATGACATCTTCTTCTTTTATTAAATCAATCTCTGAGGCTTCTACACGCTCGGCTCGGCTTAGAGGTTGGCCGTCTTTAGCCTCTACTTTTTTATACCGCCCCAGTGCACGTTGCTCTCTTATTACGTCTCGTATTTCATCAGTCTCAAAAGCGCGGGTAATAGCTAAGTCGCCGCCGTATATAGTAACCACATCAGCAAAAGAAGGCTCCCCTGCTAGCTTAACGGTGTCGTTAAGCACGATAGCTACAGCCAAATCATTGAGTCCTTCCAAGAAGCCACCACGAGCTAGCTGGCTAGTAAGCAAGTTTTTACGTTCGTTCTTGCTAGCTACTGGAGTTTTAGCGCCTAGTTGCTTACGTAAGTTTTCAGTTTCTTTATTAAGCTCAACTACTTCTTCTGCTGCTAGCCTAGCGTCTTCTATACGACGCTGTTCCACATGATCTACAGCTTCTGCTGCTGCGTTAGGCTTAATAAACGCATCAGGGTCCATATTCATGTTGTTGTAAGCAGCGAGAATAGTTAGGCGGCTGCGACGCCATGCCGCTAAACGCTCAGAAAGTAGGTTCCTAACTTCTTTACTTCCGTATTGGCGTAAATACTTAGCAGCGGCGAGTGCTGTGGGCCGATGGTATAGCCCTCTGTTAATTTCTCGCGCTTCAAAATACTGTTCACTTTCGCCTAATTCTCTACGCGCTTGATCCTGTAATTTTTGAGATATTTTACCTTCAGGTTTTCCAAGGTGCTCCCTTACCTGCGCTAAGCTAATTGTTGGTTGGGCTACCTGATCGGTGTATACGGGAGCAGGAGCTTTACCTTCTTCATATTTTACTTTCTTACTTAACGGATAAACTATGTCGTATGCGATGTAGTTAATTACATCTTCAGGACGATCTGACTTAGACGCATAGATACGCAGAGCATTGTAAGGATTTAACTTAGCATCGTTAGCGTCTGGGTAACCGCCGTTTCTTGCGTTGTCTATTACTTCTGTGTCTGCTTCTGATAGGGCATCGGGGACTACATTTGCGTTTTCTAGCTGTTCAGATTTATCTTTGCCTAACGCTTTTTGTTCGGCGCGTAGCCGATTCGCTATTTCGTTAGTACGTTTTAAGCTAGCGCCGCTTTGAGAAAGCCTTTCTTGTTGCCCTTCTCTAGCTTCAGTTTGTAAAACATCTAAATCTTGCGTAGCGTTATCAAGCGCAACTTTTTCTGCGGACTCTTGTAAATAGCTAGCCGCTTCACTATCTAGTTGTTCAGGAGTAAGGCTGGGTTGTAGTCTTTGTATTAAACGTCTGGCTTCTCTGGCAGCGGTGTTGTATTTACTCGCCGCCACTTGTTTTTTCTGACGAGCGTAGCTAACAAGCCCCTCAATGTTGGCTATACGTTGATTTTCCGGAGTAGTCTCTTCTTCCGGCGCTAGACCTAATGCGGCTTTTTCCGCGTTTGGGTCAGTAGTGTCTTTAAACTTAATTTTAGACGCTTTAGCTTTTTCTTCTGCTTGCAGTTCTTTAAACTCAGGACTGTTAACAACGTCATCCAGCTCGCCTTCCCGCGCTAGATTATCAACCACATTCTGTTCTAGCAGTGCCTGCGCTTCTTCAACAGTTTGGCCAGTTTCTTCTGCATATTCAGCAAGTTTTTTAGGATCGTTTAGCAGTTCGCGGCGTTTGTCTTGCTCTTCTTTTACACTCTGCTGCTCAGCTAACACTCCACGAGCAGTTTGAGTACGAGTCGTTTCTACCGTAGTCTCACCTTCTGGCGTAGTCCGCTCAATTGTAGTTTCAGTAGTTTTTGGTTGCTCTCGCTGTGCTTCAGCGTCTTGTTCCTGTTGTGAACGCTCTTGCTCAAGCAACGCTTCTAAATCGGAAACCCTCGCTGCTTCTTCCGCTGTCTTTTCTGCTGTTATTTTTTTCTCAGCTTCTTTTGTTCGCACTCTCGCTTCTTCTACGCCCGCGATAGCGTTGTCAAGTTTTGCCTTTAACTCAGGCTGCGCTTCAGCTACCTGTAGCTCCGCTTCTTCAGGAGACAAATTTTGGTCAACAACTAACTCACTTATGCGAGCGTTATACTCTGCTTGGGTAGCATCTAGTAAAGCATCCGCACTATCCGCGTCTTGTTTAGCGGCTCCCACTTCTGCATCGGCCACGGTGGACTCAGGGCGGAGTTTTGCAAGCATTTCTTCTGCTGTCGTTTGCCCCGCTGGCGGTGCCTCTGGTTCAGCTTCAGTTGTGGTAGCTCCTTCAGGGCGAAGTCTAGCTAGTAGCTCTTCTGCCGCAACCTCTCCGGGGCCACGATCATCAACTACAGGAGCTGGTTCTGCAGGTGGTGTGGATGGCGGGGGTGTAGTAGGAGTTTCGGGGCCACGAGGTATACCGGCTATACCACCAAGCGGCGCGGCAGCGAAACCTTCCATAGAGGCTTGAGCCGCTACACCTGCACCTAAATCAACATCAAACCCTTCACGTTGCAATGCAAGATTCTGTGCAAATTTTTCTTGCCCAGCCTGAATAGATTCAGGAATTGCTTCTGCGACCGTGCCTTTTGCTAGGCGTGCTGCTATGTTACCGGACAGTTTTTTTACTAAAATTCTTTCGAGCGGCCCTACTGCGGCACCTGCGCCAAGGAGCGTACCCAAAAGAATTTGGTCTATGTTTTCGCCACCATAAGCCTGTGCTTGTTCTGCTGCGGCGGCAGCGCGTTCAGGGTCCACCCCTTCTTTTAATAACTCACTTTCTACAGCGTCATACACGCCACCTTTTACAATACCTGCTCCAGTTACAGCACCGAGCCCAACAAGCGCGGGTGTCCCTAGTAAGCTAGTTGCAATAAAAGGTATGGCGCTACCGCCAGCTTGCGAAATAATTCCACTAGGATCTGCGGCTACCGCTTGTAAACCCGCGATAAGCTCTTCTTTAATCCCTTTACCTTCTGCATCCGCGATGATCTGTGCGGCGCGTTCGGCGTCAGCTTGCCCTTCGGCGGATAGTAAAGCGGCTAAATGCTTATCCGCTCGCTTCATAAATTTAGATGCGTCGCTACTAGCACCACCAAATGCGTCAATAGCTGCGTCAACTATGGTTAAAGTTCCCCGCTGAACTCCTATACCAATATCCGCTAATGATTCACCAAAAGAAGCATCGGACTCTTGTACCCGTCTAAATTCATCCTGCGCGGCTTTAGTTCTTGCTTCAGCAGCGGCTAGGTTTTCCTGCATCTGCTGATCTATGGGATCTACAGAATCAGTTGCGGGCGCAGACAATTGTTGATTAAGTAAAGCAGCTAACTGAGCATCAGTAGCACCTTCGGGGCCTTCTACATCAAACTTACGTCCGTCTTTTAACGCTAATTCGTAGATTGGCATACGTTCTCCCTATGCCTACTTAACTCGTGAGCTTGCTATGTCGCCCGGAGCAACAGTATTTGGTAATAACTGCCTCTGTATTCCAGCGAGTTCATTTTCTCGTTGTCTCAATAATCTATTTAGCCCCGACGTTCTTCTCTCAATTTCTTCATCTAGTTTTGCTTTCAGCGCTTGGTACTCCGCAACTACTTTGTCACTCGCGTCAGGAGCACTGGCTTGCATTTCTAATTTTGGTAGTTTCAAAAATTGTTGTGAATTTCTTACGTCATCGGCAACGTCGTTAATATCAGTTTGTATTTTTCTTATACCCTCTAGACTGCTTGATCGCGTAGAGCTGAGTCTAGTAAGTAGATTAGCTTCAGCCTGTCCTTCCGCAATGGCTTGAGTAGCAGCGGCCTTTTTCATACCAACACGTTCTGTAACATCAGCGCTATACAAACTCGCTGCAACTGAATTGGCATTAGTAGCCAACTGAGTCGCGGTTTGACGTATAGAGTTAGCACGTTGCCCGTACACTTGAGCAAGAAGCCTATCTGTAGCTGCCTTCTCTTTAGCATCCATTTGCTCAAGGCTAAGACCGAGCTGTAAGAGTTCACGATCTTCTTTCTTAGCGGCTGTAATTGAATCTGCGTATTGCTTAGTAGCTGGAAGTGCGGCTTTACCAAGCGCTTGCAACGCTGTTTGTCCGCCACCTTGGCCGAGCATGCCAAGCCCCGCTTGCAATAACGCCATGCTAAACGCTTCTTTCTTAGCTGACTTGAAGCGTGCGTCACGGTCCTTAACCAATGCTTCCATTTCTTTACGGAACTCGCCCTTGGCCGCGGGCTTCATAATTTCTTCAATCTTCTTATTAAAGTCGCCGTCAGCCTCTGTAAGTAAAGAATCAAATTTGTCGGTAATTGCTTTGCTTTGTTCTTGAATAGCGGTAAGCGCCGCAGACGCTGCTGTAGGATCAGTGGCTTCAACCTTCGGAGCATTAACTTTCTCAACCACCTCCTGAACATTATTTATTTGATCTGAAACTGATTCTGATCCTGATTCAGTCTGTGCAGCGGCTCTCAATTCCGCTTCTTTCTTCTCTAGTTCCGCTACTTTTGCTAGAGCCTCATCGCCTTTAAGCATTGTGCCTTCTTTAGGTACAAACGTGCTTTCCGCTTCCGCTGCTTTAGCTGCTTGTTCAGCTTCAAATTTAGCTCTAACGTCGTCACGGGTAGGCATCCGATCAGTATCTTGGTCTTGGAATCTACGACCTTTTAACCAATCTGGTATAAGACCTACATTAGCTCGTCTTTCAGACATCCGCATTACGTTGTCTTGCATTTCTTGTTGAGCAGCAGTTAGCGGTACAGCATCCACCCCAAAATCTCTAGCCTCTTGCGTGCTTGCTAGCCCCGCTGGAGCCTCTGTTTGTTTAGGAGTCATTGCACGAGTTTTTCCTAGGATAGCTTCTGCACGAGCGATGGTGCCCTCATCCCCTAACCCAAATGAACCTATACCTGCAGGTACATTAGAAGCTATCTTTTTGCCCTGTTCCACCGCGCCTAGAAGCCCAGCATCGTCCGTGCTAGAAACTTGACGCTGTAGCCTTTTAGCGTCCTGTGTGTCCGCCCGCATGTTATTAAGGTATGCATCGAATCCGGGAAGGGTAAATCCAGAAGATTCTTCGACTGGAGCAGTATCCACAGGATTAGCGGCAGCGATACGTGCTTGCCTTGCTGCCTCTCCGGGAACTGCCGCTGGCTCAGCGTTTTTGAGTTGGTCAAACAGGTTCGTTTCAGTAAGAGGCGCTGCGCCGGTGAAGCTAGCGTCTTGGTTTAGACGAGAGTCAGTTACAGCCTGTCCGCCGGGGCTAGTCACGGCGCCCATTTTTTTAATGTTTTCTATCTGAGCGTTAATCTCAGCCCGTTCTTGAGCACTGCCAGCAGCCATATATGCTTGCCCAAGCTGAGCTAGTAGCTGTTCTTTACTTAGTACGGCTCCTTTGCTAAAGCTAACAATACCACCCGGTGCATAATTACCTTCAACGTAGTCAATAGAATTAACACCGCCGCCCATAGCCATACGAGGCATCTGTTGTGGCATGCCCATCTGAGGTGGACGCTGAGCCATCTGCTGCGCCTGTGGCGTAGCCGCCATACCCTGTGGTGGCATCTGTGGCTGTGGGTTCATAACCTGTTCAGCGACGGTAGGCTGTTGAGCTTGCTCTTGCGCCGCTGCGTTACGCATGCGGTCGATAAACATACCTGCCATAACTGCTTCAGTAGGAGCAATTAACCCCTGTGCTGCAGCTTGTTGAATTTTCTTCTTGTTACCACCGTACTTCTTGGCGATTTCTTCAGGAGCTGTGATGCTGTATACGTTCATCTCTTATCGTCCCAAGTTATACAGACCAAGAGCAGACAGTCCGAGACCACCTACCTGCTGTAGCATTGATGGAGGCTGGGCATACGCAGTCTGCGTAGAACCCATTTGTACTGGCAAGCCACGAAGAATCGAGCTGTAGAAGCCAAGCTGTTCTTGCGGATAATCACGCTGGCGTAAGAAGTCAGAATACGACATATCCATACGCTGTTGGTCAAGCGCACGTTGCTCACCGGCAGACGCAGCCTGTGCCTGCAACCGTTGTAGGTTTGCGGCCTGTTCTTGTGTACCTAATTGACCAAGCTGGGCGCCCATTTGGCCGACTTGCCCTAAACCCTGCAGTCCAGTCTGGATGCCCTGTAATCCCAGTTGCGAACCAAACTGTTGTGCCTGTTGGGCTGCTTCAAAACCTTTTTGAGAGCCAGCCGCTTGGATATTAGCAAGTTGTGACCCTAGATTACGTTCTCTTTCGGTCTGTGCCAAGAGTTGTCTTGCACCGCCGTACGTTCCTTGTCTAGCCGCCCCTAGGCTCGCACCTAGTTGTTGCTTCTGTGCATCACGAATAGCAGATTGCTTTTGTACGTCTACAACATTCTGCATATAAGGAGACATATAAGACTGGATCTGACTTGGATCGGTAGCCATCTGAGCGTACTGCTGACCAGCGCCCATAGCCTGTGCGCCCGCGCCTAACGAACCTAGCCCTGCGGCTGTCGTCATCTGATTAGCGCCTTGGAACTGCCCCGGAGTCTGCATACCAGCAACTTCGCCCTGTACGGCTTGCTGTTCTGGTGTGAACCCAGCAATACGCTGACCTTGGTATGGCGTGTAATCCCTGTAGGATTCAGCCTGAGTCCGTTGCAAAAGATTCTCAAAATACGGACGAGCGTATTCCGGCAGGTTAGTCTGCGTTACTGTTTGGCTGCTTGGTTGTGAAGGTCCGCTACCCTTACCCATATTTCCGCTCCTCGACCTGTACGTCTACAGGTAGTTCGTAAGTCTGCCATAGCGGTTTGTAGCCATCAGACTTGAATACTTTACTCCATCCTACCCTTCCGGTGGATTCTATTCCGTCACAGTCGTTGTCTTTTGACCAACGCTGCAATAATTCTAACATTGGTCCTTGCCAAGTATTAACTTCAACGCCACCGCAAAACTGCATACATAACATACGCTTACGAGGGTAATCGCTAAAATTTGTAACAACTGCACCTTTTATACCTTCTTCAGTAAACGCAATCCACAATGTGTAATCATAGTCGGTGATTAAGTCCAAAATGTCGCTAACTTCGTAGCGTCCATAAGTGTAATCAGCCGCACCCTGCATATACTCTGTAACGTCCGGCCAAACCTGTTTGACGTATTCAGCCGGTACAGCAGATACTTGCATTAAGCCACCAGTTGTTTCAGCCCTGTGCTCTGCCCGCGTCCATTCTTCTTACGCGACTTTCGAGCTTGTTCCATAAGTGCATATAGTTTTTTCTCGCCAACCTTGAGCGATCCACCACCGTACATTGCTACAGCATCTGGCGGCATATAAACCTCATCACGGGCAACCATTGCTGGCTGCATACCGTCAATATTCGCTGGGATAGAGTCGCTAGTGCCGTCACCCGGTCCCATAATAGGCTGTCCACCGATCCGTGCAAACCGCTCCATGCCCGCATTTGAGCTACCGTTACCGACTTCAGACACAGTGTGTGCATCGACAACAAAGCCGTTATTGTGCATGTCTACTTCGCCACCTTCTGCATAATAACCATCAGCGCGTAGTTGTGGGCCGATCTGTGGGTGGTTTAAAAAGTGATTTATTATAGAACTTTGATGTTGTTGCCCTGTTAAATTAGTACCGGCAAACCCTGTACCACGCCCAATCTTACCTTGCGCTTGTAGATCAGCGAGGCTTTGTGTTTTATACCCCGGTAACCCACTTACACCTTGCGTTTGCATTTGCCCTTGTACTGGCTGGGTAGACGGTACGTTAGCCATAGGCTGGAAGCCATAATCAAACTCGGCGTCTCGCCCTGCTACATAACTCGTTGGCGCTATCTTAGCCCCACCACCTTCTGCAAAACTATATAGGTCTGGATTCTGCTGGTAGTCCCGCATGCGCTCTGGATCAGTCGCTATTTCTACTGGGATACCTGCAAAGCGCGGTGCATCTGGGCCGTACGTATTCTCTGGGAGTGGCGTACTAGAAGCCATAGGCTCAAAACCCGGTGATGGGTTTACAACGTCAAAATACTGGAACTCAGAAGAATCAGTAGGATCACGTTCAGGGCCGGGGTAACGCACCTTGCGCTCTGTAGGCTTATACGGACCGTCGTAGTTGTATTCATATTCTTCTACTTCAGGCATTGGTGCTGGTTGACTTAGTGGTCCCGCCAATGCGGCTCCGGCTGTTGTAGCCAAACCTGTACCACCACCAAGTTGGGCCATTGCTGCGTTACGCGCCGCTTCTTGTGTAGCTGCCGTACCCGAAGTGCCAAGGATATTACTTATACCAGATCCTGCTTGAGCTAAATTACCCATAGCTGTTGTTGGAGCAGCGTAAGTAGCTGCGCTAATCGGAGTAGCTAAACCACTAGCTGCTGAACTAGACCCCGCTTGCATTGCGGTTTGAAGCGCGGAAGGGGCCGCTTGAGTTGCTACTGGACTAAACGCTGAACTAGCCCCTGTTGTTAAACTGCTTTGAAGTGGTGTTGTAGCCAAGCTAGGAGTTTGAGTAGCTGCAGATTGTAATGCGGTCTGCCTACCCGCTTCTGATGCGGCCATCGTACCCGCTTGATTACCTGCGGCATACGCTGCTGAACCTAGTCCTGCGCCACCGTATGCACCAAGACCAGCCATTAGACCTTTACCAAGATCACCAGTACGCACACCTTCTACGCCGCCAACAATCAGGCCAGCAGTCAGTGGATTGATCGCGCCACCTGAGAATATAGTGAGACCAGCACCAATCAACGTAGGTAATAAGGATTTGAGGAAGCCAGCTTCAGGTAGACCCGTTTCTGGGTTTGTGGATAAGCTACCGCCGTAGGCCATCGCCAACTGCTGTAGTCCTTTGACCTCACCGGGGGTCATGTGGACAAGCATTGTGTCGTCGCCGCGTCCCTTACTTCGGACTGCTTCTGCTGCGTATTCTAGGCTCATAGCTTAATTATCCTCATTTACGGCGGTGTTGCAATGGTAAACCCACGTGTGCTAGAGACGAAGTTTACCGCCATTACGGCTGATGCAATACCCGGATAGGGCGCAGATGCTGCTGTAGAGTCAAATTTTAAGTCTAAATTATCAGCGGCATAACGTATTTTTATGTAACTACCAGCAGCTAAGTCGATGTTAAAGTTCCAGTTTACTTCCTCATACGCGCTGTTTGAGCTGATTGTGTAGGCATGCGCTGAGAACCCAATATCTGTACCATCACGGTTAATCCATATCTGCATAGTCTTAGCGTTAGAACTTGCACTAAATAGCTGTGCGGACAACTGGAAGTTGTAGATGCCAGTACGAGTCGCATAGATTTCTTTACTGTTAGTCAGCGTTAGCTCGTTCTCAAAATACACATTGTTGTAAGTCAGGTCATACGCTGTGTCTACGACAACAGGGGCTTGGTCTTGAGTGCTGTAATACAAAGCGGATGGGACAGTCAGCTCATCACCACGGCCTTTGAAATATTCAGCCTGTAACGGGGTCTGTGAGTCTAGCTGGTTGAAGTAGACCTCAAGCACACGGATCAACTGGCGTTGTGTTTCCGCATCGTACTCTATGGTAGGGTTCGGCAGTGGTGCCGCCCTAAACTTCTCCATCGCCATTAGCGTTTGCCATCCGTTCTTGCATCTAAGCGTGGAGAGCCAAGCTGCCACTGAACTCCGGCTGTGTCTGACTCCACCCTTAGCGCCATCTGCCTAGCACGGGCGCGAATAAATACTTGGTCGGTGTATGTGCCTACAGAAGTTCTAACAATACGGCGTCTATCTGCGCTATCTGAAGACAGTGCGCCGCCCGGGAAGTTACGAGTCTTGATCTCCATGTCAATCTCAGGAGTCAGGGAAGTGGACTCAATAAACTCTATGTCAGGAATAATACGGCGTGTAAGCGCAAAAGACTCGCCATCACCAAGATCAAAGTCGGAAGACTCAATAAACGATGTCATTGGCCCAGTATCATCCTCGATGCCATTCTCATGGTCGTAGAGGTAACCAACAGAATCAGTGCGGCTAGAACCAGCAGCGATTGGGAACTCACGGTTAGGTGCATCCAGCCAAGCGGTACGCTCAATAGTGCCGAAATACCAGATCCTATCGAGGTAGTTATAAATGACGTAGCGGTCATTCCAGTTATTACCACTACTTTCGCTTGGGTAGAACCACCAGACTTCGCTCCATTCCTCGTTAGTACCACACACAATCTGGTCAGCTTGAGTAAAGTCGATGTCAGAAAATACGTAATTACGTACGGAACAAGGCAGGGTGTCTACACGACCGGTGTATACATAGAACTTATCTCGGCCCATCCAGAACGTTGCGTTTGCCGCAGTAGCCACAGCACGTGGACTAGCGATGGAAATACCGTCAGCGTATTCCTGCAAACCAAACACATCAGTTGTTCCTAAGAACTGCAATGCATACAGGTGTGTGTCAGTCCAAACCAAGACTTCCTGACGAGTTGGTAACGCCCGTACAATCTTCGACCCACGTGATACACGGATAAAGCCAGCAGAATTAGTAACTTGTGGCTCCCACTGCCCCGGTGCATCCTGACTAGCCCAGCGGATAAGTAGCGGATCAAAGTCAGCCGCAGATGTAGAGCCATAAGGAACAGCGCCAAACGCTAGTAAATGCTTGTCCTGCTGAGACACAAGCAACTGTCCGACCTTAACCGGCACATCGTTAGCGTCATATCCATCCGCAGTAGCTACAGACTGTAGTGTTACAGCCCGCGCACTTAACGCAGTGTCAGGCACAGAAATAGTGCCCCGCGCCCAGTAATAGGGTTTGCCGTTACGGATATTCAGAATGAGGTCATTATCAAAGTTGTCAAAGAACCAATCACGTTGCGGTAAGTTTACAGGTTCAAACGTAGCGGGGGCACCAAGGCCCCAACTGCCCGTTCCCCACGTGACCACTCCCCAGCCATAGCCTAGAGTAGTGTCAGGGTTACCGACTTCTACTTGGAACTCTGCGGTGATACCTGTTCCGCCCCCGGCGGCTACAGTAGATGTAGCTGCTGTAGTAACACTAATAATAAAGCTATTAGCATCAACATATTGCACCACATGCTCTGCATTGAGTTCGTCAGCAGGTACACCTCCGACAGCAGTAGAACCAGAAAAAGTAACGTAGTCGCCATCGCTAGCCCCATGACCAGTGATAGTTACCGTTACATCTGTAGAAGTATTTGTAGTCGCAAAACAGTTATCGGTGTCCGTAGATGTAAACGTAGCCCGTAAAGGAGTGATGTCGTACAAGTTACCACCAGCTTCAATATAGACTTTTTTATGCGTACCTATAGCTAGTAAGTTATCCGAGTACGAAGTAATCCAGTTGAGCAGACTACGTGCTACTCCTAAGTAAGACTCAGATGTTGCCTTGATCCAGCCACCAATTTTCTCTGGAAAGCCCGCTCGAAAGCGTATCTTGTCACAGTCATACCACCCACCTTCGTTCGTGTAGTTAGCCTGATCGCGGTTAATACCCGGTTTGAACTGTAACTTGATAAGAGGCATCTGAGTATTCCTTATGCAACGTTCTTCATGCGCTCACACAGGCGGCCCGCTCGGTTAGGTACTTGATTGTACCACTTGCTATCCGCCATCTGGATAGCAGCTTCTGCCCAATCGCGTGCGTCTACCGCTGTCTTCATCATCTTAAACTGACTCAAACGTGGACGGCCCATGTTAAACATCATGTTGGCGATAATTAGCTGTACTTCTTCTGGTAGGTCATCCCAGTCATCATAGAGCTTCTTGCACTCACCGATAGTGATCTGCACATCCTGCTCAAACACTTCTACTACACGGGCCTCGTCTACAGGAGTACCGACTTCTTGCCCGTTCTCTGGATCATCTTCAGTAACTAAATGCCCAATACCAAACGTAGGCAGTCCAAGGTGATCTAGGTAAATTTCATACTTGCAGCCTTCGTCGTACTCCAGCTCCATGCGTAGTTGGTCGATATTCATCATTGCTTACCCTTCTTCATAGCCATGAGTTTGTCTGCGCCCTTAACGCCAAATGACGCGCTGACCGCAATAAATAGTAAGTATTGATACCATTCCGGCAAGGAATTGAGTGCGCTAAACGCCTCGTCCATACGAGCAATAATGGCTTGGTCGTCCATCGCCACGCTGTAGGCAACAGCGATCAGGGGCGCACTGAGGATCAAGCTGAACCATTCATCCTTCCAAGATGACTTGGTTGCATCAGCCATAGATGCTTCCCAGTTAGCATCATTGTTTATCTTATGGATCTTGGCTTGCTGAATTGCTTTCTTCTCTTCAGCCTTCCCTTTGATAAAGTCTTTGCCTAGCTCAAGTGCTGGGCCTAGTAGCATGTTAAGCATAACGTTACCCCGCTATTAAAGCCGTTAAAAAAGAAATTGAAGAAATAACTGCGACGAATTGGACATCGCTTAGACTAAGCATTTTTATCACCCACTAATAGCCAAATGGCAAATAGACAAACAATTAATCCAGATACAAACTCCATATTAACTGTCCTTTTTCTTCCCTGCGATTGCTGACGCCCCAAAGAATGCGCTTACTAATACGGCAATAGACGCAAAGTAAGTAGGAGCGATGTCAGCGATTAGTTGCGCGGCAGTACCCATAGCGAAGGCATCAGCAAGAAAAATCCCAAATGGATACAGTAGAAGACCAATAAGAGCAAACCAAGCCATCTTACGGATCGAGTCACGCTGGGCGTCCTCGTCTTCCATCTTGCGGCGCATGTCTTCCAACATGATTCTGCGTTCTTGTTCATCCAGCACACCGTCGCCATTGAGGTCGTACTTTTGCATTTCTTCTGTCATATCAATATCTCCAACACATTGTTCTTCGTTTCTATGACTTGGGCATTCTTTCCGTATGTTATTGATTCTACTGTGTATTGATTCGAGAGCCTCTGCCAGTTTATATATGGAAGTTCCTTTGACTTCTGCTGGTACTCCGTAACCGGACACCATGCGTCGGGCTTCCTGTAAACGGGATGAAAAGGACTTATGAATAAGTCGCTCATCCACTACTTACCTTTAAGACTAATAACCCACAGTAGTAAGGCCACGGCCCCGCCCACAGCACCGAGAACAGCAATGCCAACAGCACCATACAAAAATCCATTCTGTATGGCTTTTTTTCTAGCCAGTTTTTTAGCTTCTGCACGCTTACGCTCGTTCTCCCGCATTTGCTTACGGTTGGCTATGAACTTTTGGTAGTCATCCCACAGTCCCGCCCGACCGTTGTAGATAAACATTTGCTTGACTTCAGCCTCATGACGCTTGATGTCCTCTAGAGCCCAAAAAGCCTGCATGTCACCATCTTTAGCATCTTTCTCTAACTGGTCTTTTGCGTCGGCTAGCTTAGTTAGATCCTTGCCCATTTCACCGACGGACTGAACATGCCCTGCAAACTCTTTAATTGCGCCAATAGCCTCGTTCGCTATCTTGATCGCTGCTATGGCTTCAAAAATCATATCTAGGCTCCATCGTCGCGGCGCACAGTGAAACTTGTACCGCCATTGTGAGATGTGTTGATCCCTGTCACTGTTCGACCCGAATAAAATCTAACCTGAGTCCCCGGAGATGCTGTGCCAGTGAAAGTGCCATCGGATGACACCACCCTGTAACCTTCTTTAACGTAGACAGTATAGGTTGTGTCTGTACCCGGCCCTTGCGTATATCCTTGAGAATGAAATGCGTCTAAGGATTGAAACGTAGATAGCATGTTTTCAATATCAGCAGAGTCAGGGGCTAGTCCACCAGTCATTATTGTTGTTTCAGAGCTAAACCCAGTCAGGCCATGTATTTTTGTACCATTAACGTTTATGGTGCCCGGAGAGTTCGGGCTAGATATAGTAGTGCCGTTGACATTTATAGTGTCCTCGTACCAGCGCTTAGTATCTCCGTCGATAACTAAAGCCATAATTAGTCGCTCGTATAGATGTTGACGGTGCTACCACTCACTTCTACACGTATTGCACCGCGTACACTTGATGTAGCATACGGAAGCCGCGCACCTGCTACAGTGCCCTGTGAGATGTTTGAACCGCTAAGTTGGGTGATGTTATCGCCTGTGCCCGCAAGAGTTACACCGCTTATCGCGCCACCTGTGATACTAACGTTGTTCGCGTCTTGAGTAGCAATAGTGCCTAAAGAACCTGTGGCCGCATCGACATAAGCAGTTGTAGCGACTTTAGTTGAGTTATCAGAAGCAGACTGTGTCGTTGCGGTTACTGAACTAGCTAAGCTACCTGTAAGCCCTGTGACCGCTGGTGATGTCAAAGTCTTGTTAGTCAGCGTCTGGGTCGCAGCTTCCGTTACAACCGGATCTACTGTTGCACCTATTGTAAGAGACGTAAGGTGTGTAGTTACATCTACTACGTTAGACCCAGTCGAATAGACCCACATAGTCTTACCAGCAGGGACAGATACCGTAGAGCCAGTCGAGTTAGAGATAGCAACGGCATCAGCACAGCCGTTGTTAACAATGTAGGTTTTCTCGATGTCAGGCACGGTCAGCGTACGCGCTGTTCCGCCAGTAGTACCCGTCAAGTTGAGACGTACGTTACGTGCGGCCTGTGTCGCATTGGAGTTGGTAAGAGTTATAGAGAGATCTGAGCTAGAAAACGTCACATCAGCAGACCCAACAATTGCTTCTTCTAGCGTCGTACCTAGGTTTGTGTTCGTGATCGAACCCCAAGTGGTTGCTTTCTCACCTGTGGTAATCAGCTCAAGTTTCAGATTGTTACTATATGTACTCGCCATACTTCACCTACGTTTCTATCTCAACCCACGTTACCGTGTTGCCATCATCCACGAGCGTCCACGTGGTGCTTTGTGAATCATCTACGTCTACCCAGCTCGGAGTCTGGGCGTCATCGATTTCGCCCCAAACAAACGCTACGCCGAGTTCGCCTGCGGCCACCACACCAGTTGGGGTTATCGTAGCATCTGCAGTAACTGTAATGCTACCAATTGCTGTAGTAGCTCCAAGCCCAGTCTCAGTAACTATGGCTTCCGCATCGACGCCTTCGTCCCCTACAGCGGTATTAGCAGCTACACCTGTGACATCTAGTGACGCATCCGCAGTAATAGTTACATCAGCAACCGTGGCCGAGCCCTGAACACCCGTAATGTCTATAATCGCGTCTGCTTCAATAGTTACGCTGGCTGTGGTGGTAGTAGCAGAAACACCCGTAGGACGTACATTGATACCAATACCAACGGTTTCGTCGCCTATCGCTGTGCTGGCCTCTACGCCAGTTACTTCAACCCGTCTACCAGTGGTAATTTCTACAGAGCCAACCGAACCTGTAGCATCGACTCCAGTTACGTCTGCGTTTGCATCAGCATCAGTGTCTTCTATACCAACAGCGGTGGTAGCGGATACTCCGGTAACATTTAATACAGAGTTGGCGGAAACGGTTACGACATCGACAGTAGAAGTTAATTGAAGCCCCGTTTCATCTACACTGGCTTGCCCATCAATAGTTACACTAGCAGCGCTAACAGTAGCTGAGACACCCGTGCCTGTTATGTTAGCTTGTGCATCAATGCCTTCGTCGCCAGTATTAGCATTAACAAAAATACCAGTTACGTTAACAGATGCTTTTGCGACTACAGATACTGTTCCTACAGTGGAAACAGCACTTAACCCCGTTACTTCTACCTCAACGCCTATAGGAGCATGCGAAAACGCACTTGAAGCAAACGGGGTATTACCGAACATCAGTCATCCGCATCCTGTATGGTTAGCTCACCCGCCTCAACCTGACGCATGATTTCTGCGTAGTGGCGGTTGGCAGGGTCTAGTGGGACTGACATGGTGATGCCGTCAATGGTTGCTTGGACTAATGTATTAACACCATCTATGTCTTGAATGTACTGCGCTGAAGTAATATTCATCTGTTCCATTTATAGCTCCGCATCAAAAAGTAAACCCGAACCAGATAGATAACATTCTAGCCAATGAGCGTCACCGACTTCTCCCCCAGAACTTGCGAGACCTACGCGCACGCTTTCTGGAGAAAAGATATTCATACTAACAGCACTTTCTGAAAAATTAGTACTAGCCCCACCGGGGTAAGCTCTGTAAGTTCCTGTTAGTACAGTCCCTGTCGGCGCAGATCGCATTGTTACAGGAAAATGGTAAACACCATAGTGAGTAATATCATTGTGATTACAAACTAAACAAATGTTGTTACGGTAAGAACCATCATGTTTTACTTTACAAAAGTACCGCTGACACAACGCAAGCTCCTCCCCGTATGAGCGATGCTCGAAAGGTGTCGCAACAGAGCCGACTTCGAGTTGGACTCCGGTGATGTAGAAGGTTGCTCCATTAGTACCCAGTAAATTTGTCGCTCCAGTTGCAGAACGATAGTCTGCGCTAGCCCATGTTCCGGCAGTTCCACTCTTGTCTGGGCCAACACTTAAACCAAAGTACACCCTAACTCCAACACCATTTGTTGTTAGCCATGTACCAGAAGTATCCCCAGAAATCGTTACGGTCTTCTGCTCCCAAGTGTCTGCGGAGGATATAGAATAAGTAAAAGGATATGCCCTATTGACACTGCTGTTGCTTAATGCACCACCAAAAGTTCCAGTAAGACTAGATCTGACCCAAAAAGAAAGAGTCACAGTTTTTGCGTTAGCTGTACCCCAATTTAAATGAGCAGAATTTAAGCCTTCAACGTGTTGAGATAATATCGCCCGATCACCTCCTGATGGTGTGCCAGTCCCCGTTACCGTAATAACGACAGATTTTGAGTGGCCTTCTGGAGCAGTAGAACTTTGTTGTGCTGTAAAACTTCCACCAACATCTACTTGTTGGATACCAAATCTATCCACAGGAAATTGTGTGGTTCCACTTGCTGTAATTGCACTCGTCCCACGCTGTGCCACCTGCATCGCACCGTTGATGATGAGATTCCTGCGCCCCAACGATGGAGATGCAGTGGTCACCACCGTACCGGTTGATACGTCATCTGCTACGTTGGCTAAGTCTCTTGCACGAGTCATCTCTTACTCCGGCTTTGTAGGCCAAGTTACGTCATCTAAAGAAGTTGCGCTGTCTGTAATGTCACGCAGTGCCTGACGGTATGCAGTCTGTTCAGCAGTCATTGTGAGATCAGATGATGCCCACCAGTCAGTAGCGGCAATACGGCGGTTACGCTCTTCACGCAATGCCTTCATAGGCTCTGCCGCTGTGAGTTCTGCTTGCTTGGCTGATACCTGAGTCCACGTTACGCCCCAGTCTGCTGAGTTAGCTGACTCAATGGCACTACCATTAGCGTCTGCTCCAGTGACCTTGCGGAACATTTCGTTGAACTCTGCTTCTGTTGTAGGCTCTCCACGGAGAACCCATTCTGTAATATTAAGCTCTGATAAAGCCTGTGATACGCTTGCCATGTGTTTCTCCTTTAGCCTGCGATTTCTTGAATAGTAAATAACGGTCTAACAATTACTAAAGCTGGATCATTACTAGGGTTACCAAAAAAAGTCTTAGTAATTGCCGATGCGGCTGAGCGTTCTGATTGCGAGTAAACACCATATGTTCTTGCAGAAGTTGATCCTGCACTAACAGTTGTAGTGATTGTGACAACATCAGTGTCATTTACATCATAATCCTTTTGCCTTATTCCTCCGTGAGCAGGAGTCCTCGACCCGTCACCTGTATGCAGGTTTACTTCGGCTGAGTCTGTAATGTTATAAAATTTAAAAGCTTGAATATTATTAGTGTTTCGCCCACTAAACTGAAATGTACAAGTAAGTAACAATGTATTAGAGGCGTTAATAGGGGTTATCGTAGCTCGTAAATTAGAAGATATCTCTACCCACGTTTTGGATGTTACGTCAGTTGTTGATGTTGCAGGGTTAACCATAATTGTCTGCAACACACCACCAGTAACATTCAACCCAAGATCAGCCGCAGTTGGTGTCGAGCCATCAGCCAGTTGGATTTGATCGACTTTGATTATACTGCTCATCCTGCGATCTCCATGAGTGTGATTGAGGATGCTCCACGAACATGGTTTTCATTATCAGCATCACTACCTGATCTATTTAAATATAATGTTGCGGATTCACCACCACGCCTCATATATAACTCATAAGTTATGGAGGAGCTTGATGATGGAGAATCTAAATAAGTAATAGTCATTGAGTCTACATTGAGAGTCCCGTTACTATAGATAGTGTTACCAGAACTAGACCTTAATCTTGATCCTGCGGCATCTCCGATTGATCCGGTTACGACTGAACCGTCACGAAACAATTGCAAAGCTCCGTATCCGTTTGAAGTAAAGCCTACTTGTGCGTTAATAACTACTAACACTTTTGAGCTTGTTGAACTTGGCGTAATTGATGCTGAAAGTCCTGTTGCAGTATATGCAGTGTTTGACGTTGAGAACGTGTCAGTCTTAGTTGAGCTTACAACCTGCACCACAGACCCACTAGGCAACGTCAGATTAGGCGCACTGATCTTACTCTGGAGATTCGGGGCGATGTTGTCTACATAGAGTGTTGTCATCCTGCGATCTCCGTTACAATAAGTGTTTGATATTCCGGCCACGGAGGAAGCTCAATTGAGCCACCGCCTCTTGAACGCCAATATACTGAATACGTTATTGAAGCTGTTGTAGCAGGAGAATCTAAATAACTGATAGCCACATTATCCCGACCCCCTGTATATCCAGTACCACCAAATCCGTTAGTAGAATCTCCTAAATTAGTACCACCCCTATAAAACGTAACAAGCACAGCCTCTGATCCTGCACCTGCGGTTAAACTTGTGGTTAATAAAAATTTACTACTTGCAGAAACTGGGGTTAAAGTTACAGATAAATTTGTAGCAATAAAGGATGTGCTTGTAGTAACAGTGTTTCCTGTTGCTTGGTTTAAGTCTTGATATACATTTAAAAGTTTACCACCAACACCCGCAGGCAATGTCATCCCACCCGCACTCGCATCCAACGTCTGCCCAGACGGGATAATCACCTTGTTCGCATTGGCCCCGCTAGTTGGCCCCTTGAGTGTTTGTACGATTAGCTCTGAAGCCATCTCAGTTCCTTATACAATCGTCAGTGTGCCGTTGACCGTCACTGTCGCATTCAATGTCAGTGGGCCAGTGGCTGATGCGTTCGTGTTAGCGGCAATGGTCACTGCAGTATCAAGGGCATTCTCATGCACCCTGAAGATGTCACCTAGGCCATTCGTAGTGTCGCCTGTAGCACCATTCTCACCAAGGAAGTATCCTGCACCTGCAGGCCCTGCTAGTTCAAAGGTAGTGAACGCCACAACAGAAACAACGTCACCTGCAGTAGCTCCAGTAGCCAACACCACATCAGTGCCGTTAGTGGCTGTGTAGTCTGTAGGGTCTAGGTGTACACCGTTGAGGTATACGTCAAGGTAACCCGGAGTGTACCCAGAGGTAGTAAAGGTAGTCTGGCTTGCAGTGGCTGTGAAGTTGTCACGAGTCTGCGTAGCCTGTGGTACTGGGATGTTTCCGATGTAACCTGACATTATGGAGTCTCCAGTGCTGTGACTCGTGTCTGCAAGTCTGCGACAGTTGTTTCAAGTGTTTCAATCTTTGCAATGGCTTCCTGCAATGCACCTGTCAGCAATGGCACAAGTTTACTTTGGTCAATGCCTTGGTAGACTGGGTTGCCATCATCGTCTACTTCATTGTGTGTTCCATTGACAGACTCAGGAACTACTGTCTGTGCTTCATGTGCTAGGAACCCGTCAACCGTTGTATCGTCATCGTCAGCAATAAAATTAAAACGCTTGGGCGACAAAGATTTAACACGGGTAATTGCACCTGTCATATCGACTACATTTTCTTTGAGGCGGTAGTCTGATGTTGTTGAATAAGATACTGATGAGCCATTGTGAGTGATACCTCCGACCGTAGCAGAGGATGTGTCACAAAAACCAATCATATTGCGGGTTCCGGTTCCGGTTGTCACTCCAAGCTTTTGAACCCACGCACCATTTCCAGTATAGCCTTCAAGAGCTAATACAACATTATTTGTAGTAGCTTTTCCGCTAATTTTTGCGTATCCTTCCGGGCTGACCCCAGATGTCGTACCAAAAAAACTATTGCCATTGGAGTCGATGCGCATAACTTCAACAGGAGCAGAAGTAGACCAAGAAGGACTAACATTAAATTTCAAACCATCATGAGCAGAAGTATTATTACCGCCCCTGTTTACAGAAATAGATGCAAATCCTGC
>Ga0208645_1000643_pt1 | contig 35522 bp, 47 predicted proteins | sample VirMetDEL_Sep_01_FD_184519 | JGI IMG/M metagenome (GOLD analysis project Ga0208645, IMG submission 184519) | Aqueous microbial communities from the Delaware River and Bay under freshwater to marine salinity gradient to study organic matter... | ecosystem: Environmental > Aquatic > Marine >... | reverse complement strand
GTCTTCTCGCAGCTACACGTCTGGCGATTACGCAGTCCGAACATTTAGATCGCAATCCGGCGCAGAAAGTCGAATTCTGTACGGAGACACAAGGTTCGGTGCCACGCTAGAGCTGCAATACCAAAACCTTACAGATAAAAACGCGCAGACGTTTGTTGGGCACTACGAAAACGTAAAAGGGACCTTCGGTACTTTTGAGCTTCCTCTTCGTTTAATTGAGGGCTGGAGCGGAAACGCTCAGCTGATTGGTACTGGTTATAGAAATCAACGAAACAGCATTGCTACTTACATAGACCAAGACGGCTTTATCGTTACCGCACAGCCATTTGAAACTAGATTTAGCTATGAAACTGAAACTGGGCACCCCATTGGTCTGCTTATAGAGGATGAAGCTACAAATTTATTTACAAACAGCACAAGTTTGACTGCGGGAATTTTTAGCTTTAACTGGGATATAAGCGCTTCAGATCTCCTCGGTCCTGACAATAAGCTGACTGAAGTTTCTAGGTTTATTAATAAAAACCCAGTAGCAGGCAGTGGATTTACAAGAATTAACGGATCATTTGAGCCAGGGCAGTATTTTGTAAGTATTTACATTTACGTCCCGAGCCAGTCCTCTATTTCAAGCTGGCTCATAAAAAGCGATTTTTTTAATGTTGACAGAGGCTCTAGCATCGATTATTCAGTTTTTAATAAGTGGGTCAGGGCTGTCGTGCCAGTAGAAGTAGTAGCCACAAGATCTTTTGTAGATTTTGATTTTATAGTTTCTGGAAGGCCGACGAGGGCTGGCGATGAATTTTATGCATGGGGTCCTCAAGTTGAAAGAGGTGTTTCGGTAAGTTCTTACATTCCTACGGGAAGCGACCCTGTAACCAGACAGGCCGATAAGCTGCAACCGATTGGATCATGGCGTTACGCCGAGCCGCCAGAAATTACCAACGTGCGCCCTGGCGTTAGCAACGCCCGTGTGCGGCTAATCAGTGTTGTATAGAATAGCCCCAAGGAGGTCGCCATGGCTAAGTTTTATACCGGTCGTGATGGCAGCTTGCTGCTGGACGGCGTGACCCAGGCCAAGGTGACCTCGTGGTCATTTTCGTCTGACCTGGAAACACTAGAAACCACAACGCTGGGCGAATCCCACCGCTCGTACACCCCCGGCGTCCAAGGCGCCAGCGGAAGCGCAACACTTCTGTATTACAAGGCAGACGACGGCACCAACGACGCCGGAGTCCTCCTCAAAAAACTAATTAACACAAATACAGCCGGCATCACCGACGCCGATACGGTGCTTTTTACCTTGCGTTATGCAAACGGCGACAACTTTAACGACATCAAATTCAACGCCTACATCACTGGGGCAAGTCTTGGCTCAAACGTAGGCGAGGTTGCATCTGCTCAGATCAATTTCCAGGTAACAGGCGTGCTATCTGAGGCGAGCTTGTAATGGCGGTTTATCTCGGAAATGTAGGAAGCATCGAGCTAACTCGAAAATCCCTTCAAGAAGAAAAACTCTCAGTCGTCAATCCAGATGACGTAAACGTTGCTCGCAAAAGATTCAGCTTTGACTTTGAGGAAGGCGCTTTCCTTACTGGCGACTTCATAACAATCACTTCGACAAACGAAGTACCGCTCTCTTTTATTGGCATTGACGGCTGGCGTGACGGCAACGTTCACTCCAGCGGCAACTGGTACATCTTTGTCGATGAGATTGGCGGCATCCGCCTGTACAACAATTTCAACGACAGCCTTGAAGGAGATAGGACTGCCGCCATCAGCTTGGTGGACATCACCACAGACATCCCCATTTCTGTCACCGTAAAAGACAGCGCCGGACGAATACTGGGTTGCGTAATTCAGTATGAATTAAACACAAACAGAGAAGCAATTGACGTAACCACTTTGTCTGATACCTATCGCGAGCAATACAGCTCACTCATAACCGGAAGCGGTCAGCTGACGGCTCAATGGGATTACAAGAACAAAAGCAACGAAGAAACTGTCAATTACCTTATGCAGCTTGCCTTGCGCACGGAGATTGGCGGAATTTTTGGCGCTAAATTTTACTTAAAAAGCGAGGGGACTGCTGCCTCGGCTGGAGATTTTGCCGACAGCCAGTTGAACGATTCCATTTGGTGGGAATTTGACGCATTGATTACGAATAGCGCAACAAATTTTGCGCCAGGACAAATTATTGTTTCTACGGTTAATTTTGTGACAACCGGGCCGGTCAAGCTCAGAGCGCAAACCACAGTATCCAGCAAGCTTCTGCAGGAGGACGCCGGTTTCATCGTGCTGGAGCAAGGCGGACTCCTGGCTATTGCTGACGAGGATTAGAGCTAGACTGCTGGCATCTATCAGCTGGTTCGCAAGAGGTAGGCCGTGGCAGATCTTCGGATTAGTGAGCTAAACAGCCTGGCCTCTGCGGATGTAGCTTCCAACGATTTTCTGCCGATTGCTGATCGGTCTGCAAGCGAGACCAAAAAGGTAACCGTTGTTGACTTCCTTAATAAAGCAGTAACCCAGCTTTCTGACGACGTAATCCCAAGCGCAAAAATTTTATTTGACTCACAGACAATCCCTGGTGGTGCATTTGTAAACGGTGCAGTAGGTAGCGATCAAATTGCCTCCGGTGCAGTTGATTCCACCAAACTTGCAGACAATTCCAGCGCACGGCTTGTAACATCCCTGCCCGCTACTGGCGTCTTTGCTGGTCAGCTTGCAGTTGAAACCGAAACTAACAAAGCCTATGTCTGGGACGGCAGCAGCTGGGTCAGCTTCAAGGCCGCTGGATCGATCAACCAGCTAGTCGCTACAACTGCTGGCCCCATCCGTATTTCTGTTTCGACGGTTGGCGACACAGCAACTCTTTCCGTTAATCCGCAGGTCACGCCAAGCGGCGGCATCTTTCTTGCTGGACCTGCTGGAAGCGGCGGTGAAGTAAGCGGCCGTCAAATTGTTGGTTCTGACCTACCCACTGCAACCAACACCGCAAAGGGCGCGATCATTGTCAATGCTGAAGGTCTGCGAGTAGACGGCGAAACGCTGGAGCTTGACAACGATGTCACCGCAACCAGCACTTTTTCGGTCGTTACGCATGACTCAAAAGGCTTGGTAAACGGCAGCCGGGCAATTGAATCTGAAGATCTACCCAATGCAACCGCCAGCGCAACTGGTGCAGTCCAACCCGGCACTGGCCTCAGCGTCACCAATGCCGGCGTTCTAAATCACACAAATGCAGTCACCGCAGGTACTGCAACCAAGATTACGTTTGATGCTCAAGGTCATGTAACCAACGGCGCCACACTCACAGAAGATGACATTCCAGATATTCCAGCAGAAAAGCTGACCTCGGGCGTACTGGCTTCAGCAGTCTTCGGCACCAACACAGTGCCTGGTTCTGCCATTGCGGACGACGCCGTAACTCAGTTCGGCGGACCTGGAACAACCGCTCAAGTCACAATCTTCCCAAGCGCAGACTTTAAGGGTCAGTTTTTCTACGACGTTGGCAGAGGCGACCTTTACATCTGGGACGGCTCCGCTTGGATCCCGGTAACAGTAACCAGCGGCGAGCTTATTTTCGCTGGCATCTACGACGCAGCAGCAAACAACATTGAATCACTTAGCGCAGCCGGCGCCGGCTTGGGACTAAGCGTAGGGGGTACACTCCCGCAACCAAGCACGCAAAACAATCAGTATTATTTTGTCGTCGCAAACTCAGGCACAGGAGCAGGTACTTATGTACCGACTGTTTCCCTAAACGCGCCCGACCAACTGCTTTCTGACGGTCAAAGCGCAACTTGGCAGCTTATTGATATTTCTGGAACCATCACAGGCAACACAGCGGCAAACATCTCGTTTACTCCGTTTAGCCTTATCCAGGCCACCGATGTCCAAGCGGCGGTTGAAGAGGTTTACAACGAAAGCGTAAGAACAACTGGCGCAACAATTACCGGCACGCTTGAGATTGGTGCAACAGGCAGTTTCAAGTTCGATGGGACAACTGCCAACTCAAACAAGACAACGCTTACGGTTGCTGATCCAACGGCAAACCGCACAATTACGCTGCCAAACGTAAGCGGCACTGTAGTTACTACTGGTGACACTGGGACAGTTACCGCACAGATGCTTGCGGGAGACATCAGCTTTGACCAAGTTACAACTACAGGATCTATTGCTAACGCAGACGTAGCAACAAACGCAGAAATTGCCTACAGTAAATTAAACCTTACAAACTCAATTTTGAATGCCGATATTAACGCATCCGCAGGAATTGTTTACACTAAATTAAATCTGGCCGGCGGAATTGTAAATAACGACATCAACGCAGGCGCAGCCATCGCCAAGTCAAAGCTAAATCTGACCAACACCATTACAAACGCAGACATTAACGCTAATGCCGCGATTGCGGACACAAAGTTAAACACAATTACAACTGCCGGCAAAGTAAGCGGAAGCGCAATCACCAGCGGAACCATTGGTGGTTCAACAGTTATTAGCACAACTGGCGGCATTTCAACAACAGGAGCGATTAGCGATGGCATCGGATCTATACGAAGGATTCCGCAAAATCCTAAAAGTGCGGCTTATACGCTTATCGCAAGTGATTCAGGAAAGCACATCAGCATCAGCTCTGGTGGTGTGACGGTGCCTGCATCGGTTTTCTCTATTGGCGACAACGTAACTATTTTCAATAACTCGACAAATTCACAGCAAATTGTTCAAGGCGCTGGTGTAACTCTTCGTACCGGCGGCCAAACAACAACGGGCACTCGCACACTCGCCAATTACGGCGTTGCCACTATCCTCTGCGTGGCTGCTAATACATTCGTCATTACCGGCACTGGTATCACCTGATGTCTAACCAGGAAATGCTGCTGGGGGGCGGCTTCAGTGATGTCCCCCCATTCTCTGCAACCGGCGGCACAATCACAACCGTCGGCGCCGACACGGTACACACGTTTACCGGCAGCGGCACTTTTGTACTCGAAAATCCACCCCCTGGTTTTACTGTTCAATATCTAGTTGTCGCTGGTGGGGGCGGCGGTGGTGGTCAAGCGTCAACCTTTGCAGGAGGTGGAGGTGGTGGTGGTGGCGTTCGTCAGGGCACTAGTGAGTTTTTAGGCGGATCATATGCTGTTGTTGTCGGCGCAGGAGGCGCAAGAGGATCGTTTGCTTCCAACGGGGGAAACTCTTCTTTTACAAAACCCGACGGTTCAATTCTTAGTTCTAATGGCGGAGGCAAAGGAGGTAACCCAGATTCTTTAAGCGGAGGTTCAGGCGGAGGTGGTGGAACGACAGTCAGTCAAGCCCGTTTCGGCTCTGTCGGTACTGCTGGGCAAGGCAATTCGGGAAGCGCCGGGATCTATACACCATTTAACAATGGAAACAATGCTTACTGGCGAGGCGGAGGGGGAGGAGGGGCTTTAGGGGCCGGAACCAGTCCATTATCTAACCGAGGCGGAAATGGTGGCATAGGTAATCCACTAAGTATTACAGGGGCATCTGTGATTTACGGCGCCGGCGGTGGAGGATGCGCCAGAACCGAGGGAATAACTGCGTCGGCAAGTTTTGGCGGTGGTGGTACTACAGGAAATGGAGCGGGTAATGGGGAAGCGCGGACTGCAGATTTAGGAGGCAGCACTATATCTTCTGTGGCGGCGACTGCCGCAGCAGCAAACCAAGGCGGAGGCGGTGGGGGCTCAACTTTCAACGGCACTCCAACTTCAGGCGGTTCCGGCATCGTGATTATCCGCTATACCACTCCAACACCCTGATGGCACACTTCGCGCAACTTGACGCCAACAACATTGTGCAGCGCGTCATCGTCGTTGATAACGACAACATCCTTGATACCGACGGCAACGAATCCGAAGCCGTTGGCATTGCCTACTGCCAAGCACTGCTTGGTGCAGATACGATTTGGCGCCAGACAAGTTACAACAACAATTTTCGCAAGAATTACGCAGGCGAAGGTTACCGCTATGACGCTGACCTTGATGCCTTTATCGCACCCCAACCATTCCCCAGCTGGAGCCTAAATACTGAGACCTGCCAGTGGGAGGCACCAAAGCAGATGCCTGCTGGCAATAGGCCCTACACTTGGGATGAGAGTTTGCTGCGTTGGGTTGCGCTGTCATGATTACGCCTGCCACATACGACATCACAATCCTGCAGAACTCCACCTGGAGCGGGATTCTGCGAGCGACCGATAGCGGCCAAACTCTTGATAGCTTCACAATCAACGCTGGCACACCAACCTTCACAAAAAATTGCCACGGTCTAACCGCAGGCGACAAAGTTGTCTTTACCGGAGGTACAACCGTACCCTGCGGCTTCACAGTCAACACAATTTATTACGTCATTAGCGCAGGACTAACTACCGATGAGTTCCAAGTAAGCGCAACAAGTGGCGGAGCCAGTATTTCTGTAACAGGCACGGCAACTGGCACTTTTTACGTTGCTCGCCCTCTCGACCTTACAAATTACACAATTGATGCCGACATTAAAGAACTGGAAAACCTGACTCAGGTCGCAACTTTTACTTGCACAATCACAGATGCAACAAACGGCGAGTTTAATCTTTTGTTGCAACCGGCCACCACTGTGGGACTTGCAGTGGGGCGTTACGGGTATGACGTAAGTCTTACTAGCTCTGGCGGCACACGCTATTATTGGCTTACAGGCGTGGCAACCGTTCAGCTGACCTATTCACGGAACTGATCCATGTCGGAAGTACAAATTGCCGTAATCAGCGCAAAGAATACAGAGCTGACGTTGGCAGTACCCGGCCACCAAGGCGCTGGTGGCGCAGCCGGTGTCGGCGTACCCACCGGTGGCACGACTGGTCAAATCCTCGAAAAAGTAAGCAATACCGATTACGACACCCAGTGGGCTGACGCACCTATTGGCAACATTACGGGCGTAACTGCTGGTACAGGACTTAGCGGAGGCGGCACCAGCGGAAACGTAACTCTCAATCTCAACGCCAGCATCGACGCGCTGACGGATGTAGATACAACCACAACTCCGCCAACCAACGGTCAAGCGCTTGCGTGGGACAACGCAAACAGCGAGTGGATCCCGATGGACATGGCCGGTACGGCCAACCTCGGCTATATCTCTGGTGCAAGCAGCGGCGAAGTTACCTCTTCCACCGGCACCAACGCCACAATCCCCGGTTTCACAAGCACTAATGCCGGCCTGGCTGGAGCAAGTGGCGGCGGTACTGATAATTTCCTCCGCGCAGATGGCACTTGGACTAATCCTCCAGGAACCACCGACCTCACCTACGCAACTGCCGCAACGACCGGCACCATCAATTCCAGCACTGGAACTGATGCAACAATCCCCAAATTCACCTCTACTGATGCCGGCCTTGTCCACGGCAGTGGCGGTGGAACTGCAAACTTCCTGCGTGCTGATGGCACATGGAACATTCCACCGGGCTCCACAAACCTTTCTTATACGGCTAGCGCAACTGACGGCACGGTCAATTCTGACACTGGCACTGACGCAACAGTGCCGGTATTTGATTCAACGAATGCCGGCCTGGTTGGCGGCAGTGGTGGCGGCACTACAAATTTCCTTCGCGCAGACGGCACTTGGCATGCACCGCCAGGCGTCATGGCTGGCGCAGACACTCAGGTCCAATTCAACGACAACGGTGGCGCTGGCGGTGACACCGGCCTGACCTTCAACAAGACCACCAACGAACTCACCGTTGGCGTCAGCAATGCCGACCCTGGCACTGCAACGGTCAAGGGTGATCTGAACCTTGACAGTGGCGGCAATTTCTCGACCACAATTCAATCGGTCACCCCAACCGCCAACCGCACGATCAGCTTCCCAGACCAAACCGGCACCGTCGGCCTTGTCTCTGGAGCAACCGGCAACATCCAGTACAACAGCTCCGGCGCGTTGGCTGGCACTGCAGATCTAAATGTCAGTCTCGACTGGACAAATGCTGCTATTGCATACACCGGCTTAAAAGTTAATGTAACTGATACTGCTAGTGCTGCTGGTAGTAAGCTTTTTGATCTTCAAAGCAATGGCACCAGCCAAGTATCGGTTGATTCCTCTGGTTCTCTAGAAGTAGCTTCCGAACTGGTAAACAGCATCACCGTTGGTCGTGGCGCAGGCGCGATTAGCACCAATACAGCAGTCGGCAGCTATGCGCTTCGGGCAAATACCACTGGCAACAGCAACACTGCTAACGGATTCACCGCCCTCTACTCCAACACCACTGGCAACAGCAACACTGCTAACGGACTCCAAGCCCTCTACTCCAACACCGCTGGCATAAACAACACTGCTAACGGAGTCAACGCCCTCTACTCCAACACCACTGGCGTAAACAACACTGCTAACGGACTCGAAGCCCTCTTCAACAACACCACTGGCAACAGAAACACTGCTAACGGACTCCAAGCCCTCTACTCCAACACCACTGGCGCAGGCAACACTGCCAACGGAGTCAGCGCCCTCTTCAACAACACCACTGGCGCAGGCAACATTTGTCTCGGCAGTCTGAACAGCGCTGGCGCCTACGCCCCAGTCTTCGACTGCACTACCGAGAACAACCGCGTGGTAGTTGGCAGCACTGCTGTCACCAATGCTTACATCCAAGTTGCGTGGACGGTTGTTTCAGACGAACGAGATAAAACCAACTTTGATCTTGTTCCTCACGGGCTTGATTTCGTCAAGCAGCTCAACCCTGTCGCGTTCCAGTTCAAGGAAGATCGAGATACTGATATTCCTCACGGCCCTGTACGCTATGGCTTCAAAGCGCAGGACATCCTGGCACTGGAGGGTGACGACAACGCTGTCATTATTGACAATGAAAATCCAGATAAACTGCGCTATAACGGCGAAGCACTGGTGCCTGTTCTTGTCAATGCCATCAAGGAGCTTGCAGCCGAGAACGCTGCACTGAAAGCACGCCTGGATGCCGCTGGCATTTGATCTTTTCATTTCTGAAGCTCTAAACCATGGACACCCTCACCGTTACGATCACTAACCCCCGCACTATCGACGGCCTGATCTTTGCCGCCAATAGCGCCAAGCTTTCGCCCGAGGATTACGCCACCTGGCTCCTCACCCAAGACGGCAAACGCTACGCCGACGCCAACAGCTACGGCATTGTGACCAGCGCTGGTTTCTTCGCCCGCTTCACTCCTACCGAGTACGCCAACATTTTGGCCGCATCAGAAGACACCACCGTGGTGCCTGATCCGATTGGTGGCGTACCTACTGCAGCAGAACAGCAGGCATACGACGACGCGGTTGCCAAGTTCATGGCAATCCCGGATCCCACCCCGGACGATATTGCCGAGTACGAAGCAGCAGTTGCCGCTTACAAGGCAGCTTGCACGCCTGATAACGAAGCCGAAATTGAAGCAGCTGAAAAGCAAAACGCTGATGCTGCCGAAATCAAAGCTCTGATCGACGAGCTTACTGCAGCCGAGCGCGTCGCCCTCGACGACCAGCGCGTCACCGACGCCCTAGCTCTGCTGGTACAACGCAACCTGCTGGAACCCAACCGTCCTGCAGAGATCGTGCAGTATGACCGCCCCTTCCCCGACGTAAATGGAGATGCGTAATGAGCCTTATCTGGAAAGGTGACTTTGCCGGTCTCCCCGGCAAGGTGGTTCTTGCAAACCCCATGGTTTGCACGAACACCGCCAAAGGCGACAACAAGCTGTATTCAGATGCTAGGGGCGTGGTGCCGAGCCTGGACCTACGCTTTGCATCACAGAAGAATCTGAATGATTATATGACGGGCACACCGTTGGTTGACCACCAGCGGAGTATGAATAGCTCTACTTTCAGCCCTGGTACATTTGTCAATAGTAATGGGTTGATTGAGACGGCTAAAGCAAACTATGCTCTGTACAGCGAAACCCTCACAGCTTCATGGTGGAGCGGCGGACAATTTATAAGCATTAGCGATACAACAGATGTAAATCCGCCTACAGGTATCCAAAATATCTACAAAGTTACAGAAACAGCTGATACGGGCGAACATTTTTTTAGAGGATCTCAAGTAAACCTAGCGGTTACCGCTGGCGTTCCGAACGGCACTGTTGTAACGATCTCAATTTATCTTAATACATCTCTTGGTAGATCAAAAGTTCGCGTATATAGTTTTGGACAAAACAACCTAACCTTTATTTGGGATTTAGTTAACAACGCGCAAATTGGGACAATTTCTGGCGGGACTAGCCCTACAATAAACTCTCAAAGCCTAGGCAATAACTGGTACAGATTTTCTTTTACTGACACTGCTACTACTTCTTCAAATCTTAGGCCTGTATTTCAAACGGTAAATAACCTAAATCAATTTAATTATGCAGGCGATACAACTAAAGGATTTTATGCTTCTGGTTTTCAGGTAGAAATCGGCACCACCGCCACAACCTACATCCCAACCACCACCGTCCCATCCGCAGCACCACGCTTCGATCACAACCCAACGACGGGTGAGAGCCTTGGGTTGTTGGTGGAGGAGAGTAGGACTAATAATCTAAAAACTAGTAATGATTTTTCGGGATGGCTTCTTTCCAATATCACTAATAACGTAAGTACTCAGCTAAGTCCTGATGGATCTTTTAACGCCGCAGAATTTGAAACGACTGGCAATAGTGCAAACTATCCATATAACGGAAAACCTGGAACCCAATTACCGGCTGGAACCTACACATTTTCAGTTTGGACTAAATTTGAAATATCTTCCTCTGTTTTAATTTATGGGTCCAACCTTGGGGCACTACTGCTGTTTGATGCAGCCACAAAACAACCGAGCACGGCAACAATACAGCAGGGAGCTTCAAGTTTTGTCGGAACGGTGGAGGAGTACCCAAATGGATGGTACAGATTATCTGCAACAATTATTGTTAACTCTGGTTCTCTAGTTACTGAAGCAACAGTTGCTTTAAACAAAAATAAAGTAACTACTTATGGGTTGCCTGATGCAAGCGGCGTTGGCGATGTGCTCACCATTTGGGGAGCCCAACTAGAAGAAGGCTCCTTCCCAACCTCCTATATCCCAACCAGCGGCACAGCACTAACACGGTCGGCGGATACGGCGAGTATTACTGGGACTAATTTTAGTAGTTGGTTTGTACAGAATAATGGCAGCTTTTATTGTAAAGCTGATTTACAATCGCCCGCCTCTGGCGGTCAGGCTCCGATATTTTCTGTTGACAACTCAGGTGCTAATTTTCGCGCAGCATCCCGTCGCGTTAATTCAGGAGTAAGAATCACTACAGCTACTGACGGTATAGATATAACCAGCCCTTCGGCGTGGAATGGTGAAATTAAGGAGTTTTCTTTAACTTGGGTCGCCAATGATTGCGCTTTGGTCGATTCTGGAACTTTAATAGGGATTGATACAAGCACTGTAAATCCACTCTCAACTGTAAACCAGCTACTTATCGGCAATGTTAATAGCGGCGGATTTTTAACCAGAATGGGAGGCCACATCGCCCGCCTCACCTACTTCCCGGACCGCCTCCCTGACGCAACTCTTCAAGTCATCACCGCCACATAATCCGCTAGTATGCGCGAGCAATCTTTCCCGAGAGATCGCAAGCGTCCGTAGCGTCCGGCTGCGGCAAGGCTGGCACCGCGTGAGGACCAGCTACCGGACACCCCTTTTATGTCTTGGCTACTTCTACTCTCTGCATGGCTAGCCGGCTTATTCCTGGCCTATGCTCTAGTCGCAGTCAATCCCCCCGATGATCTGTAGTGGCCGTTAAATCAAAAACCGCCCTGGGTCGAGTCGAACACCAATCAGGAAAACCCAAGCGCACCCGCCAAGGCAACAGCAAACGCAGTCGCCGAAGAGGAACACGTAAATTGCGTCGCGGGCAGGGTCGTTAAGATGTAGTTGAAGCCATTGCGGCCATGATTGAAATCATTGCGGCAGTGGCCGGAGCATCAATCTCAGTTGCAGCAATGACTGCTGCAACATCTGGCAGACGAAACGAAGAAGCCAGGGATGCAGTCATAAGGCTCACTAGCGCCGTTGAACATATTGCAAGCCAACTTGAAGTGTTGCATTCTGATATAAAAGAAGACAGAAAAGAAACATTTACAAGGCTCTCGACCGTAGAGCAAAGAGTATCTAAGCTGGAGGCACGCCCAAACTCCTTCTAGCAATGGACCCCACCACAGCAACTGTTCTGGCAATTCTGGTGGCTGCAGGCAGCGAAATCATCACCCTGCTTCCCATCAAAGAAAACAGCTGGGTCCAACTCATCCTTAAAGCACTGAAGGTCGTCTTCCCAAAGCGCTGACGATAAGGCCACGCATAGACAGTGCCATAGATGCGTGGCTAGCGGATCAGCCGTTAGCACCAAAACCCTTTGTGGATCACGAACCAGTGAACGATGATCTACAAACAGGTAAAAGTCGGCTGCTTGGTGGCGCGATGAGTATTCATGCACCCTGGAAAAATGAAACCAAACAGGATCCGCCTAATTGATCTTTTTAAGTATTACAAAGCGCTACCTCATCAGTCTGCCGCAGTTTCGGAGCTTGAAGAGCTGATCGAAAAGGCTTCGCCAGATATTCTTGTTCGGACCGCTGATTGGTTTAACACCTGGAGCCAGTCCGGCAAGCAATGCGATTACTCTTCAGGAATACAGCTAATAAAAGAATTTGAAGGCTGCCATCTTTCTGCGTATCCAGATCCCTTGACCAAGGCAGAGCCATGGACAATTGGATATGGCACCACAAGATACGCGCCAGGCAGCCCCGTAAAAAGAGGTGACAAGGTAAACGTAATTGAAGCAGACATGCTTCTCAGGCTTGAGGTAGACAGAATCGTTGCAAAATTAAGCAAAGAGGTTCCGTATTGGCAGCAGATGAGCGATGAGCAAATGTCTGCCCTTATTTCATTTGCATACAATCTTGGCTCTGGCTTTTACGGCGCAAACAACTTTGAAACAATTACAAGTTGTTTAAAAAATAAAAAATGGCTAGAAGTGCCAGCTGCATTTGAGCTTTATAGAAATCCAGGAACTCATGTTGAGGCTGGTTTGCTTCGCAGAAGAAAGGCAGAAGGCGCTTTATGGCTCAGTGGTGTCAATGAAACCTTTGAATCTGAACAGCAACCATCAAAGGTGACTCCAAGATCTCCCTTTGCGGTTCGCCTTACTCCTCATATCAGACTGGGTGAGTTTGCCCTTGACAGGGAAGAACGCAGATTCGATCACCAGTATCAAATCGACACGGCTGGTGAGCTGGCGGCCTTTCTTGAAAGGGCAAGAAATGTTTTTGGCGGCAAGCCTGTAATTATTACCAGCGGTTACAGGAACCCTCATATCAACCAAATGGTGAATGGCGCAAGCTCTTCAGAACACCTTTTTAGTGGACCTGGTATCGGCGCTGTCGACTGGTTCATTGAAGGCGTTGATATTTACAGGCTGCAAGACTGGTGCCTAAAGGAATGGCCTTACAGCACCGGCAAGGGCGCACCAAAAGGTTTCATTCATACCGGAATCAGAGAAGGTCGTCCTAGGATCCAATGGGATTACTAATTCTGGATGATTCTTCACGATAAAGAGATCCGCAGGTTGATCAGCGAAGATCGCATGGTCGAAAACTGGGATCCAGAGCTTTTGAATCCAGCTTCTTTGGATCTCAGGCTTGGCGGAACCCTGATGGTTGAAGTGGAGCACACCTCGGAACTTCAAGAACAGTCGATCGAGCACTGCACCCCCGAAAATCCCTACTGGCTTGCGCCCGGAGAGTTTTTGCTTGCAGAGACTCAAGAAATATTCAACATGCCCAATGACGTGTGCGGAGTTTTTTGCCTTAAGTCAAGCCGGGCAAGGGAAGGTTACGAGCACAGTCATGCTGGCTTCGCTGATCCTCTCTGGAGCGGAAGTAAACTGACTTTGGAGTTAGTAAATGCAAGGCGATTTCATTCTTTGCCTTTATATCCAGGTCTCAAAATTGGTCAGATGGTTTTCGTAATAACCGCTGGGATCCCCAGTATTAGCTACGCAGAAGTGGGTCACTACAACAATCAACCAAGGGTGATGCCAAGCTGGGAAGGGTCGCTTTAGCTACCCTTGTAGAAACTGGGTTGCGAACATGAGGCACCAGATTGATGGAGTCGATCTGGTAACCAAAAAAGTTGCAAAAAGACGCTTTAGGGCGTCAATTTTTAACGCATGGCATGACCGCTGCGCTTATTGCGGCCGTCATGCCACAACAATTGATCACGTAAAACCAAAGGCAAGAGGCGGGCTCACCGTCCCCCAGAATTGCGTTCCAGCATGCTTGCTGTGCAATGCCTCGAAAGGTCATTCTTCCCTGTGGGCCTGGTGGATTGCTCAGGACTCTTGGTGCTGGCATCGAGCGCAGCAGGTTTATGAGTGGATTACTGGGGTTGGTTGCCCTTCAGATGCTCAATATAAATTTGCGCTTGCCATAGATCATTGGAATACCGGCAGATAGCACCGCCTGGCGAGCATGACCTATATCGGACTTCGCCAATACCTGGCTCTGTTCCCATTTCAATGTAAAACCCTTCGCCGCAATCAATGGCCCCTGTAGGCACTGCAGTCTCTTGCGAATCTTCCACCTGATGCTCTCCCCTCAGGAAAACCTAAATCACATTTTGCCGCAGAAGGCCTCCAGTGGATACATTGATAGCAGTATGGATGGCTGTTGTCTATTGCTCTCGCATCTGCGTAAAGCTGCTCTGCTTCAACGATCGCAAGCTCAAGATCGCAATTCTCCAGTGGTAGGTCGATCTTCCCTGTTTTGGCCTTGATGCGCACCCGCCAGCCGGAGGAGGCTTCATAAAGCACCATCCGGCCAGCGTGGTAACGCAAACTTGCCATCTTTACACCGGTATTTCCCGGAGTTTACAGATCAAGTCGTCAACAGTCCCGTCGTTTTTAATTAAACGATCGAATTGCTTGTAGTCATCAAGCGAACCTTCGCTTGAATGAGACGATGGATTAGCGCTATCGAAGCGATCAATTCGCCACACCTCTCCGCCAAGTAGCTTGACGAGTTTCGCTTCATTTAAAAAACGAACGTCGTCTGCTACAACGGCATCGTATTTTGCCATCTTTTTGCGCCAGCATCTCAGCCAGATTTCTGGATGGATGCATGAGCGCCCCCATTCGGTGCCAAGCGTTTGCAGCATATGCCGAACACTTACTCCGGCATCGCCAACAATAATCTCCTTGGCTTCATGAGTTAGATAATTAGCGCCGAATTTGTCGTATCCTAATGCTTCAAGCATTGGGACGAGCATTTCTTTCAAGGTTTCGGCAAAGGGAACAATTACATAGCCCTTTTGTTCCAGAAATTCGGCAACGGTTGATTTGCCGGACTGAGGAGCGGGGCTGTAGATACCAATAATTTTTTGCATTAAAGATTGCCTGTTGAAATAAAGCCCGCTCGCATGATTTGAGCGGTGTCATTTTGAAAACGTTCCCAGAGGCCGCTGTATGTTCCCTTTAGCCCAGGAGCCTCAGAATTACGATCATAAAGATCGTAAAGGTAATCCAGAAAGGCAGCTTTTTGTGTTTCAATTTGCCATGGTTTCAGCTCTTCGCAAAGCATCTCTGCGGTCAGAGGTCGGGATGCCCCAGTAGACAATTTTTCCATCAAAGAACCAAGGTTTGAAGTAAGTGTCAATTCCCCAAAAGACTGGATGAACGCCAAAAGATTTCACCCCTGCGCTTGGCAGGTACATGGAACTTAACGCTGAGCGTCAGGTGCATGGTAAAGCCGTTCAAGCTGCATTGAAGGCGGCTCCGGGAAGTCTTCAGGATCCTCAATCATCGGGTCAGTTTGGTCGTGAATTACCCAGCTAACAAGGCTGCCGTGCTCTTTAATTACAACCATTCCAATGCGTGGTGACCTGCTGAGCCAGCGAACCAAAAATGCTTCGATTGGATTCAGGAATGGATGGGAGCGCATAATTCGTTTTGAAGTAAAAGCAAGGAGCAGTCCCGAGCGTAGTTTGATCCACCTTCGGGTATGCCGAGGTCGCAATGGCCAACCCAGTGCAAGCATGACGCACAGGGTCCGCCGCCGTGGATTGGTTTGTATTTCTTCATGGCCTTTTCAGCCTTGCCTGCGCTCGTCTGGTCGTAGCACTTGGTGCAGTACATAGGATTAGTGGTTAGGCGCTTACAGGTAAAACAGGGCCTACTAGCCTTGGAAAGTCCCATAAAATAAATTGGATTCAAAAGATTCCTTTGTAGCGTATTCAGTGAATCTGAATGCGCAACCTAATCAAAGCATGCTTTGGCAATAGAAGGGAATTGTTCAGTAAAGATCTGGCGGCATCCAAGCGCGATTTCTTGGTGCTCCAGCTGAGTGCCATTTGCTGACCTCAACTGGATGTAATGGATCCAGGAGCGAAGAGTGCCGTGCATGTAAATAGTGGTTGGCGTGCAAAGAGGCAGAATTCGCCTTGCAGTTTCTTTTGCAATGCCTTCCTCCAGCATTTGCTCATAGATCGTGAATGATCGGGCAATCAAATCGCTGGTGCGCTCTGCCCAGTAACCCTGCATTTCTGGCTCGAGGTCATCAATGCTGTTTTGCCGATTTTTCTGATCTTGCAATCGCTGATGAGGGGCATCGGCAATGTCAGTTTTGGCGTAACGAGTGCTGAATTCCTGAAAGCTGAATGAGCGATGTCTCAGGATTTGAGCAGCAATGTCCCGTTCCGTTTTAATCTGGACGCACATGCTCGCCATTTCAAATGGCGACCAATGGGCGTGCTTGATCAGGTAAGCAAGTAGCTTCGGCGCTGTTTTTTGATTGTCTTGATTGCTTGGATTTGAAACCCGAGCCATGCGGACAATCAGACTTTCCGCATCAGGTGTGCAATGGATCAGGCTGACTGCAGTCAATTCATCACCTCAACTTCTGCGAGAGGCCAACGCGCAGCGGCGTATTTTTTAGCCTTTGTTTTTGATTCTGCTTTAATGCTGAACTTCATTGGTGCATTGTTTGGTTGACGTATAATTAGAAGGAACATTTTTGTTTTCGCACCGGCAGGCGCTCTGCTAATTCCTTCACCGTGCTGCGTCTTGCCGATTTCGTCGTCGACCCAATGCATGACAAAAAATGGAGTGGATTAAAAGCAACATTTCGCCTGAGCAGGAGCTAAGACATGAGCTGGCTATACGTTCAATGACAGAACGAGAGGCCAGCCTTTATCGCTCATGCGTCATGTATCAAGACATGCTTCAACAGGCGATATGGGAGATCATGCGTCTTGAGCTGGCACTTGAAGATCTGCAAGGGCCAGATTTCGAGCTTCATTCTTGATTTCCTCGTAAACGGTAGCGCCCAGCTCCTCGCGAACGAGGGCGTCAAAATGTGAGTGATAAATAGACGCATAGCCGCCTTGCGTGGCTGGCTGGGCGGAATCAATCGCTTGCTTTACCTGAGTGGCAAATGCAACGCAAATACGACGCTTTTTCTTTACGCGATGAATCCAGTCTTTGTCTGCGGGAATGCCTGATTGAGCGGCAGCCAGGGATGCTTCGCTTACCTTGTCATCCATGGACTGGACGGCAATGACAAGCTCCGCATGAAGCTTTCGTGCGTCAACTGAGCTGAGTAAATTAATTTCATGCAATGACACCTGGCGATCAAGTGATTTGCTATTGAAGGTAAATTCCATGATTTCCAAAAAAGAAGGGCGAAATTAATCGCCCATTGACATCAAAACGGGATTTCGATGTTACCGGGAAGTACGGTTCCACCAAAGGCGTTTGCAACTTGCTGGGCAGCTTGCTGAACCACAGGAGGAGCAGCAGCTGGCGCCGGAGAAGGCGCAGGTGCAGCCTGTTGAACGCGATTATCCGGCTTGAAGCTAAGGCTCAGATAAGGTTTGCCAGCATTTGACTGCTTGCGCCAGCCAGAGATGCGAATGGGAATCTCATTTCGCTCGCCAATCGGCTGCGCATTCATCAGGTACTGCGCAAGCGCATATGCCTGATCAGCTGGCACGTTCAAAATGCCGTCATAGTTTGGGTAATTCTTGGAAGCGTCGTAACGCTCGCCAAGTCGCTGTTGAAGTTGCTCTGCGGTTTGTTGAAACAGCGCGCCACTGGCGTTAAAAGTCAAGAGATTGCCTCCTGTTCTTGTGTTTTAGGTTTCCGACCACGCTTCGGACGCAATGCATCCTCAGGGGTTTTTTCAATGCACATCACGTAGCAGCCATTGCCGTCTGCGTTTTTGCGCATTGAATAACGAACGTCAGCATTGCCCTTAGACATTTGGCTGACTACCTGGGCGACCGTAGTCGGCTTATACCCGTCGCCCGTTTCTGCATTGTAAAACGAAACCGAGATTGCATCACCAGCATGCATCTTGAGGATTTCATCTCGCAATGGGCTGGTCTTACTGCGACGACTGATACGCTGACGCGCTTCATCAACAGTGATTTTTTCAAACTCGGCCATAAGTGATCGCGAAGTGATCTCGATAAAGAGGTTACACTTTCGCTTCAATTGCTGCAACCAATTGGGCTGCTTCTTCGGGCTTTAATTCACCTTGCGAAAGCAGCTGCTCAACTCGGTTCCGCATGGCCGGCATTTGCTCGGCAGTGCCCTGCTTGATTGAATTCAAAGCAGCAGTGAAGTAACCAGTTGGCTGAAGCTTTTGAATCAACTTTCGGCGCTTCGGTGGCTGCCACTCGCAGATCACCTCTTCCCTGATATCAGGGCTGCCGAACACGCGAATACACGGTTCATTACGCCGTTTTGGAAACGGCATGATGTCAGTCGTCGCATACAGCGTCACCCGCTTGCCGATCCAGGCTTGCACGTCGCTACCGAACATTGCCCGAATTGCGACTGCATTCACTTTCGGCAAAACGAGCTGTAAAGCGGTCTCGGAAAAAGTCACGACAACCTTATCTTCGAGTCCACGCTCACCTTCGATCTGCTCTTTCGCGACAGAAGTGATCGTGTAATTCGCTTTACCGTTTGGGATCAAGCCAGCCTTCAAGAAACGGCCGGGATACAGCTCATCGAAATTCATGAAAAATTCTCCTCGCAAAAGATTCCGCAGTCAAGGCTAAATTGCTTCATGGGTCTGCCTTTCTGGCGCGGGTGAAGTTCGTCTAAAAAAATACGCTTGTTGTTAACACGAGCAAGTTTTGCGCCAATTTCTCGTGACTGCGCTGCTCTCGCCTCAAAAACATCAGGATGATGCTTACGCACATGATTCCAGTACGTTGGCGAATTAGCTTTTACGCAGCCAATGCAGTTCGCATTTGGATAGCCAAGTCGATAAACGCGAGGCAGCTCTATGTCCGCTGCAGCAAGAATTTCAAAGCATCTTTGCTTGCTTATTTTTTGATCAATAAGTACTGGCAGTGTGTTGGGTCGCTCTGTCAAAACAAAGCGCTCATAGCGATTGATTTCGTCATAGGTAAAACCAAGAACATGCCAGTCAGGCTTATTATTAGCCTCCCACTGCTGTCTTGCATGTTTTTTTAATTCCATAGTGCAAGGCGCCCCTTGCGGGCTAGACATAAACTTTCGGTCTTTCCAAACTTCAACTGCAGAACAAGATGGATACTTGGAATTTGTCGCAATTTCAATTTTGCGGCCAAGCCAAATTTCTACATCTTTAAGGAAGCGACGGTTGTCTGCATCTTCTTCTGCGACCGGATTGTTAACTATTTTGATTTCGTTGCTACCGCCAAATTTCTCAATTGTTTTTTTCGCAGCAACAGCACTTGCGGCGCCGCATGAAAACCAAACGACAATCAAGTCTTGAGGGGCTGGCGTATTCATTCCAGGCCCTCCAGTTCAAGATCATCAGCACCGGTTGCATTAGCTGGATCGTCGGCATTTGCCCAGCGAGGCAGGTCCATCTCAACAGAACCCCATGAAGGCCAAAGCTCACTCTCAATGCATTGCTTGAGTTGAACTATCGCTTCTTCACGGCGCCTATGGCCCTCCTCGATCAAGTCAGGGCTAAGGATGTTGACGCTGATGTTATGCGGCCATTGCCACTCGTATGCAATAAGAATCACCTGCTCGGGAAGCTTGCCGTAGCGATCCTTGAACCCAGCGCTGTAATGCGCCATCTGCAGGTCGTAAGCCATTGAATACGACTGAGCAGCAAACATTCTTGGATTTGCGGACCTTGACTTTTTAAGGTCAACAAGAATGCCGCGATCAGGGTGCTCAATGTCTGGCTTATACCGACAATCGATGCCCATGTCGGAGTCGTACCAAAAGTGCGGCTCTTGACCCTGGCCATTCCTGATTAATGGCGCAGCATGCGCATCACGCATAAGCGCTTCAACGATCCTTAGAGCGTTGTCTTCCCAGTCGCGTGTAATCACCTCACGACCGGCAGCCTCAGCCTGGAAATCAGCCCAGATCGCTTTGCCTTCCTTGGTGCGACGATCGCATTGAGGAGCGACCAAGTAGCGCTTGGAATACTCTTCGCGCTCAGTGATCAGGCAGTCAACAAGGCTTCCCTGACGCATAGCGTCAGTTGGAGCAAACGGCATGCGATTTGGATCAACATGCTTTGCCCAGTAATCCTTTGGAGTTCCGGTAATAATTGATTTAAGCTTTGAGGCCGAAACGGCCGGATGCGAATGGTAATCAAGCACGGTGCGAAAAGTCACGAGCGAGTTTGATGTTTTCGACGGCAGTGCGTATGCACGCAAAGCACTGGGCCATGCCGTCTTGCCAGTAGATTTCGCCTAATATCTCGTCCAGCTCATCGCGGATCGGAGAAAGACGGGCTCTTAGCTCTTTGGGTTCCATAAGGTGATAATGGTACGAATAAAGGCTACCATGCCCTTAACCGAATTGTCTAGCCACATGGCTGATCAGGATCCCTTCGATCGCGATCTGATCTATTTCATGCGACGTGGTGGCATGAGCGGTGCCGCTATTGCTAGAGCATTGGGAGTCCCGTACAGCAGGGTGCGCAGGGTCCTCAATCCTCCAATGTCGAATGACGCCCGCAACGAGTCGGATCACAGCGACGCGATCTGACTCGTGGCGCCAAATCACCGCTGTGCCTCCCGCTCAAGTAACCAGCATGCTCGTGTGCCACCAGATCGACACTCAAGCCATTTTGCGATTTCAAGCATTGCTGCTCGAGCTTCATCCCACCTGGCTTTCTCGCCATCGCGGGTGATCGCCATAACAACCCGATCTGCCAGCGATGGATCCTGATGAAGCACTGCCTTATCTTCTTGCGCCCAGTGCTCTTGATATGCCCATTGGTCATCGAGCTGCTCCAACGCAGATTGAATCACGTGCCACGAATCAGGAGTCTCAATTCCATTTGAAAGATCTTTAAGGGCATCAAGTGCCTGCTCTTTCAAGCTCGGCGGCTTGGGGCGGCGGGCGGCGCGGAGTTCCTCGCACCAAAAACCGTCGTTGAACTTATCCAGCAACGCACAGCACGCCTCTAGCTCTTGGTCTGCGCCCCAAGCTGCGGCACGGGGAATAACAAAATCTGCGAAAGAAAGTTCTTCATTATCACCGCGCTCCCAAGCGGCAAACCACTGCTTTTCCAACTCTGGAGGTGGCGTGATGTCGGAACTCCCAATTTGGAGATTATTAGGAGATGATTTGGAGTTCAGCGCCCAGTCGATGCAGAGCTTGGCAAACGTCTTGCAGTAACCAGGGCGTCCGCGCTTTTGACTGTCCTCTCGTGCTTGTTCGGAGAACTTTTTGAGCAGGTGCGGCGGTGGCACCTTCGAGTAATCTTCGTTGGTCATGGGTGATTAGTGGGTTCCACTACGAGGGTTCGTCAATCTGTTCGGGTTGCCAAGCTTCGATCAACTCAGGCAACACTTCCTGCCCGCAATCCTTACAGCATTGGTAGGCATCGCGCAGCTTCTTGACCATGCGCTGCTTCCCATACGGTGTCATGCCGCCACCTCCCTCACGTCAAACCCAAGCTCGCTTACCTGATAATCCCTAAGCTTTCGCAGCCATCGCCGCTGCTCGCCATCCCACCTAAACCCAGCATCCTTTGCCTTTTGCCGGTCTTCGTAACTAAGAAGAGCCATATAGGTTTTTTTAGGCTCCAGCGCATTCGCAATCAGCAGCTCCAGTTCAGGCTCTCGCTCCATCACCTGCGCTAAATAAATGCAATCTGTCAATGCACGGTGCGCTGCCCAAACAGGCACGCCATAGGCCAATGCAAGATGGGTAACCGCAGGCCTGCTTCGACTGACACGAGGCCAGTCAACGTCCTCCATCGTGCAAATCCATTGCTTAGTTAAAGCCGGCAGTGCGCCATGGCCAAACCACTGCTTATCGAAATCGGCATTATGCGCAAGCACATAATCAGCCTGTTTTTCCATCGCATAGAAATACTCCATGCCACTGCGAGCAGCTTGCGGTCTGCGCGTTAGCTCAGCCCTGATGCCATTAATGTGTGCAACCGGGTTTTCCTCAGCAGGCAGCAAGAATGAACACTGTCCCAGCACGGCACGGTCATCAACGCTAAATAAAATTCCGCCAACTTCAATGCATCTTGAGTCAGCTGGACTGAGACCCGTGGTCTCGGTGTCAACAATAAAAACGTTCATGCGGTAAGACGATTTGAAAAATTAAATTGATAACCTTGGTCGGACTCTGCAGTCACATAAGTCCTGCCATTGCATATTTGCCATATGCAGCCATCAGTAACATCAAACGATTTTGCAATCGCAAGATAGGTTTCGCCCTGTGAGCGTCTGCGCCTGATCTCATCGATCTGAGCATCAGACATCCATCCTGACCTTCGACCCCTTCTAATTGGATCCATGTCAGCCGCTGGTCTGCGCCTGACCCTCCTAATAACCCTTGTCAGGCTTGGCGATACATTTGCAATCCTTGCGATTGAGTCATAGTCGTAACCCTGTTTACGTAAATCCCAAATTCGATCTTCTTTCGCTAGAGAGATTCGGTTTCTCATTGCTTAAAAGAACAGCGTCGTGGTAATAAGGTGCAAGGTCAGAATTGAAAAGCTTGTGCCTTGCCTCCAGCGCGGAAGAGGCTTCAACAATTTCATAAATATTCAGGGATTTAAAGTGAAAAATGTACCTGGAATTGTTCATAGACACCACTCTCCACACCAGTCGCCGCTTTCGGTTATCGGCCAGGCATAGGCAGTAGCACCAAGCCCAGGGCAAGGAATAGGTGGGTGACGGCAGCAGTTGCCACTATCAATCTCAGATACATTTTCGCGCCAATAACGGCAATTTGAGCAATCTTGCTGCTCAGGGAACAAGTGAGTCATTCGTTAATTTCTTCGTGGTAAGGATCGTGAAGCGAGGAATGATGTGCCATCACCTCAGCACCGATGGCGCCAAGAGTAATAACCGCAAGCACAAAAGCGATAAAATCCGAAACTTTGTTGGACACAGTCAATCCTCAGCAAGGCGAACAAGTGTGTGGCCGCGAAGCATTCCGCGAACCTGAATCAATGCATCAGAATAATCTCTGGCATTGACTTCAATGTTTCTGAGAAGCTTTGTCGAAGTGCTCCTCACCGTCGCTTTGAAGCGTCGGGTCTGGTTCATTCTTCGCAAAGCATCAAGACGACCGGGAGACTCTGGCACCCCAGCATCTTGAAGAATCTTGGTCCAATCCATAAAAGGTAAGCCTTCGTGGCCGACAAAGCCTAGCGCGCATCCGGCTTAAGCGCAATGTCTTTCATAATTCTCACAGCATCTTCGGCGCTGCGCACGATCGCAGCAACGCCACCACTGCTCAAAACCACGCGCTTCCAGTTTTCCTGCTCTGGCCTGACTCGCCCCGTAGCTGTCTTCACCTCAAGGCTTACAAACTGAGCAATCTCCTGCCCGACCATGTCTGGCGTAATCTTCACGGTCCGCCATCCAATCAAATCACCACCACCAGGACTACCAACGCCAAATTCAACCCACCTGCCGGTCCTCGGATCAGGAAGCTTGCCTGAATTATTCCGAAACATACGAACCCAGCCAAACTTGCCCAATGCAAGTCGTATTTGCTGCTGAATTAGCGTTTCGCTCATGGGATTCAATGTACCACTCGCTACCGTATTGCAAGCTGCACTGCGATCATGCAGGCTCACCTTGTTGAAATAAGAGCCAAGGTAATCTTTCGCAGCGACACACCAGCAGACGAACTGCCGGCCAACATATATTCACAGCTGTCAGAATTTATCCATGACGATGATGACATTATTGATTTAGATGTAGGTGTTTACGTTTTGCCGAGGTGGGATAATGCGTCTACCTCGCAATAAAAGAGATCAAATTCACCTGGCTTGGAATTTTGAATGCGCTTACTGCGGTGAACCTCTCGGTAGATCTGGCACACTTGACCACATAATCCCAAAGGCGCTTGGTGGCACAGCTGAATCGCATAACGTAATATCTTGCTGCTTAGCCTGCAATTCGTCAAAAGGCCATAGAGACTGGATCACCTGGTATCGCGCTCAGCACTTCTGGTCGGACTCAAGGGAATGGGCCATCGTTCAATGGCTAGGGAATCATCAGCCAAGTGACCCATAAAATTGCTGAGCACACCCCGATGTAAGCGGCGCAAATCTCAATGCCGGTCTTCCAGTCCAAAGCAGAAGCTGCGGTGACAGTTTTAAATTACTGAGCGCAGGCAGTAGGTACAAGTGCTTAGCTATACCCGGCTGCTCTTGGATCGCGATTTCATAACCATCCGAGCCCACCCTGGTTTGTAACCGCGCTTTTTCTCGATCTCTTGCAGCTCAGCAAAGCTTCTAGCCATTGCTTGCTCTCTCTTTCTTGACCTCGCAGCTGCTTCTGCTGTTAGCTCCTGCAGTTGACCAGGCACAACTTCAAGTTCTCTTCGCTCTGGCTTGAATTCATAGCCACACTGCTCACAGCTGCTGACCTGACTGGCCATAGCAGCAAAGCATTCCGGGCATACCTTGACCGATGGAACGCGCTCTGAATCGCGCTTTTTCTTGCCATCTAAACTCCATTCACGATCCTCAAGGTGATGCCCAAGCCTGAGCGTGTTTCCAACGTGATCAAGTACAACTGCTTTTGCTTTTCCCGGTGATGGCCTAAGGCATCGGCCAATCATCTGAAGGTGAAGCGCAACACTTTGGGTAGGCCGCAAAAGAATGCATCCACCAACAGATGGCACATCAACGCCTTCGCCAATCAACGAGCACGATGTGAGCACCTTAATCTCACCGCGACCAAGAGAAGCCAGCAGCTGTTTGCGCTGCATTGCATCCATCTTTCCATCAATACTTGCAGCGGCAACACCATTCGCCTGGAACAATCCAGCAACCGCTTCTGCATGCGCAACAGAGCAGCAAAATGCAATCGCAGTCTGCCCCAATAGATGCTGCTTGTAATGCGTCAAGCAGTCGCCCATAACCTGCCCTTCCTGCAGTAGTCCTTCAGCCTGCTTCATATCAAAATCGCCCATTTTCTTCCGCAGCCCTTTTGTATCAATTCCTGGTGGGGCAAGAACTCGCGCATTAGCTAAAAAGCCGTTATCTGTAAGCCACTTAGCAGTAGGACCAATCACCATTGATTGATAATTCTCACCAAGGCCGCGGCCATCACATCTGATTGGAGTAGCAGTTACACCAAGCAATCGCGCACTAGAAAAATGCTCAATAACCTGTTTCCAGGTTCCAGCTGTAGTGTGATGAGCCTCATCGACAATCAGAAGTTGAAAGAAATCACGAGGAAACCGAGCAAGCCGCCTTGCAAGCGTTTGCACTGATGCAACCTGCACCGCATGGCTCAAATCCATGCTGCGATTTGCTGCAATCAGACCGTGATGCATCGGCATTGACTTGCTCGCTTGATCAAGCAACTCCGCCCGATGAACCATCACACACACGCGATTACCCTTAATTGCAGCTTGTTCAGCGATGTAACTAAAGCACACAGTTTTGCCGCCACCAGTGGGCAAGACGGCAAGAACTGAGCGGTCGCCGAGTTGATAGCGGCCTCGTATTTCGGTGATTAACTGGTGCTGGTAGGGGCGGAGGTTCATCATTTTCCATTAGGTAAAGGGTAAAGCCTTGACACCGTATCCCAAACGACTACATTGCGCAAGCCCGCAAGCGCACAAATGCGCATTACCACAACCGTTGAAGCTCGAAAAACCTCTCTCCATCAGGCTCTCGGCTCTCCAGATATCCTGGCTTGACCTGAAGCGAGGCGACTCTATGTCTCGTACTTCTTATATAAGACTCCTTATTCAACAGGCCATGCAGCGCGGGGACGCATGACCGATATCCAAGATCTCGCCAGCGGCAGGTGGCCAGACTTGCTGTCACACTTCTGCGCCCTCACCCCAGAGCAGCTCTCCGATAAGCATCAGCCCTGCCCCCTCTGTGGCGGCAAAGATCGCTACCGCTTCGACGATCGCGATGGCACTGGCTCCTGGTTCTGCAACCAATGCGGTGGTCGCAATCAAAACGGTGGCGCCGGCTCCGGCATGGATCTCCTCATGCGCTCCACCGGCTGGTCATTCACTGAATCCGTATCACGTATCCGCTCCTACCTCAACGTGCCGACCACACCACCTACCTCGGGCGCTGAAAACGTCTGGCACTACTCCAGCACCTTCATCGTTGCTCGCTTCCCAGGTAAAAACATTCGCCCCATCTCATGGGATGGCAGTCAATGGCGCTTCAAAGCACCACCAGCGCCAAGACCACTGCTGAATCTCGAAGACCTCTTATCTCGTCCTGCAGATCCCGTAATCGTCGTTGAAGGCGAAAAGACCGCCGACGCAGCAGCACTCCTATTCCCTGGCCAGCTCATCACAACCTGGCCATCAGGTTGCAAAGCAATCAATAAAGCAGATTGGTCGCCCCTCGTCGGCCGTCGCGTCATCCTCTGGCCCGATGCCGATCAGCCAGGCCGTGAAGCCATGGCAAAACTCGCCGCCAAGCTCATCAGAGAAGGTGCCGAGCGTGTTCGTATCGTCAGCCCACCATCAGATGCTCCAGAAGGCTGGGATCTCGCCGACGCAACCTGGACATCAGAAGAAGCACTCGCATACATCTCCTCAAATCTCAGCGATCCAATATCAGCGCCCGAACCTGAACCTGAACCCGAACCAGATCCCGAACCGCAGCTAGATCCAGAGCCCATCGCAGAAGCAGAAGCTCACTTCACATGCCTCGGTTTTGATGGCAACAACTTCTATTACCAACCCTGGAGCAGTGGCCAGGTCATCTCCATCTCCCGTGGTTCACACTCAGGTGTCAACCTCTGCGCCCTAGCAACTCTTCCTTACTGGGAAACCATTTACCCGTCACGCACTGGCGTCAACTGGACTGCAGCAGCATCCGCACTCTTCCAGCGCTCTTACAAGGTCGGCACATACAACCCTTCCTTCATTCGCGGTCGTGGTGCCTGGTGGGATGACGGTCGCTCCGTCCTGCACCTCGGTGATCGCCTACTCGTTAATGGTCGCGCTCAGCCAAGCTCTCAGCGCCTCAAAGGCAGTCGCTTCATCTATCAGCGCCTTTCCGAACTCGAAGGCCCAGACATCTCAAATCCACTCACCTGCGATGAGTCCTTCCACATAGTTGAAATCGCTGAGCGCTTTCTTTGGGAAGTCCCAGCATCAGGCATGCTCCTCGCTGGCTGGGCCGCTCTCGCACCAATCTGCGGTGTCCTCCAATGGCGCCCCCATGCCTGGCTTACAGCTGGTGCCGGTTCTGGTAAGTCCACGGTTCTAGAAGGCTTTCTCTCCCCTCTACTCGGCGATATTGGCCTCACAGTCGTCGGTAACACCACCGAAGCCGGCATCCGTCAGGCACTTCGGTCGGACGCTCGACCAGTGGTGTTCGATGAATTTGAATCCAATGAACGCCACGATCAGCAGCGCGTTCAGCAGGTGCTATCACTCGCGCGCATCGCATCCTTTGAATCACGCGCCAACCTCCTAAAGGGCAGCCCAGACGGCAACATTCAATCCTTCACCATCAGATCGATGTTCTTTATGTCATCGATCGCAACCGCACTCAAGCAAGGCGCTGACAAGACACGTTTCGTTCAGCTCACGCTCCTAAATCCCAAAGAAGCCATCGCATCAGCCAAGGAACGCAGCGAGCGTTGGAAGGCCCTGGAGCGCGATCTCACCACGCATATCAATGAAGACATCGGGCGCAGGCTTCAGGCCCGCATGGTGGCGATGATTCCAGTCGTGCGGGAGTCCATTGACACCTTCCGTCGCGTTGCTGCAGAGCAATTTGAAAGCCAACGGATGGGCGATCAATACGGCACGCTCCTCGCTGGTGCGTGGTGTCTCATGTATGACGATGCGCCAACAGACGATCAAGCGCTTCAGCTCATCAACCAAAACGACTGGGAGCCCTACAGCCAAGCAAGCGAAAAAACCGACGAGCAAGCCTGCATTGAACGAATTATGCAAGCCCAGCTTCGAGTGGAGGGTGATCGAACCGTTTCGCGTTCAATCGGCGAATTGGTCGACATCAGCATGGCCCGATCGCATGACCCGGACGTGGATTACAACCAGGCAAAAGCAATTCTTGGACGCAATGGAATCAAGATTGTTCCGCCAGAAATATTCGTTTCAAATTCTGCGCAAGGCATTGCAGGCATCCTTAAAGACACTGCTTGGGCGAATTGTTGGCCTACGGTGCTGCTCAGATTGCCCGGAGCCAGTCGCGCAGGCGTCACACACTTCAGTGGAGCGGGAAATTCGTCCAGAGCGGTGAAAATCCCAGCGTCGAGCTTGGCGTAAGGAAATTACACCCACCAGATCCGTTGCGCTGCAATGGGTTTGGGCGAAAATTACGATCTTACGCTTTCGGAGGGGGGATATACCCCCCTAGATCAATAGACAAAAAGTAAAAAAGGGAGAGGGGGCTCTCTCTATATATATATATCTATTTAAGTGTAAGTATTGTAAGGTATTAGGGGAGATCCCAGGTGCTGCAGTCGATTTCGGCCTTACGGTCACCGTAACGGCGGTGTAAGGCCGTAATAACGCATCGAAACGCGAAATTCGGCGCATAAGTGTGCTACCGTTGACTGGCATTATGGTTTTTATGGCTGAAGAAATCGCAGTCGCTCCCGACATGACCGAGCTTGAAGCTCGTCAAGCCGTCAGCGACATCAAGCGCGGGATCAACACCGTTCGCGCTCGCGTCTACGACCTAGATCGCCGCAAAGGCTGGAAGGCTCTCGGCTATCGAAGCTTCGCCGCTTGCTGCATGGAGGAGTTTCCAGAGCTGCACGCCAGAACGATTGAAAAGCAGCTCGGGGCCGCCCGTGTTGAAGCGAAGTTGCAAGACCTCCGCCCATCTGGGCGGAACTTCAAAATTGGCGACATGCCAGAGGCGCACCTTCGCCCGCTGGTCTCTGTCAAGAACGACGACGAAACCCTCGTTGCTGCCTACGCCAAGGCTCAGGACATTGCCGAGGAGGAAAACGGCGGCAAGCTCACTGAGGCCATCGTCACTCGCGCTGTTCAAGAGACGAAGCCACAACCTGCCGCTTCTTCTCCGGTCGCATCGGTCGAGCCCAAGTGGTCTGAATCAGAGCTGGAGCGCAAGGCAATCGTTGAGGCTGGCGGCACTGTCGTCGCCAACATGCACGCCGATGGGGATCAGTCCTTGCTTGCCTGGGCCCGCCAAACCGGTCGATTCCTTCGCATTGATCGCCAGAGCGACTGGGGTAATCCATTTGAGATGCCTGCAGATGGAGACCGCGACACCGTTTGCGATTCCTACGAAATTTTCTTTGCTCGGAAATTTAGCCTTCATTCCCGCATTGCCGAACTCGAAGGCAAGGTCCTTGGCTGCTGGTGTTATCCGCAGCGTTGCCATGGCGACTACCTCGTCAGCAAGCTTGAAGGGCCTGACGCATGATCTTTCGAGATTGCGTTTGCATAGCCCAGGCGCGCGTCATCGAGGGCAGGCGTAAGCGTGCTCATATCTGCACAATCGCCTATCACCCTGAATCGGCTCAGTTCATCCGCACTTGCTTGCCTTTTGCCCCTGGAAAGGAAACTGGTGTTCGTCGCTGGACGCGCTTTTCGTTTGAAGCGGAAAAGTCTCCCACCGACACCCGCGCTGAAAGCTACGAATTTGGCGCGCTGCTCGAACGTGGCTCTCGTGTTACAGGGTCTGAGCGCAACGCGCTGCATAGCCAAATCCTCTCCAGCTATCGCTATGAGGATGAGTTGAACCAGGAACGCCGATCCGTTGGCGTTCTTATCCCGGAGCCCGGCAGCCTCACTTTTGACCTTGGCGAGCTAGACGGACGAGAGGAGGGTTATCGGCAGCTCATGCTGGAGAAAGGGATTTTCTTTCCTTCGTTCAAGGTTTATGTATGCGGCAAGCGAACAAAGGACGGAAATCGCTTTCGCAAGCAGCTTCTTCAGTGGGATGTGATCGAAGCAATTCGCAAGGGCGTGGATCCGTTTTCTGCTTTGGCGTCTTATCGAGACCCGTACATCGTTATGGGCAACACGCCTTGGGTTCGTAATGCCTTTATGGCTATTGGGCTTTTGTCTGCTCCACCATCAGCAAAGATTGCTGCGTTTAACCAACAACTTTCTTTGATCAATGCCTTCTGAGCTGCCTCGTTTGAATTTTGTGATGACGAAGGATATGCGCGATTGGATTGATAAGCAGCGGCAGCCCTGCGAGTCGGCTGCGCAAGTTGTTAGGCGAGTGCTTTATCAGGCCATGCAAAAGCAGCGCTAGCCTCCACCCATGGCACGCACTATCGAGTTCCAAGCCGATCAGCTCATCAAGAGCCTTGATGCGCTTCGTGGTGCGCAGCTGCCCTTTGCTGGTAATCGCGCGCTCAGGCAGCTCGGCTTCCAGCTCCGTGGTGAGCTGCAGCGCGAGATGCGCGATAAGTTCCAGAACCCGGTGCCGTTCACGATCAACTCACCCCGCTACTCGGTGGATGGTCTGGAGCTGACGGTTTCGATCTCGAAAGATGGGGCGAAGGGTCAGGATCCGGCGCGTTACCTGTACCCGGTGACCGAAGGCGGTCCTGCGTACACAACCCGGTTCACTCGGGCGATCAGGGCTCTTGGTGTGGTGGATGCGAGCTATTACGCAATCCCGTTCCTGCAAGGCCGCGGCGTGCGGCTGAACACCTACGGGAACATGAGCCCTGGCCAGTACCAGCAGGTGCTCTCAGCGTTGAAGTCAGACACCAGTCGCGGCAGTGGTAAGCAGGGCTCGAAGTGGAGATATTTCTCGGTGCCAGACCAGCGTTCAGCAAAACCCAATCGCGGTCGCTTGAAGCCAGGCATCTATCGGGCGAAATCGAACGACGTGCAGTTGCTGTTCACGTATGCGCGGAAGCAGCCAAATGTGCCTGCGCTGTTTGACTTCTCGGGGGTTGTGGAGCGCAAATCAGCCGAGATCCTGCCCTCGCTGCTGAGCAAGGCGCTTGACGATGCCCTGAAATAGGCGCTACATTATCTGCGTTATCGCTTATCGGTTATGTCGGTTGATTCGTTGCGAAAGCAAGTGCGTCGGGCAGACGCTGCTTACCGCGCAGGTAATGCGCTGATGACCGATGCCGAGTTCGATGCGCTGTGCCGCGAGCTGAAGGTGTTGGCACCGTTTGCGCCGGAGCTGCACAGTCCAGGTGGCGGTGTGGAGCTTTTGTCGCTCGATACCCAACCTCTGGAGGACTGGTGGCCTGGTGCGCCAGTGCTTGTGCAGCCGAAGATTGACGGCGCTGCTGTGGCGCTGCGCTACGTCGACGGTGCGCTTGACGCTGCTTGGACTCGCAGTGGCCGCGATTGCACGGCGGTGCTGCGTGATCTGGTGCCTGAGCGTGTGAATCACGCAGGTGAGCTGCAGGTGCGGGGTGAGCTGTGGGGGCACGATGGCCGTCAGAGCACGCCAGCAGCGGCTCTAAGGTGCATGAAACCTGTTTCAGGTGGTTTGGGCTTCATTGCCTACGGAGGAGCCTTCCAGGAGCTCACAGAGGTCAATGCGATGGCGCGGCTCGAGGAGCTGGGCTTTGACTGCGTGGATTCGCTGTTTACGACGCGGATCGAGGAGGTTGAGCTGCTGCATTCGCGCTGGAAGGCTGGAACGCTGTGGAATCGCCCCTGGGGCACCGATGGCGTTGTGGCGAAGGTCGCGTGCCGTGAGCTGCAGGCTGAAATGGGCGAGTCATCGCGTGCGCCTCGCTGGGCGCTGGCAGTGAAGTGAGACTCATTGCCCTGCAAACGATCTCATTCGTCTCATCATGAAACGCATTACACACCACACCCGAGCGCCGCGAACTGGAGCGCTTTTGCGTTGCGGCAGCTGCGAAGGCATCTCGCTGGTCCGCCACTTCCGCTGGTCTTCGCTGGATTGCGAAGGCTGCGGGGAGGCTGTCCCAAAAGATCGCTGGACCTATTGCGAGCGATCTGAGGTGAGTCCTCTTGATATTTTGCGGCTTGGCTCACCGATAACTCTGCGAGATGCGGAGGAGTGGTGCAGCTGGTTTCCTTGCGATGGATATGTGATTTCGATGTATGGAACTGGAGGGAAGAAAACCTATATCAGGAACAGGATTGAGGACCGTATAGAGATCTCAATGGAAATTGCGTTAAGGCAGGTTAAAACTCATCTTGAGTATGGATGGAAGCTTGACATCAGAGGCAGGGGCTGCGTTTGAGACCTGCTGGGGGTCGGTTTTTAAGGGGGGTTGGGACCTGCAAGGGGTCGGTTCTTAAGGGGTATTTTCAGTGTTTTTCTCACACAACTTGATTGGGGTTTTTATTGCCCCCTGCCTGCTCTGTGTTGCTCCCCGAAGTGTGCGCGCGCGAACGGCGCAGGGCTATTCTTTGCAAATAGTGCCAAACGGTTTGCGACAGCGAGAAATCAGGATTGCAGGTGAGGTATAGCAAACCGTTCGAGCAGTTAGCTACATCGCAATCGCGATTGCGCGTCGAGGTGTAGACGGCCGCAGAGAGTTACAATCACAAACCTAGGGAGGGTTCGTGAACAAAACCGTTAGCGCGTTTGTATTTCTATTTCCCCGCACGGTTAGGTGTGTCCACCGGCCCATACGGTTAGGTGTGCTCACCGGCCCATACGGTTAGGTGTGCCCACTCCCGGAGGAGTTAGGTGTGCCCACTCCCGGAGGAGTTAGGTGTGCCCACTCCCGGAGGAGTTAGGTGTGCCCACTCCCGGAGGAGTTAGGTGTGCCCACTCCCGGAGGAGTTAGGTGTGCCCACTGGCGCGCGCGCTGGAACCGATAAGTCAGCCTGATGGCAGAGCCGCTCTGGCTCCACTGATAAGTCTGCCGCCTTATCGGTGCTCCAGGAGCCGTCTCTCTATCGGCTCTCCTTATCTCTGCCGGCTCTGGCCTGGCTCTCCTCCTTATCTCTTGTATTGTCTGGGAGCTCTCTGGCGAGAGCTTTACCTTTTACCTATTAACGATGGCGACTCTCTCTCATACGGCTGGACTCCTCCTCTCCTCTCTGGAGACGGCAGAGCGTCCTGATGGTTCTCCTTTTCTCCGTCTCTCCTCCTCGGCTCCTAGTTGGGCGTCCTCTGTAATTAGAGAGGCTCACCTAGGAGAGCTTCCTAATGACTCCCGGTATGAGCTCATCCGAGACGCTCTCTCGAATCTCTCCGCTAACTCCTTCTCCGATGAGGAGGAGGCTAAGGACTCGATCGATGAGCTCTCGCTTGACCTCGTGCCGCATGCCACTTGCGAGCTCCTCCAGTGGTTTGCAGATCGTGCCGACCGTCTCTCCTCTTGTGATGAGGCTCTGGAGTCTGGCCGCATCTCTGAGCTCTCTACCTATGAGCTCCTCTCTGAAGGCTTCAGAGTCGGAGCCGAGGAGATGCTCTCCTCTCTCATCTCCTCTCTGGAGGAGGAGCGCCTCTCGGTCTTTAATCCCGATACCGACTCTCAGCTCCTCTTAGGAGACTCTCACGGGATTTATATCCCGAAGCTTTGGGCGGATGAGATCGGAGATGAGGAGGAGGCAGAGGATTTCTCCGTCTCCTGGGAGGACGTGCTGATCTGCCAAGCCGGGCCGGACTCTGAAGGCTACTGGGAGGCTTGGGACTCGATCCTCCGGGATGCCCAATGGAGCGAGAGAGACGGAGACGAGTGGACTCTCTACCAGAACGGAGACCTATGGGCAGTGAAGCTCGATGTCGAGATTCCCGAGGAGTGGCTCTCGTGCTGATCCTCTCTCCATTGCGGCCAGTTCTGCCGGGTGAGGCTCTGCCTCCTCTGCCTCCTAGCTGGCCATCTCCTCCTCCTGTTCTGCCTCCGTTCTCTCGCTCCTCGTCTCGTGTCTGACGCAATCCGTTCTCTTTATTCCGCATCCCGTCTCTCCACCATGCTCTCCTCCTCTCTCCTCCTCGATCGCATCAAGTCTCTCTCTGAGCTCTCTGGAGAGTTCTACTTCTATGAGCCACGAGAGCGACTCCTTAACTCTGGCTCTGGCTCTCCTCTGGAGTGGCAGAGCGTCTCACCTAACGAGGCAGACTCTCTCTCTATGGGAGAGCTTGACCGCTACTCGTTAGCTCTCTGCGCGTCTCTCGGCTCCTCTGTGACGAAGCTCTCGCCAGAGGAGGCAGCTCTCCTCATCTCAGAACGCAGGCTCTGGCAGAGCGTCTCTCTCCTCTGGCTTTCAGATCACGCTCTTTCTGGCGATTACTGCGGAGCTCCTCACACTGCCTCCAACTGCAGAGTATTGCTAGAGGAGTTTGGAGGCTCTCCTCAGTGTCGAGAGACTTACGGCTCCTATGGCTCTCGCTCCATTGCGATCGATCCTCGCTATCTCTCGGATGAGCTCCTAGAGAGTCTCCAGAGTTTGGAGAATTATCCTGTCCTCGATGAGGATGACTGCGGAGCTCTAGAGCTAGAGCTTCAGGCTGAAGCCTGGGAGAGCTGGGCAGAGCGAGACTTCCAACGTGCTCTAGAGAGCCGCCTCTCCTCTCTCTGTGGCGATGAGACTGCGGAGGAGATTACGGAGAGTTTGGAGTCTGATCAGCTTTACTCTCTTTTTGAGAGCCTCAGAGAGGAGGCTAACGAGTACTGGCAGAGCCAGAGCTCTCCGGATCAGTGGATTGATGTGGAGAGGATTGTCGAGAGAGCGTCCTCCTCTCTCCTCCTCTCGCTCCTCTCCTCCTCTGCCTCTGAGGAGCTCTCGCGGCTCCTCGCTCCTCTGGAGGCAGTATGAGACTCTCCCAAGCTGAAGCGGCTCTCCTCTGCTGGCTCCTGGAGACGGCAGAGCCAGAGAGCGAGAGAGAGGAGAGTCTCCTCTCTGGCATGCTCTCCAAACTCTCCAGAGACTGCCCATATGCTCCACATAGAACGGCCAGGGACTGGAGAGCGTCTTTAGCTAGCTAGCCTCCTTTCTCTCTCCTCATCGGCTCCCAACTGGGAGCCTTTTTTTGTGCGCTCTGCAGACTCTCACCCGGCTGGGAGTTGGAGACTCTCACCCGGCTGGGAGTTGGAGACTCTCACCCGGCTGGGAGTTGGAGACTCTCACCCGGCTGGGAGTTGGAGACTCTCACCCGGCTGGGAGTTGGAG
>Ga0208645_1000642_pt1 | contig 35524 bp, 44 predicted proteins | sample VirMetDEL_Sep_01_FD_184519 | JGI IMG/M metagenome (GOLD analysis project Ga0208645, IMG submission 184519) | Aqueous microbial communities from the Delaware River and Bay under freshwater to marine salinity gradient to study organic matter... | ecosystem: Environmental > Aquatic > Marine >... | reverse complement strand
TCTGGTAATAAATCTTAGGATAGTCATAGATGACCGAGCAGGAGAGGATATTGAAGGACGCATCTTTGCGAATAGGCATTCCGTATAATGTGATGTTGCATGTATGGAAGATGCAGTGGAAGTATGTCAATAAGGTGATAACTTCCGGAGAGCAGTCTGATCCTTCAAGTATGGGAGAGATATATATAAAGGATCTTGGAAGATTGAAGCCTAATGATAGGAGTTTAAAAAGGGTAAATGAAAGGAAAGCTGACAGAGATAATTGATGGATGGAAGCATCTCATCAATCGTGATCCTCACGTAGAGGAGGTTGCGTTAAAAAGAGCAGGTATATGCGCAGAGTGTCCTGAGGCCCAGAAGGTGTTAGGTGTTCTGAAGTGTAATGCATGTGGATGTCCGTTGATAGCCAAGACCAGGAGTATGGACAGTAAATGCCCTAAGAACAAGTGGAATGATTGAGTCAGGGATTACTTTGACAGTATGGGGAAATGATGGTATGCCATCTGATATTGTTGAAGGTGTAGAAGAGATAATCAAATATCTATTGAAGTATGAAAGAGGTAAGGTTGAAGTTGGACTTTCTGATAGGGGATACTGTTTATCTGAAAGCAGCAACGCAGTCTCTGCAGGGAGGGTCAGAGATGAAGGGAACGGTGATACAGATAGCAATACACTATAGTGGTATGCCGGAATATCTTGTGAGATGGGGTGACTTTGTAAGCAGTCAGCATATTCCTGATGAACTTAGTACAGAACCGGAGCTATGACGATAGGTGGTAACGATCCTGGAGATTTTTTTAAGGATGATGGAGGGTTGAGCTCTCTTTTGTTGTTGATCTGTGGTTGGCTATTTGTCCTTTACATGATAGGGGTGATATGATGGAGTATATTGAGCATGTCAATGATGCAGGAGAGATCCTCAAAGTGAGGATGAGCTTTTCAAATGGAAGATTGGAGGGTGAGACCAGGGAAGAATATCTGTTCAGACGTAGTTTTATGAAAGAGCAGATCAAACAGTATAAAAAAGGAAAAAGAATCAAGTAAGATGGAGAAGAACACAAGTGGATTCACGCCTAAGAACGGGCACATTGTGATCAAGCTGGAGCTTATCACAGAAACAAAGTCAGGTATCATTATGGCAGCTAATAAGGAAACGGGACCTATTTACAATCCGTTCGTTAAGATCGTGGATGTGGCTGATGATGTAAAGACATTCAAAGCAGGTCAGATAGGATTGTTGTTGGCGGGAGTACATCCCTCACCTATTCTAGGTCTGGACGATGAGGTGTATTTCCTTATCAAGTCGTATGATCTTATGGGTACGTATGATAAGGAACCTTCAGAGGATATGTTGCAGACCATTGTTTCATCTGACCTGAACAAGAAGATCGAACGTGATCTTACACGTTATCTTGACCCTAAGATGGTTGAAAAGGCCAAGGGCATGAAGAATAAGTGGAAGACGGTTGATCCTAAAGAAGTACAACTGCCCGGATAATGGATCTTTTCTACATGGAGAACGGTGTAGTTGCCTGGTTGCCACAGACCCTGGCGATCAAGGAGTTCAAGGCCGTATGGACCAAGAACCGCAACAAGGACATGTCGTTCAAGGAGCTGAGCTACATCTTCTTCATGGAAGATCTACGTTCTCCGTTCCGTAACTATACGGATGAGGAGAAGGAAGGTAAGATCATAGATGCTGTCTTTGATAAGGACTGGAAACCTGACGCAAAGGTAAAGGCCGCTCAAGAGGTCTATAGGGAACTTATGCAGACAAGATCGATGAAGTTGCTGAAGAGTGCGTGGAGCAACCTGGACGATCTGTCTGAGTTCTTGAATAGTATTGATTATAACGAGAGGGATAGTAACGATAAGTATGTCAACGACATCTCCAAGGTAAGAGGTACCATCGAAGCACTTCCTAAGCTTGTTGCGGCTCTTAAGAAGCTGGAGGACGAGGTTAAGAAGGAGGTAGAGGAAAGTGGTAGCTTAAGAGGAGGTCGTGAAAAAGGAATGTTTGAAGATGATCTTGGATAGCACAAGCTTTACGTATACAGGGTTGTATAACCTAACAGAGAGACTTCTTGAGAAGATCTTTGTAGATAATGTGGATGAGGTTACACTTGAGGTGACAAAAGCTGAGAAGAAGACACTTAATAGTGAACTTAGGTTTTATCCACATCTTCTTGCAAAGGCTCCTAAGGGAGCCGACTATCATCTTATTGGACCTAATGCACTTCTCATAACAGTTAATGACAATGACGATCAATGATGATGAGACCTTCAGTTATGAAGGTATAGATGATCTGACATTCAGATCTCTTAAGTATATGCAGAATGAGGAGATGAAGCTCACTCTTACGAGAAAGGAATACATCAGACTCATGCATGATCTTAACAGGGATGCTTATAGCTTTACTGTAAAGGATAATCAGGTTACAGGACCTAATAACCTGAAAGTGATATTCAATGTCAAAGAAGGAAGATATACAGAGACAGGTATATGATCTGATAGACGAGATACCCATCCTGTCCTACATGACCTCCCTGGACAGGCCCTATGCGGACATGATCCCAAGGGACGATCAGGGCAGGATCAAGGTAGATGTTACACGGCCGCACATTCTGAAGGATATGGACTACTTCAGACCTGCGGCCATTCATTTTCAGAAGCACGGGTGTTATACGCATCTGATGCCCAACCCACATCCCAAGTCAGATTATATGAAGTTCTGGTTGGAGGAGATAAGACGTTGTAAGGAGGGGTATGTACGTAAGGAGGACGGTGAGTGGGTATCCGGTTACTACTACTGGTATCTGAACTACTGCCCCATCATGAAGACCGTCATACTGGAAGAGAGCGATGATTCTGATCTGAAACGTGCGGACAGGGTGTTTACTTTCCCTGATGTGTGGGACAGTGACTATCTGTACTTCCATTACCTTGAGCAGGCAGAGCAACGTGGATTGCATGCAGTGGTGCTCAAAACGAGGGGACGTGGATTCTCTTACAAGGGAGGGTCTACCATGGACAGGAACTATTATCACGTACCTCAGTCAAAAAGCTATGCACTTGCATCGGAGGGTGAGTATCTGAAAGGTGATGCCATACTTGACAAGGCCTGGGATGTAATGGATTTTGTGGATGAGTACACTCCATGGAAGAAAGCAAGGGATGAGAAGGACACTGCAATGCACAGACGTGCATCTTATAAGGATCCCAAGACAAAGGTTGTAAAAGGGTACAAATCTGAGATCATAGGTGTTACACTTAAGAATCAGCCAGAACGTGCAAGGGGTAAGAGGGGTAAGGTCATCCTGTTCGAGGAGGCCGGTAAGTTCCCACATCTTCTGAAGGCATGGTCAATTGCAAGACCATCGGTAGAGCAGGGCAATGTGACGTTCGGTACCATGATAGCCTTTGGTACAGGTGGTACCGAGGGAGCTGACTTTGAAGGTATAAGGACACTGTTCTCACAACCTGAGGGTTATCGTATATATGCCATCAGGAATGTATTCGATCAGAACGCTCCTGAAGACAGTCTGTGTGGATGGTATTGCGGAGAGTATTTTAATAGGGAAGGGCATTACGATAAAGATGGTAACTCTGATGTTTTTAGTGCTCTTGTGGAGATCATTGAGGAAAGGGAAAAGGTCAAGAAGGCCACCACGGACCCCAATGCGATGATTCAGGAACGGGCTGACCGTTCCATTACTCCTCAGGAGGCCATGATGAGAAGGGAAGGCAGTATCTTCCCTGTTGAAGACCTTAAGGTACAGAGGTCAGAGGTTGAAGCACATCCGGCAAGATGGACGGACAGGATATTCAATGTGGATCTTGTCAATCGTAACGGTCAGATAGAGTTGAGGCCTTCTGATAATTATCCTATAAAGGAGTTTCCGGTAAGGGATAACTTTGGATTGCATGGATGTGTGGAGATATTTGAGCATCCGCCTGAGGATGAGGTGCCGGCAAACATGTACATAGCAGGTGTCGACCCCTATGACGATGATGTGTCAACTACTGCATCTCTCGGATCATGTATCATCATGAACAGGATAACCAATAGGATAGTGGCAGAGTATACAGGCAGGCCGGCAACTGCAGAGAAGTTCTATGAGATCTGTTACAGGCTCATAAAGTATTACAATGCCAGATGCAACTACGAGAACAACAAGAAGGGAATGTTCTCGTATTTTGAGAAACGTAATGCACTGTACCTGCTGGCAGATACTCCTAAGATATTGAAGGACATGCAGATCATGAAGACGTCTACCTTCGGTAATACGGCCAAGGGTACGAATGCTACAAAATCCGTCAATGCATGGGCAAGGTCCCTTATAAAGTCCTGGCTACTTGATACTGCATACTCTGAGGAGGAAGGGCAGGATCATGATAGACTTAATTTGCATACCATTTGGAACACTGCGCTGTTGAAAGAGCTTGAGATGTACAATCCCAACTTCGGCAACTATGACCGTATATCTGCGTTGGGTATGGTGTTGATACTTAAAGAGGACATGTTCAAGATGGATGTGGTGGATGAGCCCAGAACATACCCATCATTCTTTGATAGCAGACCTTCTATGAGAAGAAACGGCCATAGAAGAGAGCCTAAACAATTGTTTTCTGGATACACTCCTGTACATATGCGTCATAAAAAGTAAGTAATTTTGTGCCCATGGCCGTATCTGATTATGGATTAAGTGGATTTCCATCCCAAAAGAGATCCCTCACACAGAAGGGGGAAAGCTGGAGAAAGAAGTGTGTGCAGTCTGCGATAGATCATGCATTCTCCGCAACTGAGTTCAAGACGAACTACAGTGAGATGAGGGCTAACATAGACCTCTACAACAACAGACTTGACACTAAGGAGATGATGGAGTTCTGTGATCCCTTCGCATTGGGATCGGACTCCTTTCCAATTAAACCACGTAACTATCCCATCGCTGCACCGAAGATAAATCTTCTTGTAGGCGAAGAGGCAAAGAGGGTCTCTGACTTCAGGGTCAAGATCGTCAATGAGGATGCTGTTTCCCAAAAGGAGAAAGAGATCAAGGATCGATACATGAAGACATTCATGGAAGAGATCATACAGGAGCCTAATATTGATGAGGCCACGATCGAAAAGAAGATAAAGGATCTTGAGAAGTGGAGAAAGTATGAGTATCAGGATATCCGTGAACGTAGGGCCACACACCTCCTTGAGCATATCAAACATGAGGAAAAGGTGGACAAGAAGTTCAATGACGGATTCTTGGATGCACTTCTTACAGGACTTGAGATCTATGCAGTTGATATCGTAGGAGGGGAACCTTCACTGAGAAAGTGCAATCCTCTCAATATTAAGACCATCCGTACATCTGAAAGTAATCAGATAGAGGACTGTGATATTATTGTAGAGTATGCTTACTACTCTCCTGGAAGGATCATTGACATGTTCCATGATCATCTTAAACCTTCTCAGGTGTCCATGTTGGAGAGAGGTAAGGCAGGATATTCTGCAGACGATGATAAATCATTCATCAATCTTGGAGAGAAGGAACCTGATCTGCCGGCCATCAATCTCATTGAGAACACTGAAGGGCAGTTGGTAGCATCAGATGAGCTTATAGACTCATCCTTTCATTTGCCTGAATATACCAGTACAGGATCAATTCTCGTTACCCGTGTGGTATGGAGATCGTATCAGAAGGTGGGACGTCTGAAGTACTATGATGAGGTTACCGGTGATGTACAGTACAAGCTGGTGTCCGAGTTCTATGAAGCTGACACTGCACTTGGTGAAGAGGTCAAGTGGTACTGGGTGACCGACTGGTGGGAAGGTACACGTATAGGACGTGACATCTACGTAAAGATGCAGGCATTCCCCATAAAGGCGTATTCAATGTCAAACCCATCCATTTCACAATGCCCGTACATAGGATCGGCATACTCTGTGAACGATGATGACATTACTTCTCTTATGGGAAGGATGAAGCCTTATCAGTATCTGTACAATGCATTCATGTGGAAGACGCAGGATGCCTTTGCAAAGTATAAAGGGGTCATCGGTACCATCGACCTTGCACGTACTCCTGACGGTTGGGAGTTTGAGGATGTCCTGTACTATGCAGAGCGTATGGGCTGGATGGTAGAGGATTCTTTCAAAGAAGGTGACAAGGGAGCATCTACAGGTAAACTTGCTGGCAATCTTCCTGGAAGAAGTACTCCTATGGACTTTAACCTTTCTGGATACATTCAACAGAATCTTGCAATGCTCAACTTCCTGAAGGTTGAGATGGGTGAGATCTCAGGAGTATCAAAGCAGAGAGAGGGCAGTATACACAATAGAGAACTTGTTGGGAATGTCGATAGGTCTGTTACTCAGTCTTCTCATATTACTGAAGTTTATTTCAGTATGCATGAGGATGTCAAGAAGCGAACGCTCACAGCGTTATTAGAGGCGGCCAAGTTTGCATACAAGGGTAAAAAGAAGATAGTACAGCATATATTGGATGACATGTCGTCTGAAATATTTGAACTTGATGGTGACCACTTCCGTGAACTGGATTTTGGTATCGTCATGTCAAATAACCTGTTGGATGCTCAGATGAGAGAAAGATTCATCCAACTTGCTCAGGCAGGACTACAGAGTGATAAATTGAATTTCAGTCAATTGATGGACATCATGACAGACAGGTCCATCTCCAGTATGAGACGTAAGATCGAGACTGCTGAAGAAGATGCCATCCAGCGTCAGCAACAACAGCAGGAAAGACAGCTCCAGGCGGGTCAGCAGCAACAACAGCAGCAGATCGAAGCCAACATGGCAATGAAACGTATGGAGATGCAGCATGAGACCGATCTACAGACATCTCAGAATGAGAAGGATCTTGCAATTGAAAGGCTCAAGCAGGCATTCAAAGCTGAGTCAGAGGATGTTAAGAGACTGAAAGTAGAATACGATAAGATGGAGAAGGATATGGATAGGGAGCACGAGGCACGTCAGAAGGAGTTGGACCGTCAAGCCAAGTTGGCGGTAGAGGCTACTAAGCAACGTACCAAGTAATTGCTATAAAAACAACCATCATAAATGTGAGTAGAAACATGGTTTCAGTTAAAAGTGAATATTATATAGTCTAATTTTGTACGTTAGAAAAATGGCAGAAGAAACGAACGACATTTTTGGAGGGTTTGATCTAAGTAATGACAACCTTATCCATTTTGATGAAAGGGGAGAAGTTATCGATGCTCCCAAGAAAGAAGAACAACAAGAGCCTACTCTTGGAAAGATCGATATTGAAGAAACTCCGTCCACCAAGGTAGGAGAAGTACAGCCTGAACCTCAATTGGAAGTAGAAGAACCTTCCTCTGAGGGCGCTCCCTCTTCTCCATCCGAACCTTTAAGGTTATTTGCCTCGGTGCTTTTGGAGGAAGGCGTCATTGATGCTGAAGACGACAGATTGGAAGGTCTTTCCGGACCTTCTGATCTTGTCGATCTTATCAAGGACACCATCAAGAAGAATGAATATGCTGATCTTAACGATCAGGCAAAACAGATGTTGGAGGACTACCGCAATGGAGTTCCTTCAGAAGTGATCCGTAACTACAACAATCAGAAGTTGCAGTTGGAAAGATTGCAGACATCTCAGATCCTGCCCGATGATGCTGACAGTGATGATATCGCTGCACAGAAGGAGCAGATCAGAAAGACACTCATCTACAATTCATTTGTTGCAAGCGGTATCAATCCGGAACGTGCCAGAAAGCTTACAGACCGATCTGTTGAGCTTGGTGACGATATTGAGGATGCATCCGCAGCTCTCAATGATCTTAAAGTGATCAATGAGAAGAAAATGGAAGAGCAGCGTCAGCTTGCAGAGTCTCAGAAGTCAGAGGCTCAGAACAAAGTAAAGAAGATCGAAAAGCAGATCATGGATACCGAAGAGATACTTCCTGGAATGAAGGTCCCTGAGCGTAAAAGAAAAGAGCTTTTCGATCAAATGACACAACCTGTGAAGGTAACAGAACAAGGACCTATATATGCGATACAGGAGTTAAGGGCCAAAGACCCAGTGACCTTTGACCTCAGACTTCATTATCTGGCATCGTTAGGACTCTTTAATGAGAATCCGGACATCTCGGTGTTCGGCCGTACAAGCAATAGTAAAAGTGTAAAAAAGTTCACTGACTCTCTGGAGAATCAGCGTTCGAGTAATTTTGGAGGCGGAGGAAACCGTCAACAAATATTTGGTAGTGTAGATCAAGATCTACTCAAGTCATTGGATAATCTATTTTAAACTAAAAACAAAATGCCACAAATTTCTCCATTTCAGATGACGGAGGCTCAATCGTGGGCAGGTCTTACGACTTCCAATCACATGGGAGCGATCTATCAGGCCGCACCTCAGAAAGCCTCCAATCTTATGAGACGTATCTATACCTCTAACTTTGGTATGGATCTGGACAGTTATCTATCTGATATTCCTTACAAAGTATTGGAAACAGATGATGACTTCACTTGGGAACTCATCGGTTCGGCCAAGAAGAATGTTCCTTTGGTAGAAGCACAGATCAACGGTACTGCCGTTGCAGCAGGTGATCAGCCAGGATTGAACTTCTCTCGATTCGACCTTATCTTCCCAGAACAGCACTTTACTGATGTTCACACTATCGTTGGACATAAGAATGAGGTGTATCAATTGCGTATCGTAGCAGATCCTGTTCCTGATGGGACCAACTGGCGATACACTGTAGAACTTGTAACAGGTGATCCTGCCGCTTTCATGCCGGTAGAAGAGCTTGAGGCAGGTACCCGTTTCAGCCGTGAATGGTCTCTTGTTGAATCAACTCTTTCTAAGAAAGGTGGTGGTATCAACTTTGAAAGCCCGTTCACAATGCGTAACGCATTCTCTATGATCCGTATGGAGCACACTACTCCAGGAAACATGATCAACCGACCTTTTGCTACCAAGTGGCAATCAGCAGGTGAGAACGGTGAGCTTGTTACTCACACTACATGGACCCAGTATGAGGACTATGTGTTCGATTATCAGTTCCGTCAGGAAAAGAACCGTCTCTTGATGTTTGCACGTAGCAACCGAGGGGCTAACGGTGAGTACTTCAACATCGGTAACTCAGGACACATCATCAAGCAGGGTGCCGGTATCCGTGAGCAAATGGAAGCGTCTAACACTTCTTACTACAGCTCATTCGATATTGATTACTTGACCGAGGTCCTTGTTGACCTTTCTGAAGGTAAGCTTCCTACAGATGAGCGTCACTTCGTACTACGTACAGGTGAGCGTGGAGCTATCCAGTTCCACCAAGCTTTGGAAGATCAGTCTCAGTTGTACACTCCTCTACGGAATGAAAGCCGTCTATACGGAGCTTCAAGCGCCAATGGTGTTCAGATGCCTCTTGGATACGGTGGTCAGTTCGTTGAGTACCTGGGACCTAACGGTGTCAAGGTGACCTTGATGGTGGATTCAATGTACGATGATCGTGAAAGAAACAAGTTGTATCACCCTGACGGTGGTGTAGCTGAGTCTTACCGATATGACATCATGGACATTGGTACTACTAACGGAGAGCCTAACATCCAGAAGTTCTACGTGAACGGATCTGAGGACATCATGGGTTACATCCCAGGTCTGAGAAATCCTTTCTCTCCTGTAGGTGAGCGTAACATGAACATGATGGCGATGAGTACTGATGGTTACTCTGTACACCGTGCCTCTGTGTGTGGTGTTGCAGTATACGATCCATCACGTACTGCTTCATTGATCCCAAGTATTTTAGCATAATCAATAAATAGATCTGAGAAGAGATGAGCAAAACGGATGTAACAATAGCAGAGTTCAAGCTTCCTAACCGGAAGGTAAAGATCGTGCCATTGAAAAGAAAGAGGGGACTCCTACCTAAGGAGCATGAGGCCAGCTTTCTTTTTAAAGAGTCTTATTATGAAGTATGCGTTCCTATCGATGAGAGGGGACGTATGAAAGATCCATTGACACCAGAAGAGCGGGCTTTCTTTGAGAGCCCCTCTTCCGGGATGGATTTTGAACCCAATGAACTTTCTGTAACAAGAGAGAAGAACTATTACACAAAGAAAAAGGCCAAGGTCCGTCTCAAGAATGAGGTAACGTATCTTGACCTATCACGCCCTGATGATTACATGAAGTACAAGATCCTACTTACAGTTAAGGATCGTATTGCACTTTCTGATGATCCAAGGGAAACGAAAGTGACGCAGAAGTTTGCACTGGTCGATGAGAACCATGAAACTCAACAACAGTTGAATGAGCTTGATACCAAGCTTGCAGCCTATACTGAGTATGGTGCGATCAAGAAGGACTTCAGATCACTTCGTCATGTCATTATGGTGGCTACAGGCAAGAAAGTTGGTAAGAATGCCAAACTTGAGTTCCTACAGACAGAGGCCAATCGTCTTTTGAGCAATGCTCCGGAGGCTTTCCTCAATGCTGTCAGAGATAAAGACCTTGAGACCAAGATCCTCATTCAGGACGCTATCACTGCAAAAGCTCTACGTAAGCAGGGTATTGCATATTACACTCCTGGAGGTGATCTTATCGGTAACAATCTTGCAGAAGCTGTAGAGTTCCTTAACAACAAAAAGAACCAAGACCTTAGACTTGTTATCGAGAAGAAGGTTGATGCAATGGAAGACTGATGACAACTACCGAGTTCAGAGACTACGTACTTGTAACTTACGATTCAATATCCAACTTTGCTGCACCTGGATATGAGGATGCGGATATCAATCTGTTCCTCAACGCAGCTCAGGAGGACTTCGTAAAGTCTCTGTACAACGGTATGTCAAACCTAGGGAGAGTAGGCTTTGAAGAGACTGAGAAAAGATCAAAGGATCTGTCAGAGCTTAAAAGGTTTGCTGATATTTCAGGAACTACTCCAGGTAATCATGGTTCTAACAGTCTTTTCGTACAGTTGCCAACTGAGTATCTGTACACTATCAACGAAGAGGCTACAATTTCTTTTACCTCTTGTGGGGAGACCGTATCCGAAAGGGTATCGGTCAAACCCATCAGAGAGGATTACTACAATGCCAACAGAAAGAATCCTTACAAAAGACCGGACAATACACTTGTCTGGAGAATGGATGCAAGTAGGACATTGGACTCTGCTCCAGTACCAGATACAACCAAAAGACATGAACTGATACTTGGAGACAACACAACCTTTAATACATATCACGTATCATACATAAAGTACCCTAAAGAAATAGATATTACTGATGCAACCAATCTTACAGGTTTCTGCGAACTGGACCCATCAACTCATAGACAAATAGCTGACATGGCCGTGCAATACATGCTGGAAGCTGCAAGACAGCCACGATTCCAAACGCATGTATTCAAAGAAAGTCGTGTCGTAGAATAGTTTTATTAAAAAAGGCAATCTGATGTTAAAATGTTGTTACATAGCTGCCGATGAGCGTTTCCTATACAAGAAAGGTGGAATTGGGAATCCGTCACATAGAGAAACAGATGACGCTCATGTCCCATTATTTTTTAACCTAAATCTTTAATTAAAATGGCTACAAGTCAAATTAAAAACGCTCAAGAGATCTTTATCGGAGCTAATGTTGCTGCTCTTTCTACAGGAGTGGTTCCTAACGATGGTGAGATCATTGTATTGGATGAGCAAGGAGCTCGGGTCACCACTGCGAGTGCTGCTACTACTGACAAGTTCAAGTTGGTACTTGGACGTGCAGGACAGAATCCTTTGTTCTCTGACCTCATTGAAGTAAGTAGTATATCCAATGTAAACTCTGCTGCAGGTGCTGCACGAGTGAACCAAGTTACCAGCATTGGTTTTGATGGTACTTCAGGTTCTATCGATGTAGTTGCAAACAACCTTTACTACATTCGTCTGTATGTTCAGGAATTGCTTTCTGCAGAGTCTGATGGTCAGAAGATCAAGCATGGTGTGTTCAAGTCAGTTTCAAGTTCTGGTCAAGCTGACATCTCTCTTGGTCTTACATCTTCTTTGATCAACAACTTCCTACGTGAAGCTGAGAAGTTTATCACTTTTAAAGCTATTTGTTCTGAAGCACTAGCTGCTGCATTTGATTTTGATGAAACAGTAAGTGTTGTAAAAGGATCTACTAAGATTCAGAACGCGGATGCTACTCCTACTTATAACACGGGTACTTCTCCAGTTGTTGGAGATTTTGTTAGAATTGGAGCTACAGCTACCGGTGCAGTTTCTTTAACATCTGATGTTTACAAAATTGTTGCAATTTCAGGAGGTGAAATTACTCTTGATCGTCCTGTTCAAGTTGAAGGAGGAGATCGTGTAACAGGTTCTAGCTACACTCAAGTAATTCCTGCAGCAGCAGGTAACCTTGCGGATTGGGGAGTTGTTCTTACAGGAGCTGACCTTAGCTTTGGATATCCTGATTACAAGTACAAGATCGCTCGTTGGGAAACTCAACTTGAGAACTTCGGATCTACTCTTCTTGGAGAAGTTGCTGGAAGTCCAGGTGTAGGTACTTACGAGTCCATTGCTTCTTTGGAGCACTTCTTGAAAGGATTCCAAGGTGAGATCTACAGAATGGGGGCACCTAACATCTACCAGCCTATCTTGGTTGCAGATCCTGCAGTTGCAGGTGGAGCTTATCAGGTGATCACTTTCAAACATCAAAACTCTATTGTGACTGGAAGTTTCACTAACGAAGTATCTCCTAAACAAGTAATTGTTGCTATTCCAGAGACTGCTCCAGCATTTGCTGTTACAGCTACTCCTAACAGTTTAGGTGCTGTGTTGACCGTTCTTTTGGGATCAACTATTACTATTGCCTAATAACCTTTAAATAGATCTGATGGGGAGCCGTAACTCCCTATCAGATACTATTTTTATCTTAACAAGCACATGGGATTATTTAAAAAAATAACAGGACAGAATCACTTACCGGGTACCAATGATAATGGATTGAGAGTCTACTCTAAACAGTTCAATGAGCTTGTAGATGCCTTGGAAAAGATTGAGGGGTTAGATGATATTCATCCAAAAAACTTTGACTTCACAGACACGCTCAGTTATTTGACTGAAGAGGATTATGAGATCAATGTTGGTAAAGAGTTTTTAGGGTCGTGGCAGAACCTTGTATTTACTGGAGATGTTTTGGGGTCAGTAATTACATCTGACAATCATTCCATTTTCAATATTATCGGTGATGGAGAAACTGAAATAGACCCTATCGGACTTTCATTTCCTGATCAGCTTTCTGGTCAGTTATTGAAAATAACATCTGGAGACCTTTCTGGATCATCACTTTCAAATCTCATAAAATATTCTGACGATACTCTACTCGGTGGTGACGAAAGGTTTTTGAATTTTAGGGAATCCATATTCGTAGACCCTTCTTCTGGAGATGTTACCGAGATAATTGATGGTTACCTTATAGACTCCTCAGCCTCTTCATACGAAATAACAAAAACAAATAATTCTGGAGAAACAGTAAAGCTTGAAGTTTTAGATTCAGAATCGGGTTTTAAATTATCAAACGATCTTGCCGACAATACAGCATCAGTATTAAGGATAGAAGACAATAACGGAGATGCAAGGCTTGAAGTAAAAAATGATGGTGTAACGCTCAGTGATCTCACAATTGACTTTACAGACACGCTCAGTTATGTGACGGATAATGACTTAGAATCACCTTTCGGATTTCAATACATACCCGCATTTGGAGGGTTCATTGATACAGATTTTTCTGGTGACTTTATCGGTAGTAAATACGAAGGTAGTGATGTCACGATCTCTAAGGGTATTTTTGACGGTGAAACAGAGCTTGTTGGGCTTGGTGTATCTGTTCCGTCTTCAATTGCAGGGACAATATACGAGGTCAATAGCGGTGACTACTCAGGGTCTTCACTTTTTCACGGTAGCGTGATAGTAGATAATACTGGTGTAGGAGGATCACTTACAAGAAACTTCTCTTTAAGGGGGAATTTCATTGACACTGTCTCTGGGGATAAGACCTATATGGGGCATGAACTTGGGATAGGTGATTCAACCCCGTTTTACAATGTTGCCACAAAGACAAATAGTTCTGGAGAAGTTATCAGTATGGAATTGTACGATTCAGCAAATGGATTCGTAATTGCAAACGACCTATCAGATAACACGGCATCGGTAATTAGAATTGAAGACAACAATGGAGACGCTATACTTGAGTTCTTCAATGACTACCTTGTATCAGAGACGATACCAGCACTTGACTACGCAGATGATGCGGCTGCCGCTACAGGAGGAGTACCTGTAGGCGGTATTTACCATAACTCAGGAACCATAAGAATAAGACTGACATGAGACTAAAATTAGAAAAGATCAAAAGACACGCAGACAGTGACCTTGTATTTGAGGTCAGATTCAATGTCATTGCAAAGGAAGGTGGACTTATCGCTAACAAAAGAGGTAAGGTCACACTTGAAGGAGACCCTGACTCACCAGACTTCATTCCGTTCAGTGAACTGAAAGAGGAGGATGTGAAGGCATGGATACGTGCAGAGGTTGACGTTGACGCTATTGAGGCTGAAGTTCAGCAGATACTTGAGGATAAGAAGTCCAAAGTAGGCTCAATTGTCATATCATCATCATTAAGTAAAATTTAACTTAAATGCCCTTACCTACATTAAATCTATCGGTATGTACAAAGGATAACTGTAATGTCCTATCTGTTACTGATATTACTGGAGGATACTCGGCCAGCAATACTGGAGGTTGGGGCACTCCTAACAGTGATAGGACAGATGTGACCGATGCGTCTATCATTATCAAAGATTCTACAGGTATTGTACATACTGAAGACATCACATCTCAGACCAACGCAGTTGATTGGTATGCAGATTTTACTTACGAGGAAATACCTCTTACATTGCCTGATGGGTTGTACACTGCAACTTATGTTATAACTGTAGGATCAGATGAAGCTGCAGCTACTACAGAGAAAACAGTAAAATTCTATGTTTATTGTGACCTAAAGTGTTGTGTACATAAAAGACTTCACGCAGCTATTGTTGCGTATGGCAATGATCCTTGCAAGAATGCGGATAAACTGAATTTTGCCAATTATCTCTGGGCCCTTTTAAAAGACTTTGAGGATGCTGCCAGAGGATGTAATTTTAACAAAGCCAAGACAGCCTTTGACAAGCTCACTGCATTGTGTGCCACTGAGGAGGACTGTAGTTGTAAATAATATCAGAGATGAGTGAATGTAATGATTGTTTAGGATCAGTCCAACTTCAGCAGGGACCGGCAGGACCAAAAGGCACGACCGGGGCGCAAGGCCCAGTAGGACCACAAGGTCCAGAAGGACCGGCAGGAGCTGCCAGTACTGTAGCAGGCCCTCCAGGAGATGATGGTACATCAATTCTCTATACTCTAGAAGAAGATCAGGAAATAACTGATCTAAGCTATGCTACAGCTTTACCGGAAACATGGACAGTGACCGGAGGTACTTTGGATACTGATGGAGATACATTGAGACTTACAGCTCTTACTCTTCCTACTCTGAGTGATCTTTCTCTTACCGGTATGAAGATTCAAGTAGATGGGACTGACGTTCAGATAGGACTCGGCACAGGATTGTTTGACTATCCTAACATAAAGGTAAAGGGTCCATTTTCTTACAGGATCACTTTGGATATTGTCAGATTCTCTTCAATAGGCCTTAGAATAGAATCTCATTTACAGACATATCAGGTACAGCCAGGATACTCTGATTACTCTTCTGAAGTAATAGTACCCATGGCAAATAACTTAGGAAACGTATTCAAAACCTCTCAGACCATGGCTGTCAACTTGGCCAATGACTTTGATGTGGATATTCTTTTGGAAACAGATTCTGCGCTGAGGCCGGTAAAATTATTGACAGCTAAGCTTGAACTTCTAAAAAAGGCATAATATGGCTACATTTAAAACACATAATGCTATCTCTGTAGGAACAGTTACTATTCCTGTAGATCTTGCAACATCGTCACCTGAGATCGTTTACGAAGATCATCTTATCACTGGGACGGTCACTCTTGCAGGGATAATGCAGATAGTTGCAGGAGGAACTCCTACAGCAGGTCAGAAAGTACGTATCTATTGGGATGCAAATCTTACAGTACCTGCTTTGACAGGAGTAACCGTGTTCGGAGTACTTGCAATACCTTCTGAAATACTAAAAGCTACCAACTTCATCATAGAATGTTTTTATGACGGATCTGCTTGGATAGTAAGTGTACTGGAAGAAGCTTCAGCTCCATTTGAGTTGGGAGAGATAGATACTCCTGATATTGCAGACGATGCCATTACCAATGCTAAACTCGCCAACATAACAAGAGGAAGTATCAAGGTAGGAGGTGCTTCTGATGCTCCTACAGACCTTGACGCAAAGACATCAGGACAGATACTTGTAGGTGACGGAACAGATGTAGTTTCAGTTGCAGTTTCAGGAGATCTGTCTTTAGCTTCTACAGGAGCAGCTACTATTCCGGCAGGAACTGTTACTCCTTTAAAATCATCAGCAGGTGTAAATCAAAGACAGTTCACTGTACAACTTGAAGGAGACTCTGCAAGCAAGATAGGGGCCATCAAATATCCCATGTGTCTACCTAATGGAGGAAGCTGTACAGTAAATGCAATATATGCTACTGTTAAGCAGGTACCTGCCACTGACACCTTTACTGTAGTCGCAAAGAATAACGCAAGTACTTTGATGACCGGAAGTCAGATAGATATTACAACTGCATTACTTTTAGGCAATGTAGTGACCGTGACACCTACAGCAAATAATACTTTTACAAACTCAGGAGCAACTGAGTTCATAACTCTGGAAACATCTAAAACAACTCCAGAGGCATGTATAGTTGATATTACTATCTGCTACACTATTACTGCCTAATGGGTTTTAGGATAGAAAATAAAGCCACTGAACTTCTCATCTACGATACGGTTGAGAAGAACATCAATTATTACCCTAAAGAAAACCTAAGTGTAATAGCTGAGGCAGGTGAGGTGGTCATTCTTGATGATAATGAAGAGATACTCAGAGCAGACTCTACTCAGATAGATGATCCATCTGTCAATGGGGTGTATGATCTTGTCACTACTATCAAGTCTTATTTGACACTTGAAGGTGATAATGATAATATATCAGGAGGCTTTGCAGATTACAATGATTTTGCTACATCTCAACCATTAGGAGCAATAAGTGTTACTGGTGGAGGTGCGGCAGTAGTAATAACAAATGATACCCTTGGTGCTTACACCAATACTCAGTTCCTGCCTGAAGGAGTTGACAGACTTTGGGATCCAAGCACTAATAACTTTGATTGGTCAGACCTCAAAGTAGGTGATATGGTTGATATCAGACTTGATATTATTGTTAAAACACTATCGTCAAATACAGGTATAGACGTTTTTTTGCATTTAGGAACAGGAGCAGGTGCTTATTCAATACCTTTTATACAGGAGCATAATTTCAAGTCATCTGGAAATCATCAGATAACAAGTTTTAACTCAATATACATCGGTGATACGAACACACTGAATAACGGAGGTCAGTTCAAGATAACAGCAGATGCTAACTGCAGTGTTGCTGTCAACGGTTGGTACGTTAGATGTCTAAGAAGAGGAATAGTATAATGGCTAGTAAGAAAGATCCAAGATTAGCAAGAGCCGGAGTATCAGGTTACAACAAACCTAAAAGAACTCCAGGCCATCCTAAGAAGTCACACATCGTAGTGGCCAAACAGGGAGATAAGGTAAAGACCATTCGTTTTGGTCAGCAAGGTGTGAAGACCAACCAGACAGTTGGGCAGAGAAAGGCATTTAAAAGCAGGCATGCTAAAAATATCTCTAAAGGCAAGATGAGTGCTGCTTACTGGGCTGATAAAGTAAAGTGGAGTCCAAGTAAAACCAAGTCTCCAAGTAAAAAGTGGAAGAAAGGGTAATGGCTCTTAAGAAATCACAGAAGTCTTTAAAGAAGTGGACAGGTCAGAAATGGATGACCTCAGGTACCCATGCTAACAAAAAGAAAGGTAAGAGTAAAGAAGTAAAGTCAAAGGGTAAGAAAAGATATCTTCCTAAAGCTGCTTGGGATAACCTAAGTGCAGGGGAAAAAAGAGCAACCAATAAAGCAAAAGCCGCAGGTAACAAAAAAGGAAAACAGTTTGTATCACAGCCTAAGAATATTAAAAAGAAAACAGCGAGATACAGAAAATGAAAAAGAAAAAACCCTCGTCTAAAAAGTCCAAAGTAAATGCTGCTGGAAACTACACAAAGCCTTCTATGAGAAAGGCTCTGTTCAATAGGATCAAAGCAGGTAGTAAAGGAGGAAAACCTGGACAATGGTCTGCAAGAAAAGCTCAGATGCTTGCAAAACAATACAAAGCTAAAGGCGGAGGTTACAGAGATTAACATTTAAAAACTAACTACTATGTACGGTAAAATGAAAAAGAAAAATAAGCCTGCATCTATGACTAAGGCTAAGATGATGAAGAAAGGCGGAATGGAGTCTATGAAGAAAAAAGGCCTGACAGGCAAACAAAAGTCTTTACCAAAAGCTTTGCAGGCTAAGATCATGAAATCCAAGAAAAAGTAAGATGAAATCTTCAAAGAAAAAAATGTATAAAGGCGGTGGAATGGAAACCGGAGGTATGATGGAGATGCTTATGAAAAAAGGAGGAGTTGAAACTCGAAGTGTAAAAAGACCTTCTGCTTGTATGATGAAGCGTAAGAAATGAAAAAGTCAAAGAAGCATCCAGGATTCAAAGCAGTTCAGGCTAAGATAGCTAAGAAGCAGGGTGTAAGTAAAAAGGCTGCCGGAGCTATACTGGCGTCAGCTACAAGAAAAGCATCTGCAAAAGCAAAAAGAAAGAATCCAAGATTGAAAAAAGTTAAAGGATGAACGCTGTAGATATAAGAAACTACGTAAGTGTTAAAAGTTGTTGCCTCTCAACCAAGGGGCTCTCTTTGCTTGATAAGATGCGTGGAGGGCAGATGGATCCCTGTTGCATGACAAAACATGTGACAGCGAGAACAGTATCCGATCTCATGTCAAAGGCTCCAGTGCAGGACACTTGGCAAAAAGTTACTTATACAGCTGAAGGTAGGTATGTAGGAGATCCTATGATCTGGAGCTATTTGGAAACAACCAATGCTTTAGGCGAGACCATACAGCACGGAAGAGTTCCTAACGGACAACCATCTTATACCATACCTGTAGGTTATGCTACTCCAGGAAAAGGATTTGAGTTGGGTCAGATCATTACAGAGCTTTTCAATCAAGGCAGTTCTGATCCTTTGAACCTTCAGATAAAGGTTGTAAATACAACTCCCCCAAGCCCTCCTCAAAATACCTTTACTCTTGAAGTTACTTTGTACGCAAATGACAATTACTTTGATTCAGCAGGAAACTTTGTAGGCATAAACCTAACTGCAGTTTTTACAGGATTCATACTTGAAATAGAAAGGGATGAAAATAACGATCCTGTCTATACAGTAGCTCCTACAACAGAAAGACTTTATCCTTGTCTTACATCAAGTGACATATGCGATCTCGCTTCTTTTTTAGATGATTACTGTGATTCTTGTAATGAATATGAACCAGAAAATGTAACAAATTAAAATGCCAGGAGTAGGAATAATAGGAATAGGTTTTGGAGGTGGTGGAGCAAAAGAGCTTCGACAGGACTACCAACCAGAAGGAAGTCCTGATACTTTTTACTCGTACATAGGTGCAGCAAATAAAGGTACATTGGAAAGTGCTGAAAAGTGGTTCATTACACGAATACTTCACAACCCTAACGGAACAACGGCAACAGCAACAGCCGAAGATGTTGCTTGGACAGACAGACTAACAGTAACTTATACGTAAGCAAAATGGAAAAGAAATTCTCAACAGTGATCAATCAAGTAGGTTCGGCTTACGTGGCCGTTTTAAACTGCTGGACAATCAATGAAGAAGGTCAGCGTGTACCTGTAGATAACAAGACGCTAAACAACCTTGCAGACTATCCAAGTGCTTTGGCTGCTGCAACTGAGTTTTACAATCAAAACAAAGACTGATGGCAACGATAACAAGCGCACAATCGGGTAATTGGTCAGACACGGCTACTTGGGTGGGCGGTGTTGTTCCTACAAGTGTGGATGATGTGGTAATAGCCATCGGTCATACCGTACAAGCGGATGTGGATATTACTGTATTGAGCCTGTCTAATATTGGATCGAGTAGTGGCAATGTGGTGGTCAGCGCATCAAGAGTGATAACTTGCACTGGCGCGGGCATATTTGGAGCCAGTAATGGATTTGGTTTTATAAATATCACGGCAGTAATTGGCAACACCATTACCATCAACAGTAATGTAAATGTAAATGCAGGGCAATATGGTATCGGAACAGTAAATATAACTGGTTCCTGTATAGTTAACATCAACGGAGTAATTACTGGCAGCAGAGGTGCTGCTGGTCTGTATGGGTATTGCATAAGACTTAATGGTGCTGGCGTTACTTGTAATATAAACGGCTCAGTATTGGGATCTGCGTCAGTTGGTGGTAATCAGCAGACTGCTGTACTTTCGACAGGTGGATCTTCCTTCATCAACATAACTGGGATAGTGACAGCCAACCTCAGTGCCTGTGTTCAATCTTCCACTGCTACGGACACCATTACCATCAATGGTAGTATTACATCTTCAACATCGGAAGAGGCGGTTAATACAGTCGCTGGGTCATTGCTTATCCTTGAAAACGTGATAGTGACCAATACCGTTGAACGTATGGCGTTATTGTGTTCGCGGTTGCGTTTTGGAACAATGTCAGATACTGCACAATGGAGGTTTGGAACTAATACATTAGGTGAGGACAAGTTCCTCTATACTGCATCCACTCTAACAGGTTACCCATTAGAAGAAGATGTAGAAGATGGTGTTGTTTACGGGCCTTCTAATGAGTATGAAGGAACGCTTTCGCCTGTTAATGTTGATACCGCACAACTTGCTTCCGACCTGTTAGATGACATACAGACATCATCACACGTAGTGGCACAACGATTAAGAGCAGCAGCAACGGATGACAGCGTAGGTAGTATAGTTACAAGCACATTGGGCGCACCATGAAAGCAGACCATACTATAATTACCATAATTTACAATCTCTAAACCATGCCAGGAGTAGGATTCATAAGGCCAGCAGGGAGTGGAGGAGTAGGTGGAGGTTCTGTTTCAGTGGAAGTATCCAATGCATCACCAAGCATAGGCGATACGATTACAATAACAGCAACAGCAAGCGGTTACACGCCCGACAGTTATCTGTTCTTTGCTTACAATACTGTTACCGATGAAATGGTATTTCTTGCTGAACAGGCAAGCAATTCATTTAATTGGAATGTATCTGGAGTATTCGCTGGTAACTATGAATTGTATGTGTTAGGAGTTCAAAATGGAACTCCCGACATTACATCATACGGATTTGAATCCGTTACAGTTTTAAGCAATTATCTATTAGACACAGCGGAAGGAACAGGTGCTAACTTTGCATTTGCATTTTTCAAATTACGAGCGGCATACACGGGCGAGGCAGCATTGATGAGACGCTCAAGCGACAACGCACAAAAAGCATTTTATTTTGATTCTAACGGTGTGTTGAGCTTATTGAGCGAAGACGGAAGTGGTACAGCATTAGGTGATTGGATAGGCGGTGATGACGGTTACTTGGTTACAGGTTATTCTCAGGACACTTTCGGTGTTACATTCACAGCTTCGAACGCAGCAGACCAGCAGCGTGTAATAGTTAACGGTGCATTGGTTGACCTTAATGGTGCTGTCGCAATGATAGGTGATACTGACATTTATGTTATAAGCACTTCATTAACGGTAAATTCAGCGTTTGTAGTATCTAAGAACGATGGGCTGAATCTGGTGAACACAGTTTTTGGAGGAAATCAAGACAACTTCAATTTTGGCGGTACAGTAAGTGGAGTTACAGGTATAGGAATGTTTGATGGGTCAACAAATGTACAAACATCAACAGAGGATCTGAACCCACATTTAGCATCATATTTGACTGATACAGGTATATACGTTGATGGGTCATTAGGAGTAAGTGGAACTACAACAGACCTTACAATAACAAGGGTTGCGGGCAGGTCTGATTTATCATCAGGTATTAACGGAAAAATAGCTTGTATCGTTTCTTACTCAACCGATAAAACAGCAGACCGAGCGGCAATCGAAGCAAACATTGACAGCAACTTTACACCAAGCCTATTACCATGATGCTACTACCATTTGACACAAAAGAAGCGGCAGACGAACGCAACAGTTTTGAAGCGTTCAAACGAGGATGCCAGCCGCCTACCATCTACTGGTGGTCAAATCCTATTGAGTACAACGGACAATGGTGTTTAGATGTACTTGATGGAGACGGGCTTTCTGAGGAAGAGCTGAGCAGATGTATAATAGTTGAAGAACCATGAAAGCAGACCACACCATAGACGATTGGGGAGTATTCAAGGATGTAGCCCTGAAGTTCTCGGCAAACTTTACTGACGTAAAGATATGGGCGTTCACGTTCGTCATAACACCACTGTTCGCGTTCACGGAGAAGTACCTCTTCGCTGATTGGGAGTTTCTAAAGTGGCTCGTTACGTTCATGATGGTTGACCTTGTGACAGGTATAGCAAAGGCGATCAAGAACAAACACGCTGTCACATCATACGGGATACGCAGGACGGCAGTGAAGGCGTTACAGTACGGAGCGTTCCTCATAGTCATACACGGACTTGATAGTTTTGAGGTTAAGGGAGAGCAGGTCGAACTGTTCGGGTGGATCGTCATATGGGCGTATTCGTTCCTGATGGGAACAGAGGGAAAGTCGATACTTGAGAACATTGTGGCACTTGATGACAGGTTTGATGTTTCAGTGTTGATAGAAAAAATAAAGAAGGTATTTGAGAAGTGAAAAGAAAGTTTGGTGTGAACTTGTTCCTGTCGAGTGTGACAAAAAATGCTTGAAAACTGGAAACTGTTCACATAAGGGAAGAGAGCCTAAAAAGAAAGATAGAAATGAAGATTCATATTGACAGATCATACAGAGAAAAGCAGACCTTAGGGCATGCCTATCTTCAAGATGTTGATGGGAATATTCTATTTCAATTCAAGACATTGGAACTTCCATGGAAAAACAATCTAAGGAATGAATCTTGCATTCCAGAAGGAAATTACAAGGCCAAGATAAGATTCTCTAAAAAGTACAGCAGGCATCTGCACATACAGGATGTAGAAGGAAGATCTCTCATATTGATCCATTGGGGTAATTATGCAGGGTCTTTGAATCCCAGAACAGGACGTCCGGATATAAGAGGATGTATACTTGTGGGAAGAGAACACAAGGATATAAACAATGATGGGATCACTGACATTACTAACTCCAAGAATACATTCAAAGCTATCATGGCTGTTGTTCCGGAAGAGATAGATGTTGAGATATGTGGTAACGGTAAAACAAGCTTTAACAACTAATAAAAAAATATTTTTACTATTGTAATAATATTGACATTAGTTTTAATTACTTTTACATTTTATTGATCTATAAGGAATCGTATGCTGAACAATGATATAGTAAAACATCTTCTAAGTACGTTCCTACCGTACCTGATAGCATTCCTACTTGGAGTAATAGTTGCGTGGAAAGGGTGCGGTGACACAAGCGGTAAGCCTGTTACCACTATCATCGAAAAGCCAGTTCCTACAATTGAGTACGTAGATCGTTGGAAATATGACACTCTAAGATTTGTAGAATGGCGTACCGTACATGATACTGTACATGATACCGTACATGATATAAGATATATCAATACTTACGACAGCGTTCTTGTAATAGATACCGTTAAGATAATAGAGTCTTGGCTTACTGAGGTAGTGCACTATGACACAACTGCACCAGTTGGAGGTGGTGCACTTAGACTTCAATGGCAGAACTACCAGAATGTAACTGAGAATTTAGTAATTGATTATTTACCTAAAAAAGTGGTAGGTGCAAATTTTGCACTCGGCATGCATGCCAAAGTAGGTCTGATATCTGACTTCAATACACAATACACTCCTATGATAGGAGCAGGTATCAACCTCAAAATAAAAAACAATTACCTGTCTGCTGACTATGGATATCTTCAGCAGCATTATGTGGGACTTACCTATGGAAGGTATCTCTTGAATTTTTAAATCAAATTAAATGGAATCAACAGAACAACTTGGACTGCAGGCCTTAAGCCAACTCCTCAGAAGGGTTACAGGTTTAAAGGGATGTAGATATGTGGACAATGCAACAGTTTATCCAGGAGGAAAGTTTGCCTCCATAGTAGTATTGGCAGATGCTGTAATAACTTCTGCAACTACTTCAAGTGGAGCAGATCTTCTTGCTCTATGGGGAGCCGGTAGCAACACACTTCCTGCAGGAACTTATCTATCAGTGGACTCAAACGATCCGGGAGCAGCAGTAGCTATTACTTCTGGAAGTGTTATGGTATATTACGAATAAGAAACATCATTAATGTCAGAAACTGTTTTAGAGGATCAGATCTGTGACTTCCTTGTAGAACGTAAAGGATATCTTAAGTCACTCAGAAGAGTGTCAAAGAAATTCAATGCGCCTATGGAAGTTGTAAGAAGGTCTGCAAAGAGGGCAAGAAAACAGATATCCAAAGAGCATAATAACTATGCTCCGGAAGGTATGAAGGTCAAATCTGCCTGGCAAGGAGGGTCAGGCGGTGAGATGAGATACAGTTATGAAAAGGAAAAGGGTAATGATATTGACCCTAAGGAACTGAGAAAAGAGATATTGGAATCTCTTACAAAAAGTATCAAACCTCATAAACTCAGACCTATTAAAGGATCATCCAATCAAAAGGGATTGTTCCTTTTTACTTCTGATAAGCATGTAGGAGCTCATACAAAAGAGTCAAGCATCTATCAGAATCAATATGATGAAAAGGTGTTCACGGACAGAATGATGACACTTCTTGCAGAATGCCAGCATCAGAAGAAACTGCATGGTAAGTTCGATACTCTGGTATTCATGGATCTTGGAGATCCTTTGGATGGGTACAACGGTCAGACCACCAGAGGAGGTCATGACCTGCCTCAGAATCTTACAAGCAGAGAACAGTTCGATGTGTATGTAAAGGTACATCGTATGTTCTTTGACAGACTTGTTGAGATGGACATAGCCTCGAACATCAAGTTTGTGGCAGTTACAAGCGATAATCATAGTGGAGCTTTTGGTTATTGTGCAAACAGAGGAGTTGACATCTATCTTGAAGTAAGGCATCCTGATGTGGAAAGAATGGTCATAGACAAGTTCCTTGATCATTTTACTTATGGAGATCATACCTACATAGTGACACATGGTAAGGATGAGGAGGATCTGAGATCAGGACTCCCTCTTAGAATAACACCACAAGTGGAAAACTACATTAACGACTACATAAATGTAAAGGGCATAAGCACTCCTTACATTCACTTCGTTAAGGGAGATCTTCATCAATCAAGCGTAGAGTACGCAAAGAGGTTCAGGTACAAGAATGTGATGAGCATGTACGGATCCTCTAAATGGATACACACTAACTATGGTTCTGGAACAGCCGGTGTGGACTTCGAGATAGTTGAGAAGTTCGGATCAAGGATATCTCAGGACAGAATACTATTTGAATGACACTCAACGAAGCAGTTTATCAGATATTGGAGGTTGCCAACCCCAACCGTTCAGACGATGACGTCATAGATACAAGGTTCATTAAAGCCCTCATTCACACGAAGAGGGCTCACTTCATTACAAATGAACTGAACAAGAACCGTATAGCATCGCCTGCTCTGATGCAGGACATCAACTGTCTTGAAATGGAAATGGCCGATGATGCGGAGTGCTGTGATTTTCAATCAGGGTGTACCGTTCTCAGAAGTAAGCTTGAGATCCCTATGCCTATTGCACTTCATAACAGACTTGCAATAGAACGTATAGGACCTGTATCTGCAGGACAGCCGGGATACTCTCTTATGCCTTATGAGAAGGCCATTTACTTTGGCAACGGAAGGTATAACAAGGGTGGTATGGCAGCCTATGTCAGAAACAACCGTGTATATGTAGTATCTAATCTGCCTACCGCTCTCATAGATCTGATATCTGTAAGAGGGATATTTGAAGACCCTTCGGAACTGCAGTCATTCACATCATGCTCAGGAAGTCCATGCTACAGTGATGATAACAAATATCCTATTGACAGTAGAACATGGGATTACATCAAAGAGGAGGTGATCAGTAAGGACATGGCAAGGATACTTGGAATGCCTCAGGATCTTGAGAATGATGCTATGAACTTCAAAGAGCCTGCACAACCGGTAAGAAGAAGTTCACTTGAAGATCTGATGTCCCAACAACAGAAACAACAGCCAAGAGAAAGAAAATCTAAATAATGGAAAGGAGAAGGTATGTTACATCTGACATGTATGAGTTCTATAACAGCTCATTGGACAGTGTAGAAAGAGGCACCGTATACGACCTATCACCTCAGAAGTTTGCTAAGGCTGTTTCCATGGCGAACACTCTTATGGTGGAAAAGATGATAACTGATAATCTTGTCGTCCATCTTCCTTTTAGGATGGGCAACATATCCATTGTAAAGAGTAAGCAGAATGATGCTGTCCAGGAAGATGGTACCATGAGCAGAACAGGACGTGCCATTGATTGGAAGTCCACAAAACAACTATGGGCAGAAGACCCTGAGGCAAAGGAGGAGAAGACCTTGCTGTACTTTACAAACCCACATACAGGTGGATTCATCTGTAAATGGAAATGGCATCGTAAGGCGCCATACGCAAAGAACTCAAGGTTCTATAAGTTTTACCCTCTCAGGAAATGGAAAAGATTGCTTGCAAAGGTTCTCAAGAATCCATTGAATGACTATGATTTTTTTGAAGAATGTTAAACGGAAGATACGTAAGCATAGATACTGTCATTGAATCCATCAACAGGGACAATCCATTTCCTGATCCGATAGACAGATATGATATCATTGAATGGATAGGAGAGGCCATGGAGCTGATCTCTGTTCCCATACAGTTTGTCAATCGTGTAACGGATGGTAATGATGCAGACCTTCTAACTCTGACAAATGGACGTACAGAGGTTCCATGTGACCTTGCTGAAATAATACAGGTAAAGGACTGTAAGAGCGGAAGACCTCTCAGATACAGTACAGATGCCTTTATAATCAGAAAGCGTGAGTGTGAGGATCTATCATGTGTGCAGGATCCGCAATATAAGATCAATAACAATCACATAGTCACAAATCTGGACAAGGGAGATCTCATAGTATCCTATCTGGCATACCCTACAGATCCTGAAGGACTTCCTCTTGTACCTGACACTCAAAGATATATTCAGGCCATGAAGGCCTACGTTATTGAACGTATGGGATTCAAGATGTTCATACAGGGTAAGATAGATACTAACCGGTACCAGCTCTTACAACAGGAGAGAGGATTCTACATGGCATCTGCACGTAATAAGGCACTTACTCCTAGCAGAGATAAGATGGAATCTCTTAAGAACATGTGGACAAGACTCATACCTGACCACTATGCACATTCAAATGGAATGAGATCTGCAAGCAAGCAGGAAAAACTTTGGAACCACACAAAGAAATAAGATTTGAAAGCTACCAGAAACAACTTTATAAAAGGTCTTAAGAACGAGAAGGATCCTTTATCGGTAGATAAGGATGAGTATGTAGATGCCCTTAACATCAGAATAGAATCTGATGAAGGAGGTTCCAGCTACTCTGTGATCAATATCAAGGGTAACAGGTATGAGACATCAATACCTGATGTACCTCCTATGGTCGCCATTACCCCTAACTTTGATTTTGTTCTGGTATTTGTCAATACTGAGGTCATACCTTCACTGATAATAGATGGGAACCTTATAACAGGAGCTCCGGTATATGCTCAGGAAAGATCCTATCTCATACTGTTCAAGCAGCTTGAGAATGCATTCAAGACAGATCCTGCATTCGCTCCATACAACCTTAAAGTAGCAAGACAGGGACTCAGGTTGGTCATTACATCTCAGACAAATACTGTTTCTCCTGCAGCAAGTACCTCTGTCATAAACCAAGAAGCTATTGCAGGGATCACAGGAGAGTCTCAGATCATCATAGGATGGGCTCACTCAGACGTATCCTTTTACATTCTTACTACAGATAATAGAGCTGATGGAGGACATGGTGCCGTGTGGAAGCTTACATATGACGGTGTGGACTTTACATACACATGGGATATCAGATACTCTTCTCCTGATCTTATGTTCACTACAAGACATCCTGTAGCAAATCCATCAGGCATTGAAGTATCAGATGAGACAGATGAAATAGTAAGACTGGCTTGGACGGATAATTACAATCCTCTGAGATTCCTCAACGTAGAGAGTCCCAACTCACTTGCACTTACAGTAGGCATGCTGAATGTCCATGACGGTCAGACAAATCCTATCCCTGTTTTCAAAGATGTAGTTACAGGAGGAGCATTGAAGAACGGAGCCTATCAGGTGGCTTACAGACTACGTGCAGATGATGCAGGATACTCTCTCATATCACAGCATTCAAAGGTCATCAATGTAACTGAGGATGCAGAGCATGCCTATGTAGAATTAGGAACATATGAAGGAGGTGACTCTGACCAGGATCAATTGGCAGGTAAGGCCCTTACTTTTGAGTTCAATATCCCTGAGACAGCTTACAGTTTCTTAGAGGTGTTCACTCTGTTCAGAGCAACCCGAACATCTGTACCGGAAGTAAGACTTGTATCAGAGATACCTATATATAGGGATACCATAACATATACCATATCAGGAGCAGAGGAGGCTGCAACATTCACATTTGAGGAGTTCCAGAATCTTTATACCCCATTCACACACTGCAAAACAATAGCTCAGAAGGACAGTATCCTATTTGCAGGTAATGTAAGATCAGATGACTTTGATGTGGACTTTGATCCAAGGGCCTATGGTCATAACACAAACGGTCAAAGTTATATCTCAACTGCTCAGGAAACATATCCATCAGACCAGACCCTTGATGCTATTAATCCGAACTTTGATTTTTACAGATACCAGGCCAACGGAACTACTTATGGAGGAGAAGGTCCTAACGTAAAGTACAGCTTTGTTTCAAGATTTCATTTTGGAGATACTTTTGGATATGACAATGGAGAGATAAAGAGACCTACGGATGCTATCCAAAAGAACAGATTTTTAAACTCATGGAATCCACCAAACGATCAAGTAGCCTTGGCATTTCCAGAGTCAGGCGGTCAGGATACTTATGAAGGTATGGTAACAGGTCATATGTCTCCTTGGGAATCTGCAAACTTCAGAGGTTATAAGAGAGGAGAGATATATAGATTCTCTTTTGTACCTATCAAGAACGGTCAGGAGGGAAGGGCCAAATGGATAGCTGATATTAAGATACCTCATTATACTGACTCTGATGATGATCAGGTAAGTCAATGGTGGAACGGTTATGAAATAGTGAGAAGACACCCTAATGAATATGGTCCAGGTTTAAATCCCATAGGGATCAAGTTTGACATTGACATATCTTCAATAGCATCTGAGATAGATGGTTATAAGATCAAGCGTGTAAAAAGAACAGAAAAGGACAAGACCATAGTAGCTTCAGGAATATTAGGAGTCACAGAAGAAAGGTTCGTAGCAGATTTTCCTGGAAACTATTTGGATACCGGTACTAATTATGATGATGGTGCCGGTCTATCAAATAGACCTGAATATGCAGGTTTCAGACCTGGAGGGGCAAAGGTCATTGAAAGTGGATCTGAGACAAATGTAGTTGCATTCTACTCTCCTGACATAAACTTCAGACAATCCTTTAATTACAAAGGAGGAGATCAACTGAGGATACATGCACTTCTGCATCCTACTATAACTTTAAACAACAAATTCGGACTTGATATATATGACTCACAGAACACGAAAGTAAACACTCAGATAAATAAGCTTTACGGGCAGATCAATATCAAGGAGACCTTCTTGGATAATATGGATCCGAACGATCTTCCTAAGGGGATCTCTCCAGAAGATCTTACAAATGGGTATATAGGGCTCAACGTACTTGATTCAGGGATATGTGAACATGGAGCCTCATTTGAGCTTACAAATGGAAAGGTATTCCACAACAGGAGTGAAGAGTCATTCGATCCTGCAAACACAGGAACTAATGCCATAGGATTCCTTCAAAGGGAGTTAGGTGCTAAATGCTTGGCAGTACTTGTAGACGAGGCGGTCACTAACATGGCAAATCTCCTAAAAGAAGCTCCTACTGGATACAATGTAAGTACAAATGCTGTAGTACCTTCAAGACTTGTTGATGGTACTGGAGAATATGCAGGATCAACTGAAGACCTTCCAAGTAATACACAGGTAAGAAGATATGCTGACTACTACAGACCTCTTGAAGCTCAGTACGGAGGCAACACACACTCTGCAAGATCTAAGAATGTTTACATAGACACAGGTACTTATGTTGAGGTATCTGATACTGACACCACTACAACTGTAAATGTGTTCGGAGGAGATACTTACATAAACATATTCAACCTTACAACCCTGACACGTAACTTCAATGGTTGGTTGGATAATAGAGAAGGTCTTAGTGACAACTTTGCAAAGCTTAAGGATTCTGCTAAAAAGACATTCAATTATATAGAATACTTTCCTGTTGAGAGTGACATAAACACTGATCTCAGACAAGGAAATTATTATGACAAATCATTTGTCCAGTTTGCCATACCTGGAAGAAATGGACCTAACTGGCAATTGGATGAATGGGAAGTATTGCTTCCTAGGGATATAATAAGAGTGGGAGAGGATTTCATCTACAACTTTGCATACTCTAACGAAGAGGATCTACAACCATCCTTCCCAGAACCACTGTCCGGAGAAGAAGTGGACATCTTTCCTACACGTATCTATGCATCTGATGTGAAGATAAGTGGAGAGATAGTAAACTCCTGGAGAAGGTTCAGAACCCAGTCATTCATAGAGATCAACTCAGCCCATGGCCCTATCAATGCCATTGTCAATAACCTTGACAGGATCATATCCCTACAGGACGATGCCATGGGTACTGCATCTGTAAATGAAAGACAGGTTGCGCAGACACAGACAGGAGAAGCTACTATACTCGGTAACTCAGGAGTACTTCCAAGGTTTGATTACATTACCAAGCATACAGGTTCCAGACATCAGTTCGGACTTGTACTGTCTCCCAACTCATTGTACTTCTATGATGTATCCGATGGAGTACTTTACCGGTTTGACGGACAGAAGATAAATCCTATCAGTCAGGTAGGAGAACTCAATCAGTTCTTCTACAATAACTTCAGAGGAGAGCTTCTACGTAATGATAATCCTATTCATGACGCAGACCTGAACTTTAACACTTACAATCCTCTTGGTATTACAGGAACATATGACTTCAGATTCAATGAAGTACTCTTTACATTCCACACATTCCTCAATGGAGAGTACGTGGCCAAAACCCTTGCATACAATGAGAATGGAAGTACGTTCACCTCATTCTATTCATTTACTCCCAATGTGTATCTGAATGACAGAGAGAATGTGTTCAGTCCAGGCAGACCTGTTCAGAGTCTGTTCGGTGCAGGAGATCCTCCTCAGCAGCATAAACTGTACATACACAATAAAGGAGAACGTGGAGTGTTCTATGACAATGCACCGGAAGACAGCTACATTGAGATGATAGTGAATCCAGACTCTCCAAGTTCTAAGATCTTTACAAACCTTGAATGGAACTCAGAGGTGTATGACAGCTCCGGTAACAATACTTTTGATGAGACGGTAGACAATATAACGATATCCAATGAGTATCAAACATTACCTGCTCTTACACAATATCAGAGAAGATTCCGTACATGGAGAGCTACAATACCAAGAGAAGCCACTACTCGGGCAAGGCTCAGAGGTCACTATATGAGGATGAGATACACCTTTAATAACTCAAATGACAGGAAATTTGTGCTATCAGGTGTGACCACTATATATGACATGACAGCATACTAAAATGCTATTACCACTGAATTACGAAGTAATTTTGCAGTTATGACCAAAGAGGATCTGGCATTCATTCGAGCTTTACGGGACAAAGGTGTAGAGGTGACATTCTCTCAACCTAACAAAACAGTAGATTCTTTCTACGAGAATCCTGCTGCTATGGGCAGTAATGCATCTTACCCATATAGAACTTTACAAAATCCTTCTTACGGAGATATAAGAATTGATCCTCCTCAATATGATGATGGGATCATACATCCAATTAGACTTGAAAAAAGATACGGGCCTTCTAATGTAACCCCTGAGATGATGCAAGAAGGGGCTGTAGAAGGTAATTACGCCCCTATTATCTATAAATGGGAAGACCTTGATAAATTTAACACCGCACAAGAGGCATTCTTGGATAGTATTGCGGCAAAAGACTTTTCAGACTTTTTAGCTAATCCTAATAGTGATTATCCTTTAGGATACGAAAATATTGGAAAGGATAATATAACACCATTTACGGCAATTCTTCCTAAAGATAAGGAAAAGCTTTCCAGGTTAGGAAAAAGATTTATAAATAATTATGCCTCTCTTAGTAACGCAGATGAGGAAATATCTACAGAAAGGTTAAATAGAGTAGATCCTACTGGGGCAGTATTTGCAGATTATGGATATAAGAGGTATCCAGTATGGGACTCTCCAAAAACAAAACCTTTTATAGAGGCAAGGCCAAGAATGGAAGTTGAAAAAAAGCCTGCAACATCCATTAAAATGCCTGGAGGTACTATGTCTAAAGAAGACTTTATTAAAAGGTATGGTCAAAAGGTATGGGATGAGCAGAATAGAACTCCAGAACTACAAGAAGGAAGTGTAGAGCCATTAAAAATAAAAGATCTTGAAGAATTTCAAAGAAGGCAACAATCTTATAATGACAGTTTAGAGGTATATAATCTATTTCGTGAGCAATTTAATGTACTAAATCCAGATCTTTTATATTATCCTAGCGGAGCTTCACCTTCTAATTATGAAGATGCTCTAAGAGCGGCATCAACTGAAGCTGAAATTAAAAATGATGGTGCTGTAAATAGACTTCTTGAAAATAGACAATTTGCTTCTAGATATTTTACTGAACAGTACCCTAATATAAACCCTATAAGATATGCTCCTATAATAGATCCAGATAGTGGAAGCTCTAATTCTCTATTTCCTTTTTATAAAAAGCCTACACAACCTGTAGAATACAAAGGGTTACCTAAAGAGAATTATCAAGCTATGCCTGCGAGACTTACTACTCAAGCTCTTTCAGATCAATTGATGTCCCAAACAATTAATAATGATCTGACTGCTCCAATACCTCAAGAAAGTATTATCAAAGATCTTCCAGTCCTTACTCCTAAGGCATCTCCTATAAAAGAAGAGGTTTCTTTTACAGCAAAGGGATATCCTATGATAGATGCTAAGAACAGAACTACTACAACTGTGCCTGAAGGAGAAGTATGGAATGAAAAAAGAGGTTGGCATAGAAAAATGCAGCAAGGAGGAATGGAACGACAAAAGTTCTCAAAAGAAGACCTATCATTCATGAGAGCTTTGAGAGATAGAGGAGTTGAAGTTACATTCAGCAATGAAGGTTACAGAGATAACAGTCCTGATAGAAACAATTCTGTTAATGTGATCGATACTAAAGGTACAGGTAGGATCTCTATGAATAATAATGACGGTACTCCTATCCAAAATACACCGAGAATCCTTGCTATTACTGATAGAGGACAGAGCAAAATTTTAGAGAGTGGTAATGAGTATAAACTTGACGGAAATAAAGTACTTGAAATACCTATGATGCAGGTAGGTGGTCCTGAATCTCCTAACTATGACGCAGGTATGGGATATATTCCAGCCCCTTACTCAGATGCCTATACCCAATCAAATGCAGTTGTTTCTCCAGAACTTGGAGATGGATCTGCTGCCGCAGGTGACATGGGAGTAGGGTTTAATATGAATACCTTAATGGCCGTAGGATCAGGCATATCTCAAATAAGTAACAGTCTGGCGGCATTAGGCCCAGAAAGCAGTACAGAGGTAGGATCTGTATCAGGTATGGGAGGATCAAGAGAACAGGCAGTAGAAGGTACTATTGCAGGAACCTTGAGTTCCATTCCAATTGTAGGACAGTTCTATCAGATAGGATCAGGTATAGGTAAAGGATTTGAGGCAGGAGCAAATGCATTATATGCTGAAGGCAATACTGCAGGAGGAGAAGCTATGACAGCTATTCAAGGAGCAATAGATCCATCCTCTCAATGGGGAAGAAATGCTGAGTTATGGGAAGCTGGTTATTTAAGTGATGGCGAAGCTGCGCTTAACTTTGTAGGAGGATTCTTTGGGTTTGGAGGGGGCCCTATGATGGATAGAAGAGTTAGAGAAATAGCAGACAGAAAATATAAAGGAGCTATGACAAGAGCTACAGGAGGTATGCATATTGCAGGAACCCCATCAGCAGAATCAGCAGGTAAATTCTCAAGAGCTACAGGCTACCCAAAACCAAAAAGAACATGAAAAAGAAAAAGTACCAAACGGGTGGGACCGAGCCTGCACCGTTCTCAGTAGATGATAAGATCATAGACTACACTGATTTCCTCAGCCCTCAATCAATGGACATGTTGAACTATTATAAGACTGGAGGTGTTGATCATTATCAATCTGGAGGTGGAGAGTTGAATGGTAATGCAGTAATGCCGTTCGTATCATTCAACGGTGATAAGCATGCAGACCCTTCAAGAGGAATATTCTTAGGAAAAAACGGAGATAATCCCCGTAAAGTACAGGACGGAGAGTACAGAGTATTCGTAGATATGTTCCAAATGGGAGGTATGGAAGGAATGCAGCAGGCTGCTGCGCAAATGCCACAACAAGGAATGCCTATGCAAGGACCTCAGGATCCTGCAGGAGTACCTCCAAAAGAAAAAGTACCTGTGATATTGGGAGATATGAAAGATCCTGAAACAGGTAAAGAATATCAAAAGCTTGCTGCAGAGCTTGAGAGGGTATCTAAGAATGATCCTAATAACACAAGGGTACAGGATGAAATAAAGAAAAAGATGGAAGAGCTTGCCCTTAAACAGGAAGCTCAAAGAATACTTGAAGAAAGATTCCCTGACGGACCTCCAGCACCACCATCCCCAGAACAGGCAGAAGCTTTGAATCAGAACATGGCCATGATGCAGATGTTGCAAGGTCAAGGACAGCAGATGCAACAACCACAGATGCAACAGAATCCTATAGGTACAGAGCCTATGGACCCTCAAGCAGTTCCTTTAGCTCAAACAGGTATGATAGAAGGTATTCCTGAATATCAGACAGGAGGATTTCCTGAAGAAAT